>Ga0068857_100003015_pt1 | contig 13907 bp, 14 predicted proteins | sample KBSCornC72_FD_66591 | JGI IMG/M metagenome (GOLD analysis project Ga0068857, IMG submission 66591) | Corn rhizosphere microbial communities from Kellogg Biological Station, Michigan, USA - KBS Corn C7-2 | ecosystem: Host-associated > Plants > Roots > Rhizosphere > Soil ...
CGATCATCGAGCATGGAGGCGCATACGGCGGGTATCGGACCCAGCTCCTCCGCTTCCCGGCGCAGCACTTCGCCGTGGTGACGCTATGCAACGCGGCCACCGCCAACGCCGGACAGCTCAGCCAGAGCGTCGCCGACGTGTACCTCGGCGACCGGCTTGCGCCCGTAACCGTGGCCGCCGGCCCAGCTTCCGCGACTGCCGGGGCGAGCCCGGTTCGGTTGTCGCACGAGCAGCTCGCTCGTTATGCAGGCGTGTACTGGGATGCGAAGAACGAGGTGCTGCGGCGCATCGAGGTCCGCGATTCGACGCTCGGGATCGCCGGCGTGCCCATCCCGCTGGTGCCGGTTTCCGAGACGACCTTTCGGCTCAGCGGCGTGAGCTACACGCTCGTGTTTGTATCGAAGCCCGACGGATCGATGACGCTCGAGGCGACGGCTGGCACCGACGACAAAGCCACGTACCGTCGCATGCCCGCGCTCAAGCTCGACGCGCGCGCGCTCGCGGAATTCGCGGGTGACTACATCAGCGACGAGCTCGATGTCACGTGGCGCATCGAGCCGCGCGCCGGCAACCTCGTCATCCATATCGGCACGGCCGAGGACGTCACAGTGCAGCCGGCGTTTACCGACGCGTTCAGCTCACCGATCGGGGTCGTTCGCTTCGTGCGGTCGAACGGGAAGGTGACGGGGCTGGTGATCGCGGCAGGGCGTGTCACGGGATTCTCCTTCCGGAGAGCGTCGCGCGATTGACGTCGGCATGAAAGCACGCTTCGACGCGGGGACCGACGTCGCCATGGTTGGCGCGTGGGACGTGGAACGTGGCGCCCAGCCCTTCTCGCCCGAGGAATCCAAGCGCCTCTCCGAGGCGCTGGATGCCGATGCCGCGCACGGTCACCTGTTCGTTCTTCACACCGGCGCTGACGGCGGCGGCCCCGTCGACGTGTACATCGATGAACCGGCGCCTAACGACGTTCTGGGGGGGCTCACGCCCGTCGGCGATGCGCTGGTGCTCGCGATCCCCTCGGGACAGCTCATCGTGGACGGCGTCGAGTACTATCGATCGAAGAAGCCTGACGCGGCGCGCGCGAGTCGGGCCGTCGCCATTCCAGCCGGTGACTACCTGCTCCATTGCTATACGACACCGGATGAATCACAGGAGGTCAAGCCCGGACAGACGCGCGACCTCGAGGCAGTCGTCGGGAAAGACGAGCTCCGATACTACGAGCGCGCCACTCGCTCCGGGTGCGTCATCGGCCTCGTCCTGCTGCTGCTGTTTCCAATCCTCGGGCCGCTCGCGGGGTGGAGAATCGCGTTCGCCACGACGGTCGTCGCCGTCATCGGGTTCTTCTATGGCCGTGAGTGGTTTCTCCGGCGGAACGCGCGGTTCGCTCGGATCCGCGAAGCGGTCACCGCGCATCGACTCGGGAATCAGGAGCCGACGTTCGTTCTGGAGCTTCGCCGGATCGAGGATCGCGTGGGGCGTACGGGCGGGTCGGTATCGTCGGCGTGACGATCTTGCGCCATGCGAGCGCGGCCGTAGCTTCGGCGTAACCGCTTCAGGGACCGCCAATGCTGAAGCAGTCACGCTTGTGACGTTGGCGGTGGCTGCGGCCGTGGTGTTCGCCGTCTCGGCCGCCTTGATGTCGAACGCGAATTACGCGTACTGATCCTCGCCGCCGTCGACCCTCAGCAGGTGGAAGCAGCCGCCCGGCAGCGTCGGCTGGACGGTGGGATCTGAATCGCCTGGCTCATGCCCAATGCTGCGCGTGACCGTCGACATTGGAACGTGGCCGCCCCGCGCTCGCCGATTCGTTCAAATGCTCGACGGACCTTGCTTGAATACACTTCATACGCGCTGGTGGATTCCGCCTCGGCGCCACGCATACACAAGTCAACGATGGGATAGCTCCCATGAACCGATTCGCACGAAGGGTCTTTACCGTTGCCGGCATCTACGGCCTCATCGTCATGCTGCCGCAATACTTTCTCGCCGCCCGCATCAGCCACGACACGCCCCCGGCCATCACGCATCTCGAGTACTTCTACGGGTTCATCGGCGTGGTCGTCGCGTGGCAGCTCGTGTTTCTCCTGATCGGCCGCGATCCGGAGCGATACCGACCGCTCATGCTACCGGCCGTGCTCGAGAAGCTGGCGTTCGGCGTGCCGGTCATCATCCTGTTCGCACAGGGACAGCTCCCGGGCTCCGTGCTGTTTTTCGGGTTGCTCGATCTCACGCTATGCGCGCTGTTCCTGGTGGCATGGCGTGGGACATCCGACGCATCGCAGACGGTTCCGGCGCTTCGCACCCGGCAGGCAGGCGCGTAACGAGTTGCTCGCGGAGCGGACGATCTTCTTGTGGTCCATAGCTTTGGCCTGCGGGCGACCGCGCGGTCGCCCGCGCCGGTGAGCGGTGCGCCTGCGGCTCGTTTGCCTTCGGCCGTTCGCGGTGACAGGATTCAAGTGTCATCCCGGCTCGAGGTAGTTGAAGTCCATGTCAGACGAGCGTCGTTACACCGACGACGAGGTGGCCGAGATCTTCGAGGCTGCCTCCAGGCCTGCCGTTTCGCGTGACGAGCCCGCGGACCCCGCGTCGCCAACGGGCCTAACGCTGGCCAGGCTGCAGGACATAGGACGGGAAGTCGGTATCGCCCCCGAACGGATCGCGGAGGCAGCCGCTGCGCTGGAAATGAGACGGCCGCCCATCCCGCGCCGCACGGATCTCGGGATGCCGGTATCCGCCGCGCACATCGTCGACATTCCCCGGCCGCTCACGGACCGCGAGTGGTCGCTCGTCGTGGCGGACCTGCGCCAGACGTTCGGCGCGTGGGGGCACGAGGGCTCGCAGGGCGAAACGCGCATGTGGTGGAACAACAACCTCCACGCGGTCGTCGAGCCCACACCCACCGGCTACCAGCTGCGACTCGGCACCCTCAAGGCCGACGGCTTTGCCATGAATCGCATGGGTGCGGCCGCGATCGCGATGAGTCTCGTCGTCGCGTTCGCGGTGGGCGGGAAGCCTGACGCCATCCCGGGCATCCTGGCGATCGGCAGCATGGGCGCGGGGGCGTTCGCGTTCAATGCGCTTCGGCTGCCGCGCTGGGCGCGGCTGCGCGAGCAGCAGATGCAAGACGTCGCCGCGCGGACGCTCGCACTGCTCGTAGCCAAGCCAGCGTGATGCCGCGTTAGGTCGCGAGCAACGCAACGGCGCAAGCAGAACCGCGCCGTTACGGCTAGCGCCCCTGAGGCCAGCGCTGTTAGGGGCTGCTCTATTGCGGTAATGCCATATCAGGCTGTCGCTCGCTAGGTTATGCAGCTGTTGTCTCTACTCTACCTACAACCGAACGCAGGAACGTGAAGACGCTGCCCGCTCCGCACCGAATCGTCATAGGCGCGAGAGCGCACGCCGAGCTTGGCGACCGGCTCCGTGCTGCGCGTCGCGATCTCGAGATTCGCGGTAGCTCGACATCGCAGGTCACCGCCAATGACCTCTCGTGGGCCGACACCTACGTCGGGTTCATGCGGCCGCCGCTGCCGACTATGGGCAACGTGCGATGGGTGCACTGCACGGGCGCCGGCGTCGATGCGTGGCTGTACCCTAACGAGCTATCGCGGGACATCCTCCTCACGAGGACGTCGGAGTCGTTCGGGCCATACATCGCGGAATGGGCGCTGTCGCGGGCGCTCGCGATGCGGCAGCAGATCCTCGACCTGGCCGAGTGCCAGCGCCGGCACGAATGGGCGCCGCGCGATGTGGGCTACATCCGCGGATCGAATGCGGTCGTCGTCGGGACGGGCGACGTTGGTACGCATGTGGCGCGTCTGTTTGCCGCGTTAGGTGCTGCCGTGCACGGTGTGTCGCGGTCGGGCAGCGGCGACGGCGCGGTGTTCGCGTCCACGTCGAAGACCTCGGCGCTTCGCCAGCTCGTGCCGAGCGCGGATTGGCTCATCGTCACCGTGCCACTCACGACCGATACGCGTGGACTCATCGGCCGCGACGTACTGAGCGCGTGTCGCGGGGCGGTGCTGATCAACGCGGGGCGGGGTGCCATCGTCGATGAAGCGATGCTGCCGGAGGCACTCGACGAGGGTTGGCTGTCCGGTGCCGCGCTCGATGTCTTTGCCGTCGAGCCGTTGCCGGCCGAGTCACCGCTGTGGGACGATCGGCGCGTGATGGTCTCGCCGCACATCTCCGGGCTGACGACGGTCGAGGGTGCGGTGACCGGATTCCTCCAGTGCCTCGAGGAGATCGAGCGCGGGCAGATGCCGGTACGAACGGTGGATCGCGATCGCGGGTATTGAGGCGCCAGGATTCTCGATGGTAGTTCCGCGTCTACTCGCGAATCGGGCCGCGTAACGGGCGGCCCGGCGCGACTCCCGGCCGAAGTCGACTCTCGCGGACGACCGGGACTCCCCGAACGAGTACGTACGGGATCCCCTCGGGCGCGAGCGTGGGCTCGCGAAACGTCGCGCGGTCGATCACGCGCGCCGGATCGAATAGCGTCAGATCGGCGTCCGCGCCGACGCGCACGCGGCCCTTTCGCCGCATGTCCGGCACGCGACGCTCGAGCCGCCGCGCCGGCTCGAGCGTCATGCGCCGAAGCGCGTCCATGAGCGTGAGGTCGCCTCGCTCGCGGACATAGCGGCCGAGCACTCGCGCGAATGTCCCGACCGCGCGAGGGTGGCCGAACGCCCCGTCGAGGATCCCGTCGCTCGCGAACATAGGCAGCGAGTCGCGCACAGCGGTTCGAACCCACACGTCGGCCGCCGTGTCGTCGGGCGGGTGCTGGACGACGAAGCCTGTCTGCCGACGATAGCGGGCGAACGAGTCGCGCGTTAGGCGCTCGCCGGTCGGCGGCCATTCGATTCGTGCGAACCACTCGTCCGGACGTTTCTCCCAACCATCGAAGCCCGAGCCTTCGATCTCGCTCATGCTCTCGGTGAACGGGTACATCTCGGTCGTCACGTCGAGGCCGCGCCGCCGCGCGTCCGTGATCAGGCGAAGGTAGAGACCCACGAGCTCGTGCGTGGAGGCGCTCAGATGGACGACATGCAGCGGTGCGCCTGTCAGGAGTGCGTCCGCGAGCAGCTCCTGGATGTCGCGGATGTCGTCGTCGTCTGTTACCGGCCGCATGTGGACGTGGCACGACGCACCATACCGCGCGGCGATGCGAAACTCTTCGAGGATCTCCTGCGGCGTGGCACCAGGCGTGTACGCGACAGGGAAGCCGACCGCGACAGCGCCACGTCTCAGCCCTCGATCGACCACCTGCAGGATCGCGGCGCGTTCGGCCGGCGTGGCAACGCGGTGCGCGGCATCGCCCACCGGCTCCGTGCGGCCGACCGTGTCGTGCATGACAATCATGCGGGCGTGTCCTTCGCCGATGGCCACGCCGTAGTTGATCACCGCGCGGCCGGCTCTCGCGTCGTACCAGTGGTCGACGTCGCCGGTGCCGTCCTCGAGCTCGAACGCGCTCGTTATACCGCCGGTTGCCTCCACGGCGTACGCGGCCTCGCTCTGCGCGTGCTGATGCAGGTCGATGAACCCCGGCGCGACGACAAGGCCGGCCGCCTCGATCGTGTCGCGTCCTTGTGGGGCGCCGCCCAGCGCGCGCACCAGGTCGCCCGTGATCGCGACCGCACGCACGCCGTCGAACCCCGACTCCGGGTCCATTATGCGTCCATGCAGAATCACGAGGTCGTACGTCGGCGCGAGTTCCGGTCGCCCGTCGGCCGCCGACGCTGCGATGACGAGACCGGCGAGCACTCGAGTGATTGTGCGCATGGGTGGCGTGTCAACGCGTCGATACGTAAAACTTGCGGTTCGTCGACACCGAGCGCCATTGGGTCGCGGCTTCAGAGCCGCCAGACGAAGGAACGGCCGTTGACGCCGCGCCCGCCGCCGTCAGTTTTCAGGGGGTAGGCTCCCTCTTACCCTGCCGTCGAGATGCATCTGGACCCACGTCTGACGAAGGCCCTCGGCGGGCGCTACCGCGTCGAGGGTGAGCTCGGATCGGGCGGAATGGCCACGGTCTATCAGGCGCGCGATCAACGCCACGACCGGTCCGTGGCCATCAAGGTGTTGCACCCGGAGGTTGCCGCGTCCGTCGACAGCGCGCGGTTCCTGGCCGAGATCCACACCACTGCCCAGCTCTCGCACCCGAACATTCTTCCGCTGTTCGACTCGGGGAGCGATGACGGCACCCTCTACTATGTAATGCCACTCGTGCTGGGTGAGTCGTTGCGGGCTCGCCTGGAACGCGAGGGCACGCTCGAAACGTCCGAGGCGCTCCGGATCACCCGCGAGGTCGCCGACGCGCTCGGCTACGCGCACGCGAACGGCGTGATCCATCGCGACATCAAGCCTGAAAACATCCTGCTGCAGTCGGGTCACGCGCTCGTCACGGATTTCGGGATTGCTCGTGCGCCCGGCCTGACGCGAAGCGACCGCCTGACGGGTGCCGGGCTGTCGGTCGGCACGCCGGCCTACATGAGCCCCGAGCAGGCGTCCGCGGACCCGCACGTCGATGGGCGTGCGGATCAGTACAGTCTCGCGTGTGTGCTGTTCGAGATGCTCACGGGAGAGCCGCCGTTTGCCGGCCCGTCGGTCGACTCGATTCTCGTTAGGCGATTCACCCGTCCGCCACCGCGCGCGACGAGCCGTCGGCCTGACATCGCGCGGCACCTGGACGGCGCGCTGTTCAAGGCAATGGCGCGTGATCCGAACGAGCGCTTCGCGTCGATCGAACGATTCATCGAGGCACTGCGCACGCCAACGCGACCATGGAGCGCAATCACCGGCGCCACTGAATCGGTCGCGGTGCTTCCGTTCGCGAACATGAGTGGCGACCCCGAGAACGAGTTCTTCGGCGACGGGATGGCCGAGGAGATCACGAACGCGCTGGCCAAGGTTCCGGGGCTGAGGGTCGCGGCTCGAACGTCGTCGTTCATGTTCAAGGGGAAGAGCCATGACCTCCGCGCGATCGGCGAACAGCTGAACGTGAACGCGGTCCTCGAGGGGAGCGTGCGGCGCGTCGGGAATCGTGTTCGCATCACGGCGCAGCTCGTGAGCGTGAATGATGGGTATCAGCTCTGGTCGGAGCGCTATGACCGTGAGTTGACTGACATTTTCATGATCCAGGACGAGATCGCGACGGCGATCGCGGGCCGCCTGGCGGCAGCGCTTCGCAATATCGAGGCGAAATCGCTGGTGAAGGCGTCGACCTCGAGCATCGAAGCGTACGAGCTGTATCTCAGAGCTCGCGCCTTGATGAAGCACCGAGGCACTGCGTTACTCACCGCTACGGAACACCTGGAGCGAGCCGTCGCCCTCGATCCCGAGTTCGCGCAGGCGTTCGCGTATCTTGGCCAGGCGTTGGTGCTCGCGGGGTTCTGGGGCGTACTGCCACCCGATCAGATCGGCGAACGCGCGAAGGCAGCTGCCACGTCAGCGCTCCAGCATGATCCCAACCTCGCTGCCGGGTTCACGGCGTGCGCGCTCGTGGCGACGTGCATCGAGTTCAATGCGGATCGTGCGACGGCGGCGTGGGACCGCGCGCTGGAGCTGGACCCGACAGACCCCGAGGCGCGCTCGATGCGCGCGGCGTTCGATATCTGCTATACGCGTGCCGCGTTCGATGAAGCCGTGGACGAGATGCATGCGGTCATCGAGCGGGATCCGCTCAGCGCGTACGCGCATGCATCACTCTCCGTCATACTCGGCTTCGCGGGGCGGAACGATGAGGCGCTGGCTGAAGCGAAGCGGGCGCGCGAGCTGGACGCGAGCTCGTTCCTGGTGGTATGGAGTGAAGTCAACGCGGGGGCGTTTGGCGGCAACGCGAGCGATATGGTGAACGAGATTCCGCACATGTTGTCGCGCAATGGTCGCCATCCGTGGCTCATGATGGCGCTCGGCGCGGCGTTTTCGCGGACCGGTTGGACGGACCGCGCCGATGCGGTGTACGCCGAGCTGAGTGCGCGATCGCGGATCGACTACGTGCAGCCGACGGTGCTCGCGATAACGGCCGAATGGGCAGGTCGCCGGCAGGAGGCGCTCGGGTTTCTCAGGCGCGCCGTGGAGATTCGCGACCCGGCAATCGTGGCGTTCCAGTCGCCGCATATGAGCTCGTTGCGAACGGCGCCCGAGTTTCGGGCAATTCTCGCTGGCTTGCGGTGGGAGCTGCCGGTGTTTGCGCCGGGCGAGGCTGCGAGGGCGTGAACGACGACGGCGGCCTGGATCTTCTGGAGGAGCTCCGGAGCGGCCATCGCGAGGCGCTCGATCGCATCACGGTGCTGGTGTACGACGAGTTGCGTGAGATCGCGCATCGGCATCGTCGTGATCGGGGGGACGCCAACACTCTGGCGACGACGGCCCTGGTTCACGAGGTCTATCTCAAGCTCGTCGACCAGACGCGCGCCCGGTGGCACGACCGAGCCCACTTTCTCGCACTCGCGGCGGTCGCGATGCGACACATCCTGGCTGATCGTGCGAAGGCACGAGTGGCCGCGAAACGCGGCGGCAAGCGGAGCTCGGTCACGCTGGATGAGGCGATGATCGCGTCGGACGACGAGCCCGGCACGCTGTTGCAGATCAATGAGGCGCTTGGCCGGCTCGATCAGGTGGATGCCCGGCTGGCTCGGGTGGTCGAGTACCGTTTCTTCGGCGGCATGACGAACGAGGAGATCGCCGAAGCGTTAGGTGTCACCGTGCGGACGGTGGAGCGCGCCTGGGTGAAGGCGCGCATGCTGCTGCGGGACGACCTCACGGCGTGACCGACATAGCGTCCGGAGGACGCGTGCGCTTTGGCAGGTCCTGGACCCCGCGTCGGATGCCACAGTGAAACAACCGACTCCCTACTCCGACCTCAATGCCGTCCTGGCCGAGCTGGTCCTGCGCGTTCAGGGCGCGTTAGGCGACACGTTCGTCGGCGCCTACCTCCAGGGCTCCTTTGCTGTTGGCGATTTCGACCAACACAGCGACGTCGATTTCATCATCGCGATAGGAGACGAGCTGTCCGACGCGCAGGTCGCCGAGCTTCAGACCATCCATCGACGGATATACAGCCTCGGCTCCGAATGGGCGAAGCACCTGGAAGGGTCGTACTTCCCGCTAGCGGTGCTTCGTTACCGAGAGCAGCGCGGAACACCGCTCTGGTATCTCGACCACGGGAGCCAGTCACTCGTGCGCTCGAACCATTGTAATACGCTCCTCGTCAGGTGCGTGGTCCGCGAGATGGGTGTCACGCTCGCTGGTCCGAGTCCGGCGACGCTCGTCGATCCGATTCCCGTCGACGACCTTCGGGAGGAGACACGAGCGACGATCTGCGATTGGGGCCGGGAAGTGCTCGACCAGCCGGAGGTGTGGGCCAACCGCTTCTACCAGGGCTACCTCGTCCTGAACTACGCCCGCATGCTGCACGACCTCACGGTCGGGCGGCCCGGCTCGAAACGCGCGGGTGCCGAGTGGGCGAAGGCGAGGTTCGGGCCCGCGTGGGCAGATCTCATAGACCGGGCGTGGGGCGGACGGCCCAATCCCGCCGTTTCCGTCCGCGAGCCGGCGGACCCTGCCGATTACGCGCGGACGTTGGAGTTCGTGCGACTCATCATCCGAGAGACGGAGCGCGCCACGCCCCGCCGCATCTGACGACGCCGGTTGAGCGGGTGGTATGCATGTAATTGACTACATGTAACGCATGTTATACTTTGCAGTTATGCCCAAACGCTCTGCTCGTAAGTCTGCGTCGGTGCGCGAACCGGTTCAGGTGTACCTGGCGCAGGACGATCGTGATCTCCTGAACCGCCTGGTCGCGGAAACCGGCCTGACAAAGGCCGAGATCCTGCGCCAGGGAATGCGGAGCTTTGCCCGGGAGCAGGGCGGCGCAAGTCCGATGCTGCGATTCGTTGCGGAAAGCGCACAGGGAGAGTGGCCTGAAGGCGTCGCGGAGAAGCACGACGAAATTCTCGCCGAGTCGTATCGCGCCGCGGACAAGAAACGCCGGTGACCATGGCGTTCCTCGATACGTCCGGTTGGTTTGCCGCGTTGAGCCCAAAGGAGGCGAAGCACCGGGCGACTCACACGGCGTATCGGGAGTGGATCGAACGGGGGATCGACGTCGTCACGACCAATCTCGTCGTGGCCGAGATGCAGATCCTACTCAGTCGGTTTCGCGGCGCTGACGAAGGACTTCGTTTTCTCGACAGCCTGTACCAGGATCCGACACACGAAGTCGTCTTCGTCGACCGCGACCTCGAGCGCGCGGCGACGGACCGATGGCTGCGTAAGTATCGCGAACCGCGGATCAGTCTCGCCGACGCCGTGAGCTTCGAGGTCATGCGCTCACGCCGGATCCGTCAGGCCCTCGCTCTTGACGAGCATTTCGCGCTGGCTGGGTTCGAGCGCGTGCCGTAGACACGGTTACAGGACTGTATGCCGAGCAGACTTCGCGCTGCCATCGTCGGGCTGGTACTTGCGACGCCGATCGCGTCGGCATTCGCGCAACCCGGCTTCCCGCCTAACGACCCGGACAGCTGGCGCGTTGCCGGCACGGCCAAGATCCTCTGCTCGGCTCTGTTCGTCTCCGGCAGGGATTCGGCGGAATCGCTCGCTCACGTCACGCCATACTTCCTGGGGCCCAAGGTCGATTCCATCACCAGCTTCGCCGTCGACCGCCAGCGGAAGCTCGTCCGACTTACCGTCGCCAACCGCATAACGCGTGAGGCGAAACTATACGGCGACCAGGGCTGCATCATCAATCAGCCCGGCCGCGATTCGGTGTATTTCACGCCTGTGCACGTCACGACCGCGCTACCGGCGGCGTCGACACTGCCGTGGCCGATGGGTGACGTGCTGCCGACCACCCCACTGCCGGTAGAGATCGACACCGTCAAGCTTCGCGAGGCCGTCGACGCAGCGTTTGCCAACCCGGCCGGGTTCACCGCGGCATTCGTCGTCGCCTATAAGGGGCGCATCGTGGCCGAGCGGTATGGGAGCGGCGCGAACAAGGACATGCAGCTCGAGAGCTGGTCGATGGGCAAGAGCATCGTTGGTACGCTCATCGGCATGCTCGTTCAGCAGGGCGCACTGAAGCTCGAGGATCCCGCACCGATCCCGGAGTGGCACAAGACGCCGGGCGATCCGCGTGCGAAGATTCGAGTGATCGACCTCATGCGCATGTCGAGCGGCATTCGGTTCAGCCGCGGGAGCCCTGAAGACATCCCCGGGTACCACGACCACGACCTCGGCTACACCGGCGCGATCGACGCCTTCCAGTTCGCGACCACGCGACCCCTACAGTTCGATCCGAATACGTTCGGCCGGTATCGGAACTCGGATCCACTGGCGTTAGGCATGATCATTCGCGATGCCGTGCGGAAGCGCGGCGAGGAATACCTGACGTGGCCTCAGCGTGCGCTGTTCGACCGCATCGGCATCCGCCGCCAGGTGCTCGAGACCGACCCGTACGGGAACTTCCTGCTCAACGGCTACGACTACGGAACGGCGCGTAATTGGGCTCGGATCGGGATGCTGTACCTGAACGACGGCGTGTGGATGGGCAAACGTCTCCTGCCTGAGGGATGGACGAAGTTCGTGTCCACACCAGCGCCGGCTTGGAAGGACTCGACTTATGGAGCGATGGTGTGGGTGAACGCACGCGGCGTCTGGCCCGAGCTGCCGCGGGACGCGTTCGCGTTTCGCGGCGCCGGACTCCAGGACGTCTACGTGATCCCGTCGCGCGACCTCGTGATCGTGCGGATGGGTCACTTCATCGGAATGCAGCCAGGCACGGCGGACCTCCGGCGCGCGAACGCGCTGCTCATGGACGCGATACCGGAGCGGAAGTGATCGCCCACGGCGCCTATGGCACGTCCATCCGTCGCAGCAGCCTGACCGATGAGACGAGGAACCCGGCGAATACCAGCACCGCCATGCCGATCGCGACCCCGAAGCTCATGTCCGTCGCCGACGCGAACCGTCGAACGTCCAGTCCGTGCATGAGCGTGATGGCGTAATGCCGGATGCTGAGCAGCCTAACGCCCGACACGAAGCCCGAGAAGAATCCTTCCCAGAGCACGATGTAGAGCAGCCCGAGGCCGATCGCCTGCGTGGAGCGGAGTCCCAGCCACACGAAGGCCGACGCGTACAGCGCGACGCCAACGAAGGCGGAGACCGTCACGGCTACGGACGCTCTCACATCGCCGAGGTAGCCGACCCAGCTCGTGAAGAACGCGCTCACGACGACGAACGGGGCGGCGATCGTGATCACCGCGAGCAGCTTCGGGACGGCAATGTGCCATCGCGGGATCGGCGAAAGCGTCAGGTTCGCGATCGTCCGGTCTTCGACCTCATTCCCGAAGGCGGCCGCCGCGATCGCGAGCACGACCATCGGGGCGATCGAGCCCGCCAGCATGCCGCTCAACACCACCTGCTCGAACTCGCGCACCGACGGTGCGTGCTCGGAGCTCAACATGAGAATCGCGATCACGACCGGCATCGCCGACAGCACGGTCATGATCGAAAGCCGCCATTTGCCCGAGAGCTGACGCAGCGTCAGCCGATAGACGGATCCCATGGGCTATTGCTCCACCAGGTAACCGAACACGCTTTCGAGCGAATCGTCGAGCGGTTCGACTCGGCGCAGACTGATCGCCGCCGACTTCGCGAGGCGCGGGAGCTCGATCTGGAGGTCCCGCACGTTCCGGCTCAAAACGATCACTGCGCCGTCGGGGTCCACGTGAACGGCGTCCACGGAGTCGAGCGTCACCACCGCGGCCGCCAGCGTACGCGGAGAATCGGAGACCACCTTGACGTGATACGGGCGCTGGTTGAGCGCGGCACGGATCGCCCTGAACTCGCCGGACGCCGCGAGCTTCCCGTTCACGATCAGCAGAACCGTGTCCGCGAGCTGCTCCACTTCCTCGAGAATGTGCGACGAGAGCACGATCGTCCGTCCCTCCGCCGCGAGCTGTTGCAGGAGATGCGTGAAGTGAACGCGCTGGCGCGGGTCCGCGCCGTTGAGCGGCTCATCGAGGATCAGTAGTTCCGGATCGTGCACGAGCGTTCCGGCGAGGCGCATGCGCTGGCGCATCCCTCTGGAGTACGTGGCCATTGGCCGGTGCTGTGCGTCGACCAGGTCCACGAGAGCGATCGCCTTGTCCACGGCGTGCTCGAGATTCGAGACGCCCCGAAGCTCGCCCATCATCCGAACGAACTCGCGGCCCTTCATGAAACCGTATACGGTCTCATGCTCGGACATGACGCCGATGCGTTTGTAGAGCGGTGGGTTGTCGCGCACCGGCTCGCCGAACACCGTCACGGTTCCGCGCGAGGTGGCAGCGAGACCTGTCATCATCCGGAGCAGGGTGGTCTTGCCCGCGCCGTTAGGCCCGAGAAGGCCTGTGATGCCGGGCGCGATGTCGAACGTCACGTCGCTCACGGCCACAACGGTGCCAAACCAGCGCGACACGTGGTCGACGCGAATGACAGGGGCGTTAGTCATTCCGAGCGGAGCGGCTGAAAGCCGCGAAGGCGAGGAATCGCAGTCGTCCCGAAGAGGGAATTAGTTCGGTTCGGCGACGCAACGATGCCGGGCAGAGGGGAGGGCGCAACGATAGTTCGACATGCGCCGAGTCTATTATGTCTACATCCTCGCGAATCGCTCGAAGACGCTGTACGTGGGTGTGACGAACAACCTCGCACGTGGCATTCAGGAGCATCGCGAAGGTTCCGGGCCGAAGTTTGTTTCCAAGTACGCCATTCATCAGTTGGTTCATGTTGAGTGCGCATCCAGGCCGCGTGACGCCATTACTCGCGAGAAGCAGCTCAAGCGGTGGTCGCGGATGAAGAAGATTGCTTTGATCGAAGAATCCAACCCTGAATGGGATGACCTGGCTGAGTCGATAGGCCCTCTACCG
>Ga0068857_100003021_pt1 | contig 13897 bp, 13 predicted proteins | sample KBSCornC72_FD_66591 | JGI IMG/M metagenome (GOLD analysis project Ga0068857, IMG submission 66591) | Corn rhizosphere microbial communities from Kellogg Biological Station, Michigan, USA - KBS Corn C7-2 | ecosystem: Host-associated > Plants > Roots > Rhizosphere > Soil ...
TGCGTCTTTGTTGACAGCTGCAATCTCTGCGGGTGACAGGGGGACGAATGCGGGGACGGGAGGCCTGAACCGGGCATTCGTGATCAATTCCATATGCTCGTCTCTTTTCACTGGCTGCAAGGCAGGAAGAGCCTCGCCATGATAGGGTTTGAAGCAGGCGCTCAAATCCCCGCATATGGCTCTTCTCCAGGCAGTGATGTTCGTTTCTTCAATCTTTTTGCCGGACTTGTGACTGCAAAACTTCTCCAGCAGCTGCAGCACGCTGGTATGGTCGAATACCTGCGAGCACACGGCTCCTCCTCTGCTCCAAGGGCTGGCGACGATCATCGGCACACGATAGCCAAGCCCGATGGGCCCTGTCCGTCCCTGCTGGCCTGGCTGTCCCTTTTCATGCTCCATCTCCTGCCAGGCGGCTACATGCTCGGCGCGGGTATCGATATGGGCAGACGCCTTGCCGCTGTTGGGAAAGTGAGGGTTGGGGGCTACGAACGGAGGAATATGGTCAAAATAGCCATCGTTCTCATCATAGTTGAGGATAAATATCGTCTTCTTCCATACTTCGGGGTTCTTCGTAAGAATGTCGAACACTTCAGACAGGTACCATACCCCATACCACGGGCCACCGGGATGGTCGGAGAATCTTGCAGAGGCCACGAGCCAGGAGACCGCCGGCAGGGCGCCATTGTTTACATCTTCACGGAATTGGTGTAAAACATCACCCTTGGGTATGCGAACGGATCTTTCGATGTCGCCATCCATATAGGTATGTGTCATCAGCTCGTGGAAATGAGGGTCTTTATTATTGATAGTAAATGCCTTTTCATGGAGATTCTTTGACCGCCGGGACAGATCCTTGTAACCTTCCGGAGGCCAGTTCTTCAAATCTGCGATCACATTGGGAAGCAACTCTTCGGCATCGGCGAGGGATTCGAGCAGTTGTCTTTTCTCCTGCTCAGTACCGGAAAATGTCTCCAGCTTTTTCTTTATCGTGTCTATTTCCATAGGCAGCTTCTCCTTTTGATCCAGCAGCCAGGCATAATATCCGGGGGAATAGCGGACATTGAACTGCTCGAACCATTCGATGGGATTGTCGGTGAAGTTGCAGAGCCATTCCTGTTCGTCGAACGGGAGTCCTTTATCCAGGCTAAGCTCATTCTGATAAATTTTCCAGGAGACGTCGTTGTCTTCCAATCTTTCGGGAAAAGTGGTCCAGGACGCCCACCGCCAGTAATCGACGTCGCTGTTCCTGACATTGGCTTTGGATTGTATGTCCTGCCGCTCCCGGATGGTCCCTGTCCAGTGGTAGAGCCTGTTTGGGGTGGTCCCGGTGAGCGAGGAGCAGAAATTATGATCGCAGATGGTAAAAGCGTCTGCCAGCGCATAGTAGAAAGGGATATCTTCTCTGTTGTAATACCCCAGGGCAAGGGGCATGGGCCGGTATTCGGGGTTACCGGATTTTTTTATCTCCAGCCATTTGTCGTAGCGTCCATGGTTCCGTGCATCCGACTGGTCCTCCCAGCGATGGGGGAGAGAGCTCATCCAGGTGATCTTCGTATCCTTGAGGTTGTAGCGGAATGGCAGGTAGGTATTGTTCTTCTCGTCTGTCTGAAGCCAGACCCGGTTCTTGTTTGGCAGGCTGATAGCCCTTGGGTCGTTGAAGCCCCTTACCCCCCGGAGGGTACCGAATGTGTGGTCAAAGGATCTGTTCTCCTGCATCAGGATCACCACATGTTCTGCATCCAGCCAGGTGGTGCCGGGGTCGGGGCTAATGGCGAACGCTTTTTGAATGGAAGAGGGGAGTGCCCCTGAAAGGCCGGCTGCACCGGAAAGAAGGGCTGCTTTTTTCAAAAAATCTCTTCTGGAGTCCATGCGGGGAGTTTCAATGTAGAGAGTCCGGGGGCGCCGCGATACCTGCCGTTAATGTGAAGGAATTGTTAATGATACTTATTCGTGGAAGATATAAATTTCCACTCTCCTGTTCAGATATTTGGTCGGGTATTTCCTGGATATTCCTCTGCCTTCTGCTTGTATGATATTAGGGGGTATGTTGAATTTTGAAGAGAGCAGACGGGCGACTTCATTGGCTCTTTTCCGGGAAAGGTCAAGGTTGTAAGTGTCCGAACCGGCATCATCGGTAAACCCCACTACCTGTATTTTTTTTACGCCGGCCCTGGTCAGGAGGCTCCGGTATCGTTGCAGCGTATCCGGATTTTGGACCAGGTACTTGTCGAAATCAAACTGAATATTGTGGACGATAATGGTGTCCGTCAACTGGGGATGGGATAATTTCGGCGTATCGGTCACCCGTCGGGGTTCGGGTCCAAAGAGGGGATCATCGAGGGGGTTGCCTGGTCGCCTCCCAGAGCTATCGGCGGGCTGCCCGGTGTTTTGCTTTGGAGGAGGTGTGTCCTGATTGGTTTCTGTCAAGGCGTCGATGGTATCCGGATGGTTGGCGTCTATGTCTGAGTGCCGTCTAAGGATGGAGTAGAGAGAGTCTTTTGTTCTCTGGTAGCTTGTGCAGGGAGTTCCCTTCATGTTGACGACGGAGATGTCATCTACCAGCACGTCAATGGTTGGATTGGGGGAGTTCCGTTGATCCATAATGTCGGCGTTGGCGCCACGGGCAAAGTTGCCGACGATGATAATAGTGGAGCTTGTGGTTGGAACAAATTCCTTTTTGATCTCGAACCATCCGTTTTTCAGGTCTTTTGGTGTTACACCTGTGAAGGATAAGTAGTTCCTGGGTTGCAGGATCGAATCACCCTGTACAAATACAAAGCGATTGGTAAACCACAGTCCTATATCTCGCAGATTGGGACAGGTCTTGCCAAGGACTCTGCCTGCGGGGCTGGCGACCTTTAGGCTGACAGTGTATCGCTCCCCGGTTTGCAGCGGGCATAACAGCCTGGTTTCCCAATATTGGCGGTTGACGGTCTCCCGGCTGACGGCTACGATCTGCAGGTGGCGGCTGCCCGTTGCAGAAGGGTATCGGGGGTAATAGCCTGTTGTGAATTTCCGGCTGAGATAGAACCAGGCTGAGGGGCTGCAAGGCTGGCTGAATTCGGCGCAGGTATTGATATCTTCGAAGGAAGGGTTGGGCACGAGGTTCTGGCCCTGGATCCGTAGACACAGCAAAAGCAGGAGTAAGGATGGACAGGGTGCGAGCTGAAAAAAGGATTTGCAGATCGGGCTCATGGCAATACCATGTGAAGATATGAATTCCAGGGGAATCTCAGTGCGACATGGATTTTAGACCAACTATGGAGCCTATCAACATTATTATAAAGAATAACCGCCAGAAGCCTGCCGGTTCATTAAATACAAGTATACCCATTAGCACGGTACCCACGGCGCCTATGCCTGTCCATACCGCATAGGCGGTTCCCATAGGCAGGGTTTGGGTCGCCTTCATCAATAAAAGCATACTCGCTACCAGCGAAAAAACGAATGCTCCATACCACCAATACATTTCCAGTCCTGTCGTTGCCTTTGCTTTTCCCAGGCTGGAGGTAAAAGCCACTTCGAATAAACCTGCGATGATCAAAATAATCCAGCTCATGACTTGTAGATTTTATACCTGCAAGTTCATGAGCATACGGCTGTAAAGAATTATCAAATGATAAGAAATGTCCCCGTCATTTAAGTTCAGCCCGGATCCTGCTCAGGGACACCGGTGTTATTCCAAGGTAAGAAGCTATGTGTATCAATTGTACTCTTTGTAATAAATCAGGATCGTTATTCATTAGTTCCTTATAACGCTCCATAGCGGATTTACACTGTCTGGAAATAAACCGTTCCTCGATCCTTACCAGCTCCTGCTCAGCAAACTTTCTTCCCCAATTGGCGATCTGGATATCATTGTTGTACAAGGCTCTCAAATCATCCGTCCCTATTTCATAGAGCTCGCATGGTTCCAGTAATTCAATGGTTTCGTATCCTTTTTGGTCTTCAACATAGTTCTTCATGGAGATAACGGCGTCTCCTTCTTTTCCAAACCAAAAAGTTATTTCTTCTTCATTCTGATCAGCATAGGCGCGCACCATCCCTTTCTTAATGAAGTATACTTTGGATGCGATCCTGTTCACCTTGAATAGAACGGTTGCTTTGGGGTAAGTAATTTCGTAGATCTTTTCTTTCAGCAATGCCTTTGACCGTTCAGGCAGTGGGTATATATTGTCGATGATGTTATCGAGGTCCATGTGTAACGTTGAAAGACGAAAATACCCCTATTTGGGATAAGATATTAGCTTTCTTTGCATGTATCTATGCGCCGTTGCAGGAAATTACGTTCCATAAGATTGCGTGCCAACGAAAGCGCTGTGGAGAAGTGCGCTTTCGCAACCGGGTAATTTCCCCGGGCCATAAGCATATCATATAGCGATACTATCTGCGTCCAATCGGAGGCGGAAGGCGATGTCCGGTGAGAAAAAGTATGGCGCAGCCTGCCTCATAGATAACTGCCACTTTGTCTTTCAATTGGTTCATTATTTTTCTTTTAATGTTGAGAAATGCGTGAATCTTTCATGTTGTACAGCTAAGACGTGTGGAGTTGGTGTTTCCGGACATTTTATTTTAAAATTATTTATTTCCGGGTACTGGCAAGGAGATGTTGTTCATACATCTGAAAAATGAGATATTTGCAGACCACTACCTGCAAATGGGCCGACAACTATTAAGGGATAGCATTTTGGAAATTTCCCGTTTATCTGATGACGATCTTTCGGCATTGATAAGTGTTGCCGGCTACAAAGAATTTCCTAAAGGAACGGCGGTATTGAAAGCCGGTGAAGTGTGCCGCCGGCTCTATTTTGTAGAGGAGGGTTATTTGCGAACCTATTATAACAAGGACGGGGCCACCATAAACCTGGATTTTACATTGGAGGGAGATTTTACCACCAACCTGAAAAGCGCTAAAAGCCAGCAGCCTTCTGAATTGACTATCGAGGCCGGCGAGGATGTTCGCCTGTGGGTATTCGAGATCGACAAATTCGAAACCAATTTTGGGAAGAACCAAGAGGTAGAAAGGTTGTTACGGAAGCTGTTTGTACGCTTGCTGCTTGTTTCCGAGGAGTATAGCAACCTCTATAAAATATCAACACCTGCTGAACGCTACAAATATGTAGAGCAAAACAAACCTCTTCTACTACAGCGTATCTCTCTGTCCCAAATGGCGTCTTATATCGGTGTAAGCCGGGAAACGCTGAGCCGCATTCGCAGGAAAAACAGCGACAACAGATTGTGACTTTTGTCACAGCCTGGAAAGCCATTCTTTAAGACATTTGCATATTCCAAATAATAACCGCTCAAAACAGATGGGACAGGATACACAAAACACAGCCCTGCTGGTAATGGATATGCAGGTGGGCATAATCGCCAATTTTACACTGGACCACACTGAATTGGTAAATGCCAACAAGAAAGCAATCGTCTATGCCCGTGCGAAAAAAATACCCGTAATATTTGTTACGGTTGGTTTCAGGCAAAGCCCGTGGGAAACAAGGGCCAACAATAAAGGGCTTGCAGTTATCAAAGAAAGGGTTGCCAATGTGGATATGAAGATGTTTACGAATGTAGCGCCCGAGCTTGGCAAGAAGGAAGATGAGCTGCGGGTAATGAAACGGGGGCTAAGCGCATTTGCCGGGAGTGATCTGGAGATAGTATTAAGGTCATGTGGTATTCGGCACCTGGTACTTACCGGTATTTCCACCAACGGTGTGGTACTGTCGACACTGCGCGAGGCTGTAGACAAAGATTATAAACTAACCGTGTTGGCCGACTGCTGTGCCGATGCTGATGAAGAAGTGCATAGAGTGCTGATCACCAAGATATTTCCAAGGCACGCTGATGTGATGACTGCAGCTGAATGGGTAGGATGAGCTATACTTCCTCCAAATTAAAAGGTAGTTTGCGGATGCGTTTGCCGGTGAGGTCAAAAATGGCGTTGCACAAAGCGGGAGCGAATGGTGGCAGGCCGGGCTCACCCACGCCGCCGGCGGCCTCGTCATTGTCCATGATGTGGACTTCTATTTCCGGTATATCGTTTATACGGGGCATTGGGTAGGTGTCAAAGTTTTTTTCAACCGCCATCCCGTCCTTAAAATGTGTTTCGTGCTTGATAGCGGCGCCAAGGCCCATTACGATACTGCCTTCCACCTGGGCGCGTATAATGTCCGGGTTTACATACCAGCCACAATCCATAACAGCGAAGACCTTATCAATTTTTATCTTGCCGTCCGGCCTTTTCGATACTTTTACGATATGGCCGACGGTGCTGCCAAAGCACTGGGTGATCGCTACGCCCCATCCATCCTTCCTGGCGCGCCCTTTCCATCCGCTGACGGTCTCCAGCCTGTCTATTAGCGCATGATAGCGCGCGTCGGGCAAATGAACCCTCCTGAACTCCAGCGGGTCTTTTCCTGCTGCATGAGCCAGCTCGTCGATAAAGCTTTCACCGGCAAAGCCGTCGCTATGGGCATTGGGCGCACGCCACCAGATGGTGGGTATGATCGACTTGACGGTACACCACCCAAAACTGTAATGGGGGATCGATTGGAGGTATCCAGCGAGCAATCCGCTGAGATTGCCACTGTTAGTGGAAGCCGGCCCGGGATTGTCGTCTTTGTCCGTGCCCTCGCCAAAAGGCTGCGAAGCGGTAATCGCCTGAAAGGCGGATATATTGCCATGGGCATCCAGGCCACCCCTGCATGCGAATGCGGAGCCCGTGCGGAAAGGTCCCTGGGTCATATCGTCCTCTCTTGTCCATACCACCTGCACAGGCGCTTTCATCTCCTTTGATATCAACGCTGCTTCATGCGGGTAATCCGGCGATGCCTTGCGCCCAAAACCGCCCCCGAGAAAAGTCATGTTCACCGTAATGTTCGCGGCGGGTATATTCATGCGTTCACTTAAATCCTGTTGTATCCAGTTTGCTTCCTGTACTGGCCCCCAGATTTCAATACTGTTGTCCCGCACGTCGGCGATGCAATTAAGCGGCTCCATACAGCTATGGCTCTGGTAAGGTGTTTCATATACAGCCTCCAGCTTTTTGGCCGCCTTTGTGTAAGCCGCTTCAAATTTTTCCGAGGCGCCTGGTCTTTTTATATCTTCCAGCATCCGGGCTTTTAGTTTGTCCGAATCAAGGTGTTCGAACCCGTCATCGTCCCATTCCACTTTCAACGCCTTTCGGCCCTGCATCGCTCCCCAAAGTGTGTCAGCCACAATGGCCACTCCCTCGTACCAGGCACCAAAAACCCGTCGCTTTACAGTAAATACTTTTTTGACACCTGGGACGGCCCTGCAGGCGGAGTCGTCAAAGCGCTTTACCCTCCCCCGAAACCGGGGGCTGCGCTCCACCATGGCATACAGCATGCCCGGCAGCTTTTTATCCAGGCCGAATATGGCCGTGCCATTGATTTTAGACAGTGCGTCCAGGCGGGGCATCGGCTTGCCAATAACGGTATAATCTTTTCTGTCTTTTAATACGACATTTTGTGGCGGCTGCAGTTTTGCCGCCTCACCCACCAGCGCTCCATAGCCGAGTTTTTTACCTGAAGGGCCATGTATTACTTCGCCTGATCGTGCGTGGCATTCAACTACCGGCACTTTCCATTGGGCGGCAGCGGCAGTTATCAGCATTTGCCGCGCCGAAGCCCCCGCCAGTAAGAGCTGCTTATGCCATCCCCGTACGGAGAAACTGCCGTCCCGCGGCTGTGGGCCATATTTTTTCGGATTGGCAGCGACAGATCTTATGCTGACCTGGTCAAGCGATACTTCCAATTCTTCTGCGATGATCTGCGGTATGGCTTGTGAGGTACCCTGGCCCATCTCGCTTCTGTGATTCATGATAAGAACCTTTCCGGATGGATCCACTGAGATCCAGGACATCAATTCCGTTCCTGCTTCGGTGGCGTCTCCCTGTGAGACATTTACGACGCCTGTTTTATTATTGTTGCAACCCGGAAGGGCTATGCCGAGGGTAAGCGCCACGCCTGTCAGACCCGTAGTCCGGATGAAATATCGGCGCGATATATTTGAAGGAGCTCTTCCCATGGCGGTAAATTTTATTGTTTGGCCAGGCGTGCGGCGGTCTTAACGGCTTTGCGTATACGCGGGTAGGTGCCGCAGCGGCAGATATGGCCCTGCATGGCATTGTCGATATCCGCATCGGTGGGGTTGGGAGTGCGTTTAAGCAATGCGGCGGCCGTCATGATCTGGCCGCTCTGACAGTAGCCGCATTGGGGCACCTGCTCGGCGATCCACGCTTTTTGTATGGGGTGTGAATTGTCGGGGGAGAGCCCTTCGATGGTGGTAATGCGCTGATCCGCCACCATGGATACCGGCAAAGAACAGGAGCGCATGGGGTTGCCGTTGAGCTGCACGGTACACGCGCCGCACTGCGCAATGCCACATCCGTATTTTGTGCCTGTGAGACCTACCATTTCTCTTATAACCCAGAGGAGGGGCATTTGGGGATCGGCCTCTATGTTATAATCTTTTGAATTGATCGAGAGTTTATATGCAGCCATAGGGCTCATGTTTGTTAGTGTGTATCCAATTGGGTGCCAGGTCGATAGAATATTGATCTTTAGTTTTTTAGGGTGCGCAGGGTGGGGGGAGTTGTTCGATATTGATACAAATGGTGTACGATGGTGGATAAAATGATAGCTGGAGGTCAGCAGGATGCACTGGATGCGATGTTTTGTAGTGGATGGTGCTATATTATTCAATAAAACGCCCGGTAAAGCCCCCTAATTGGTCTTGTAGATTCTGCGTTCTTTTGTCCGGAGCGATCGGATATGAGATGTCTTTATCCTTGAGCCTGCGTACCAAAGGTCATAATTGCGTTGCATATTTAGCCAAAGCTCGGGTGTCGTATTGAAAGCTTTTCCCAGCCTTAAAGCCATTTCAGCGCTGACGCCCATATGACCATTGATCAGCTGGGATATGGTTTTGCGGGCAACGCCTAAGTTATTGGCCAGTCCTGTTATGGTGATTCCCAGCGGATCGAGGTATATCTCTTTTAGAATTTCCCCCGGGTGAACGGGCGGCATTTTTTGTTGTAACATTGTTTGGGTCCTCCTATTAATATTTTAATGATAGTCAAGGTAGTCTAACAGGTGTGCATTTCCATTTTCGAACCTAAAAATAATCCTGTAATTGCCGGTGACTGTCAGCGACCAATATCCTTTCAGATCACCTTTTAAGAAGTGCAGTCCGGCTCCAGGATAGGTTAAATCTTCTATTTTTTCTGCAGCATGCAACAGCACGAGGATATTTCTGATCTTTTTGACCTGTTCTGCCGGAAGCTTCGATGGGTCATTCTTAGTCCACAGGAGCTTTAAACCCTTATGCTGTATGCTGGCAATCATACTACAAATGTAACCTATTACGTTACAAGTTACAACTGTTTTTTTGAACTGGATAAATATATGGTCTCCCGAGTAGAAATGCAGCGACGGGTGAGTTGGACAAGGCATCCCGCGGAAAATGGTTTATATTTGAGCATGAACAGACCAATGCTGCTTTTCCTGTTTGTCCTGGTCGCCCTGAGCGGTTCTGCACAGAAAATAGATACCAGGGGATATATGGATTCGATAAAAGCTTTCCGGGCTGAGTACATTCAAACCCATGAATTGCTGACCAGCGCGGAGCAGAAGGCTTTGTTGCGATTTTATCCGTTGGACCCGACGTACCGGGTGGTAGCGCGTTTCGAAAAATTTGCCGACAGCCCCTGGTTCCCGATGGCCACATCCGGAAAAACACCCCAGATCCAGCGTAAATATGGCCGCTTGACCTTTTCGATACATGATACGGTTTTACACCTTACCATCTACCAATCGCAGGCTTTGATGCAAAAGGCGGCTACGCGCGACTATCTTTTCATTCCATTCACTGATGCGACCAGCGGTATCGACAGTTATGGCGGTGGCCGTTACATCGACTGCGCGATTAACGATATCCGGGGCAGCATCCTGGTGCTGGATTTCAATAAGGCGTATAACCCCTATTGCGCCTACACGGCAGGATACAATTGCCCAATCCCTCCGCGCGAGAATGATCTGCCTGTGGCGATCCAGGCGGGAGAGAAAAACTATGGGAAGGGACATTAACTACCAAATAATTGCCGGTCGCGCGCTTTTTCAGGGACCTTCCAATCTTCATCCCACCAGGGTTTGTCAGCGGAACCAGGCGCCGGAGGCTTTTGCAGCTGCAGGGGCTTTCCGGCGGCCTTTGCCTTGGTAGCGGCATCGCGATATTCGTAGTGGTCGAACATCGTCACGGCCTCGATCATGTAGCTGGTGGCAATGCGCTGGTCAGCGAAGCAGAAAAGGTTTTCGCCATTCCTGGTGTCGGCACTGGAGGAAAAATTGTAGGAGCCGGTGTAGACGCGGGCGGTGGGCTTGTTGAAGTCAATGACCAAAAATTTGTGGTGCATGTTGATCCCTTTTCCGCCCGTGACCTCATTGCCAAATGGGGGCGGCGCCTGTTTGAGCAGGGCTGCCGGGAAGGCGGTCGGCGGATTGCCGTCGGGACTCTGTATGCTGAGATCTCCTACGGCAGTGTTGGCGAGACCATAAACGAAAATATTGTTCGTATCTGTGATCTTTTTGATGGCCTTATGGATCGGCCCGGGAGTAGTGGATAAGAAGGCCAGCGAGTAAAACAGACTTGACTTCGTAGAAAGGATATCGTTTGCGAGCGACTGGAGCATGGCATTGGATGCGTTATGCGGCGAGAACGTGACCTTGCCATTGATACCGGACAATTGGAGATCGTTCCAGGCGGCCGAAGCATTTTGCGCGAAGCCAGTGGGGTTGTTCGGGTTTTTAAACAGGTTGTCAAACGCGTCGGCGAACAGCTGGACGGCTGCTGCGGTTTGCACGACGACGGTGTTGTTGTTTTGCACGTAGATGCCGCGCCAGGAGAAGTTGCATGATCCGCCGATGGCAAATTGAACTTTTTGGCCCTGGACAACAATCATCTTGTTGTGCTGCAGCTGGCCCATATGCTGACGCTGGACATTGGCCGCACCGGCGGAGGTCTTCAGCAGTGCCGCGTTGCGGGATTCGGCGGAGGTTGCCGGTCCATGTGTGCTCGAGTCATCGATGATAATCTTGAGTCTGCCTCCCAGTTTCTGCAGGCGGGAAACGATCTCGTCGTCGTTGAAGTCATAGGCGGCGACGCGTACTTTTGTGGTGGGGTCGGCGGCGGCCTGGTCGAGGACGTTAAGGATGGCGGCGCGGGCTTCGAAGCCCATCCAGGCCAGCGCCTTTTCTTCATTGGGATAGCTGGGTTTAAAACCGAAGCCTGCGTTGGCGGTGGCCGGCAGGATCTCGGCGACGCTGTTATTGTTCCCGAAATGTTGAATAAAGGCCTGGGAGGAGATGAAGCCGCGGGTGAAACAGATGTTCAGCTTGCCGGGATAGGTTTCCGCTTCCAGCTCGATGGCCGCTGTTTGTTCATCGCCGTAGCTCAGCGCGCCGGCGGCATCCATGAATACTGGCGTGACGCGATAGGTAAATGCTCCGGGGATGCCGGCATGGAATGGAAAATGAACCCAACGGAATTTTTGGATGGGCGATAGCTTGGACGAAAGTATGGCCGGATTGACGGCTCCGCTGGCGCCAGGGAATGCAATGCGATTGGAAAGGGGAAAGAATTGGGCGCCGCCGGGTTCCTGGTACTCGATGCCGAAGCCGACGAAGTTATTCGGAGGGGTGCCTGTTTTCCAGTTCATGGCCAGAAGACACATCCCTTCTCCCCGATAGATGGTCAGGGTGAATAGTGCGGTAGCGCTGGCGCCGCGGACGACAAATGCGGGGGCGGTGGAGTTGGTGGCGGCGGTCAGGCGGTCACCGGGTTTGCTGACGGGACGTGGGGGTTTTGCTGGCGGGGCGGCGGGTGGTGTTGAGACGGAAGGGCGCTTTTTGACGAGCGCCTTCTTCTTGGTGACCCTATTCTTCTTTGTGGCTGTCTTCTTTGTGACCGACTTCTTCTTCGTAGCCGTATTCTTTTTAGGGGCCGTGGTCTTTTTTGCGGCCGCGGTGTTCTTCGCGGTAATTTTCTTCTCGGGGCGTTTTTTTGCGACTTTTTTTTGGGGAGAAGGCATAAGGAAGTAGTTTGGGTTAAATGTATCGCTAATCGGTGGCCGGGAAAAGAGTGAAAACACCTAATTATTATATTTTTATCTTGTGGAAATATGCCCATGTCCGAACAACATCCCTACTTCCCGAGCGGTGACTGGGAAGGCTTTTACAACGATCCTGGCGGCAGCCGTCCCAGAGGGGAAATGGCCATGACCCTCGATTTCTCCAACGGCCGGGTCACTGGCGGCGGGTCCGATCCCGTGGGCGCCTATACATGGTCCGGTAGTTATGATACCAAGGCGGAGACCTGCCGGCTTACGAAAGCATATGTGGGTGCGCATTCCGTCGAGTACACCGGCTATGCGGATGAAAACGGCATCTGGGGCAAATGGAGCATCAAAAAAGGACGGACAGGCGAGTTTCACATCTGGCCCAAAAAGAAGGGCGCCGGCGAGGATAATGTGGGGATAAAAGAAGAAGCGAAAGAGGCAGTCCTTCAAATGATCTGTACGTGAGCGGGAAAAGGAACGTTCCGATGCCCTTTCGGGAGCGGGGCACTGCCAGTGCTTCACCTTATTATTCAAATGATGTTTAGTTTTTCAATAGTTGGGGCTTACTTGCCGGACCACCGACGCGCAAACAGCGCGGAAAAGCATGACCCGGATATCATTGCTGCCAATAAGGGATACAAAGTCGAATCCAAAAGATTGCAGGCCCGAAGGGCTTTAGAATGTCCTGACTTGAAAAAAACTCTGATGAGTCCAGAGGACAGGTCGGAAGCTTTTGTTTTGGATTATTTATCGGCAACGGCGGTATTTTTCTTTTCCAGGTAATTTCTTATCCGGATAAAGGTCCGGACCGATGTTGCGTTTAACTTCTTCAACTCACTGATCGATCTTGATTGTTGGCTGATCAACGAATCGAGCCTGACAATTTTTTCTTCGTCCAAGGCGACCCTTTGTATGGCTTCGCTATAACGGGCAAATGCGGCGGTGACGCTTTTTGAAGATTCCACGGAATGGTCTATTGCGTATCTCGATGCCTTAGCCAACTGAAAGGTAAAATAAGCGAGCCCTCCAAGAATAATGACGGCCAGGACGGAGACGGTGATGGTGATCAGTTTGCTCCTCGAGCGGCTGAAAGTATCTTCGACCGACGATCCGGCCTGCTGGGCGGCCAGGGCCTGCGCCAATGACCGGTGGACAGCTTCTACCTGGTCGCTGAGGCGTTCTGTCGTTTCCTTTCCTTCCAGGGTAACCTGTAACTGCTCGCGGGTATTGAGATTGATATCTTCGAGATGTTTGTATAATTTTTGGAACATGGCAATTGCTTTCCCTACTTATGAAAATATTGTGCCATGGGTGCAGGAAAAGGACGATATCGTCGTCATTGCATGGCGCCACCATTCCGGAGGAGGGCTATATGGACTTCCAGCCATTCGGAAGATAAAAGAACAATTCAAAAGAGGCTCTTTGTATTGCAGGGCATTGTGAAGCAGAAGAAAAAAGGGAATTTCCAATATTTGCTTGAAAATTCCCTTTCTGTAGCGAGATCGGTACTTCGTTTGAACACTTTCAGGCAATTTTGACGATTATTGAGCCGATTATACATAATGAAAATAAATAACCCACCCAATTGAATCCTTATGGCAAAGAGCTTTATGATTTCATCCTAAAATTAGACAAACAATTTCTCATGTTAATTACAAGACCATATTCTAATGAGGTGTAGGATTCAGTCATTGTTCTGTCATTCGCATAGGCGTGCTTATATTCTTAATTTTCGCCCTCATAAGCGAACACAAAATGTGA
>Ga0068857_100003024_pt1 | contig 13896 bp, 12 predicted proteins | sample KBSCornC72_FD_66591 | JGI IMG/M metagenome (GOLD analysis project Ga0068857, IMG submission 66591) | Corn rhizosphere microbial communities from Kellogg Biological Station, Michigan, USA - KBS Corn C7-2 | ecosystem: Host-associated > Plants > Roots > Rhizosphere > Soil ...
CGGGCAACTGTGCCAGGAGCGTGCTGGCGGCGGCGTAGTCGTGGCGCGTCATGGCCCCTTCGAGGCGCGAGACGACCGCCTCGGGGCTGTCACCCTGCTGCTCCTCGGCCGGACGAAGCGCCAGCAGCGACTTGGCCCAGTCGAGCGAGTTCTGCACCCAGTCGCCGCTGCCGGTGCCGCGCGCCGCCATGATGTCGGGCAGCGTCGCCTCGAACTTCTGCAGCAGGGCATCGGGGCGGGTGAGACCGGCGGTCGATGCGGCCTTGAGCGTGTCGGGGATGGCGAGGTCCGGCAGCACCGAGGCAAGTGCCGCGAGCTCGTCCTGGAACGGCCGTCCAGTATCGAGGGCGCTTTCGAGCCCGCTCAGGATCAGCGGCAGCTTCATGGCCGGGCCGACCTCGTTGGGCAGGGCGGCATTGATGTGGTCGGTCAGCGTCTTGCGGGCGCCGTCGAGGTCGGCGCGGAGCGCGCTGACGGTCTGGTCGACGCCGTTGAGGCGTGTGGTGAGGCTCGTCAAACCCGTCTGGACGTCGCTGAGGCTCTGGGCGATGGCGCTGGCGTCGGCGCCCGAGGCTCCCGCCGCGATGGCGTCGACCTGCGCCTTCAGCGTCTTCAGCTCGGCCTGCAGCGGCGTCAGGTCGACCGCCGGTTGGCCGGCCGGCATCGCCGCCTTGAGCTCGTCGATGGATTTGTTGGCTGCCGCCAGGCCGCCGTCGAGCTGGGCGATGGTGGCGTCGAGGCTCACCTGCGTCTTCTTGGTGGTGTCCTGCAGCGCGGCGGTCGAGGTTTGCAGCTTGCCGATCTGGTCGGTGAGGGTCGTGATCTGCTCGCCCTGGGTGTTGACGAAGGCGGTCAGGTCCGGAGCGACCGGCTGGCGCGTCGGCAGCGGCAGAGCGGTCGCGACAATGTAGGTCAGGATCGTGCCGAGCACGGCGCCGGCCACCGCGACTCCGCCGAGCAGCGGCCAGTTTGCCCCCGCCAGCGAGAACGACGGGCGGCTGCTTTCGGGCCGGGGCGGCGCGGCCGGCGATACGGGGTCGGCCGCCGGCTTGCCCTCGCCCTCGGACCGGGCACTGGCGCGGGCGGTGAGATCGATCACCGGCGGTTTCACGGGACCGGTCGAGCGGTCAGCCATCACGCAAACTTCCTTCTTCAGCGATCATGCCGGGTTTTGACCACGCGCAAAAGAGAGAGCAAGGCCCATCATGGCCTCCTCGCTGGGATGATCGGCGAGGGCCACGCGCACGAAGTGGGCAGCGATGAGCGGCGCCGCAACCGTCTCGGAGAGGCATAGCATACCAAGCCGGGTCCGGTCGCGCAGGTCGCCGGCAAGCCGGGCGAAGGTTTCGGCGGTGCGGCGGGAATAGAACAGAGCGGCGCTAATGGCGCCGGAGGCGAGCCCGGCACGGGCGGTTTCGCCGAGGGCGGTCGCCGGAACCATGTCGTAGACCGCCGCCGTAATGACCATGATGCCGTGCGGCGCGAGGGCCTTGCCGAGGCGGCCGGCCTGGTGCCGGGCGGCGGGGTAAAGGATCGGGCCCTTGAGGCCGGCCTTGGCGAGGAGGGCGACGAGATCGTCGGCATTGCCCTGGGCGCTCACCACCTGCTCGAAGCCGTGGCGACGGGCAAACGCGGCGGTGCGGTCACCGACGGCGTAGAGCGGCAGGCCGCGGTACCCCGACAGATCTCCACGGTCGTCGAGGGCCCGCAGCGCGTTGGCGCTGGTCACGGCAAGGCCGGCAAAACCCTCGGCCGGCGGCAGGCTGGTGGAAAGCGTGCGAGCAGTCAGCAAAGGGTCGATCACGGTCTCGATGTCTAGGGCATTGAGCCGCGCCGCGGTCTCGCTCGCATCGGGTTCGGGCCGGGTGACGAGCATTCTGACCATCGCGACCCCTTATGCGGGGAAGAGTTTGAAGAAGTCTGAACCGGCCTTGTCGCGGAGCATTTGGCCGAGTTCGTGGCCGACCCGTTCGGGATCAGCGAGCGGCCCGGAATGGCTGGCGCGGATGGCGATCCCGCCATCGGGAGAAAGGATCTCGCCGGTCAGATGCAGGGTCTGGGCCTCGATCCGGCTCAGGGCGCCGATCGCCGTGCGGCAGGAGCCGTCGAGGGCCCCGAGCAACGCTCGCTCGGACCGCACGGCCAGGTGTGTCGGCAGATGGTCAAGCGGCTTGATGAGCTCAGCGGTCCGCTCGTCGGCGCTGCGGATCTCGATCCCGATGGCGCCTTGCGCCGGGGCCGGGGGAAACCGCTCCGGATCGAGATATGACGTTATCTCTCCCTGCCGCCCCAGGCGGTTCAGCCCGGCTACCGCCAGCAAGGTCGCGTCGGCGATCCCCTCGGCCAGCTTCCGCAGCCGGGTGTCGACATTGCCGCGAAACGGCACGATCTGCAGGTCCGGCCGGGCTCGCAGCATCTGCGAGGAGCGGCGGAGCGAGGAGGAACCGAGCTTGGCGCCGTGCGGCAGGTCCTCGATCGACCTGGCGGTCAGCGAGACGAAGGCATCGCGGATGTCCTCGCGCTCGAGAAAGGCGGCGAGCACCAGCCCGTCGGGCAGCCGGGTGGCCATGTCCTTGGACGAATGCACGCCCAGGTCGATCTCGCCGGCCTCGAGTGCGCCCTCGATCTCCTTGGAAAACAGGCCCTTGCCGCCCACTTCACTGAGCGGCGCCTCGGTCAGCCGGTCGCCCGAGGTGGTGATGGTGCGGATTTCGATCGTCTCTTCCGGCACCTGGTGTGCCTGGGCGAGCCGGCGCCGCACCAGCCGGGCCTGGACGAGCGCCAGGGCCGAGCCGCGACTGCCGATGCGAAGGAAGGGCGAAGATTGCAAAGACGTGACGTCCCCTGTAGCCAGTGGCGCGACCCCTTAGACCCTTGAGACACACTCGCGCAATGCGGCTTCTGGGCATCGAAACGAGCTGCGACGAGACCGCCGCCGCCGTCGTTGAACGCGACGCGTCCGGCCGCGGCACGATCCTCAGCAATATCGTGCGCAGCCAGCTGAGCGAGCACGCGCCCTATGGTGGCGTGGTGCCCGAACTCGCGGCACGGGCACATGTGAGCCACCTCGACCATATCATCGCCCGCGCCGCGGCAGATGCCGGGGTGAGGCTCGGCGACCTCGACGGCATCGCGGCGACCGCCGGGCCGGGGCTGATCGGAGGCGTGCTGGTGGGCCTCACCACCGCCAAGGCGCTTGCCGCTGCCCTCGACAAGCCGCTGCTCGCCATCAACCACCTCGAGGCGCACGCGCTGACGGCGCGGCTCACCGATGGTTTGGAGTTTCCCTACCTGCTGCTGCTGGTCTCGGGCGGGCACAGCCAGTTCGTGCTGGTCAAGGACGTCGGCGCCTACGAGCGCTGGGGCACCACCATCGACGATGCGCTGGGCGAGGCCTTCGACAAGGTTGCCAAGCTGCTCGATCTGGGCGTGCCCGGCGGACCGGAAGTCGAAAAGCGGGCAAAGGCCGGCGACGCGCACCGCTTCCGTTTCCCCCGACCGCTGCTCAAGGAAGACCGCCTCGATTTCTCGTTCTCTGGCCTGAAGACGGCTGTCCGCCTCGCCGCCGAGGAGATCGCGCCGCTGACCGAGCAGGACGTTGCCGACATCTGTGCCTCGTTCCAGCTGGCGGTGACCGACATCGTCACTGCGCGCGCCCGCTCGGCGCTGGAGAAGTTCCGCACCGCGATGGCCGGCGTCACGCCGACGCTGGTGGTCGCCGGCGGCGTCGCTGCCAACCAGGCGATCGGCGGCGGGCTGAGGGCCGTGGCGGACGAACTGGACGCCAGGCTCGTCGTGCCGCCGATCCCGCTCTGCACCGACAACGGCGTGATGGTGGCCTGGGCGGGAGCGGAACGACTGGCCCTCAACGACACCGCCGACCTCTCGGCGTCGGCCAGGGCGCGCTGGCCGCTCGACAGCGCCGATATGGAACTCGCCCATGGCCATTGAGCGGGTCGCGGTGGTGGGTGCGGGTGAGTGGGGCACCGCACTGGCGCAGGCCGCCGCGTCGGCCGGCCGGCATGTGACGCTGATCGGGCGCGATCCCGAGGTGCTGGCCGAGATCAACGTAGCCCATACCAACCGCAAACATCTGGGCATGCAGCGGCTGTCGACGCGCATCAGCGCCTCGCCGCGATTTTCGGGCGCCGATCTGGTGATCCTGGCGGTGCCGGCGCAATCGACCCGCGCCGCCCTCACCGCCCTGCACAATCTGGGCGAACCGGTGGTACTGACGGCCAAGGGGCTCGAACACGGCACCCTCAAGCGGCAAAGCGAGATACTGGCCGAAGTCGCCCCCAACGCCGTTCCCTTCGTGCTCTCGGGACCGAGCTTTGCGGTCGACGTCGCGGCCGGCCGTCCGACGGCGGTTACCCTGGCGGGCGAGTACGACAACGAGACCGAGGCGGTGGCGGCGGCGCTGGCCGGCCCGAGCTTCAGGCTCTACGCGGCGCGCGACATCATCGGCGTGGAACTCGCGGGGGCGCTCAAGAATGTCTACGCCCTCGCCGCCGGCGCGGTCGAAGGCGCCAGCCTCGGGGCGTCGGCGCGCGCCGGATTGATCGCGCGCGCTTATGCCGAGCTCGGCCGCCTCGTGGTGGCGCTGGGGGGCAATCCCGATACGATGGGCGGTCTCGCCGGCCTCGGCGATCTGACGCTCAGCTGTACCTCGACGCAGTCACGCAACTACCGGCATGGCGTGGCGCTGGGCAAGGGCGAATTGCCGGAGCGCGAGCTTGCCGAGGGGGTTCTGACCGCGCCGGTGGCGCGTGAGCTGGCGCAGCGCGCCGGCGTCGAAGCGCCACTGATCGAGGCCGTGAACCTGCTGCTCGAGGGCAATGTAAAGATCGACAAGATTGTCGCGGGCCTGATGTCGCGCCCGCTCAAACGGGAGACCTAGAATGCAGTTCGCGCTGGTCGCACTTGATCGCCCCAACGCCGTCGCAGATCGCATGCGCATCCGTCCGGACCACCTCAAGCACCTCGATGCGCTCGGTGACAGCCTGCTGCTGGCCGGGCCCTTCCTCAATGACAAGGGCGAGGGCATCGGCAGCATCGTGGTGATCGAGTCCGAAAGCCTCGACACCGCGCGGGCGGCGTTCAACCGCGATCCCTTCGTCACCGAAGGGCTGTTCGACTCGGTCATGATCAAGCCGTGGAAACTCAACATCAACAAGACGCGATGATGTTCGTCATCGAGGGACTGGATGGAGCGAACACGGCCTCGCTCCGCGCGCAGCACCTCGACGCACATGTCGGCCATCTGCGATCCCTCGGCGACCGGTTCGTCATCGGCGGACCCTTCCTCGACCAGAACGGGGTTTCGATCGGCTCGCTGGTGGTGATCGAAGCCGAGACGCAGGCCGCGGCGGAAGCCTTTGCAGCATCCGATCCTTTCGTGCTCAATAAGGTCTTCGCGACGGTGACGGTGCGGCGCTGGGAGTTCGGTCACCTCAGGGCAAGCGGGAGGAACTGATGGCCTATTGGCTGATGAAGTCGGAACCGGATGTGTTCAGCTTCACCGATCTGATGAACAAGCCGGTCGAAGAGTGGCACGGCGTGCGCAATTTCACGGCGCGCAACAACATGAAGGCGATGAAGGTCGGCGAGCTTGCCTTCTTCTACCACTCCAATATCGGCAAGGAGATCGTCGGCATCATGAAGGTGGTTAAGCTCGCCCACCCCGACTCCACCGCCGAGCCCAACGACAAGGGCAAGGTCGTGTGGGAATGCGTCGACGTGGTCGGCGTGGAAGCACTGCCCAAGCCGGTGACGCTGGAAGACGTCAAACACATGCCCGGGCTCGAGAACATGGCGCTGATCAAGCTGAGCCGCCTGTCGGTGCAGCCGGTGACGCCCGAGGAGTGGGAGATCGTCTGCAAGGCCGGCGGTCTCAAGAAGATCCCCAAAGCCTGACGCCGCCCCGCGTCAGAAGTCGCTGGCCAGGCCTTTGATCTCCCAGTCGCCGTAGCGGGCGGGATCCAGCCCGCCGCGGCCGCCCTTTTCGGCCGGGCGCTTGGCGATATCGGCGTCGATCTGCTGCCGCCGGGCCTCGGCCTCGGCGAGCGCGCGCTTTGCCGCGTCGGTCAATTCCCTTACCGGCTGTTCATGCGCGGCAATCTTGTCGGGGTCGGTCATGCTCCCCATTTTATGGCCTTGAGTATCCCGTTGTCGAGGAAACCCATGGCCAATCTGCTCCGAACCGGTGTGCTGATCGCGGCGCTGACCGCGTTGTTCATGGCCGTCGGGTGGTTCATCGGCGGGACGAGCGGCATGTTCATTGCCCTGGCGGTGGCGCTGGGCATGAACCTCTTTGCCTACTGGAACTCGGACAAGATGGTCCTTGCCATGCAGAATGCGCAGGAGGTCGATCCCCGCTCGGCGCCCGATCTTTATCGCCTGGTCGAGCGGCTGGCCGCCAATGCCGGCCTGCCGACGCCGCGCATCTACATCATCGAGACCGAGCAGCCCAACGCCTTCGCCACCGGGCGCGACCCGCAGAATGCGGCGGTCGCGGTGTCGAGCGGGCTCCTTCGTATGCTCAATTCCGATGAACTAGCGGGCGTGATCAGCCACGAGCTGACTCACATTCGCAATCGCGACACGCTGACCATGACGATCACCGCGACGCTGGCCGGCGCCATCTCGATGCTGGCGCAGTTCGGGCTGTTCTTCGGCGGCGGCAACCGGCGCGACAATCCGCTCGGCGGCGTCGGCGCGCTGCTGATGGTGTTCCTGGCGCCGCTCGCGGCGGGCCTGGTGCAGATGGCGATCAGCCGGACGCGCGAATACGAGGCCGATCGCGGCGGTGCCGAAATCTCCGGCCAGCCGATGGCGCTGGCCTCGGCATTGATGAAGATCTCCAATGCCGCCGGCCACACCGTCAATGTGGGGGCCGAACGCAACCCCGCGATGGCGCATATGTACATCGTCAACCCGCTGCGCGGCATCGGCACCGACAACCTCTTTGCGACCCACCCGGCGGTAGAGAACCGCATCGCCGAGCTGCAGAAGATTGCGAGCGAAATGGGCCCGAGCCGCACCCCGGAGCCGGTGCACCCAGACTTCGCACCGCGCGGCGACAGTGGCGTCTGGCGCGTGCCGCAGTTCAGCGATAGTGCTGAGCCCGGGCGCAAGGGCCCCTGGGGCTAGAGTTTGCCGTCAAAGAAGAAAGAGGTCGCCGGTCTTGCGCTTCGGCTCAGGGCCGCCGACCGTTTGCAGTCCGTGCTCAGGGGGCAGAGCTTTGCCCCATTCGCCGCCGGCGACGTCGCCGATGCGCGCGACCGGGCGCTGGCCAATCGGCTGGTGACGGCGGCGCTTCGCTATCATGGGCCGATCAATCAGCTGATCGGGCAATTGCTCGAGCGCGGCCTGCCTAAGAAGTCCGGGCGGTTCGAGGCCGTGCTGCGGCTGAGCCTGGCGCAATTGCTGTTCCTGCCCGATCTGGGCGATCATTCGGCGCTGTTCCTTGCCGGCGAGGCAATGCGGGCCGATCCCAAGTCGCAGCACTTGATCAAGCTGATCAACGGCGTCCTGCGCGAGGCGCAGCGGCGGCGCGACACGGTCGCGGTGAACGCCGGCACGCTGTTCCCGTCGCAGCTCCTCGACACCTGGCGCGACGCCTATGGCGCGGATGCGGTCGAGGCTTTCGGCCGCGCGCTGCTCGAGGGGGCGCCGCTCGACCTGACCGTGAAATCGCCCGTCGCGGCACTCGACGCCGCCCCCGTTCTGGCCGACACCGTGCGGATCACCGACCGCGACCGGGCTGTCGACCAGCTGCCGGGTTTCGCCGAAGGACAGTTCTGGGTGCAGGACGCGGCCGCAGCAATCCCGGCGCGGTTGCTGAAGCTGCCGGCAGGCGCACGCGTGCTCGATCTCTGCGCGGCGCCTGGCGGCAAGACCGCGCAGCTGATCAAGGCTGGTTACGCGGTGACGGCGCTCGACCGTGACCCCGAGCGGGTGGCCCGGCTCGAGGCCAACCTCAGGCGGCTGGGCTATTCGGCCGAAATCGTCACCGCCGACGCACTCGACTACCGGCCGGACCGGCCCTTCGACGGCGTTCTGCTCGATGCGCCGTGCTCGGCGACGGGCACGTTCCGGCGCCATCCGGAGGTGCCCTGGCACCGCAATCCCGCCGATATCGCGGGGCGTGTCAGACTGCAGCGGCAGCTGATCGAGGCCGCTGCGGCCTGCCTCAATCCGGGCGGAACGCTCATCTATTGCGTCTGCTCGCTGGAGCCGGAAGAGGGCGAACAGCAGGCGGAATGGGCTGCTTCCCAAGGCCTCGAGCCAATGCACATTCTCGCCGAAGAGCTTGACGGATGGGCCGGCCCCGTGAGCAAAAGCGGCTCAATACGGACTCATCCCGGCTTGACCGTTCCTGGGGAAAAGGGCGGAACGCTGGACGGGTTCTTCATTGCGCGCTTCCGGCGCCGCTGAATATTGTCATTTGTCCGGCCGCGGCCGGAGCGGGCGGGCAGCACGCGTATCCAAGAGGGCCGGTTGGCAAACCCGATAGCGTTTCTTGTTCGCCGCAGTGCGAAACGGGCTGCCGACTTTGCTGTCAGCAACCCGCTGATCCGCTGGGTTTGGACCGGGCCCGGCAATGAAGACTACGGCACGGCGCTCAGCGAGTTCCGCCCCACCGACCGCGAATCCGTGCTCGAAATGATGCAGGGACGGTACCTGCTCGCCAACAAGCTGGTCGACACCCACGGCGTCTCGCCCTTTGCGGTCGAGATGGTGCATGACGACTGGCTCGACGACCTGCAGGCCTTCGACTGGCTCCGCCATTTCCGCGACGCCCGTACCGACGAGGAGCGTGCCTTCGCGCGCAGCCTCGCGCTCGACTGGATAGACCGCGACGGCCGCTTCGATCGCGATGTCTGGGGGCTGTCGCTGACAGCACGGCGCATCATCAACTGGCTCCGGCATTTCGGCATCCTGGTCGAGGGCGCCAATGCCGCCGATGCCGGGCTGATCGCCCGTTCGCTCGGCACCCAGATCCAGTCGCTGAAACTGCGCGCGCCCTTCGCGGACGACCCGGTCGATTCTCTTATGGCGGCCATCGCGCTGCTCGGCGTCGCGCTCTGCGACCACGACCGCGAGTCCGAGATCGACGGACGGCTCGCACGGGTCAATACGCTGCTCGACCGGCAGATCGACGAGGACGGTCTGCACCGCTCGCGGTCGGCCAAGGTGCAGCTGATGCTGATGGTCGAGCTGACGACGCTGCGGCAGGCGCTGCTGAGGCAATCGGACAGCTATCGCAACGAGCTCAACGAAGTCCTGGACTCGATGCACGTGGCGCTCGACGCGATTTCGCTCGGTACCGGCGAGGCGGCCTATTTCAACGGCACCGGCCAGATGGCGCATGACGTGATCGTCTCCGTTCAGGCGCAGAACCCGGCGCGGGCGCGCTCGACCGGCACGGCGGGCGGCTATGGACGGCTGATCTGGGGCCGCTCGATCGTCGTCGCCGATTCCGGTCTGGTCCCGGCGCCCGAATATGCGCGGCACATGCATGCCAGCGCGCTCGCCTTTGAGTTCAGCCATGGCCGCGACCTGGTGGTGTGCAATTGCGGACCCGCAGCCGCCGATATGCCCGACAGCGAATTGTTGTTCCGGCAGGGCATCGCGCATTCTTGTCCAACCATCAACGCGCTGTCCGCCGCCAGCATCCCACAGGCCGGCCCGCTCAGGAACCGGGTAGTGCGGATCGGACGCGATCCCGACATGGCCACCGAGGAAGCCGATCACTCGCTGATCATGCGTACGCATGGCTATGCCGAGCGCTTCGGCGTGGTCCTCGAACGGCGACTGACGCTGCTCGCCGAGGGCAATTCGCTGGTCGGGCAGGAGCGCATGCTCAAGGCGCGCGGCCGCATGTCGGGCGCCTGTGCCATCCGCTTCCACCTTGCGCATCAGACGCAGGTGACGGCAGCGCGCGACATCGTCAAGCTCAAGCTCGCCTCGGGCGCTATCTGGAACTTCCTGTGGGAGGGCGCCGACATGCGGATCGAGGACAGCGTCCGGCAGTCGGCCTATTTCGGCTTCCACCGCACCAAGCAGATCGTGCTCGACGTACTGGTCGGCGATGTCAGCGAAGTGAGCTGGATCTTCACCCTCGACGAGGGCTGAGGGTCGGCCACTTCCCAAGTCGCCGCATTTCTGCAATACGTCCCGCCGTTCGCGCGACTGGCGAGAGAGATGGGACACCATCGGGAAACGCGAACGTCAGCTGCCGCTCGCCTGGGCACCCCCTTCGAACCCATGGGAGCCTCATGTCCGAACCAACCGCCATCGTCCCGATCAAACGCGCGCTGCTGAGCGTCTTCGACAAGACCGGCATGGAGGACTTCGCCCGGGAGCTGGCGCGACTGGGCGTCGAGCTGGTGTCGACCGGGGGCACGCATAAGCTGATCGCCGGTACCGGCGCGGCCGTGCGCGACATCTCCGATCTCACTGGCTTTCCCGAAATGATGGACGGCCGGGTGAAGACGCTCCACCCCAAGGTGCATGGCGGGCTCCTGGCGGTGCGCGATAACCCAACGCACAAGGCGGCGATGGACGCGCACGACATCGGGCCGATCGACCTCGTCGTGGTCAACCTCTATCCATTCGAGGCGACCATCGCCAAGGGCGCGAGCTACGACGAGACCATCGAGAACATCGACATCGGCGGTCCGGCGATGATCCGTTCGGCGGCCAAGAACCACGCCTACGTGACCGTAGTGGTCGATCCCGGCGACTACGAGCCAGTGCTCGAGGCGATGCGGCTTCAGGGCGGCGTGCCCTACGAGATGCGGCAGAAGCTTGCCGCGAAAGCCTATGCGCGCACCGCCGCCTATGACTCGGTGATCTCCAACTGGTTCGCGCAGACGCTGAACTACAACGATATTCCATACCGTACGTTCGGCGGCAAGCTTGCCGAGGTCATGCGCTACGGCGAGAATCCACACCAGTGGGCGGCGTTCTACACCAACGGCGACAAGCGCCCGGGTGTGTCGACGGCCACGCAGGTGCAGGGTAAGTCGCTGAGCTACAACAACCTCAATGACACCGACGCGGCGTTCGAGCTGATCAGCGAATTCGATCCTGCGGTGCCGGCAGTTGCGATCATCAAGCACGCCAACCCGTGCGGCGTGGCGACGGGGACGTCACTGGTCGATGCGTATCAGAAGGCATTCCGCTGCGATACGGTGTCGGCGTTTGGCGGCATCGTGGCGCTGAACCAGCAGATCGATGCGGCGACCGCCACCGAGATCACCAAGATCTTCACCGAAGTGATCGTCGCGCCGTCGGCGACCGACGAGGCGCAGAAGATCATCGCGACCAAAAAGAACCTGCGCCTGTTGCTCACCGGGGCGCTGGCCGACCCCAAGGCGCCGGGGCTGACCTATAAGGCGCTTGCCGGCGGCATGCTGGTGCAGAGCCGCGACACCGGCCGTGTCGACGAACTGGAGCTCAAGGTCGTCACCAAGAAGCAGCCGACCGAAGCGGAGCTGGCCGACCTGAAGCTTGCCATGCGGGTCGCAAAACACGTCAAGTCCAACGCCATCGTCTATGTGAAGGATGGCGCGACGGTGGGCATCGGCGCCGGGCAGATGAGCCGGGTGGATTCGTCACGCATCGCCCACCGCAAGTCGATCGATGCGGCGCAGGCGGCGGGGATCGACGGCGCACTGACCAAGGGCTCAGTGGTGGCGTCCGACGCCTTCTTCCCGTTCCCCGACGGTATGCTGGCGGCGGTCGAGGCTGGCGCCACAGCGGTCATTCAACCGGGCGGCTCGATGAACGACCAGGCGGTGATCGATGCGGCCGACGAAAAGGGCGTGGCCATGGTGATGACCGGCATGCGCCACTTCCGGCACTAGGCCGAGCGGGAAAGGTCCGAGAGCAGTCCTGCCGCCACCGACAGCCGCGAGACGGTCATTTCGCCCTGCGTCAACGATTGGACTGCGGCGGCGACGCGGTCCACTGCATCCGGCCTTGCCTGCCGCCAGGCGGCGATGCGGCCGTCGATGTCGCCGCGGCCGAAGCCAAGCACGTCGGCAGTGAGGTCGCGCTGGGCGCGCATGAGGTTGGCCAGCGCACGGTCGAGCGCCATCCGGTCGAAGCGGTCGGCGAGCGCGATGTGGCTGCCGGTCTCCACGATCTGCGCCAGCCCGAAGATCTCGAGCACGCCGAAGAATGCGGCTGCCGCGGCCGCGACCGGCGATCTGCTGCGGTCGGCGACCAGCGCGATATCGGTGGCAAAGCTCAGCGCGCTCAGTTCGGCGATGCGGCGGGCGATGCCGGGCGGGGCGCCGCCATTGACGAAACTGTCGGCACGCGCCGCGATGGTTTTTTCAACCGAGGGCGGCACCAGGCTGCCGATCAAGCCAGACACATCGGTGACGCCCTGCGCATAGGTCAGCACCAGGTCGTCGAGGGACTTGCTCCAGTCGGCGTTGCGCAGCAGCCAGAGGGTCTCGCGTTCGATCAGCGTCTGCAGCTCGGCGTACAGGCCCAGCTGCGTGCTGCCTGAGATCTGACCGTCGAGTGCATCGATCTCACCGTAGAGCCGTTCCAGTCCGTAGGCGTCGCGTGCCAGCATGAAGGCGGCCGCCACCTGGCCCGGATCGGTCGAGGTCGCAGCCATCAGCTTGACCACGAAGGCCGGACCGCCACGATTGATGATGGCGTTGGCCATCACGGTGGCGATCACCTCGCGGCGCAGGCGATGGCCGTTGACCGCGTCGGGATAGCGCTCGACGAGCTTGGACGGGAAATACTTGACCAGCTCGTGGCTCAGATGCGGGTCGTCGGGGGCCTTGCCGGTCAGCAGGTCAGCATAGAGCGAGTTCTTAGCGTAAGCCAGAATCGTCGCAAGCTCGGGCCGGGTCAGCGCTTTGCCGGCGAGGGCGCGCGCCTCGATCGTGGCGTCGTCGGGCAGGAACTCGACGGCGCGGTCGAGCTGGCCGCGGGCCTCGAGGGTCTCGATCAAGGCGCGATGATCAGGCAGGGCGCCGAGTCCCGCCCGCTGGGCCAGCGATATCGCCAGAGGCTGCAGATAATTGTTGCGCAGGCAGAGCGCCGCCACCTGGTCGGTCATTTCGGCGAGGAAGGCATTGCGGCCGGCCATGTCGAGGTGGCCGGCGCGCAGCACGACGTTCATGGCGATCTTGACGTTGACCTCGATGTCGGAGGCGTTGACGCCTGCCGAGTTGTCGATGGCGTCGGTGTCGATACGCCCGCCGGCCAGCGCGTATTCGATGCGGCCGCGCTGCGTCATGGCGAGATTGGCGCCTTCACCCACCACTTTGGCGCGGATGTCGCGGCCGGTGATGCGGATGGCGTCGTTGGCCTTGTCGCCGACCTGCGCGTCGGTTTCGTCGGCGGCTCGGACATAGGTGCCGATGCCGCCGAAGAAGAGCAGGTCGACCTCGGCCTTGAGGATGGCGACCATCACCTCCTGCGGCGTCACCGGATCGGCCCCGAGGCCGAGCGCTTTGCGGGCCTCGGCAAAGAGCGGCACCGTCTTCAGTGAGCGCGAATACACGCCGCCGCCCTTGCTCAGGAGGTCCTTGTTGTAGTCCTGCCAGCTCGAGCGGGGCAGGTTGAACAGGCGCTGCCGCTCGGCGAGGGACAGCTTCGGATCGGGATCGGGATCGATGAAGATGTCGCGGTGATCGAAGGCCGCGACGAGCCGCAGCTGCGGCGAGAGCAGCATGCCGTTGCCGAAGACGTCACCGCTCATGTCGCCGACGCCGACCACCGTGAAGGCCTGGGTCTGGATATCGCGGTCCATCTCGCGGAAGTGCCTCTTCACCGCCTCCCAGGCACCGCGGGCAGTGATGCCCATCTTCTTGTGGTCGTAGCCGTTCGAGCCGCCCGAGGCGAAGGCGTCGCCAA
>Ga0068857_100003030_pt1 | contig 13893 bp, 8 predicted proteins | sample KBSCornC72_FD_66591 | JGI IMG/M metagenome (GOLD analysis project Ga0068857, IMG submission 66591) | Corn rhizosphere microbial communities from Kellogg Biological Station, Michigan, USA - KBS Corn C7-2 | ecosystem: Host-associated > Plants > Roots > Rhizosphere > Soil ...
AAAAGAGATTGGTCTGCGGGTCCCACGACGGAGAGGCCCAATTGGTGGCGCCCGACTGATCGGGGCACACGTTCACGCCTTGCGGAGTCGGGTCCATGCCAGGGATCAGCACGGGACGGCCACGATCGTCGAGCCCCTTGGCCCAGGTTTGCTTGGCGAAGGGCTTGCCCATCAGAAACTCCCCTGTATCGCGGTCGAGCACATAGAAGAACGCGTTGCGGTCGGCGTGCAGAATCAGGTGCCGCATCTTGCCTTGGAAGGTAGCGTTGACCAGAACATTCGTCTCGGTGGCGTCCCAGTCGTGCGTGTCGTGCGGCGTGAATTGGAAATACCATTTCAGTTTGCCGGTGGCGGGATTGAGCGCCAGGATGCTGCAGGTGTAGAGATTGTCTCCCGCGCGCACCGAACCGTCGTAGTCGGGCGACGGATTTCCAGTGGCCCAGAACAGTGTGTCGGTATCGGCATCGTAAGTGCCCGTCATCCAGGTAGGACCGCCGCCGAAGTTCGCCGAGTCGCCGGCCCAGGTGGAGCGGGCGGGATCGCCCTTGTCGGGGATGACATTGATGCGCCAAAGTCTCTGGCCAGTGGCGGCGTCATAGGCGTCGATGAAACCGGTGAGCGCGCACTCTCCAGCGGTGATGCCGACGATGATTTTGCCGTCGATGGCGAGCGGCGCATGCGTGATGGATGTGCCGGTTTTGTAATCGTCGACCGCCACGTCCCAGAGGGGATTTCCGGTCTTGGCGTCGAGCGCCACCAGGTGCGAGTCCAAAGTCGCCATATACAAACTGTTGCCTAGGATTGCAAAGCCGCGATTGGTCATCACGGTGCAATTAGCATGGATGTCGGACGGCAGGCGGCGCGTGTATTGCCAGATCGCGCGTCCGGTGCGGGCGTCGAGCGCGGCGGCAGTGTTGCGAGGTCCGGTGACATACATGACGCCATCGACAACCAGAGGCGTGGTCTCCGCGCGCGTGGCGCCGAACTGGAACGCCCAAGTACTGCGCAACGAACCGACGTTCGCCGGCGTAATGGAGGACAGGCCGCTATAGTGCGTGCCGTTCAAATCACCCCAATAGGTGAGCCAGTTCTGCGGCTCCTTGGCGGCCGCCTTTAAGCGCGCGAAAGTAACACCGTCACTACTGGGAGCAATGGACGCGGCATTTACGGACGGAGCGGTTTTCAGAAAGGCGATCACGTCGTCCAATTGCGCGCCCGTGACGGCGCCTTCCGGCATCAAAGACTTTCCGGTGAGCCGTACACTGGCCGCGTCTTTTTTTGCGAGCAGATGCAATTTCTCAGCTTGGTCCATGACCTGTACTGAAAAGGTATCTTGGTTCTTGAGGATCCCGCGGACTTGGCTGCCGTCTCGCAGACGAACCTCCACGGCCTCAAAGCCGCGCACCTGTTCGCGATGTGGCTGGGCAATCGCCGCTTGCAACTCCCGCGCCGTTCTTGCCTCTCCAATACGACTCAAGTCCGGACCCAGCCGGCCGCCGTGTCCTTGATACATATGGCAGCGGCTGCAATTCCCCGCCCCGAAGAACACTTGCTGCCCGCTAGTCGCGTTGCCGGTAATCGGCAGATCGGGACCGCCAGCGCTGAGGGACCGCAGATAAGCCACAATTGCACGAGCATTCTCCGCCGACATCGGAAACGCCGGCATCTGCGTGCCCGGAATTCCAGCGGTGATATTGTCGGCCATTTCGGATTCGAGCGAACCGTGGCGCAGCCGGCCGGTGAGGTTCGGCCCGCGGCCACCCTTGGCGTTCTGCCCGTGACACGCCGTGCAGTTGGTTTCGAACAGCCGTTGTCCCGCGGCTACGCCTGCAGCATCGGGCGTTTGGGCCAGCATCGCCGGCGTGCCACTGAAGAGTTGCGCAAAAAATATCAAGCCGATGGCACTGGTACGAGCGAACATTCAATTACCTCCGGGGTCTGCCTGCAAGCCGAGTTATTGTAACATTCCGGTTTACAGCTTCAGCCGGCAGACCACGCCGACGTCGTCGCAATACCACATCCAGCCATCGCGGATGCTCATACCGTGCGGCAACGGATCCGAATCCGCGAGCTGAATCTTCTCGATCATCTCGCCAGTATCGGGGTCGTGCTTGAAGAAGGCATTCAGATTAGAGTCGGCTACCCACAGATACTTGCCCTCCCAGCCGATGCCATGCGGACGATTGCCGGCCGTCGGGAAACTCTTCTCGACGATCCATTCCTTGGGATCAACGCGATACACCATGCGGGCAGGCGGCACCGCCATCCACAACTTGCCGTCCCGCCATTCCTGTCCATGCGCGCCGGTACCGAGCGCCCGGCTGCCCAGCAGTTGTCCCGCCTGAAAGCCACCCACCTTGCTCGGATCGGCCGTTTGCGCGGAGTCCGGCGCCTTCTGCGGCGGGCGCTGTCGCGGCTTCGCCAGCGGGCTGCTGCGGGCCGGCGGATCGCCAACCATTTTGTAGATCACGCCCGCTCCCGGCGTGAAATTGCGACTGATGGTCTTGCCGGTGGTGGCATCGCAGTGAACAATTTCGCGGCTATAGGTGGAGCCGATCCACAGAGTGCCATTCTCAAACGTGAGGCCGCTCGAGCGATCGGTCTCGGTCTCAAAGGACCGCAACACGCGGCCACCCTCGTAGGCGACCAGGTAGGCTTTGTTGCCGGCCGCTTGATCCATGATCCACAGACCTTCGGCGGTAGCCTGTAATCCGTTCGGCTGCGACCCGTTGGGCGATTTGAATACAATCTCCACCTTCCCCACCTGGCGAGCTTTAATCGAGCCGAGCGATGCGGCCGCCAGCGCCGAGAAGCCACCGCGACTGGCGATTAGCGATGGAGCCAAGGCAGCGACTCCAAGAAATCTTCTGCGTGCGATCATGCGCACCTCCTCAAGTAGTCGGAATCCATTGTACGCCCGGCGCGGGAAACGCGTGTACGCCCGGCGCGGGAAACGCGTGAGGGTTGTATCATAGTGCTTGCCACGCGGCTCATCCCGCCTGTCGCCCCGCGATCACCTATCGCCCTCGGTCGCCGCAAAACACAAAATTCCCGATATTAACCAGTCCCGCCCTGAGGCAGCGGACGCGTAGCATCAAACCTCGCCGCGAGATACAATAGGCGCCAAGCGAAATGCGCAAAGGAGGCCCTTCGGATGAGGATTATCAGCGTTTCTCTCGCCGGCTGTCTAGCGGCAGCGGCGGCGATGGCTGCCACCAACAGCGTCACCTTCAATAAAGATGTCTTGCCCGTCCTGCAAAAAAATTGCCAGGAGTGCCACCGCCCGGGTGAAGTCGCGCCGATGTCGCTGCTGACTTATTCCGAGGCACGACCGTGGGCCAAGGCCCTCAAAGCCGCGGTGGTCACGCAGATGATGCCGCCGTGGTTCGCCGATCCGAAGTATGGGCACTTTGCGAACGACCGCCGCTTGAGCCCGCAGGAGATCGCCATCATCTCCGCCTGGGCCGATAACGGCGCGCCCGAAGGCGACCCGAAAGACAAGCCGCCGGCGAAGATTTTCCCGCAAGGGTGGCGAATCAAGCCCGACTTGGTGATCGAAATGCCGTCGGCGTTCCCGATCCCGGCCAAGGGCACCATCAACTATCAATTCATTCGCGTCAAAGGCAACATCGCGCAGGATACCTGGGTAGAGGCGGCGGAAATGCGGCCCAGCAATCCCAGGGTTCTGCATCACGGCAAGGTTTGGGTGCTGCCTCAGGGGTCTCACTGGATGGAAGGCGCGGTCGTGGGCAAGCCTTATGAAGAGCAAGAAACCGGTGGAAACAGCCCGTTAGAAGGTAACGACATCCTCGGCAAGTACAACCCTGGACTGGGGGCGCAGGATTTCGATATCGGCGGCTCGGCGAAGATGATTCCGAAAGGTTCCGATTTCGTGTTCGAGCTGCACTACACCGCGTCGGGCGAACCCACCTCGGATATTTCGAAGCTTGGGCTGGTGCTGGCGAAGTCCCGGCCCGCGGTGCGTTATTATCTTTCCCCCGGCACGCCGTCGGCGTGGAACCTGGTGATTCCGGCGGGCGACGGGAACGCGGAAGTGGTGGCTGAAAGCACCGTCGGCATGGAGGCCAGGCTCACCTACATCCAGCCGCACATGCACCTGCGGGCCAAAGATTACGAACTCAGGCTGATCTATCCTAGCGGCGAATCGCAAACGGTTTTCAAGGGAAAGTGGGATTTCAACTGGCAGCTGGGTTACACCTTGAAGGAGCCCATTGTGCTTCCCAAGGGCACGCGCATCGTAACCATCGTCCACTACGACAATTCGCCCAACAACAAATTCAATCCGGACGCGCAGAAAACCGTATTCTGGGGGCTGCAGAACTGGGATGAAATGCAGTCGAGTTTCCTGGGCTTTTTGATTCCCTCCGATAGCAATGTCAGCCGGATGCTGCGGCCTTCCGGAGCAAGTCTGCAACCGCGTCCCGCTGCTGGCGCCGGACCTACACTGAGCATGGTGGACCTGCCGAAATAATGGGCAGCTTACGGGCCGCTCGACAATAAGACCTTCCGCGCGCTCTTCAGAGCGGCGCGAAGGTCCTGTCTCGCGTTATGCCAATAGCGCGAGAACACCAGGCTGCGGGTATGATCCACGGAGTAGCCGAGCACAGCGGCGACCGTGAATCCCGCGAGCAGTGTTCCAAGCAGTTTGGGATCGGTGAATAAACGCTGCGCCGCCGAGAGCAGTGGGGCCCACTGCATGGTGACAGCATCGAAAATCAGCGTGCCGGCGTTCTGCAAGACGATCCAGAGATTGCGGCGGGACCCGGCGTCCGGGGGAACGGACGCGGCCAGGATCACCGCCAGACAGCACAGCACATAGACGTAGTAGCCGATGCGTCCGATGAACACCGTACCCCGGACTTTATCTAAGTCAGACCCGGATTTGCGAAAAATCTGGTCCAGCGCGGATTTCACCGTCTGGGCGCGAACCACCAGCGCGGCGTTCTCGTCCGCCGCTTTGGCCGGATCGGGATCGTTGCTCGGCGTAAATGCAACTGCGACACTGGGCGCAAGCGTCCCCGGCGCGTAGCCGTCAGTGCCGTGGGCGATACGTTCGAGCACGCTCAAGTGGACGGCGGGAGGCATTTCTGCCTTCTGGTCGATGCACAGCCTCTGCATGTTGCGCGGCTTCCAGCGGTAGAACACGCCCAATCCGGCACGGGAATCGTACATTTTGTCATCCACACTGCCGTGTTCCCAATAGATTTTCCGGTCGTCGGCCAGAATACGCAAGCCGTTCTGCTGGGCTTTTTGCATCATCCAGTCGAGCGTAACCAGCGACATTCCCTGCTTAGGGTAACCGCCACCCACGTTGGAGTGCACGCCCGCAAACCACACCTGCTCGACATTGGGTTTGGCCTCCCACAGCACCGGCGCGAAGGCCGCGCGCGCCTCATCGATACTGAGGGCGTGAACCGCCTGGTCAACTTTGTCGCTCAGGATCCGGTCGGGAAACTTGAAGCGATGGAATAGCGCGTTGACCACATCGCTAGTGTGAAAAGGGCCGCCGACGGCATCGACTGTGTCCCAAACGCCAATGAAGCGGATCCGAACTTCACCGGGCAGACTGTGGGCTTGCTTGAAATCCGCCACCGCATCGGCATCCGGGCGGCGCAGTCGCGATCTAACCAGAATCAGGTGGAGAACGGTCCCCAGCCAAGTTCTGTATGACCGGCGATAGGTGCTGTAAGCTTTCCGAACCGCCGCGCGCAGCGCATCCGTAGTGGGCAGCTTATCGCGGTCCAGGACTCCGCACTTGGCGATCAGTCCCGCCAAAGTACGCACGGTGAAGGCGCCCCGGCTGAAGCCGAACAGGTATATGCGATCGGCGGGCGTCGCGGCATCGCCCGGATCGTAGATGCGTACCAGATCCATATACAGGTTGCGAACGTTCTTAGCCAGGCCGAAGCCGAAGGCGCCGCCCAGGAGCTTCAAAGGCAGGAAGGTTTCGGTGCCTACGCCGTCGTCGTAAAACGCGACTTGGGGATCGAGGCTGGGGTCGACGCGATGGCCGTTAAGGTCGATCGCCTCAAACATTTTGAAGACGTTGGTGCCGCGGTCCTTGATCGCGGTGTTGCCGGTTCCATCTGAACAGATGATGATGTTCTTGGGCATAAGCGAACGTTTTATCACACCCGGAGGCATGGATAGGACGTCTAGTACGTGAGTTGCTGATTTGTTGGCGCAAAATCCCAGGCCGCGCGGACGATGGCAAAGGGGACGTTGGTTTCTTGCGGTTGGTCGGCGAAGGATTGCTTCCAGACGCACCGTTAACCAGGAGCTCTATTTCTTGTTGATCAGCCAGACTTCGCTCGCGGTGCATGCTGCTCTCGCACAAATCGATCAGGGCCCCGCGGGATCCTCCAGCAGTGACCTTAATTTAGATGGCGCGGCGCATTTCGGCCTGGCTCACGAAGTGACTTGCGGCTAAAGCGTATAACGATTTCCGCCGATCAAGCTAGGAGGGCAGAGTCTTTTTTGACAGGCGTCTTTCACGAAAGAAGTCTTTTGAAAGACTCAGCTGTACGGCGATATTAGATGACCACTGACTTAGTGACGCCTTCAACGGGTGCCGCCGGGGCTGCGCCCAAGGCGGCTCTCCTTGCGCCCGCGGCGGGATTTTTCGAACGCCGTATGCCGGCCTGGATCATCCTAGCGTCTTTTCTGTTCGTCACGCTTCCTGTCGTCGCCGCCCTGATCTATACCAATAGCCACAAACTGCTCTTCTTCTACATTTGGATCTTCAGTGCGACGCACTTCGTAGTAACATTCACCCTCTACCTGCAAAGCGAAAATCTGCGCCACTTTACGGCAACCCGTCGCAACCTGGTGCTGTTCGTGCTGATCCCCTTAGGCATCTTCGCCGTCTTTTACCTTACGCGCGTGCTGCGGGTAGCCCCGCAGTTTCCGACGTTAGCCATCTTTTTCGCCGCCGCGGTGCGGATTCTCGACTTCAACCATTTCAACCGTCAGTCCTTCGGCGTATATCAGTTGTTCAAGGCGCGCACTGGGCGGCGCGTGGCGCCGCTCGCGAAAAAGCTAGAAAACCTGTACTTCATCAGCCTGTCGGCGATGCTGTTCATCACTTATCTTTCCGGCGGTCTGTCTCCCTGGATCGCGCGCGGACGTTTCCACTCCATCGGCGGAATGTCCTTTGCCCAGCCTCTGGCTCCGCTCCCGTATCTGAGCGCCGCCGCGGCCGTCTGCGCCGCAATCGCCGCGATTCTATTGGCCACGAGCCTGCTGCTGGTTATTCGGGCAGGACGCTCCTCGCTGCCAACCGACGGCCTTCGTCCCGGACTGTGGGAAGGCGTCGTTTATCTGTTTTTCCAAACGCTCAGTGCGGGTCTGGCGATCGCGTTTCTGCCGCTCTATACCACGGCTCTTGCGATTCACTACGCCGAATATCACGTGCTGATGTATCCCCGCTGCTTCCGGAGCCGGCTCGATCTCACGCAGGCCGTCGACCGATGGTATCAGGCGCTGCGCGGCAGCCGCGCGCTGTTCTACGCAGTGCTCATTATGATTTCCGGAGTAGTCACACTGACTACCACGATGAGCGGAGCCTGGGGCCGAGTCGATGGCGTGCATAATATCCCCTACATCGCCATCATCGCCATCTTCGACGGCATTTTTGTCTGCCACTATTTTGTCGAAATGCTGATCTGGCGATTCAGCGATCCTTTCTTCCGGAAATCTGCTGTAAGTTTGTACTTCGCTCCTCGCGCTCGTGCCTGAGAGCATACAGACTAGGCCTGCGGATCTGTTCACAATCTTATTGACGCAACCCGGGGAATCGAGCCCAAAGCCCAGTCGTTTTCTTCGCCGCGCCTTGCCCATGGTTGGCAACTCGTGCAAAACAGCTGGCCCGAAATTTCGCTTTTCATAACTTGGTCCGGGAACTCTCGTGAATTCCGGCCTATTGCGCCAAGCCCAGATTGTCGCCTGGTTGCGGTTCGCGCTTGGGATAAGGCGTGACGATATCGATTTCCTTGTCGCCCGGCTTGGGCAGCGCAAAGGCCACCAGGGTCTGATGGAACACGAAATTATCGGTGGCCGAACTGCGGCGGGCATTGCCCGGACCGCCGGCGGCGATCACGACATATTGACGGCCATCCTTGCCGATATAGGTCATCGGTCCGGCATTGGACGAAGCCGACATTTTGGTCTGCCACAGCAATTTGCCAGTCGCGGTGTCATAGGCGTGGAAGCGGTCATCGCTGGCTGCGCCGATAAACACCACGCCGCCCCGCGTAACCAGTGAGGGGCCGATATTGGTGGCGCCGATTTCCTTGGCTTTTTCGCCATATTCGACATCCAGCGCACCCAGCGGCACACGCCAGACGATCTTGCCGGTTGCCAGATTCACCGCCACCAGCTCGCCATGACGGCCGCCGGCGCAAGTGCGGCCATCGCTGTCGGAGAAACGCTTGTAACCGGAGGAGAAGCGATAGGAATCATTGCCCTTCACGGCATTGGCGCCCTCGGTCACCTGGACCATGGTGGGCATGTTGACGACGTTGGTGATGGCATAGCCGCGATCCAGATCGATCGACGCTCCGCCCCAGTCGATGCCGCCGATCGCGCCGGTGTTCATGACGGTCCAGGCGCCATTCTTGGCAGGCGGCAGAAAGGGCCCGCCAGCCTTGAGGCCATTCTGGTCCCAGACTGCCTTGCAGTCGGCATTGGAGTGCGGCGACAGGTTGCTGAGATTGTCGCGGGAGATGGTCATCTGCGCCAGCGGCGGCGGAAATAGCGTGAAGGGCTGAGTAGGAGAGGTTTTTTCGCCCGGCACTTCGCTCTGCGGCACCGGCCTTTCCTCATAGGGATAAAGCGGCTTGCCGGTCTTGTCGTCGATGATCCACAGCATGCCCTGCTTGGTGGTCTGGACGATGACCTTGAGCTTCTTGCCATCCTTGGTGATCTCGACCGGAACGGGTGGCGCCATGGTGTCCTGGTCGAAGAGGTCGTGGTGATGATTCTGGAAACCCCATATGATCTTGCCGGTCATGGCATCGAGCGCGAACGTGGAGTCGGCGCCGACATTGTCGCCGGGACGCCAGATGCCCACCAGATCGGGACTAGGCGAGTCGGTCGGCGTATAGACAATCCCGTTCTTCTCATCCAGCGCCATGATGCCCCAGGTGCCGCTGCCCACCACTTTCTGCGTGTCCGGACCCCAGCTATCCGCGCCCGGCTGACCGGGACCGGGGATGAGACGGGTAGTCCACACCAGCTTGCCCGTGCGCAGATCGATGGCATGCGGGTCGGCGGGCTGGGCCGGTTCCGGCAGGAAACCAGTGGCGCCTGAAACGATGATGAGATTCTTGTAAATGATCGGGGGCGAGGCGGGAAACACGCCGCCGCCGCCGGCTTCCGGAGCGGCAGGGTTCGGCAGGCCGATGCCATAGCCGGTAGTTGGCCAGTCGGTCGAGAACTCACCGGTCTTGGGATCCACGCCGTACATTTTGTTGCCCCACAGCGCCACGATGCGCGGCTTCATGTTGCCGTCGCCGGCCCAGTAGGCAAAACCGCGCCGGTCCAAACGGCCTACTCCACCGGGCGCCTTGTGACGCCAGATCTCCCTGCCGGATTCAGGCTCCAGCGCGACGACATCAGTGGTGCCGGATTCCGACACGATCAGCAATCCGTCAATCAGCAGCGGTGTAATTTCCCAGGTGCGGCCGAACGTGCCCGGGTCCCACACCCATGCCGGCTTCAGTTGCGAGACATTCGCCGCCGTGATCTGTTGAAGTGGCGAGAAATGAGTGCGGGCTGCGTCGCCACCCCAGTCCTGCCAGTCGGTTGCTTTTCCGGTTTGCGCGTCGGCGCTGCTATTCGAAACCGCCAGGGCAACCGCACAGGCTGCCGCCAGCAGGGCGCTGAAGCATGCTTTTCCGATCAGCCTTTTCACGATTTGGATTACCTTTCCGAACTATTGTAGTGCCGTGGATTGTGGCCGAGTGGTCGGCAGGCGGAAGTTGAGTACGGAGAATTCAGACCACTCCCCGCTAAACCGTCGGGTGGAAATTGTCAAGATTTTGTTCCACCATGCTGCTCCGACAGAATGCTCGACCATCGCTGACCGCGCTGGTCCTCCGTAGTCTCTTCAATCCGTGTGGCGATTGTCCACATATGCCCAGACGGGTCTTGAACCCATCCGATCCGATCGCCCCAGAAGTGCGTTTCTACGGGCACCACGAGCTTGCTGCCACGCTTTAGGGCGCGCTCTACAGTCGCATCGACATCCTCCACGTAAAGATAAATTACGACTGGAGAACTACCGTCAGGATTTGGAGGACGGGTCGGCACCTCCGGATTCTCAGCTTCGATCATGAGCATCGCCGATCCGAATTGCAACATCGCATGCTGTGCTTGTCCATTTGGACCCGGACGCCGGCCGCTCTCGACCGCTCCGAGAACCTCGCAACAGAATTCAATCTGGGCCTCAACGTCGCGACAATAAAGTCTTGGAATGATCGCCGAAGCTCCCTCGGGAACACCTTTGTATTGACTCACCATATATATCCGCTCCTTCAGTCAGCTTAATCGGCGAACGCTCCATCGTCTTGTAAGAATGGGAACTATTCAGTGATCCCCCGGCGTCACCTAAGTTGCACGTGATTCGGGAAGGGCCGTTCGGCGGCAAGAAATGACTCTGGCGGCAGGCCGGAGAACGCACGGAACTCGTGAACCAAATGAGACTGATCGTAGAACCCTCCCGCCATTGCCAAGTCAGCCCAATCAACCGGACGCTGTGAAGCGATCTGCCTGACGACATGTTGGAAGCGCACAAGCCGGCAATAGCGTTTCGGTGTCATTCCCACTTGTTCCGCAAAAGCGTGACTTAACCACCGGCGGCTGAACCCAAGCTCGCCACTCACATCAACTACGGTGCGTATGTGTGGAGCATCGCTGAATGCCTGGAGAGCGTAGCGCACGCCAGGGTGCATCGATAGCTCCTGCCTCCCGAACTTCTGCATTCGGTCAATTAGAGCCGACTCCACAATGCGCAGCCGTGCAACTGCCGTCCCCGCCGCTCGCAATTGATCAAGAAGGCGCCTTGCCGACGAGAAACCCCACACAAGATCCAGCCCAACTGCGCGATCACGGAAATCGACAGCTGACGCGGCCAAGAACGCTCGTGCCGCTCCCGGCCGGAATACTACGCCCATGACAAAAAACGCCGTAGCTGTATCGATCACGACATGGCGGGACCGAAGCCCGGCGAGAGTGGCTACACCGGCTTCCAGATTGAGCATGAGGTGAAATCGCCCATCGGGCAAGACGCACTCCCTGCTATGCAAAGGCGCCTCGCCCTCATAGTGCCAGATGCACTCCACATATGGCGTAAGTGGTAACCTCGGGCTGCAGCTCAGGATCATGGCCTATTCAAGAATAATCTCCCCGCCTTCTGGACGCCACCAGTGGACGAAGATGACGCCCAGGATGACCAACGATCAATGCCCTCAAGGGTGCGGTGATCTTGGGAGCGCCACATCCCGGATAAGCCGGCCGACTCCTCACGGTTCGGATTTCCTCCAAGATTATTGAGTACAGCGGATTGTGCCCGATTGGTCGGCAACCCGGAAGCTTTTTAGGGTGGTAGAGGGTAGTTTTGAACCTCATCCCCTATCCAGGCAGGCAGCTGTTACCGGCCGCCCGCTAGACTGGTTTTTGTGCGCGTGTTGATCTCAGCGGGAGAAGCTTCGGGGGACCTGTACGCTTCGCGCCTGGTGGCGGCATTGAAGGCGCGCCATCCCGGAGCCGAGTTCTTCGGATGCGCCGGCCCTCGGATGCAGGCGGCAGGCGTAGAGGCCGTGGTGGATGCGCGCTCGCTGGCGGTGGTCGGGATCGTCGAAGTGCTGGACCACATACCGCGCATCTACGGCGAATTTCGCAAGCTGGTACGGGAGGCCAAGACGCGGCGGCCGGACCTGGCAATCCTGACAGACTCGCCGGATTTCCACTTGCGCCTGGCTAAAAAGCTATACGCGCTGGGAGTGCCGGTGGTTTACCTGATCGCTCCCCAGGTTTGGGCCTGGAGGCAGGGCCGGGTGAAAGTGATGCAGCGAACACTGACCCGGCTGCTGTGCATTTTCCCGTTCGAGGAGCAATTTTTTCACAAGTACGGGGTGCCCACAACTTTCATCGGACACCCGCTGGCGCGGATCGTGAAGCCGTCGCTGACGCGCGCCGAGTTCTTCGAAAAATGCGGGCTTGCCGTCGACGACCGGGTGGTGGTCCTGCTGCCGGGCAGCCGTCACGGCGAGGTCGCGCGCCATATGCCGTACCTACTGGACGCGGTCAAACGGATGCAGGCGGCCACCCGGATGCAGGCCGGAGGAAAAATGCGATTTATTTTGGCGCTCCCCGCCGGTTTTGGCGCCGAACACGCAACTTTTTGGGAACCGACGCACGCGGCGTCCATCCAATTGATAGAAGGGCTGACCTGGGATTGCCTTGCCCACGCAGAGATCGCTTTAGCGGCGAGCGGTACGGTGACCATCGAGGCAGCGATGCTCGGCACGCCCATGGTGACCTTTTATCGAGTAAACGCGTTAAGTTGGAGATTGGGGCGCTGGATGGTAAAAGCGCCGTTTCTATCTATGGTGAATCTGGTGGCCGGACGGAGGGTGGCGGCGGAGTTGATCCAGCACGAAATGACCGGCGAGCGGATCGCGGCCGAGGCGTTGGGCTTACTGAATAGCGAGCACGCGCGGCGCAAGATGAAAGCGGATCTGGAAGAAGTGAAACGGAAACTTTCGAGCGAGCCCGACCCCATGGAAGTGGCGGCGGAATGCATCGACGGGATTTTAGTGGAGAATGAAATCAGGCGATTGGAATTACGGCAATGAAGTTACGTAAGGTTACGGCGGTGGTGCTGGTTGCGGTCACTTCGGCGGTTATGGCTCAGGCCCAGGACCGCCAGCAGGCGCGCGCGCGAATCGATGTGCAAAAGGTGGCGCTGGACGCACAGATCAATCCCACCGCGCAGACTCTCAACGCTACCGCGAAGATCACTTTCATTCCACTGGACAACACTTCCACCGTTACTTTCGAATTAAATAACGCGCTGAATCTGACGCGCGTCACCGATCTGGAAGGCAGGCAGGTTGCGGCCTCCCGCTTCGGCGAAGACATGAGCGTGCGGCTTAGCCTGCCGCAGCCGTTGCCGAAGGGGCAAGCCGCGACTTTGACGTTTGTCTACGAAGGTAAGCTGACAGGACAGGAAGAATCTCCGGTATTCGGCATTAAATTCGCGGCGATCACTCCGGATATTGCGTACCTGATGTATCCGGCGCGGTGGTTCCCGGTGAACGACTATACGGCGGATCGCTTCGCGTCGGATTTCCGCGTGACGGTGCCCGACGGATACAGGGTCGTCGCGAGCGGCAACGGTCAATCGGATGCGAATGCGCCCGCGGGCATGCACACGGAGCGCTATCAGTTCGAGCAAGCGTCGTTCCCGGGCAGCATCGCTGTCGTGCGGGGCGAGCCGGATACGGTTTCCGCGGACGGCGTGTCGACCAAGTTTTACGTGCGGAAAGCGGCGGCCATGGCGGAGGCTTACGGCAGCGAAATCGCCCGGGCCATGACGTTTTTCACGGGAGTATTCGGGCTGCCGGCGCGGAAAGACTTGACCGTGATTGAAACCGAGGACGGCGCGCCGAACGGGTACGACGCTCCGGGATTGATTTTTTTCGCGCCCAAGGCCATGGGCCAGCAGGTCAATATGAAGCTGGTGGCCAACGAAGTATCGCGGCAGTGGTGGGGCGCACTGGTTTCGCCAACGACCCGCAATCATATGTGGATCGAAAACGGCTTGGCGCGCTACTCCGAAATCCTGTACCTGGAGCATGTGAACGGGCC
>Ga0068857_100003031_pt1 | contig 13892 bp, 6 predicted proteins | sample KBSCornC72_FD_66591 | JGI IMG/M metagenome (GOLD analysis project Ga0068857, IMG submission 66591) | Corn rhizosphere microbial communities from Kellogg Biological Station, Michigan, USA - KBS Corn C7-2 | ecosystem: Host-associated > Plants > Roots > Rhizosphere > Soil ...
AACGCAGGGCCAGGCGTGATTTCTTACGATTCGCCGTCGCACGATGCACCACGCCGTTTTTCGCGGCTTTATCGAAAGCCGAAGAAATGTTCTGAAGCGCCTTCGCGGCATCGTCCTTTTTACCGGCGCCCAAAAGCTTAAGGTAAGCGCGTTCCAACGTGTGCAGGCGAGATTTGATGCTGCGGTTATGCAGGCGTTTCCGGGCGCTGTTCCGCATGCGGCGTTCGGCAGACTTCGTATTCGGCATATTATCGACTTTAAATTACAGTTTTAGAGCCCGACACCATACCGGAACGAATTCCGTTGTCAATCGTCCTTATTCCGCCGGCAAACTCAATTCCCGCTCCTCCCCGGAAGCCACAAATTGAATGCGAACACTGGTCTTTTCTATAGACAGGCACCGAATCACCGCGTTGGTCCGGCCTAACCGTATTCCCCCCATTTCCTTCAAGGCAAACGTCCGATCATTGATCACAGCCAACGGCTTGCTCTGATTCCACGTGATTCCCTTTAGCACGAGCCCCGGATTTTGTGCAGCCAGGGTTTGAGCGTACGTGGCCTCGGTTGTGCCTGGGACGGACCTGCTCCGTCCCGGGACGGACATGGCAGCGTGGCCAGCCACACCCTCCTTCTTTTTCACCACCGGAATTTCAATATTTCGGACCCGGTTCAAGTCCTCCCCATGAAGCGCCGCGTCCACTCCGAACTTCATCCAATCGATGATATCATTGAATCCATACTTTTCATCCGCCTCGATGAAAAGGTCAATTTGCCCACGAGTATAATGGTTTCTGCGAATCTTCGTCTTTTGCTCTTCATTCTCTTCCGAACTCATGAGTTTGTACGCTACAAGTTCGCAAAAGCCTTCATGAGCATCCCTGCTCAGCGTCTTTTTCCGAGCGCCAGGCACGTTTTCAAAGACCCAGGCATGCGAAAGTTCGTGGGCGCAAACGGCTTTGAGTTCCGGTCGAGGTAATCCGCTCATCAAGCTGATTTGATGCACACTTCGATTGAAATTCGTGCGGCTCCGCGTGTAACCCAGAATGTTCGGGCATTCGTAATCGTTGCCGGGAACTTTGAAAAGCGCCTGAAGATTGACGCGATCCACAATCGAGGTTTCGACATTGGTGCCGGGAAAAGTGATAAATCGCGATAAAAGCCGATCGAGTTCATCTTTGACATCCTCGCAGATTTTCCGGGCTTCATCATCATCGAGAACAGCATCTTTTGCGTCGCGAGCGCAAAGAACCCGTCCATCGGGTAATTCGGTGAAATCGATTTTGACGGGCAGGCCGCAAATGAAACAATCGTGCGGCAGTTTGGAACATTCCTCGCAGATGTTCTTTTTTTCGTCGGTGACTTTATCGACGAGAATGTAAACCCGGTCGAGAATATCGTTGCCGCAAACCGCGCATTTGGTGGTGGAAAAGGGAGCGGCAGATAAATGCCACGCGCAAATGAGCGTAAGCAGGCCTATCCAGATGCTTGGATATTGTCGTTTAAACGGCATTAATGGAATTTTCCAAGGCTTCCGGCGAACGTCAGAAACCTGCCCACGATCCAGCACTCAGTATGCCAATTGGCGCATTGAAGCTACACCAATGACTTCACTTTTTGGATAATCGCAGCTGAATCAATGCCGTATTTGGCGAGCAGTTCTTCGGGTTTGCCCGAGTGCGGCAGTTCGCGGACGGCAAGTTTGTGAACCTTGACACCTTCGACGCTGAGTTCGCCTGCGACGGCGTCGCCAATGCCACCTTCGGCATAATGGTCTTCGACGGTGATGACGGTGTTATTCGTCGCGCGAGCGGCAGAGAGAATGATATCTTTGCCTAACGGTTTGACGCTGTAAGCATCGATCACGGTGATGCCAATCCCTTCATTCTTGAGAGCGTCGGCGGCTTTGAGGGCTTCGTTCAAGGTCACTCCCGCGGCAACGACGGTGACTTTATCGCCGCCTGATTGGCGGAGGACTTTTGCGCCCCCGATTGAAAATTGCTCGTCGTTATTGTAAATGACCGGAGTCTTGGGTCGGGAAGTGCGCAAGAAGGCGATGCCTTTGGTAGCAGCCATCTGATCCATCAATTTCTCGGTTGAAACCGCATCACTTGGATAAAGCACGACGCTTCCCGCGACGGCACGCATCATGGCAATGTCTTCAAGACCCATTTGCGAGGCACCATCTTCTCCGATGCTGACACCGACATGCGAGCCGACGAGTTTGATATTAGCCATGGAAATGGCCCCGACACGAATCTGGTCGTAGGCGCGAGCAAAGAAGCAGGCGAAGGTTGCGGCAAATGGCACTTTGCCACGCGTGCTGTAGCCGGTTGCAACGCCGACGATGTTTTGCTCGGCGATGAAGCATTCAGCGGAGCGATTCGGAAATTTTTTGAAGAACTTATCAGAATAGGTCGAGTTCTTGGTATCGCCATCAAGAGCAACAACTCGCGGATCGACCTCGCCAATGCGCACGAGCGCACTACCAAAAGCTTCGCGAGTGGCAACGTGATCTCCCAGTTTGTAACTGATTGGCGGATAGCTTGCCGGCGCGTCGTTTTTCGGCGCGGGAAGCTGGGCAGGCGCAAAAATGGGTTGGCCGATGCCGGATTTGGCGGTGGGTTGAAGTTCCGCAATCGCGCGGGCCGCTTCTTCTTTGTTGAGCGGTTTGCCATGCCAACCTTCTTTGTCCTGGATGAAAGAAATGCCAGCGCCTTTGAGCGTTTTTGCGAGAATTACCAGCGGTTGATTGCCGAGACCGACGGCGGCGAGAACTTCGACAATTTCATCCATGTCGTGGCCGTCGATTTCTTCTGTGCGCCAGCCGAACGCTTCGAAACGCTTTTTATAGGCAGCAATATTGTGACCAAAAGCGGTCTCCTGGCTCTGGCCGAGGCGGTTGATATCGACAAGGGCCACGAGGTTGTTGAGTTGGTTGACTCCGGCAAGGGACGCGGCTTCCCATACAGCGCCTTCGGCGCATTCGCCGTCGCCCAGAAGGACGTAGGTGCGATAATCGAGATTGTCGAGGCGGGCGCAAAGAGCCATACCGACGCCGACTGCGAGGCCTTGACCGAGTGAGCCGGTAGCGACATCAACGAACGGCAGCCGGGGAGTGGGATGACCTTCGAGATCGGAATCGAGTTGGCGCAAAGTCAGCAACAACTCGGACGGGAATCGCCCGGTTTCGGCCCAGGCAGCGTAAAGCAACGGAGCAGCATGTCCTTTGGAAAGAATGAACCGGTCGTTATTGTGATAGTGCGGATTTTTCGGGTCGTAACGCATATGCCCGAAGAAAAGAGCCGCGACCAGATCCGCAGCTGAACAACAAGAAGTTGGATGTCCGCTGCCCGCTGCCGTCGTCGCCGCAATCGAGTGGATTCGCAATTGATTGGCGATACCCTTCAAAATACCTGTGTCAATGTCGTTCATGAGTGCAGCAAACTGTATTCGCGGAAAGTGAAAAGGAAAGTGCTATTTCGGCAAAACATGGCCAACAATGTTGCAGATGGGGTTCAGGCCAACGGGGTTCAGGGTGTAAACCCCACCACCAGGACAAGTCGGCACAGTTTTGTTCGGCAAATAGGGGGCGAGGTCGTCGTTGCTAACGAGCGAACCAGCCGGTTTTTGGTGTTCGAGCGCAAATTGCTGCTTGGCACCGTCGATTTGGCGGAGGTTATTGATGCAGGCGCTTAGTTGATCCCGTTGCTGAATAACTTGCGACTGAATTTTGAGCTGTTGATTTTCTGCAGTGAGTTTCTGCAATTGCTCTTGTTGCTGGTTGTTGGCGGCGGCGGTTTGGGCAGCCTGCGCCTGCCGGGCGAGTTGCTGTTTTTCGTCACGCAAGAGGCGAACTTCATTGCGCAGCCGTAATACATCCTCATGGTCTTTTCGCAATTGGGCCACCTCTTCTTCGCCGGTTGGAGGTTGCGATTTTGTTTCAGAGGTTGACTGCGTTTTCTGCGCTTCTTCGGTTTGTTGACGAAGTTGCGCCAATTCGGCGGCTTGCTTCTGGTTGGAGGAATAGAGGGCAAATACGCCGACTGCCAATCCAAGAACCAATACCCAAGGCAAAGCCAATTTTATATTCATTTTGAGACCTTTTGATTGAGTAAAATTGCAGCCAAAACGCTGCAAACATGTAAATTTGTGCGAAAAACTGCGAAAAACCAAGGCAGAAAATTAAAACGACGCTGCTCGCGAACTTCGTCTTTCCGATATTCCCTGTCAGGTTACAATGACCTTGTTTTGATCCGATAAAAGCGGCGAGAGTAGTTTGAGGCTGATTGATCGATGACGATTACGGGTGCATTACTTGCCGTAACAGCAGAGAGTGTTTGCCAGTCGATCAGATTAGTGGAAGTTTCCACGTCGTAGGCTTGTCCCGGGATGGCGGAGAAAGTGAATTTGGCTTCACCATTTACATCGAGAAAGCTTGAAAGAAACTGCACCTTATTATCGAGGTCTTCGACGCGCACATTATCGAAGAGGACAAATGCATCTTCTGCGGGATTGGCGACGGAAGCGAAAGTGTCCATGAATCCGAGCATGATATTTCCTGAGGTAAAGGTGGAGGAATTAATCCGCTGAGCGACAACGTTTCCATCCATGAGCCAAGAGACTGTGTTATTAGTTTGGCGGAGTTCGACTTCGACCCATTGTTTGCCGGGCGCACCCGCGGTCTCGAAACGGAAAGAGGGGAAAACGGATTGAAAGAATGGCGTCGAATTGTTGGATTCACTTAAGCCGCTGGCATCCTGGCCAATGAGTTCGGCAGGCGGACCTGCAGGATTTCCCAGGTAGGCGCGGTAATCGCGCGAGGTGCCACCTTCTCCATCGGTGGCAAACCAGATACCATCTGAAGCCAGACCTGATAACGTGGCCCAGTTCACTTCCGTGCCTAGATGGTTAATACCAAAAATCGCATGTTCCGTGCTGCCGGTGGAGTTAATGCCGCCGACACCGCCGGGATAATTGATCCAAAGATCGAATTTTAATGCGAAATTGCCGGTGAAGGTTTGCGTCGCGGGATAAAGATTCACTGCAGCAGTTGTGCCGTTGGCGTCGTTGTTATTCACGGTCAACCGAACCGCCCGCGTGCTGCCGTCCGGCGAGTTTGGAGCGGGCGGGATCAAAGTCGTAGCGCCATTAAATGTGTATGGCACATAACCATGATTGAAAGCCCAGTTCACAGTGTAATCTGGGATTCCGTTGGCGGAGCCCCAAAAAAGTTTCCAATCTGCGGATGTGTCGATGTCAAATGCGTCTGCGAAGAGAATGGGGTGCGTATTTGTCCCAATCCGAAGCCATGCGGTACGACTTGCGGCTGAACCGGAATTATTTGTAACAATTACCGAATAGATGCCGTCATTCGCAGGTTCGGCATTGGACAAAAGCAGTGTCGAATTGGTTTGGCCGACGAGAGTCGAACCGTTGAACAACCAACGATAACTCAGCGGTGAGTCGCCGGCCGCGATTGCGTTGAAGACGACATTCGCGCCTGGTGAAATGGACTGGCTGCGTGGATGGATTAAAACCGCTGGAGCAACCGCAGCGACGGTGTAGCGGGGCAAACGAATGACGCCGGCGCTGGTTGCTTCGCTTGCTCCCTCGTCACTCAAGAGTGCTGCAAAATTCGGATCCGTCAGAATATTCGTGATCATGTTGGGTTTGCCATCGAGCGTGATCGCATTTTGAATGAGGCGGATGCCGTGGCTATAATCTGCGTAAGTTTCTTCGTGGCCGTTGTAAAGCGGTTGGATTGGAGATCCGGTAGGATAATGCCAGCCGTAGATGACGACTGGTTTGGTGATATTTGCATTGGCAAAGTTCGTGTAGATTTTCGATGAGATAATGACGTCTTTCTTATCGCCACTTACGAGGGCGCCAAGCGGAAATGAGTTGGTGAAATTGTCTCGCTGCGTGCGCACCATTGTATTGTGATCTGCAAAAATCGGCGCGGTAATCATTTCGGCGCTAGGTGGAATCGGTTGAGGATTTAATTTCATGGAAGCATTGGTCCAGATTTGATTGACCATTTTTCGTGTTGGTAACGTGCACCCAAGCGCGTCGCATAAACGCTGGGCAAGAAGTGGGGTCATCGGTTCAAGAAAATAATCGGTATCCGAGCCGATCGCTAAGTAGTCGGGAGTCACATAATACGTTGCGGTATGATTCGTCCCGTTAATGTTGCCGTTTACCGTAATTGGAACCAGCAAGCGAAGAAAAATCGGTACGTTCCCTGACGTTACTTGTGCAAAAATCCAATTCTCGCGTTCAGCAACGGGCATGCGACGGATGATATTGATAAATTGCGAGCCGGTTGGAGCATCATCGGGCCGAGATGGCAGGTCGAGTGACTGTCCACTCGCAACAAGAAGGGAAAAGGACAGACAGTTCAGCAATGTAATGAAGAGTTTTATATTCAGGTGATGCGAGGCGGTAATGCAGTGCTGTCTTAACGATGACACGTGAAGCAACGAGGTTCCAGAGCAAAGAAAGAAAATAACTTGACGAGAATTTCAAATTCGAAGAAAGTGCGCTAAATCAGCCGTTAAACGTTTAACCATGCGTCTTTTGTTTATCAATGGTTCTACGATTGTTTCTCGCAGTCCAATCTCCGATTATGAATAAATCCTCCTTACTGGCAGCTCTATTGGTTTGCGCAACGACTCATATTGCGAATGCGCAAACTGTTCATTTGGTTCCTTTAACTCTTTTCGGTTCGAACGGCGACGGCAGCTTGCGGCCGGGTGATCGTTTTTATCTGAATACCAGTGGGACCGAGCGGGGAATGGCTTACAATCCGGTTACAGGACACATTCTAATCGTAGAGCGCAATGGTTTAAGCGTATTCATTCTGGATGGAGCGACAGGTGACGACATAGGGACACTTGATACCTCCGCGCTGATTTTCGGCGGCAATAACTCGTTCCTGATAAACATGATTGGTGTCGGGGACGACGGTGCTATTTATGTCGGCAATTTGTCGAACGCCAGTTCGCCGCCGCAGTACAACCTTTACCGATGGGAGAGCGAAACGAACTTTCAGCAACTTATCTTCGACGGGACCAGTAGAGATATCAGCAACGGGGATTCAGGCGGTGGAGCGGGTTATCAACGCTACGGCGACGCCATAGCAGTGCGCGGCAGCGGAACAAACACGCAAATCCTGATTCCGTCGCGCGGCACAAACGTCACGATTGTGACACCTGATTCAACAATGACGACCTGGAATGCAACTTCGCTGCGATCCGACGGACCTTTTGGAGGCATGGGATATGGGATTACATTCGGCCCGAGCAACACGTTTTATGCGACGGGTGGAGCCAGTTCGGGCGGGCCGTTAATTCGTTTCGCATTCGATATGGGCGATGGCGTTCACGGAACAGCCACGACATTGCAAAGCTTCGATCGTACCGTGCTCCCGGGAACGATTTCGGCACTTGGGATGAACGTCAGGAGCAACCTTCTCGCCGGACTGGATATTGTTCCAGGTGCGGATTTGGTTCGACTGTACGACATTTCAAGTCCGTCGAATGTTCCTGTTTTCCTGGATCGGAGCAGTTTTGTTACGTCAAATGACAATTCGATTTTTGCTGGAGCTGTAGCTTTCGGCACGAACGACACTTTGTACGTGCTCGATGCGAATAATGGTTTGATGGCGTATGGGCTGGTCGTTTCGAATAGTCCCGTTGCGCCGTATATTTTTCTGCAACCGACGAGTCAACAAGCGAAATTGGGATCGAATGTGACTTTCTCGGCTTCGGCCGACGGGACGCTTCCGCTGAGCTATCAGTGGTGGTTTAAGGACACCAATGCACTCAGTGATGCGACCAATGCCTCGCTCACAGTTACAAATGTTCAATTGAGCAATGTTGGGCAGTACACGCTCGTTGTGACCAATGCGGGCGGCTCTGTTACAAGTACAATTGCCAGCCTGTTTGTCGCGACGAACAGTCCCGGAATTCTTGTCAATTATGAGCCATTCGATTACACGCCGGACCAGTTGCTGACTGCGGCCAATCCCAGCTATGTGCTTAATGGCAGTGGTGACGATACGCGTGTGTTTGCCGGCAACCTCAGCGTGGCAGGCCTTGCAAGTCCTACCGGAAACAGCATAACCAATGGCGCTTCCGGCGCTGCCGTGCGTTTGCCACTGGCGACCAACATCAATAGTGGTTCGTTTTATTATTCCGTGGCTATGAGAATCGACTCCGTTGGCAGCGCCTTCACATCAACGACCAGCTTAATTGCGAGTTTTGCGAATTCGACCAACACCGGTTTACAATTCGCTCGACTGATACCGCGAACAAATACAATTGCCGGACAATTCAATCTCGGCGTTTACAAGACTGGTTCAGCGCCAATCGTGTGGGCGACGAATAACTTTGTTGAAGGCCAAACGATCTTCATCGTCTGCCGCTACAATTTCAATGTGTCAGGCACGAGCGATGACACGGTGGATATGTGGATCAATCCGGATTCCTCGACATTCGGCGCTGTCTCGCCGCCGGCCCCGACCTTGTCCACAGCGGCATCGGGAACAGACATTCCCAATATCGACCAATTTGCATTTCGCCAGAATAGCGCCGCGAACACGCCCGCAGCCATCACCTGGGATGAGCTACGAGTGGGCACTGGTTGGGATGTCGTGACGCCGCCAGCGCCGCCGACTGCGCCGACTCTCAGCATCGCGCTAAACGGAGCGAATATAATTATTTCCTGGCCAACAAATAATACCGCAGGATTCTCGCTGCAAAGCGAGACGGGAATCGGCGACCCGGATGGCTGGACGCCCGTGGGAACTGCGCCAACTATCAGTGGAATGAATTACACGGTGACGCTGAGCCATACGGGCGGGCAAAAACTCTTTCGGCTCGCGAAGTAGTTTCATCAATCGGCAGCGGATTGACTGAGATGCGGAACGCAATAATTTGAACTGATGCGTCTGCATCATTCTATTCCGATCTTGGGATTTCTCATGCTCCTCGTTGAGTTTGCGAGCTCCAGAAGCATCGGTCGAGAAGCGACGATTCAATTCGAGAAAGTTCTTCCCTTTGCAACAGCTGATGAGGTTCGTGTTGAATGCGCGCTAAAGTCCAGCGAAGAGCTGGCGGGAATAGAATTGAGCGGCAACATCACTCAAGCCGAAACCGGGCAAAAAATTTGGCAAGGTTCTCTGGGCCAAAGCACTCTGCGTGCGGGGTTGACAAATTTTCTCTCGAAGACGATTTCGTCTCTCAAGCCGGAACTTTGGAGTCCGCACTCCCCAACACTTTACAAGCTGGCGTTGAGCGCAAAGAGGGGTGGCAAAATTCTGGCCGAACAGAGTGTGCGTTTTGGGTTTCGTTCATTCGAGAGCCGGGAAGGAAATTTCTATCTCAATGGCCATCCCATCTTCCTTCGCGGGCTCGCAATCAACCCGCCGGGCCGAACGATCCCGCCGGAAGTCGGTGAATCGCGCCCGTTTGCAGAGGCTTACGTTCGCTTTTTGAAGAGTCAAAATGTTAACACGATCCGGCTGACACATGATTCGCAAGTCTGGTTCGATGTCTGTGATGAACTCGGGATGCTGGTTTATCAGGGACAATACGGCTCGCCGCTCGGAACCGAAGATGGCAAACAAAGCGCGCCGACAGATTTCAATCGAAGTATCACAGCCTACGAAGATCTTTTCGGAACTTATGCGCGCCATCCTTCAATTTTGATCTACATCCTTTCGAATGAATTGCCTGTGTCCGGCGCGCGCGGGCGCGCGTTCCACGAGTTTCTCACGCGGGCACACACGGCGCTCAAAACATGGGATTCGACGCGGCTTTTTATTGGCAATGCCGGTTACGGCGAAGGCCGCGAGGGGGACGTGTGCGATGTTCATCGTTATTGGGGCTGGTACTACAATACGTTTCTGACGTATTACAATCTGCGCGACCCAAAGCTGTTCGGGGATCCGGCAAAGAATCAGCCACTGACGTTTTCGGAGTGCGTCGGTTCTTTCACTGGCCCAGATGGCGCGTTCAATCTGGTTGTTCGCAAACAATTGGGCGCGCAATTGAATTGGACCGGCCATTCGGCGACTCAATCTAAAGATGCGATGCGTTATCAATCGTTCATCGCAAAGCAAGCTGCCGAATCGTTTCGTCGGCTGAGACCGTTGAACCATCGATTGTCGGGACTGATGCCGTTCACGATCCTGTTTCACAACTGGTCGGGAATAATTTCGTTCGAACAGATGAAAGCGAAACCAGCGATGTCACAGCTCGCGTTGGCTTATCAGCCGGTGCTCTTGAGTTGGGAACTATGGACGCCGCAGGTTTATGCCGGCTCAGTCCTGCATCCGACTGCACACGTCATCAATGATGCCGAGGACTATACGACCGTGCGAAACGCGTCGCTCATCTCTCGGATTCGCGCCAACGATGGCCGCGAAATCTTTAGGGCCGAATTGAACATGCCGGAAATTGGCTACTATCAAACGTGGAGCAAGCACGTGGATTTGCAATTGCCCCCAGAGCTTCCAACTGGCGATTACGTTCTATCAGGAGAAATCGTTTCTGCTGGCCGCACCATTTCAACTAATACGACAGAATTGTTTGTTGCCGGAAAAGAATGGAAAGAGTCCATTGGCACGCCGCAGATCAAGCGGGTTGCTCTCTTCGATCCTTCAGGACACACGGCAACGGCATTCCAAAAACTGCAAATACCATTTACAGAGATTCGCGATTTAAAACAGCGGTCCGAAGCTGCGGGAGTAATCGTCATCGGAGAAAATGCTTTATCTTCCGCCACGAATAGTTCCCCAGCGTCACTTTCAGACTTTGTGAGTGCTGGCGGCAGAGTGCTTTGTCTTCAGCAGGAGGGGAAGTTCGACCGATCCTGGTTGCCCGAGTCGGTCACGTTTTTCACGGAATCAGCCAATGCGACGACTTATCCGCCCGCGAGCCGTCCGTTTCGCGACAACATGAGCATCAATCCGGAATGGTCGAATCACCCGGTGTTTGAAGGAATTGAGCGTCGCCGGCTCGAGTTGTGGTCCGATTACACCGATTGGGACCAAACGAAACCTGGATTTCCGCGGCTCTATCCGGTGACTTCGGGATTCAAACAGACGAAACCGGAGTCGTTGGCCCGGACTGCCGTTCTTGCGGATTATGATCGTGGATTGGAAGGCATTGCGCTCTGTGAAATGTTTTCGGGGAAAGGATCTGTGATTCTGTCCGCATTCGATTTGGTTTCGCGCGTGGGCTTCGATCCAATTGCGGACCGACTGCTGGCAAATCTGGTTCGTTATGCCGCTTCAACGAACGATCATGAAATTCATCCACTCATTGATTCACCGATTCGCTGGGGCGATTATGTCAGTGAACGCCGACTGGTTACCGGGCCCGCCAATGGCCTCGTCCTCAATGCCGCCTGGGTCAGGCCACCGACGAATCCATCGGCAAAGCCTCTCTCGCAAGATGAAGGCGCGTGGAATGTGCGGCCCGGTGACCAGTTCGCTCCACACGGTCGAAGTTTGTTAGGGCCGTATGGTTACACAACCAGCACGAGCTTGCGTGATCTCAATTCGAAATCCAAAACGGCATCTGGAATTTTTTGGGCGCGAATACCTGCTGGAAAAAGCCGCGTTCTGACTTCTGTGGAAAATCCGTCTGCTGAACCTGCAGAATTCTCTGTTGCAATAAATGAAAGTTCTTCGACAGAAACGAAGATTGTGCCACCGCAGAAAACGATAGAAACTGTCACACCGCTTCCGCCAGGAATCACGAATGTTTCCGTACGCTACATTGGCCCCAAGTCGCTGGTTCTTCTGCGAACTTCATTTGAGTGAATTCATGCCGATCTCCGTAACGATTTTCGGATGTGGCACGTAACAGCGCGGTGGGGACACCGCGCCCTATCTCGACAATCGAACTCAGCTGTTATGCGAGGCAGGATGTTTCCATGTCACTGACCCGTTCGGATTCGGAAGTAACGCGAAGTAGCATCGGGAGATGGTATGTTGATCGAGTTGGTGACAGGTGTCGGTGGTTGATTCGTGAATAATGAGGTCCATGGTCCTGATAAATCGGTGGCCTGCTCGACGATTTGTTTCGCCGCCTGGCCGCCGGTCCAGGTTAACCTGACATTGCCGTTGGCAATTTGGATATCGGTGAATTTGATGTCGGGAAATAACAATGGCAGCGCGTTCATTGAGAGGACCAGGACACTGTAAGGAGCGATTGTCACATTTCCCGAACCGCCTGAAACCTGGACCAGCGGGCTCCCGATATTTCCAAAATCTGCGCCATACTTTTTCCAATCTGAATTCAAGTTCACGTACCAGGTTCCATCTACCGGAAACCCGCCAATCTGATAATTGTTAATCTGCACGTTGGAACAATTGATCACGACCATGACTTGATCATTCGGACCGGCGCCCCAGCGATGAAACGCCAGCAGTTTTGCGGTGTTATCGACCGCATGCCATGAAATGTTCGGGCCAGTAAATCCCCAACTGGCGCCATCGAGATTGCGGCGCAACCGAATGAAGTCGTGGTAGAAGTTCACGACGTTGGAGTAAGTGTTGATGCGACTCCAATCCAGAGGACTGTTATCGGCAAACTGGTTGGTTGTCAGCATTTCCTGGCCCATGAAGAGCATGGGAATGCCCGGTGAACTCATCACGATTCCAGCCGCGAGCATGGAACGTTTACGCGCGAAGTAGCTGGTGGGATTGGCAGATTGAATTCGTACTGGCAACCGTTGCGCGCCAGAACCGTTTAGCGCCCCTACTAAATCATGAGTTTCAGTGTAGAGCACGCGCGAAAAACCGTTGCCGTCCATGGCGCTTTTCAGCGCATTCATGTCGCGAGAACTGTCGAGAGGCTGAACCATCGCATTTATGATTACGTCGCCGACACTGACACCCCATTGGCTGTCGAACTCCATGCCGCCTGAATCATCTTCGGCGATACTGATAGCTCCGGGATGATCGGAATGGATAATGATCGAGTTGATATATTGAATCAGTGAATCCGCCTCGGGGATGGAAACGTAACCGGGATCGTAGTGGCGCATCGCACCGACGGCGTCCCAACGAAAACCGTCCACATGGCATTCGTCCATCCACATTCGAAAGTTGTCGATGATGTAGGAGCGGACGCCTTCTGAAGAATAGTTCGGGCGAGGTCCCCACGGGGTGTGGTCGATGTCACTTGCTGAATAAAAATAAATCCCAGGCGTTGTCCCAACGTCAAAACCCCACAAATCCAGGTCGTTTGGCCCGTAGTGATTATGAACGACATCCATGATGACACGAATGCCACGCTGATGGGCAGCTTTGACGAAATTCTTCAATCCGTCAGGACCGCCGTAACCTGAGTTTTCGACGGCATATGGATCGGAGAGATTGTATCCCCAACTATAGTCACCCGGGAATTCCGCGACTGGAAGCAATTCAACCGCATTGATGCCGACGGACGCGAGGTAATCGAGTTTGGCAATCGCATCGGAAAATTTTCCAGGTCCGCCGAAACCCGGCGCCGGGTCGTAAAACGCGCCGACGTGCATTTCGTAAATCACGAGGCTCGACGTATTGATTGCCAGCCGCGCATCGCCAGCCCAATTGAACGCATTTGGATCGTAAACAATACAGTTCCCGGTGGAGTTCGCGACTTTGCGGGAGCGCGGATCCATTTTCCAAATAGAGCCATTGATGACGTATTTGTATTCATGGTTAGGCCGGGCAACAGGAATATCGCCTGACCATAATCCCGAGGTTCCCTCTTTCACCAAATTATTTGCAGTGGTATTCCAACCGTTGAAACTTCCCGGAACGGCGACGGTGGTGGCGTCCGGCGCCCAAACTCGAAAAGTCACTCCAGTGCCAAGTGCGTCGGCGTATGGTGTTG
>Ga0068857_100003033_pt1 | contig 13888 bp, 9 predicted proteins | sample KBSCornC72_FD_66591 | JGI IMG/M metagenome (GOLD analysis project Ga0068857, IMG submission 66591) | Corn rhizosphere microbial communities from Kellogg Biological Station, Michigan, USA - KBS Corn C7-2 | ecosystem: Host-associated > Plants > Roots > Rhizosphere > Soil ...
AAACTAATCAACCCGGTTCACCAGCAAAACTTGCGCCCCCGCCCGTGCCAAACCCGGCTGACCCGAATCGTGCTGCCGCAGCGACCGCCGGCGAGGGTCCGTACTCTATCTGTTACGCCGTAAGCGTTAGCTCTGATCCCATGGGGGCTTACTATCGGTACGAATTTCTTCGTCCATTCTTTCCCGATTACCCGCGACCAGCGGTCTGGCCAGACGGTTATTACGTTCCGACCAGCACAAGTGATGACATTATCCAGAAGCATGCCTGCGTGGTTGATCGCAACAGCATGCTGAAAGGATTGCCGGCAACCGAGCAGTGTTTTGTAATTGATGGCGTCAACTTCTTGAACAATGCGGATATCGACGGCTTTGGAGTTCCACCACCAGGCGCGCCTAACATCATGGTCGCAGCGGGGGGCGCCCAACTGAAAGGCATTCTTGAGGATGACAAGATCTTTTACTGGAAATTTCATGTTGACTGGAAGACACCCGAAAATACAAAACTGGACGGTCCATTTCCGATCACGGTGGCCCCCTATCAATATCTCTGTGGTGGGCAGTTGACTGATTGTGTTCCGCAGCCGGGAACTGACAGACGTCTTGATTCGCAGGGTGACAAGATTATGGCGCGCCTGGTCTATCGTAAGTTTAGAGACCATGAAAGCATCGTCGCAGTACACTCCGTAAACACCTCAGCGGCATCGGGTGGTGTTCGCTGGTATGAATTCAGGTTGAATAAGAAGCGCGAGCCGACGCTATATCAACAAGGCACTTACGCCCCGGACAGTGGCTTTCGCTGGATGGGAAGCCCGGCTATCGACCGTTACGGGAATATTGGTATTGGCTATTCATATGGTGGTGAAAAGGATTTTCCTGGACAACGATTTGCCGGTCGCGTTGCGAGTGATCCGCTGGGCCAGCTAACAGTAAAAGAGACTGTGTTGGTTCAAGGTGAAGGCGTTCAGAATGTCATGCGCTGGCAGGATTACACACAAACGGCACTCGACCCGAGTGATGACTGCACAATCTGGTATGTCGGCGACTACGTAAAAAAGGACGCGCAGTTCTACAGCAGCAGAATTGGAGCGTTTCGGTTGCCGGGTTGCGGAAAGCTTCGATAGTCTCTACTTCCTGGCGAGTTCGCCGTCTATGAGTCGCCAGATTCCGAGCGGGTTTTCATTTTTAAGTTCGTCGGGTAGCGCAACATCGGGAAAATCCTGGAAGCAAACCTGCCGGGCGAAGCGAAAAATCGCGCGCGTGCCAACGGATGTCGAGCGACCGTCAGAGGTGGCCGGATAAGGTCCGCCATGGACCATTGCATGACATACTTCGACGCCGGTTGGAAATCCATTGAAAACCAGCCGGCCCACTTTTGCTTCCAACGCCGCCAACAATTCGGAACTCGAGCTCAGATCATCGTCATTAGCGTGAATCGTCGCAGTCAACTGGCCATCTAGAGTATTTATAAGCGCCAGTAACTCCTGCCGGTTCGAATACATAATTATTAACGTCGATGGTCCAAACACTTCTTCGCTCAATTCATGGTTTGCCAGAAATTCCTTTGCGTTAGTAAGAAACAAAGCTGTCTTCGCGCTACATCCGTTCGCTTGCTGACTTGCGTTACCAACCGTTTCGATTGCCGCATGGTTCGAACGTTCCGCCACACTTTTCTTGTACGTAGAGCTGATGCCTTCGGTGAGCATCGTTTGTTCCGGACTACTGCTCATTAAAGCACCGAGCTTCTCCACGAATGCGCGTGACTCGGCTGAGTCATTCAAAAATATCAATCCCGGGTTAGTACAAAATTGACCAGCGCCCAACGTTACGGAACCGCACAGGCCGGAGGCGAGCTGATCTGAACGATCAATTAGTGCGCCGGGAAGAATTACGACCGGGTTAACACTACTCATTTCCGCATAGAACGGAATCGGCTCGGGTCGGCTTGAGGCTGCGTCGAATAATGCACGACCACCGGCCCGCGAGCCAGTGAATCCACCACCTTTAACGAGTGGATGTTTGACCAACGCTGTCCCGACTTCATTTCCGGAGCCGTAGATTAAGGAGAAGACTCCTTCAGGAAGATCACAACTCTTTACCGCATCTATCACCGCCAATCCCACGAGTTCAGACGTGCCAGGATGAGCATGATGAGCTTTTACGATGACTGTATTCCCGCCTGCCAGCGCAGACGCCGTATCGCCGCCGGCAACAGAAAACGCCAGAGGGAAATTGCTCGCACCGAAGACGACTACCGGGCCAAGCGGTCGCAACAAGGAACGAACATCAGGTTTTGGAATCGGTTTACGATCGGGATCTGCATGGTCTATGCGAGCATCTACCCACGAGCCTTCCTCGATCATGTCTGCGAAGAGGCGTAGCTGGTTGCAAGTACGACCGCGCTCAGACTGAATTCGGCCTTCTGGTAACCCCGTCTCCTGGGTGGCACGTTGGACCAACACATCGCCGAGCGCTTCGATATTTGAAGCGATCTGCCGGAGAAACTTCGCTCTTGTTTTTCCACTTGTCCGAGAGAATGAAGCAAACGCCTGGTGAGCTAATTTCGCGGCCTGGTCCACCTCTGCAGCGTTGGCCGCATGAAAAGTGGGGGCGAGAACTACGCCGGTTGCGGGATTGACGCCTTCCACGGTTTTAGTTCCAGAACTTCCCCTGCTGAATCCGATGATCGAAGTACCTATTAGTTCCATTGTGACGAATTTTAGACGGCGCTCCTTCGCCGCACCCTTCAGTTAGGCAACCTGGGCGGTTGTCTGAAAGTCAAGACGGTTCTCGAGCGCCTCGCGGATAGTTCGTAGCGCTTCATCCAGTTCCGTACCAACTAGCTCCATCCGAGGTGGTCTAACACGAACTGAACCCATCCCAACCTCTTGCTGAACCAATTTTATAAGTTGAACAAACTTCGGAACCGTATCCATTCGCAACACTGGGAGAAACCAGTTGTAAAGTTTCAACGCCCGCTCGTGCTCACCGCTCATTGCATAGTTGAATAGATCGACTGATTCTTTAGGCAGCGCATTCACCAAGCCCGCGACCCATCCACATGCGCCCATTCCGATACTTTCGACGATCGCGTCGTCAACACCTACCAGAATAGACAATCGCTCGCCAACTAGCGCTTTAATCGCAGTCACACGGCGGACATCCGTGCTCGATTCCTTTACCGCGTTGAAATTGTCGTGTTCGGAGACCAACTCCTCGATCTGTTCGGGTAAAAAATCGGTACCGTATGCTACCGGATTGTTGTAGAGCATGCAGGAAAGTTCTGTCGCGCGGAAAACTGCCTGAATGTGCGCTTTCATTTCGCGCCAATCGCTGCGATAAACATATGGCGGGAGAACCATCAACCCACGACAACCTCGCTTGGAAGCCTCGACAGCAAGGTCAGTTGCCTCTCGTGTGCTGAGTGCAGCGATGGCGGCCACCACTGGAACTCGACTTCCGACGGCATCAATCACAGTGGACCATAGGTCCAGTTTTTCCTGGAAGGTAAGAGTTGCGCCTTCGCCAAGTGAGCCAGGAGTTACAATGCCCGTGCAGCCATTGTCGACCAGCCAGTTACAGTGTTTAGCGACGAATGGATGGTCCACATTCAGTTCGGTATCGAAACCAGTTGTAATCGCAGGCATCACACCAGCCCATTTCATAGTCATTCTTAGTCCCTCATCCTATTAGGCTCTCAACTCTAACTGGCAATACAGGTGGCCGGGTTGAATCTACATCCCAATCGACCAGGAATTGAAGGGCGCCTCCACAAATCCGTCCCTGGCACGGTCCCATCCCGCAGCGAGTTTGTAGTTTTGCTTCGCGCCATGAACTATACCCGCGGATCGTTTCGTAAGGCACGTCTTCACAACGGCAGACGATTGTATCGGGCCGGGGTAGACTCTTTAATTCTTTACGTAGCCCAAACGTTTGGTTCAGTAGTTTAGCAAAGTGACGCTGTCTTTCTCGAAAGGGGAAGAGTGACGTGGCTTCTCCGTCTCGCCCGGTTGCGCTAAGACCGGCAATCTCACCTTCCACCAAAGACAATTCGAGGCCGCCAATACCCGTTACTTCTCCAGCACAATAAACCCTGGGTACAGAACTCTCTTGATAGACGTTAACTCGAACCCGGTTCTCTTTTAGTTCGCAACCAAGTAACAGCGGTAATTCCAGGTTCGGAATCAGATGATATCCGTAAGCCAGGTAGTCACAAGTAACGGATTTGAGTCGTCTACCGTGCTGCAAGGTAACGCTAATCAACTTGTCTGTACCTTGAGCGGCTATTGGCCAACAGTCGGTAACATACCTGATTCCCTTCAACTCGCGTCGGAGTGCTAATGCTTGAGATCTTTTTCGATGTTGGCCCAACAGCCCTATCCCGAACTTAAGCAGTTTTGTGCTTTGAGTCTGTTCGGCAATCAAAACAATTTCTGCTTTCCGTTGTCGAAGAAAAGCGGCGACTGCCAGTAGCAACGGCCCAGTGCCGGCTACGACTACTCTCTTTCCTTCAATCGGAAGACCCGTCTTAACCAGCGCTTGAAGACCGCCAGCCCCCATAACATTCGGCAAAGTCCAACCTGGGAACGGCAAGAAACGTTCTCTCGCTCCAGGTGCAAGGATGAGTTTCGAATATCTGAACTCGCAAACTCCGAGATCTGTTTCCGCCAACAATACGTTTGGTTCGATTGCCTGGAACACTCTCGCGTTACTTATGTATTCAAGTTTTGAAGCTCGAATCTTTTCAAACCACGCTGAGGCTTCCGAGGAGTGAGGGTGCTCATGCTGCTGACGCCAGATCTGACCACCGAGGTTCGGGTTATCGTCCACAACGGTTACGGACGAGCTCTCTTCGGCAGCGCGACAGGCCGCGGCCATTCCCGCTGGACCAGCACCAACAACGAGAACTTCACAGTTGTGCTTGACTTCAGTCATCAGTGCTAACATTCATTCCTGGATGGCAAATAGTTTGGCAGCTGCGGCAGTGAGGCACGCCATCGATAGTCACCCGGCACTCAAAGCAAATTCCCATACCACACAATGGACCACGAGGCTCACCGGTGACCGACCGCCGAAACGACGAAATGCCTGCACTCATCATGGCCGCCGCCACTGTACTACCTTCTGAGATAGACACTCGGCGGCTATTTACCAGGATTTCGATATCTTTAGGCATGAACTGCAGAGTCAATTGTCCTCTCGGGAAGATAAGGTGCCACGGGAATTGCCGACTCACGTTTCATAATCTGATCGACAAGCAGGCGGGCCGTTGCAAGAGACGTCGTAATTCCCAATCCCTCATGTCCTGTTGCGAGATAAAACCTGTCGAGTTGCGGATGTGGACCAATTAACGGCAGTTTGTCGGGGGTCGCGGCCCGGAATCCGGTCCAGGCTCGAAGCGACGACAACTTCCCAAGGCCCGGCAAATACTCCCTCGCACGTTCTAACATTCGAGCCATTATCGATGGGTCAACAGCTGAAGTGTCCACCCCAAATTGTCTCGAAGAGCCGATCAACAACTGACCTGTTTTGCGAGGCTGAACATTAAAGGCTACGGACTCAGAAGTTAGAGAATGGGCACTCTTCAAATAGCCCAATTCGACAAGTTGATGACGCGCAAAATCGGGATAACGATCGGTAATGACAAGGTGTCCTTTGCGTTTCTTCACATCTATCCCGGGCGCCAGCAAAGGAGACCAACTGCCGGCTGCGTTCACTACCAGCCCGGCGGAAAACCTGGAACCATCGACCAGGTTGATCAGTCCGTCGTGTACTGATTGAACCGCAGTGCCGACGAAAACATCTGCTTCATGCGATTGAGCCCGTTCAACTAAAAACCGTGCCGCAGCTGGCGGATAGATCACGCAGTCGCCCAAGATCCGTAACCCACCAACTAACTGTTTTCTTAAGTTTGGTTCAGCTTCGGCTAAAGCCTGGGCGTCGAGCACTTCAACTGGCAGGCCCCTACTCGAATAGTAATTTTGCTTCCGCCTAACTTCCTCCATCTCCAAGTCATCAGTTGCGACCCAGATTGTTCCACAGGGATCGTATTCAACTGACTCGGGCAGTTCCGTACTCATTTCCTGCCAGAGGCGCTGTGAATAACTCGTAAGGGCAAATTGAGCCTCGGAATCGTCCATGACAACAAGATGGCCCATCCCTGCTGCCGTTGCTCCGCCACCGATCATGTTAGCTTCGATGACAGCGGTCCTTAATCCTGCGCGCGCGCACTCATCGAGACAGGCGGCTCCGACGATCCCGGCCCCGATGATTACGACGTCGTAGGTCCCGGACCTCATTCGCGAATTCCCATGCAGAACGGATCGCGTTCGTCAATTATCAGATCTGCTTCTGCCGTAATAAAAGCCGATCCTTTTATCTTTGGATGGATCTCACCGTTAATAAGAGAGACTTGGCCTTCGAATAAGCTTCCGATCAAACTCTCCTGTCGCCACACCTGACCTGCTTTCAGTTTACCGTCCTCGAAAAGACAAGCTAACTTTGCGCTGGTGCCGGTGCCACACGGTGAGCGGTCATAAGCTTTTCCGGGACACAGAACAAAGTTCTTGCTGTCGACCCCCGCGATCTTCGAAGGCACAAAGAGTTCAACGTGATCAATTTCGTGCCCGTCAGATCCGGTGATCCCGGCATCGGCTAATGCTTCCCTAATACTCCAGGTGTAGGCTGTTAGCGTATCAATATTTGAAAGAGTCAGGTCGTGATCGTGATTGTTTACCAAAAAAAACCAGTTCCCTCCCCACGCCACGTCGCCAGTTACCGAACCATATCCAGGAACTTGAACTGTAACTGCTGATGCAAGGCGGTAGCTTGGAACATTTTCGACTTCCACCTGTCCGTCATTGAGAAGATTTGCTTTGACGATTCCAACAGGAGTTTCAACTAAGTGCTCTCCAGGGCCAATTCGATTCAAATATGCCAACGTCGTGATCACTCCAATAGTCCCGTGACCACACATACCGAGGTAGGCCACATTGTTGAAGAAAATTACACCCGTCGTACAAGCGCTGTTGACCGGCTCGCACAATAACGCTCCGACGATTGCATCGGAGCCCCGCGGTTCATTGACAACCGCTGAGCGAAAATCATCAAACTCATTTCGAAATCGTTCGAGTCGGATAGCCAGGGTATCGGAACCCAAATCTGGTCCGCCGTCGACAACAACGCGCGTTGGTTCGCCTCCCGTGTGTGAGTCGATGACTCTGACACGTTTATAGTTTGATTGCGTCATTTAACGAATGATCTCCCGGTTGGGCGAATTGTATCTATTTCGCGCTCTTCAAGCACCAAGTGCGCATCAATCCCAAATCGTGTTATCGTGAAAATTCGAACGAAAGGCTTCAATTGATGAAGTTATCTGGGAGTGACATCGAGGGATTTGCGAGCTTTCGATTCCCGCTCAAAGTAAAGATTTACATCCAAGCTAAACATCTGAAATCTTCTATAAATTCATCAGAGATCTTTCACCAACATTTATAACATTGGAGTTCACGTGGCGAATCGAGTGGAAAAAACCGAAGAAGAGTGGAAAAAAGAGCTAACGCCTGAGCAGTATCACGTTCTCAGGGAGGCGGGTACTGAACGGGCCTTTACTGGAGCTTACTGGGACAACCATGAGGACGGTGTCTATTACTGCGCGGCCTGTGGCCTTGAACTTTTTAACTCCGACACCAAGTTTGAGTCCGGGAGCGGTTGGCCAAGCTTCCACTCACCTGCGTCCAAAGAGAATGTTGTCGAAGTCGCGGATAATACGCATGGAATGGTTAGGATTGAGGTGAGATGCAATCGTTGTGGATCGCACCTCGGACATGTCTTTAATGATGGACCTCGGCCAACGGGTCTTCGCTATTGCATGAACTCAGCAGCTCTAAAGTTCGACAAGGAGTGAACTTTCCAGCATATTCTGTGGAGATTTTTTAGCCGCTATATCGGAAAATAACGATTATCGGCTCTGGGTAGGCGAGAACAGGGCGAAGTCGGTCTAATTGATTGAAAACAATGATAAAAAACCTCGTTGACACTGAGTTACCGAGCGGGATAAACTTCATTTGCCCTCGTGGATGTCTCGCAGCAGCCGCGAACATAAAAAGAAAGGCCGCCTCACTCCCGGAATTTCTTTCCGGTATCAAAGCAAGGAGCTACAAGATGAAATTCTTTACAGCCGCGATATTTATTGCGGTAGCTGCAATGGTAACACTCGGACAGGCACCAACTCTGCGTATTGTTACTGAGGATCCAAACCTGCCGTCCGACCTTTATTACGGCGACATCAAAGTTAAGCCACTGCGCTTACGCCCAGGCACCAACACTCCGATAACTATCCAGGATGCTGATTTCTTCGTCAGCACTCAATACGTCGACTTCCTGAGTCGTTTTCCGGATCAGAGTGGATTAGGGTTTTGGCAGAAGGAAATAACCGATTGCGGCTCAGATGCCAACTGTCTCGACGTTAAGCGTATCAACGTTTCAGCCGCCTTTTTCCTTTCCACCGAGTTTCAAGAGACGGGATATCTTGTTTACAAGATGTATAAGGCCGGTTTCGGAAACTTAGCGAATAAGCCAGTCCCGGTGCGTCGCGAAAACTTCATGCCTGATACTCGGGCGATCGGCAATGGAGTAGTCGTCGGAGCTCAAGGCTGGCAAGCGCTGCTCGAGAGTAATAAAAATGCGTTCGCGCTGACTTTTGTCCAACGCCAACAGTTTGTTGATGCCTATAAGGATCTGACCTCGCAGCAGATTGTCGACAAGCTCGACAACAATGCTGGCAAGGTGCTCTCAAGCACAGAGAAAGCAAACCTTGAAGCCATATTGGGAACGACTCCAACTGACGCTGCCAAGCGTGCTCAAGTAGTTCGTGCCATTGCTGAAAATGCAAACCTGCACCAACGTGAGTACAACCCGGCGTTTGTCTTGATTCAGTACTTTGGCTATTTGAGGCGAAATCCTGACGACGCTCCTGACAGCAACTTCAACGGGTACAATTTCTGGCTTAACAAGCTGAACCAGTTCAATGGCAACTTTGTTCAGGCAGAGATGGTGAAGGCATTCATCCTGTCGAACGAATACAATGCGCGCTTCTAAAGTTCGCTAAGGGTAAGCTGTAAAGAGATTAACCCCGCTCTAATCGAGCGGGGTTTTTCTTTGTATAGACATTAAGGCAGAGTTTTTCCAAAGGTCTTGACCACTCAGCCTACTTTTTCCATTCAATTGGAAAGAGGGCACCGGCTTTTTCAGGGGAGATGTTAACTCCAGCCAGAATTGCTGCGTAGGCTAGTACTGGATCGCGCTTAGCTGCCAGATCCGAAGCCGTTGGCACCTTGACTTCGTCAGGAATCACGCCAACTCGTTCGAGACTCTTACCATCAGTCATGACAACGTCGGCATCAGTAATACTGGCGCCAAAAAATATAACTGTATCCGTACCGAGATTGTGATCGTACTGCTTGGATCTCATTACTGCTCCGGCCGAAACATCACCAATCACAACACCCCGTTTTTCCAGTTGCACTGTGCGCGCGAAAAGCTCCGCGGCTGAACCCGATTTGCTATCGATAAGGACGATTAGTTTTCCAGGGACAGTGCCGTCGCCGCGTGTCTTTGCGACGAGGGGCTTGGTTTCCTTACGCCGCTTCACCTCTCCGAGCTTTATATCGTGATCGAACAAGTTGGAAATCATGCGCAGCAGCGTTGTTTCGTATCCGCCGCCGTTGCCGCGGAGGTCCAGAATCAGCGATTTGCGTTTCTTGGCTTTGCCCAGCAGTTCATCGACTTTGGGTTCACTAAGATCAAATGCGGGCATCTTCCAGATGAACAGCTCCTCTCCGAGCTCGTAGTAACGATGCCGGTCGAGTCGTTCCTGATTTTCTGACTGCCTGATGAGATCAAATATGTCACTGCCTGAGTCGCTCCCCGTAAGATCCAATACCCGTTTGCCCTCGGTTACCTTGGCCATTACATCGACCTGCTGCTCCTTACCATCAGGTTTGATAACAACTAAGCGTACTCCCGAGCGCGGACGTAGGGCCTGGTAGGTGTAGTTGATCTTCCACAGATTTTCGCGAATCGGGCCAATTCCGTCGACGCTAATAATCTCATCGCCTTCCTTCAGACCTTTAACTTCCGCGTCGCTGCCAGGCTTAACTGCTATGACGTAACATTTGTTGGCGATCATTTGCATTTGCCAACCGTACTCAGTAGTGAAAGATCTGGCCGGCGGTACGAAATAGGTATGAGAATCGTCGAGTTCAACAAGGATCTGCGCAATGATACCCAGGATTTGTCCTTGAGAAGCTGCTGTCTTCATCTTCTCTTCAGCTTCTTTGAATCGCGCGTCGAGGTCCATACCGTGGAAAGTAGGATCGTAATAGTACTTCTTTAGATCGTTTTTGATGATATTGAGCATTGCGCGCCCTCGGTCGCGCTCGTATCCGGTGGGAGCGGTTTGAGCAAAACCAGGAACCATTGCTCCCGCACATAAAATCAAGGTGAGTAGATACAGGATCGAGTGTCTTGCATTCATGATCATTTGAACTCCGAATAGGTTTAGCTTGTTAGAAAGCGTTGAAGAACTGTCCGCCCTGCGGCGCCAAATTTACGCGCACAGGATTTTCAAGGCGGGAAGACGCCCGAACGCGAGACAGCGATTGCTCCGATGTGTCGATGATAGTTTTCAATCGCGGCGAAGGTCGATCAGCATGAAGTTCGCCGGCGATGAGCTCACCGATAACCGAGTGCGTCGGTTTCGCACAGACACTCTGTGTTACGTGGTAAATGAGTTTGCGCCTGCTGAGCAATGAGGTCAGGAACTTTTCCGCTCGCCAGAGGTCGCAATGAGCGTCATGGTCTTTACAGTATCAAAAATTTGATGAGAATTCACTAGTGCCAGCAAAAAATTTGACGAGAAATAAATAATACACCAAAGCGCCGTTGAGGCGAGAGCTTTGTAAAGCTTTGAGGTTCGATATCACAAAGCGCCGCCGGGGCCGGCGCACTCCAAGGGTCAGAGCCCGAAGCGGTGGCGGTATTCGTCTGAAGTGATGAATGCTTTCACCATCTCGGCCGCCACAAAGTTCCCGCCAAAGTTATTCAGCTTGGTCAACCAAAAGTTATACCCACTAAAATCTGTGTCGGGAGCCGAATTCGGACTTCGTCGCAGGTAGCCAAAGTACTGCATCAGCACGAATGCTTTATTGGTTTCCATTGTTCGTAAATCACCATCCTCTGCCACTGCTCGGAGTACCTGGGCTTGCTTTGACAGGTCGTTCGGGGTGTTTCCGAACAACGCAATCAAGTTAGACCTTTCGGTTGCCGACAGCACGTTACCAGCATTTGCATTGAGTGTGTCCACAAAACCAGTAGCGCTCTTGGTGCCGTAGAGTGTTTGGAATTCCCCGCTCTGGACAAACGCCAGTGCGTAATTCTGTTTGTTAGTCTCCAGGACAGACTCCCAGTTCGGGCCTCCAACCTGCACGCCTCTACCAATCTCCTGGGTGTCACGCAGGAAGTTTGTGAAGCCTATAGGAACTGGCGCTCCGGGTAGATTTCCGAAGGCCGCTTTGTAGAAGCGATAAACGAGGTAGCCAGTCTCTTGAAATTCGGTAGAAATGAAGAAGGCTGCTGAAACGTTAATCCGCTTAACTTCAATACACTGTGGATCAGCTCCGCAAACAGTGATCTCATGAGACCAAAAATCCAGTCCGCCGGCGTCAGGCTCTCGATTGAGAAAGTCGATGTAATGTTGGCGAACGTAAAAGTCAGGTCGATCAATTGGATTGACGCCGCCTTCGCCCGCATCGTCATTTATCTCGAGCGTGGCGGTTGATTGAGCTCCCAACAAAGCGCCAGACGGATTGCTTAACGTGATGGTGAAGGTTTGAGCGCCTTCGACAAATACGTCATTGACGATCGGAACAACAATTGTCTTGTCAGTTTCACCTGGTGCAAAAGTTAACTTTCCTACCGTGGTCAAATAGTCACATCGGGACGAGGCGTTACCACTCGGAGTACCACAGCCAAGCGCGCCGGCGGCATCGCTGGTGGCGTAATCGATGGTTGAAACGCCGGCAGTGTCACCAGTTCGTTTAACCGCAACATTCAAACCACTCGAGGCCTCGGTTGTGTTGGTTCTGGCCTGTGTGAACGCGATCGTACTAACCAGTGGCGCCCGTGGTGTAAATGTAATTTCCTGGGCGTTCGTCAGACTCTTCGGGAGATCATTGCTAAAGGTGTGAGAAGGAATCGCATAACCGTCGGGTGCGCCCAGACCAAGTCCGACTGTCGGGAACAGATTCGTATTGCCTGCGCCGTATCGCGTCTTGATCACCCCATCGGCACGCAGTTCGATCTCGAAGTTCACGGGATCGCCCCCGGTGCAGTTGACGTCATCGAAATTACACGGCACTCCCTGCCACCTGAAAATGATGCGGTTTGGACCGGAGAGCTGAGTTACATAAATGCCGGCGTCAGCTCGGCTCGCGGTGCGGAGATCCAAATCGTCCCACAGGCCCGCAATCATTTGATAAGAGCCGAGTTTCTCGGGTGAAGAACTTGCGTCACCCGCAGTTCCATCATCACGAACTGGTGGAGGTGTCGAGAAATAAATACTTCCATTGGTTGAGAGTACGATGGATGAAACATCGCTCCCCCTGAACGGGAACGCGAATGGAAGTAAGTAGTCAACGTAAGTGTCATCCGCGTTCGTACCCTGTCCATTATCACCTCCCGCCGGAAGCCCGCCCGTAGTTAAGGGAACTGCAGAACCCACGCTGGTGGTAAAAGGATCGCCGAGTGATACGGGAATACTGATCGGTATAGTGACAGCCGTACCTGCATTTCCAACATTATCGAACTCCAGCAATTGCAAGCTTCCACTTGTGTGCCGGAACGGAATAGTGATGCCCGTAATCTGTCCTGCACCCGAAGTAATAGGCACAACGCCCTTTAGCGGAAATACGGCGTTGGTACCACCGTCAATGAAATTCAATTGATACAACGACGCCTGGCCCGCTGCGCCATCGTCTCCAGACGCAGTCCAACCAATATTTAAGGTTCGACCATTTTGAGAATTGACGTGAAGGTTGGTGACCGCGCCCGGTGCAACATTGTCGTTTTCAGCAAGGCTGTTGAGGCTAGTGGCCACATTAAGCCGGCGGCCCGTTAGTGTTTTATCAATCAGACCCGGCTCGACATCTCCGTTGAGTAACAGCAGGTCCTTAACTTGCTGTGCCGTCAAATTGGGGTTCTGAGACCAAAGCAAGGCGGCCGCTCCAGATACATGTGGCGTGGACATCGAAGTACCTTGAAAAATGGAATACGTCGATGCCGCATTAACATCAGGAGGAGTTGGGTTGCACGGTTTCGGTGCTGGTCCCGGGTCGCTGCAATGAGGTGTGGTACTCAGGATGTTGGTACCAGGAGCGCCAAGGTCCACTTTAGTCGCACCGAAATGCGAGAATTGAGTTGCCAATCCATCAAAATCATCAGTTGCTGCAACGGCTATCACATTTGCGACATTAAAGTTTGATGGATAGTGCGGCACCAGATCATTATCGGGTTCCTGAGTATCTTCGTCTGAGGTATTTCCAGCAGCCGCTACAAACAAAATGCCCTGGTTGTTTAGTCCAGTAATCGCGTCAAGAAATGACTGACTCAAAGCTGCGCCACCGAAACTGGCATTAATCACCTTCAGATTAGCGCCCTGCGTATGGTTGCTCGTGTTCCAAAGCTGTCGCATTTGCGCTGCATAGCTGCATCCGCGAATCGCATCTGACGTGCGGCCGAATCCTTCTTGATCGAGAAACTTCAGCGACATCAGGCTAACTGCCCAACTAACGCCCGCGACGCCTTTGCTGTTGTTTCCGACGGCGCCAATAAT
>Ga0068857_100003036_pt1 | contig 13883 bp, 21 predicted proteins | sample KBSCornC72_FD_66591 | JGI IMG/M metagenome (GOLD analysis project Ga0068857, IMG submission 66591) | Corn rhizosphere microbial communities from Kellogg Biological Station, Michigan, USA - KBS Corn C7-2 | ecosystem: Host-associated > Plants > Roots > Rhizosphere > Soil ...
GTCCGACAATGGCTTGGCGCTGCGCTCGCTGAGTGAGCATGGTTATAAGCTCTGGTGTGAATACTCGGCCGCACAGCTGGCCGCATGCCCCAATGAGACACCAGGGGACGATACAGCCGACACATGGTGGCACCGGCATCGGCCTGAAAGCGTCAAGAGTGATTACCGTTCCATCTTCGCCCGTGCTCAATCGCTGGGCTGGAAGAATCCTAAGTCTGTCGACCCCTCCACGCTTGGATTCGGCGCTGTCCAGATGCCGGTCATTGTTGCACCAAATGGGCGCAAGTTTAAGCTACTCAGCGAGCATGAGTTCACCAACGGTCCTGAGCCACAGTGGCGCATTGACGGCATCTTGCCACAGCAGGGACTCGGTATGATCTATGGCCCGTCGGGTGTGGCCAAGTCCTTCATGACTTTGGACGCGCTGTGTTGTATCGCTGACGGTCGACCATACGGCATGGATGGCCGCAAAACCAAACAGGGTCGAGTCATCTACGTAGTGGCAGAAGGCGCCACAGGCATGCGTCAGCGTGTCAAAGCATACCGTCACAAATATCCTGCTGCGCATCATAACTTTCAAATCATCGACGCAGCACCTAATCTCATGAACCCCACCGATGTCGGTGAAATCATGCAGACCATCATGGAAGCAGGTGGTGCTGATGTCATCGCGTTCGACACCATGCACGCGTGTATGGCAGGTGCGGATGAGAACAGCGCGAAAGACACTGGCTTGTTGTTGGCCAATGCTCGCGCCATACAGGCGTGTATCAATGGTCTGGTGCTGTTTGTCCATCACACTGGCAAAGATGAGTCGAAAGGTGCTCGTGGTTCATCCGCGTTACGTGCTGCGATGGAAGTACAAATCGAAGTGAGTTTGAACCCACGCTTCGCCAACAAACGTATTGTGCGACTCGCGAAGCAGCGTGATGGTGATGACAACCTAGCGTGGGAGTTTGATCTTGAGCCAGTCATCATATTCGGTGATAAACCGGTCTCCAGTGCTGTGCTGCGTCATCTTGTGACGAGCGGGCCACTACCTGAACGTTCTACCAATGTGTCGAAAGAGAGTGAGCGCATCAGTAGAAACCAGACGATGATCACAGACTTGGTAAAGCGTGTCATGGATGATTACCCTGAAGGTATCCCGATGGAGACGTTGGCCGTATTGGTACGCATTGAGCGTGCGGATCTGAAAGCAGCCACAGTTCAAACTTTAATTAGCAAATCGATCGAACAAGGATTACTATCCATCGACAATACTGCAAACATTAAATTAGCCTGGAGAAATTGATGATCATGAACGGTACAGTAGAATTGGTTTGTTACGGCTTGGTTCTTTTAATTGTTGGTATTGTTATCGCTGGTGTGTTCTTCGGTAAAACGATTGTGAAGAACGACGAAGAAGATCGAAATAGCAAGTATTACAGCGGTGAATGAATCATGACTCAGTTCAGTCGTACATGGGCGATGCCGAACCATGATACCTTCAGTGTTAAACCAATTGGTGACTTTGTAAAAAAGTACCTTGCGCAATCCAAAATATCTGTTGATCCCTTCGCACGCAATAAAGATTGGGCGACATATACGAATGATTTGAACCCTGAGACAACTGCCATATATCATCTGGACGCTGAACAATTTCTAAAGGAATTGTCAGCACAAAGCATTCAGGCTGACCTTGTTCTTTTTGATCCACCCTATTCACCGCGACAGATTAGCGAATGTTATAAGTCGATTGGACTTGAAGTTGGAATGAAAGAAACTCAATCTGCACTCTTGTATAAACGTGTACGTGATGCGTTGGTTCCAATTGTCGAACCGGGCGGTATTGTTCTATCATTTGGGTGGAACACAGTCGGAATGGGTATCAAGCGAGAATTTGAATTGATTGAGGTCATGTTGTGTTGTCATGGGGGAGCACACAACGATACGATATGCATAGCAGAGAGAAGGAAGTGAATCATGTTGGCGCGTCGACGTGTTGAGTTAAAGGTCACGCAGCGGGAGTGTCCCGGTTGTAAAACCAGATACTCCCAAGGCACCATCGCTGCACTGAGAAGTAACGCGTTGTGCCCACAATGTGGCAAGCACCATGCGTCGGAATTCGTGCCAGTGATGAATCCAAACCCATTCAGGCCAAAGCGACAAGTATGAAGCTACGTAGTCAAACAGAGTGGACCACACGACAAGGCAAGAAGCGTGTGGTTCGATTGTACAAGGCGTGGCGCAATATTTTAGGTCGTGTTCAAGGTCACAATGTCAACGGTCAAGGTGTTGCATCGTGGGAAGGTATAGGTAATGAATTCAACAATTGGCGCCATTTTCGTGAATGGTCACTCGCAAGTGGTTTCTCTCGACAACGGAATTCTTGCGATAGAGTCAAGTCAGATAAACCTTATGGACCGGATAACTGTCGTTGGGTCAGTGTCGGTGACAACACCAGAAACGCACATTCAACCATCGAACTTCACCGAAAGATTGTCGCGTTCCAACTATCTGCGCCGACTGAAGAAGAAACAGTCGAGATAAATGAGTTCGATCGACTGTGCTTGGGAGTATTTGTATGAACCCGCTTCACAGCATCCCTAACATTGACGGATTCAAACTGATCGTTGTTCACAAATGGTTGGGGCGTTTACCTGCAACGGTTTATTTTTGTAAACAACAGAAAATTTATAGACTGAGACTTCCACGCATGTGGAAATATACAGAGCTTCAAGGATGGGAACCTACCACTGATCAGCATCAGAAATGAAACGAACGATACCACCTGCTGCGGATACGGCATCGCCCCATTTGCGTTGAGCCTTCTCGCGCTCATCGTTGGGATCTGGTTTCCAGCCTTGGCGTTTGCATTCGATGCTGGTGAAGACAGCAACCTTCTGGCCGACCATCTCTGGTGTGATAACGATACTGGTCCAGCCGATTAGATCGTGACTCTTGATTTCTTTGTTGATGCGCGCTGAGTCATTAGCAAGACCATAGCGAATGATACGACCTGTCTTGTCTTCAGCTGCACCACTGTTGTTGCGGAACACAACCGTTTTACCTTCGCGAGCGATCTTCAATCGAAGGTCCGCTTGGACTTCCTCTTCAAGTTTGAGTCGCGTCGATGACGTTGAGTCGTTCGATCTCTGCGCGGATGTTCGTTTCAAGTTCGTTTGCCTCTGAAGTGCCCAGGGTCTGTGCGGTCATGATATCACAGCCGAACATGTGGAAGAACCGGCGATATGTTTCAGGGTCCGTGGCTTTGTGGGTCTTCCAATATCCAGCCCACAAGGCGATGGCCGAGCGTAGAGCATGTTGACTTTCCTGGCGCAGTCGATGTTGCTTCTTGATTGCACCATCAACAGCGTATGAGGTGTGAGCTGGTAACATTGGTGGGTTGTTGATACGCTCGATTTCAGCGCGCAGTTTGTTGAGCACTGCCGGATCAAGTTCAGTCAGATCACCTTCCACTGCTTCAGGTGTGCCACGCTCTTTAGGTTCAGGTTTGGTACCACAGTAAGGACACTGAGAGAATACGGACTCATATGGCTGCAGGCATGATGTGCACAGCTTCAGCGGGATACCTTCGCGCCTGGATCGTTTCTCGCGTGCAGCGAGGGTGTAACGACGTGGCACATCAGGTAACCCATGGCGTTCCCAGTTGCCCACATGGTCGATGATGATGGCTTTTGGCTTTTCGCTGTTTGCGATATGCGAAACACGTTCTTCATCAGTGAAGGTGTCCCACACATCCGCAAGTTCCTTACGCACAGAGACACGAAGTGAACGACCGAACTGCTGTGAGTAGAGCTGGAATGACTGCGTTGGACGCGCCATGCTGACCACTTCAACTGCTGGCACATCGGTACCTTCACCGAGTACGTCAACGCTGACAATCTGTAACAGTTTCTTGGCACGGAAGTCACGCATGATGCGCGAGCGATCACTGATTGTTGTTTCGCCGGTTATAATTTCAGTCGGCACATCGGCCTTCTGAAATGCAGTTTTGAGTTTTTGTGCCTCTTCAATATCGACAGCAAATGTGAGTCCAAGTTTGCCACCGGCGAAGCGTATATATTCACGCACCACATCACCAACAATACTGGTAGATTGATGTACTGCAGCGCATAGTTTTTTAGAGTTGAAATCGCCGGTTACTGCGAGTGGTACTTGCGATACATCAATGTCAGAGGGTGGAGCTACCAATCGGTAGTCTGCGAGGAATCCTCGTTCGATAAGTCGTCTAGCCGACGGTCCAACCACGAGCTTATCAGCAAGACCCCCAGACCCACGACCAAGCCCCCTACCATCAGCCCTGATAGCATGAGCTGTAGCGAAAAGACCGCGAGCATTCGGGAATAGTTTTGCAGCTTTACCAAAGATGTTATCTTCCAGAAAATGGTGACCTTCATCGCCTACGAAATATTTTACCTGAGAGAACCAACGGTCTGTAGTGTCACGAACCACTAAAGTATTCACACCAGCAACACGTACGACGGCTCGTGGTTGGTAATATGATTTACCGTGTAGATCAATTTCAGCGTGAATGATCTCGGTGACAATCTTTTGTGGAGCGATGATGGAGTGAGGTACACCCTCACGGTTCAAGGTCAGTGCGAGTTGTGACACAAGCTCTTGACGATGCGCGCTGATACAAGCCGGTTGGTCTTTCTCTTGAATGAGCCTGCCTATACAGAATCCTTTACCGCCACCGGTAGGGAGCACACCCACTACATTCTGAGCACCTTCATCCCATGCGCCATTCACATCGCCGATCCACTTAACTTGGTAGTCACGTATTCCCATTGGACCTCATCTTACATAATGAAACTTGTTGAAATTGACTGTTGACTTGCAACAGGTGTGCAGGATATAAAGCATCCACGCTTTTTGCAAACTATATTTTCAACTGAGGACAATACGATGAAGATTTCTTTTGAGACGCAGACTGTATCACTTTCTGAGCTGCGAATGATCCGAAACATCATTGAGCAGGTTGAAGAACAAGTATTCAAAACGAACACTGTTACTTTTCCTGTCGATCCATCTGGTGATGATGGTGCGGATCGAGTCTATTTCGCGGCACGTGAAGGTGTTGACAGCAAAGTTAGTGTCACAATCGCTGACATCAAAACAGCTGAGCAATTCACTGAAGAGTTCCAACCAGATGATGAAGACGACGTACCATCGATTACAGATGCACAAATAGCAGAAATGCCCTGTGTTAAAAGCGGTGAGGCATCTGTAGAAGGTATAATTCGTGAATTTGAAGCAATTACGGATATAAAAGTTACACGCACTGTCGTCCCATCAGTATCATCGTTCGTCAAAGACTATGTGGATGCACCGTCACCTGAGTCACATGACCACCAAGGTCATTATCAGTCGCAAGTTGTCCCACCTCCTCCACCTGCTGCCGCAATCGCACAAGTGGTTCCAGTTCCTCCACAGTCAACCACTATCACGGTGTCTCCCCCGACAGATACCCAAGTCGTTGCTGTCGTACCGCAAGGGTCGGCACAGAGCGTAGTTGCTGATCTAGTCAACAAATGGGCACCTCCTGTTGATGAAGAATTGGACAGTGATGGCAAGCCTTGGGATGCAACGATTCACAGTGAAACACGTGCGAAGAATCAAGACGGCACATGGCGCAATCGTCGTCGCACCAAGAATGTTGAAGTGAAGCAGGCTATTCCTGGTCTTGAAGCGATCACACCCAACTCAGTGCCAGCACCTCCGCGTGAACGCAAGATGGTTCGCACCTTCGTATATATTGACGGTACACAAGACATCATCGCTGCACCGGAAGGCGCAACAGATGCAGAGTTGAGCGCGTTGACTGGTAAACCTACGACACGTCATGCGCCGCGTGATGTATCTACACCAATCATAGATGCAGCGTGTAGTGTCAGTCCTGTTGTCCCAGCGGTGCCAGCCGTACCACCTCCTCCCGCTGCTGCACCACCCGTGGTAAAGACTGCGCCACAAGGTGCACCAGTCGGCACGTGGGCTGAGCTGATGGAACGTGTGACGAAGTATTTCGGTGAACAAAAGCTCAACACGAAAGACTTGAGTGAGGTGTGTGGCACATTCGGCATCGGCTCAATCCAAGAATGCTACGAACAGCAGTCGTTGATTCCATTGGTGGGTGCTGCGATCGATGCGAAGGCAGCAGCTAATAAGGCAGGTGCGTGATGTTAGCGAAGATCAAAATGTGGGCAACCGTCGTAGCAATAGTGGTCCTCACATCTGGTGTTGCTGTTGGCGTTTTCTTCTTGCAGTCGTATCGATGGGGATCATGCTCATGAAAGTCATAGTGTCTTGTAATGGTATGTATGTGAACAGCATCGCAAGTGTTGAAATTCCTGAGATTATGGAAAGACGATGGATGCCAGTGAAGACAAGTGATAGCCCAATCATGTGCTTGGCCACTGGTGAACATCAACCAGACAGTGAACATGTCAAATACCAGATGACACTACGTGAAGATGCCTGCAAACTGTTGTCGGGCGCAATTACTGAAAAGTTACTGGAACAAATGATGGCGAACGATACACATAATGGTTACAAGAAAGAGGAACGATCATGAGCGGTTTCCATTCATCCATCGCACCATCCAGTTTGCACCTGACCAATGCATGTCTGGGTAGCTGGGGCTTGATTGCTGGTATGCCACCACAACCCGATACACCTGAAACGATTGAGGGCGATGTCGGACACTGGGTTGCATTGCAGACCGCAATGGGCATCAACGTTCCACTGGGAACCAAATACAGAGATGTGGAAGTCGATGACGACATGCTTGATGGTGCCAGACTCTGGATGAATACCATTGGAGCCGGTGGTGCACATGAAGCACCTATCTGGATTCCTGACATACATCCAGACTGTTGGGGGAGTGCCGACTTTTGGAAGTGGGATGAAGCGAATCAAATTCTCTATGTAGCCGACTACAAGTATGGTCATCTATATGTTGACGAGTTTGAAAACGAACAGCTAATGGCATATGCCAGCGGTATTCTTCGCGCCATGAATGCGTCCAACTATGCCAAAGTGTTACTCACCATTGTGCAGCCGCGTTGTTATCAAGCGAAGTCGGTGCGCACTTGGACCACCACAGCCGGTGTGATCCGTGAACACATTGCTCGTATTGCTGAGCGCGTTCGTATGGCCACTGATCTATCACAGCCAGTACTTTGCACCACTGGCAGTCACTGCACGTTGTGCCCAGCCCGTGAGATTTGTAAGACATTACAAAGTGGATGTAACAATGTGATGACGTTCTCACAGCATGCTGACTCGATCAATATGACACCTGGTACAGCGAGTGTCGAAGCACAACTAGTCAAAGAAGCGATCAAGCTGTTGGAAGCTCGTTATTCTGGACTCACCACACGTATTGAATCTTACATAAAAGAAGGCAAACGTGTGCCAAATTGGGAAATGAAGAACGGTCGCAGCAACTTGGCGTGGAATGACCCAGACAAGGCTATCATTGAAGGTGATGCAATCGGTGTCAATTTACGTAAGAAGATCGAACCCATTACACCAACACAAGCAAAAGATCGAAAATTACTTGACGAGGAGACTGTCAGCAAATTAGCATCGCGTCCGCCAGCTCCACAGAAGTTAGCATTTGTAAACACTTTTTCAATTCGTAAAGCACTATCAGGAGAATGTTCATGAGCAACAAAGAGTATGTCTATTTCACTACACCGGTTGGCCGCTATGTTTCCGGTTCAATCGATGTCCCCAAGACCAAAGACCACAAAGGTAATCCTAAGATCATCAAGAAAGGTGTTGACGCTGGTAAGCCAACACAGAGCTTTGACTTCGGTATTGCCATCCCCAAAGGTCGTGAAGCAAGTTTCAAAGATGCACCATGGTGCAAACAGATTCTTGATGCCGCTGTAAAGGCATGGCCGAATGGTCAATGGCAGCTGCCAGGATTCTCGTGGAAGATTATCGACGGTGATTCAACGGTGCCCAACACCAGAATGAAACGTCCTTGTGACAGTGAGGGTTATCCTGGTCACTGGATCATTTACTTCTCGTCAAAAAAAGCACCACAAACTGTGGATCGTACCGGTAACAGTCAAATCGATCCTAAGTCAATCAAGAAAGGTGACTGGATTCAAGTCGCTGGTTCAACCATCGGCAACGGTGATACCGACAAACCTGGCATGTACATGAACCATAGAATCGTGTCGTTCCAATGGGCTGGTGATCCAATTTCTAGTGGTCCAGATCCATCCACGATGGGTTTTGGTGTCACTCCACCGCCCGCAGGTGCATCGACGACACCCACGGGTTCATTCGTAGCACCTGCGCCTGTGGCAGCCCCTGTGGTCGTTGTAGCGCCACCTCCTGCTGTACCAGCCCCGGCGCAAGTTGCGGCACCTGTGCCTGCTGCTCCAGCACCTGTGCCAGTTGTGCCGCATACGGCGATCCTGTCGCCACCTGCACCACCCGCTGGCCCGAAGATGACAGAGTTGGCGAAAGGCATCGCATATCAGGATTACATCAATAACGGATGGACTGATGCACTGCTAATTCAACACGGCTACATGGTAGCTGCGTAACTGAGTCCCGCCCCACACTGCTGTCACTGTTAACGAAGTGCGCGTCCTGTCCCGGAGTCAGGCCAGCAGCGTGGGGAGATGGGCAAATGATTTCGAGTCCCCCTCCCTGACCGGCCTTCGGGCCGGTATTTTTCGATGAGGTGTGATGATGCCTAGCGAAGATGTATGTAGCATGAGCTTTGTAACATTGCTCAGCAAGATGAACCCTTTGGGTAGAGACAACAACAAAGCATCACTTGACTACATGCTACGCGCTTTTCAACAAGCGAACTACCCCAAGTCCGTGCAGTACATCCCCAAGACGAAGCGGCCATGCAAGGTGCATTTCGTTTGGGCTGATAGTGTCTATCTGAAGTGTGAAGTGGTTCAGAATGAACATACGCTTTACAGTAAATGGGCACCCGATGTCACCTGCGCGATCTGTCGGCAGATGATGTACAACCGTGGAATTACACAGATACTTTGAGGTGAATTAGTATGATCGAATTAACCAATGGTTCACTCGGTGAAGGTCAACCCACATTCAAGGTCATGGTTAGTGATGTGGTCACGCCGGACCAAGTAGAACAGATTGCAATGTTCATGAAACAGGGTGCTGACGAGATGCGGGCACGTCTTCAGTCTGATGAGGAAGCATACTGTTCAGTGTGTCAGAATCCAGTTGGATTGTGTGCTGTAGACTGTGCTGCTCAACATCAAGCATCATCTGATGAATGACCATGCAAATAGTTCAGTTTAACTTCAGGATAGGTCAGAAAGTAAAAATCAAAGCGTCTGACTCTGAAGGGATTGTTACTGCACTACTTAAAGGAAACGATGGATGTCAATACCAAGTAGTATGGTGGGATGATGTCACACGAAAATGTGAATGGTTGTTTTGCTTCGAGCTGAGTGACATTAATGACCACTGATTACATATTCGGTATCACCCCCGGTGATATCATTTTCGACTGCGAAACGTACCCGAATGTGTTTACGTGGAGGGGTAAACACGCTGAATCGGGTATGCGTTGGCGGTTTGAAATTAGTTATCGTCGCAACGATTTGAATCTGTTCTGCGAGTTTATTCTCACTTGTCAGCGAGTTGGCACCAATGTACGTTGGGTTGGTTTCAACAGCATCGGGTTCGATTACCCGGTGGTCCATTTCATCTACAACAATCAGTTCACACACGGTGGTGTGACCGTCAGCGCGATCTACGACAAAGCAATGTCGATCATCCGCGCCTTCAACAAGTTTGAACACTTGATCTGGGAAAGTGAGCACCTAGTCCCCCAGGTTGATTTATTCAAGATTCATCACTTCGATAATAAAGCGAAGTCAACCAGCTTGAAAGTGATCGAGTTCAACATGGGAATGAACAGTATCGAAGACTTACCGTTCCCTGTTGGTACCATCCTGAATGATGAACAAACCGAAACGTTATGCGCATATAACGATCATGATGTTGACGCTACAGTAATGCTGTATGAGCGAACCAAGGAAGCGATCGCACTGCGCGAGCAGTTGAGTGAACAGTTCGGAATGAACTTGATGAACTGCAACGATGTGAAGATCGGTGAAAAGATTCTGGTTCATGAAATGGAGAAGGCTGGCGTTCAGTGTTACAACTATATCGATGGTCGTAAATACAAGAAGCAGACAGTTCGTGAGTCAATCAACTTAAGCGAGTGTGTGTTCCCTTATGTACAGTTTGAAAATCCAGAGTTCAAGTCGATCCGCGAATATTTCGTCTCACGCACGATCACTGAGACGAATGGTATCTTTAAAGACCTGGTGGCTGTTGTCGATGGCAACCACTACAAGTTTGGTACCGGTGGACTCCATATGTCTGTCGAGTCTCAAATTGTTCAATCAACTGCTGAGATGCAAATCGTCGACATCGATGTGGCCGGTTATTATCCAGCGCTGGCGATCACCAACCGTGTATATCCTGCGCATCTCGGTGAAGCATTTTGTGACGTGTTGGATAACCTGGGGAAGATGCGAAAGCAATTCTCCAAAAAAGACCCTCGTAATGGCGCGTTCAAATTGGCCGGTAACGGTGTGTATGGTCTATCGAACAACGAGTACTCACCGTTCTATGATCCACAGTACACCATGACCATCACCATCAACGGCCAGCTCCTGCTGTGCATGTTGGTGGAGCAATTAATCAAAGTCCCCGGACTTAAAATCATCCAGGCGAACACAGATGGTATTACTTACCTGTGCCCGCGTGAGTATCTTGAACACTGTCGTGCTGTATGCAAATGGTGGGAGACATTTACCAAGCTGACGTTAGAAGAAACATTGTACAAACGTATGTTCATACGTGATGTGAATTCGTACTTGAGTGAGAAGGAAGACGGCACACTCAAACGCATTGGTGCCTTCGCATACGAAACGGTTGAAGACAACCCAGCCACACGTGAGCTGCCGTGGTACAAGGATTGGTCAGCCCGCGTCATCCAGATGGCCGCTGAAGCGAAACTGGTGCGTGGTGAACCCATCGGTCAGTTCCTGCACAATCACGCTACAAAGAATATTTACGACTTCCTGTTACGTACCAAGGTGCCGCGATCAGCACAGTTGTGGCATGGTGACAAGCAGGTGAGCAATATCGTTCGCTACTACGTGTCTCACGGTGGTAAGGCACTTCGCAAGGTGATGCCAGCCAAGGGTCCACCGAGAGCATTTAAACGCAAGAATAAAATCACTGATCAGTATTACAAACAGGTTCTCGCTGAAGTGGGCGATGCATGGGATGAACGCATTCACACCAAGAACAAGAGCGTCTATGAGATCCGTCAGATCGGTATCCATACTGGTTACGATGTGACGATGGTGGATCGATTGGATCAGATGAACTGGGAGTCGGTCATCGACTTTGATTTGAATTTCGACTGGTACACTCAGGAAGCTGAGAAATTGGCCAAGCTTGATTTCGTTGTTGAAAGTGAGGAGACAGAAGATGAGGTATAACTATCGAATTGTAGGCCATGGTCCTAATAATAAATTCTTTTGTATCACTGTGGGCAACCTGCGCGAAGTAGACAAAAGAGTCAGACGATTGTTATCCAAGGGATACATGGCTTTTGTTGAACGGTGGAACAAATGAGTGACCTCAACCCGCTATACGCGCTCCTCATCATGCTGGCTGTGGCCGTTGGTGATTACCTCTGGACCATCTACATCAACTATGTCAGCGCGAAGCGCCCGCACATGGCTGCGCTGGCTGGTACCGCGATCTACATGTTCGGTGCGTTCAATGTCGTATCGTACACATCGAATCATTGGTATCTTGTGCCAGCAGTGGTTGGCGGATATCTTGGTACCTGGTTCGCTGTTAAGAGGTCAGACAAATGAAACCAAAGTTTAGACTGCACATTCACATTGTTGGTTTACCAGCTGATGCCGTTCATTGTTACTGGACCTGTTCAGTTCGATTCCCTACACCGAGCACGGATGTGGTTCTTAATAGTGGACCCTGCACCAAGCCATCCAGCGCGATTGCAGAAGCGGCACTACTGATGCGTCGACACCATTAATTCCAATGTGATGCACCAAAAAGGCGCACACCAGCATAGTACGCGAAAGCAACAATTACTGGTACATCTTCGGCTATCAGCGAGACACATAGGAATTTGTCGGCGTCAGCGCGGGACAGCTTGTGAGTTGAATAGAGCCAATCGTGAACCACGGCGGGACGCCGGGACTGGCCGTTACGATCGAACCAAGATGAGAGAATTTGGAGAAGTGCCGGTAGCGATGCGAGATCAGTCTCGGTATCTACCGGCACTTCGAGGTCGTTGAAAATGTCATCGTGCCATTTGAGAGGCGAGATAACTTTCCACTTGCCTGGAGCGGATAGCGCTTCAAGTCGAAGTGGAGTGAGGAACATGGTCAGCGCGTATAGAACCCAGCCGAGTATTTCACCTCAGCCAACACCGCACGCACCAACACAATTTCCGGTGAGTTCGGATCAACACGTACCGCAATTTCATGAGCCAGTGCATCACTAAGTCGCGCTGCTGCAATCATTTCAGGTGGTGATAGTTGAGCCTTGATCAACAGAGGTTGCAGCGCATCAACAACAGTTTTAACCGTTGCTGTATCGCCTGCGGCTACCGCTTCAAGCTGTTCCGTAATATGCACAATCTGATTCGCACGGGCCTGCCAAGTCGCTGGATCTTGGGTGCCGTTTTGAATCGCGACTGCCACAGCTACATCAACCGCAGTGTTCAGCATTAACTGCTGATTCTGCGTCGGTGTAGTGGAGCAACCACTCAAACCAAATGCAGCAGCAACCAGGCCCAAGGCAAATATGACTGGAAGGAAGAATGGACTGAATCGTTTCATTGGATCATTTCTCCGAGAGGGGTTTGGATGTAATCGTGCGCAAGCCTACCTGAAGTAGACCAGACGCCGCAAGTGCTAAAGGTGCGTACTGAGGAGGAATGAAAGGTGCAGCATATTGCGCAACTGCAACGACTGCAGTTAATGCGCCAGCCCATACACTTTTCGATTTCAGTGCGCCAGCAAGGGTAGGATTCATGACGAGGGTACCTCGGTAGGGTTAGGAAGAGTCCGACCTGATTGTAAGTCAGATAATGTCAAACCGCCAGTGAATTGGAGGTGAAGCAATTCTTTCATTGACTTCCAACGACCAGCCCACTCCAGACTCACTTGCTCACCGATTTCACCGCACCGGGTAATAAGGGCTATGTCGTTCCACGCTGGGACACCGCATACGAGCGGTACAAAGTCGAACGCCATGCGGTAATTGTGATACGATTGCCCCGCGCGAGCATTGGTCACAATCTTACCGGGACGACTGCGACCTTCAGAATATAATGTATTCTGATACTCAGCGTCGCGGTACGTGCTCGTAATGATGACAGGGATACCCTGACGCTTGCATTCATCCAACCATTTGCGACACAGGTCAGCAACGGTTGGATGCAAATCTTCAATTTTACGACTGTTAATCATGAACCAAATATTCGCGACAGCGCATGTGCAACGCCACCACCACCGGCACTCGCTGCGCCGATTATGGTGATCCAGTTCTTCATGGACAAACGATGTTTCAAACTTTGAGTCAACAACTTGTCAAGCTTGGCGTTGACTTCAGCCACATCACTCTTCACTTCCGTGACAGCATGAGTGGTTGATTCCTGCGCGGCTTGGAGCCGACCGATTGCTAAACTTGTTTCGTCGAGGCTCATGATAATCATAATCCGTAAGTCATAGTCCAACCAGCGTCAAGACCCTTAGTACTCGCGTTAGGGACAGTAGTGTTAACCAGTGGGTTGCCACTTTGAAGTG
>Ga0068857_100003040_pt1 | contig 13874 bp, 11 predicted proteins | sample KBSCornC72_FD_66591 | JGI IMG/M metagenome (GOLD analysis project Ga0068857, IMG submission 66591) | Corn rhizosphere microbial communities from Kellogg Biological Station, Michigan, USA - KBS Corn C7-2 | ecosystem: Host-associated > Plants > Roots > Rhizosphere > Soil ...
ATACCAGACCAGGAGACCGATCAGCAGGGCCAGATCGGAATAGCGGTCGAGCACGGAATCGAAGAATCCGCCAAAGCGCGTAACGCGATTGGTTTCGCGGGCAACGCGCCCGTCGACCATATCGAATAATCCCGCGCCGATGATGACTGCGCCGGCCCAGCGTTGCTGACCGATAGCCAGTAGATAGGCGGCTGCGATGTTGATTACCAGCCCAAGAAACGTGAGGACATTGGGATGGATTCTGGAGAGCGCGAGCCCACGCACAATCAGGCGGATGATTTTGTTGCAGCCCAATCCGATTGCGCCCGTGTACGTCATCGAACTACTTTGCCCCTGCCTGTTGATGAATGGTGATCAATTCGACGATCTCCATTTCGCGAACGCCGCCGGGAATTTGGATTTTCACCGTATCTCCAACCTGCTTGCCCAGAAGACCGCGGCCGATGGGAGAGGTGGTCGAGATCATGCCGGCCTTGGCGTCCACGTCTTCGCTCGTCACCAGCTTATAACGAATTTTCTCATCTTTGTCGAGATCCAGAACCACGACGGCCGAGCCCAAGCCCACACGATCGTGGGGAATCTTGGACATGTCGATCATCGAGAGTTCCCGGAGCCGTCCGTTGAGCTGATTCAGGCGGGCGTTGACCATGCCCTGCCGTTCTTTGGCAGCGTGATACTCGGCGTTTTCTTTCAGATCGCCGTGGGCGCGGGCTTTCAGGATTTCTCGGGGGAGCTCGACGCGGAACTCGTTCTCGAGCGCCGCGATTTCTTCCTGCAATTTCTTGATGAGCTCTTCCATACCGCTTCCAGTAAATTATAGCGTGAGCGACGAGGCCGCTTAGTTTTCGCCCAGTTCTACCTTGGCTCTACTAGAGGGGTCAACTATTCGAAAACTCAACCGCCACAGAGACTTAGACGTCAACGTCCCGATTAGAGCACGCGGGCGTGCGCCCGCTGTCCCGCTTGAGCGCACAACCATGCTAAAACCGCCTCTGAATAGGAACCTATTCGTAATATGCGTTTGGTATCGTCGTAGACATGAACTCGCCAAGACTCCTTTTCGCGACTGTTTTAGGGCTCGCTTCTGTTCCGCTTTTTGCTCAAACAGAAATCGGCGGCGCGAGCCTCGGCGGAACCATTACCGATCCGACGAGCGCCGTCATCCAGGCGGCGAAGGTGACTGTAAAAGGCACTGAAACGGGTCTGGTTAGAGCAACGGAGACCAATAGCGCGGGTCTTTATCTCGTTAAGCTTCCCGTGGGCACCTATGACGTCACGATCGAAGCGCGGGGCTTTCGAACGACGGAGGTCAAGGGAGTCAAATTGGATGTGGGCTCGGCGATCACGCTGGATGTGCCGTTGCAAGTGGGCGCCGTAACCGACACCGTGGATGTTACGGCGGAAACCCCGATTGTTGAGGCGACCAGAAGCTCCACCAGCACCAGCGTCTCGGCTAGGGCGGTGGCGGATCTTCCGGTCAATGGCCGCAACTTCATCGACTTCACGACGCTGACTCCGGGCGTCATTAAGGATCCAACCACCAGCCGCGCCGGCGACATTTCATTCGCGGGGCAAAAGGGACCCGCCAATACACTTCTGGTGGATGGCGCGGATTCGAACAATCTATTCTTCGCGCAAGCGACGGGGCGCACGGGCTTCCGCCCTTATGCCTTTAGCCAGGACGCCGTGCAGGAATTTCAGGTGAACGCGAATTCCTCACCTGCGGAAGTAGGCCGGGCGGGTGGCGGCGCGATCAACGTGATCACTAAGTCGGGCACCAACGAATTTCACGGATCGGCTTTCGAGTTCTACCGCGACAAGGGCATGAACGCCAATACCTTCACCAACAACCGCAGCGGCATTCCGAAGCAGCCGTATCACTTCAATCAATTTGGCGGAAGCCTAGGCGGTCCGATCGCGAGGAACAAGGCCTTCTTTTTTGTCAACTACGATCAGCAGAAGAACAAAGGCAACAATGTACTGACGCCGGCCACGCTGCCTACGCCCGCGCAGCTTCCGACGTTCCAGAAGTACTTCGAACCATACCAGACGGGAATTAACAACAAGGTCGCTCTCTTCAAAAGCGACATCAACCTGACGGATAAAGATCGTATCAGCGTCCGCTACAATCTCAGCCGTTATACCGGCGTGAACCTGGAATCGGCGACGCCGAACAGCGCGCTGGAGCATACCGGCGATCAAAAAGTGACCACCGACAATATCGCCGGAGTTTACACGCGGCTGATCAGCCCAACCACGATTTGGGAAAGCCGCTTTAACTTCTTGAGGGACAACGAACCGGGGCTGGCCAATAGCACTGGGCCTGAGGTTGTGATTCTAAACGCCATCTCGTTCGGAGCATTGTCCATCGACCCGCGTTACACCAACACAAAGGCGTACCAGCCGACGTCCAACGTCACGGTGGTGAAAGGTAGCCACAACTTCAAAGCCGGCATCGACTTCAATTTTCTGAGAGCCGCCAACTACTTTCCGGGCAACTTCGCCGGATCGTACACCTTCAACACCTATCAGGATTTCATCAACAATACGCCGGCGCGCTACGTGCAGGGATTTTCATCCACCGGGACGACGGCGCCGATATCCAATCCGAACGTGAACGAGTGGGCATTGTTTGCGCAAGATACCTGGCGTGTTTCGGAACGGCTGACGCTCAACTATGGAATCCGCTACGATTTCTTCGGATACAAACAGCCGACCACGAGGAACCCGAATCCGGGATTGCTCGCGGATGGACGCGACACCAGCAAGATTCCCACGGACGGGACCAACATCGGACCGCGCTTCGGTTTCGCGTGGCGTGCAACCAAGAGCGACCGAGTCGTGATTCGCGGGGGCTATGGCATCTACTACGAACGCACGGCTGGACTGCTGCTTTCCACCGCGATCCTGCAAAACGGGATCGATGTCCTGACCTATACGCTGAATTCCGGTCTGCCGCAATATCCCAACATCCTCAAGACGCCGCCCGGCGCGGCCGCTCCTCCCGACATCTACGTCGCGGATCCGAATTTCAGCACGCCGCGCGCGCAACAGATGAGCTTGCAAACCGAGGTCAAACTGGATCGGAGCTCGAGCATCACGATCGGCTACCTGGGGGTGATCGCCACCCATCTGACGCGGACTCGCGACGTCAATCTTTTCCCGTCCGCGCCAGTCACCGGTTACATCTGTCCCACGCCAGCGGTTTGCACTGCGGATCAAGCAACTCCGGTAACGTATTACCGGCACGGAGGAGCAGGAACCACCATTGTGAGACCCAATCCGGCGTTCGGACGGATCTCGATCTTCGATAGCGGCGCAAATTCCATCTATCACGGCGGATTTATCCAGTACCAGCGGCGCTTCGCCAACAGCTTCCAGGTGCTGACTTCATACACCTACTCGAAGGTAATCGACTCGCGACCAGACAACACTTCGGTGGTGTCCGGCAACGCGGGAGACGATGCCAAGATCACGCAGGACACGCTTCTTCCGAATCTCGATCGGGCTGTCGGCGATGCCAATGTTCCCCACCGGTTTGTGTTCTCGGGGGTGTGGGATCTGAATTATGCCCATGACAGCCAGAGCGCGCTCACGCGGGCGTTGGTGAACGGCTGGCAGATCAGCTTGATTGCGCAAGTGCAAGCAGGGCGTCCATATAACGCACAAGTGGCCGGCGACCCGAATGGCGACGCGAACAGCCAGAACGATCGTACGCCCGGCGTGGGCCGAAATACGATTATGGGGCCGAACTTCGCAGGCGTGGACGCGCGGATCAGCCGCGACATCGCGCTCCACGGAGAGCGAGTGCGGCTGCGGCTCATCGCCGAGGCGTTCAATCTTACCAACCGCGCTAACTTCACCAGTGGAAGCGCAGCCAGTATCGCGAACACGCAATATAACTTCTCAGGCGGTTTCTTCCGCCCGACGACGAACTTTCTGCAGAAAGTGGCGGTGTCCGATCCACGGATCCTGCAACTGGCGGCGAAGATTATTTTCTAAGGGAAGGCAGGCGGTTAATGCCGCATTCGCTTGATTGCGCGGAGCTGCGGGTCGAAGCGGCGCGTTACCGCGACGCAATTCGGACTATATTCCTGGCTGGATTCTAGCAGCGTGACGGAAGTGGAGGACCTCGATTAGCTTACGCTCTGCGACAACGCGATAGTAAACGAGAATCGGGGTATGAATTAACTGGCGTACCGACTGCCGACCGGCAACCGGACTTCCTATGTATGGGAAGGTTCCGAGTATGGCTACGTGATTCAGAAGCGCAATTCCAAAGCGTTCCGACGTATCCGGGAACATTGACCAGGAGTAAAGCAGGATCTCTTCAAGATCCGCTAGCGCGGGTTCTGTGTAGAGAATTTGGAAATCCACTGGGGAATGAGCTTACGGACCTCTTCGGCAGGTACGACTCGGCCTTCCTCAGCAGCATCAATTCCACGCTGTATCGCGGCAGCCGTCTCAGCATCCACTTCAACTTCTTCAGTTGCGGGCTCTTGGAGCCTCAGGTCAACCATACTTTTACCGTACAGGAGATGAATACCGGATGCAATGGAGCATTCAGCCAGTCTTTCAAAGGAAAAGGTTCCCTTGCCCCAGCAAGCCCTGGGGGTCGAAGCGGCGTTTGACCGATCGCATGGCTTCGATATCCGAAGGAGCATACTGGATCGGCAGGAGATGCGCCTTGCGCTTGCCGAGTCCGTGCTCCGCGCCAACAGTCCCGCCCATGGCGACGACTTCCTTGGCCAGATCGACGGCGATCTCTGTGGCACGTTTCCATTCCTGGTCGGTTTCCGGAAGAACCTCGGTGTGAACGTGCGCGTCGCCGATGTGGCCAAACATCACGAAGCGGTCGTCGAAATTCTTACTGAGGACGTCGCGATAGATGGCCAGAATGTCGCGGCTACGTTCCAAAGGTACGGCGTAATCGGTGGCCAGAACGACAAATCCGCCGCGGCGCAGGCGTTCATGAATGCGCTCAGGCAGCCGGTGGCGAAATAGCCTGAATCGCTCGCGATCGGCGGCCGACGATCCGAACCAGGATTCGGTTTCGAGTGCCCCGGTCATGTCCAATTCCGCATCGCCTTCGATTTCGACCAATACGGCGGCTCCGTAGGGAAGCTCCATCAGTTTGATGGAGCGGGAGTCCAGAAACTCGAGCATGCGAAGACCGAATGTCGGCCGCCAGCGGTCCACTGCATCCAGCGCGGCTTCTTCGGTGGGGAAAAATATCACTCCGCCGAGAATTTCGCCAGGCGCGGGCAGCAGCTGTAGCTCGGCTTCGGTGACGATGCCGAGAGTGCCCTCGCTTCCGATGAAAAGATCGACTGCGTCCATGCCGGGTTCCAGGCGGTAACCGGCAGAATGCTTCCGCGTTCGGGGGAGCGCAATGCGTGGGACGTCGAAATCGGTTTTTTCGCCGCGGTGGTGTTCGACGATCCGTCCATCCATGTGCACGACCCGCAGCGCCTGAACGTGCTTGCGCGTCGCTCCGTAGCGGAAACTGCGCGATCCGCTGGCGTTTGCGCCGATATTGCCGCCAATGGAAGAAGTATTCTCAGTAGGATCGGGCGCGTAGAACTGGCCGGATGCCGCGGCGGCCGCCTGAACATCCCGGAGCAAGACGCCCGTTCCTACCCGAGCGCTGCCTCCGTACACATCCAACTTGCGGAACTGCGCCATGGAGATGGCCCATCCACTCTTGGGAACCGCACCGCCAGCCAATCCGGTGAGGGCTCCCATGACCGTGACGGGCACGCCTTGGGACGAAGCGCGGACGAGAACCTCCGCAATCTCTTCTTCGCTGCGGGGAGTAAAGACCTGGTCAGCTTGACCGGCGTAGCCGGAAGCATCGGTGATCCGCATGATCGCTAAACAGCTTTGCGCTGGCGGGTCAGACCTTCGAGCAACATCCCGGCGATTTGTTTGCCGTTTTCGAAGGCGTCTTCGTACGCTGTGCGCCGCTCGGCGCGCGTGAAGCCGTAGCCCAGCCGGTACAGTCGTTCGAGCGACTGGCCCGCCACGAACGTTCCCGCCCAGGCAATAGCAGCTTTCGGAATCAGGCCGCCGCCGAAGGGTATTTTGGCAATGAGCTCACGGGCCAAGGCTCTCCATCCAAATGCGCCCATTGCGAGCGAAGCGATCTCCGATCTTTGCTCGCGATAACCCACCGCACGGTCGCTGGCAGCCGCCAGCAGAAAGTTCATGCGGATCTGGTTCATGGTGAGGAACGCCGCGTCGGATCCATATTCTCCAACCGCCCACGGGAGCGACAGCAGGCTGGGCACCACGTCCGGCAGCGCAGTCACCAGGCAGAACATAGCATTCTCTTTGGCCACGGCCCGGATGACATGTTGGGCTACTTCCTTGCGAAAGGGTTCCAGATGGCGCGCCATCGGCAGCATCAGGTCTTCGCGCTTCCGCACGATGCGCCGGACGCAATCCGAAGGAGCATCGAAATCGAAAGAGTACGCCCGATTGGGCACCAGCAGCGACGATTCGACGATCTGGACATCACAGGCGGGGCCGCCGCCGCGAATCAGCATCTGCAAGGCTTCGGCTCGGCGTTCCGGCGAAAGGTGTGGCGGAGCAAAAAAACGCTCCATTCGGCCAAGGGATTCCTGGGAGGCGGCGATCAGACCAACGCGGACGCGCCGGTCAGCTTCCGCGCGCACCTGCGCGGGGTTCAAATTCACTAGGGCTTGCCGGATCTGCCGAAGGACTGCGAGGGCCATGGGTTCGACGAGACAGAGGGAGCCCGAAACATCATCCGTAGCTCCTGTCTCCATTCTATCCCGACGCCGACGCGTTCCACTAGTATTTGCGGAGAAAAGTACCGCAGTACGGTCTCATTTGAAGGATGAAAATCGAGAGCTGGAGCGACCAGCAGCAGCCGCGGCGGATCTGAACGCAGGGGAATCCCCGGAAAGTATCCTCGGCCCTCGAACTCGCCGCGCTCCAGATGCCACTTGACGCGCATCCAATAATCCAGAGCTTGCAGCGGTAAATGAATGTCTTCCCTGGCTTTAACTTCGATGACCACCAGCCGGCCGTCGTAGTCCGCAGCCAGGAGATCCAGGATTCCGCGATCGCCCGCCGCGAACTGGGGAGCCTGACCATATAAGGGAGCATCGCGAATGGTGGCGTCCAATTTCTGTACGGATCCTCGAACCCGCGATTCGAGCCAAGCTTCCGGGTGTCGTCTATATAAAGGATTGGAGTGGTCTGCGGCGGACGCGTACCGCAGCCGGGCGATGCCGCGAGCCAGCGCTTCGACTTCGGCAAGTTGGCAGAGATTGGGGACATCGACCGTGTGCTTTTGATCGATGCCGAAGAGCAAGCTAGAGCCGGAGACTCGGGCGAACTCGAGCCCGCGCACGGTCATGCTGACGGAGCCATCGGGACGATCGCGGCGGTCCACTCCGTCGATGGTGGCGACGCGGGCGATCCAGGCCGCGAGATCGGGATTGGCGGTCGGGCCGCAGAAAGAATCCAGGCGAGTCGAGAAATTGGTATAGTCGCCCGGCTCGACGGGCTCCTCGAGTATTCCCGATCCGTGGACGAAGACGCGAGCCTGTACTGCTTCCGGATTGAGATAACGGACGCGGTGACAAGTGGTGTTTTCCGCGCCGATGGGGACGAAGAGTACCAGCGTACCGACCGACAACCGAGTCTCGCGGCGGCGAAGATAATCCAACCAGATAAGCCCGAAGGTCAGAGCGCCGTCCGGATCGAGCGCGTCTTCCGCGGCGCCAATCGCGGCAATCCCCTGGTTCCCGCGGCGCAGCAGCGCGCGCGGATAGGCTGGCGATAAGCTGTGATGCAGGTCGGGCTCGGTACTCAGCTCTACAAGCTTCCAGTCACTAAATTGCCGCCGCAGCGACATTCGAAAAAGCTCACGGTACTTGAGGCGGCCGCCACGGCGGGACGTCGCGGTGTTTGAGGCCTGAGCCTGATCGATCAAGAGCAGAGCGCCGGTGCGACCTCCAAAGTGTTCGACTTCCAGCTCCAGGAACCCGGGGCGGGTTTTGGAAATCGCGCGAATCCGGCGCACCAGGTTGCGGGTTTCGTTCCAGCATTCGAGCGTACACAAGCCGCCACGCGATCCCAGAACGAATTTATCCGGCAGAATGTCGAGCGGATCCTCACCTGGTTCGATCAATACAGGCTGGCGGGCGGCTTCGAGGAAGCTTTCGATGGCGACGCGTACCACTCAAGATTAGTGTCCGCAGCGCGTCAAAATATCAATTCTTCCTTGGAAGTACGGTGTTTTTCCAGCTCCCTGCGGTCGCCAAAGTACGTGGGCTTGGCGGTTCCCTTGCTGAACAGGTCACGGGCTTGATCGTCGAAATGTCCGGATTCCGGGCGGTCGCTCTCCCCCGGCACCAAGACGGAGACCGAACGAATGGGATTGGATAGTTCCACGATCTGCGTCGCGCTCTGGCCTCCGGTGCCCAGCATGACCTGCCCCGCGCGTTGAAACATGATGGCGCGAGGGGTGATCATACCGGCTTCGGTGACGATTCCACCGCCAGCGGGAGTCGACCGCGATGAGCCCTCGCGCGCGACGCGAAACATGGTTCCGTAATCCGCGCGATACGGCAACTGCGTTTCGACTTGATCCTGCGCTTTGCGGAGCGCCGCGCGGATCCGATTGTCGCTGAGCGAACCCGGCGGTTCGAGTGCCGCGGACTCCGGCTGGCCCAGCGCCATCTTAAAGAGGTAGAAAGCCAGCGCCTCGATGGAAGCTGCATCGCTGCGGCGGTTCCAACCCGTCAGCGTTTGGACGAACCGAAGCTCAGGAGCCAGTTTTACGAGGCGCGCTTGCCAGGTTTCGGCCTTGTAGACCGTTGTCGAAAATGCCACGTCCACCATGCGCCCGAAGGGCCAGGCGTTTTGAGTCGCCAGAAGTTTCCGAACCGCTTCTTCCGAGGACTGGGCGTTGCGCGGCCTCACAAGCGTGCCGTCATTCGGCATCCTTCCGGAGCTATCGAAGATTTCGCCCTTCGAAGTGCCCACCATCGCGACGCCGGGGATCTGCCCCATGCGCAACGCTTCTTGCACACCAGCGAGATTTCGCGCAGTGATCATCGCCCAGGCTTGATCGAGTGCTCGCGGACCGGCGGCGTTATCGGATCCGTTCCAACCAAGCGCAACTGATCCATTGTGTCCAATGATCGGAAAAGGAACACCAGCCGGAGCGACGCCCGACAGCGCGATCTGCTCGTTGGATGCGTACCAGAGCATTTCATAAGGTCGCGCGTCGTCATTCCATCCGCTGAGCGGATCAAGAATCGCGATGACGTTTCCAGTTGTGGTGCGCGAAGGTCCGATCAGGACATCATTCGAGTTGTACATCTTGCCGAGTGCCTGACGACTGTAAGCCACAACCATCGCGGGGGTGACGGGTGCGGATGCCGCGTCAGAATGTTCGACCAGAAAACGATTGATGCCGGCGGCAAACGCCTCGACGATGCCTTGCATCACTGGCGAAAGCCCAGGCGAAAGAGCGGGCTGGTCAGTGGCTACCGCTGAACGAAGATTTCGCAGCAACGCATCTTTGCGATCCTCAGCCTGGGCGTAGCCTGCACCATAGGCGGCTCCGGCCGAGGTGCGTGCAAAAATGTGCGGGGTTCCGAAATTGTCTCGAAGGATTTCGACCGTTTCGGCTGCGTAGGCCGACGAGGCCATAACCAGGCAAATAAGTAAGCCCGGTGAGAGAACGCGCACCGTACAGAAGGCCTCTAGCGGCCGTCGTCGTCGATGGCGATCTTCAGTGCCCGCAGGAATTTTTGATCCTGCGAGGTCAATTTAATCTTCCCCACCCGTCGCCGTGTGGTTTCGGGCTGAGCTTCCAGTTCCACCGTTTCTTCGGTTTCGTCGTTGTCGTCCTCTTCGGTACGCTTGTTGAATCCGATGGTGGCTTCCAGAACCAGGAAGACGTCATAACCGGCGCGTTTGATCTCCCCAATCGCGGCGGCGATGCGGTCGGAATCAGAGAGCGATTCGTTGATCGCATTCCCCAATTCCTGCATGAGATCTCGTAAGCGATCTTCCAAGTGATCCCTCGTTTCTGCCGCTCGAACCCGTCTGCTGGTCCGATGTCACCTTCAGCATACCACCCGACTTTCAATAGGTGGATACACGTTTTACGTACTTCATATCGGCTGCCTGAGCACTCTCTGTTAGGATGAGGGGAGCCGGCAATGAAGATCGACAAGCGCAGCACATTGGGCCGCTTTGTGGAAGCCATGATGCCCGGAGTAGTACGCCCGTTGCGGGTACTGTGGCATGAAGTGATCGGCTTTATATTCATCGCCTTGGCTGTAGTGTTTGGATCGTCCGCCCTGCGCAACTATCACACGCTGCAAGCCGAAGAGGTAAGCATCCTGCGCATGGCGGCGTCGTTTTTCCTGCCCATTCTAATGGCGTATTTCGGGGTCACGTCCTTTCTGCGAGCCCGTAAAATCGGGCGTTCATGAGTAACCCTGGCGAATTGCCGGGCCAGTATCCGTTCACGCGCGGGATTCATCCGGACATGTACCGGGGCAAGCTCTGGACCATGCGCCAGTACGCGGGATTCGGATCGGCCGAAGAAAGTAATCGCCGTTATCGTTTCCTGCTCTCGCAGGGGATCACCGGACTCTCCGTCGCCTTCGATCTTCCCACCCAAATGGGGATGGATTCCGACCATGCGCTGGCGTCGGGCGAGGTGGGGCGCGTCGGCGTGGCCATCTGCTCTCTGGCCGACATGGAGAGCCTGTTTGATGGCATTCAACTCAATGAAGTCACCACATCGATGACCATCAACTCTACAGCCGCGATCCTGCTTTCCTTGTATGTGTTGGTGGCCCGCCGCCAGGGCGCCGATCTGAAGAAGCTCTCAGGTACGGTCCAAAACGACATTCTAAAGGAGTACATCGCGCGGGGGACATATATCTATCCGCCTCGCCCGGCCATGCGGATCGTGACCGATCTGTTCGCGTGGGCTGGTACCGAACTGCCGGAGTGGAACACGATTTCGATCAGCGGTTATCACATTCGCGAAGCCGGTTCGACGGCGATTCAGGAAGTGGCATTTACGTTGGCCAACGCGATCGCGTATATCGAGGCAGCGATGAATGCGGGATTAAACGTGGATGCGTTCGGGCCGCGGCTCTCGTTTTTCTTCAACGCGCATAGTGATTTCCTGGAAGAGATTGCCAAATATCGCGCGGCGCGGCGCTTATACGCCCGCATCATGAAGGACCGCTTCGGCGCGAAGGATCCGAAATCGATGATGATGCGGTTTCATACGCAAACCGCCGGTTCCACCTTGACGGCGCAGCAGCCGGATGTCAACGTGGTCCGCGTGGCGCTCCAAGCGATGTCCGCGGTCTTGGGCGGCACACAATCGCTGCATACAAATTCTCGCGACGAAGCGCTGGGGCTGCCGACGGAGGAATCGGCACGCCTTGCTTTGCGGACCCAACAGATCATCGCGCATGAGAGCGGAATCACCAACGTAGCCGATCCGTTCGGCGGCAGCGTCTATATCGAGGAACTGACGGATAAGATCGAGCGCGGCGCCGAGGAGTATATCGCGCGTATCGACGCCATGGGCGGAACGCTGGCCGCGATCGAGAAGGGCTGGATTCAGACGGAGATCCAGAACGCGGCGTACGAATATCAGCAGCGTGTGGAGCATGGCGAGAAGATCGTGGTTGGAGTGAACCGGTTCCGACAGGAGAGCGAGGTACCGCTGGCAGCATTCCGTATGGATCCGGCGATCGAGCGCCAGCAGGTAGAACGCTTGCGGCAGGTGCGGACGTCGCGGGATTCGTCGACTGTAGAGTCGCGGCTGAAAGACCTGGAAGAGGCCGCCCGGGGCTCGGATAATTTGATGCCTCGAATTCTGGCGGCCTGCGAAGCGCTTGCGACGGTCGGCGAAATTTCCGATCGTCTGCGCAACGTGTTCGGTGAATATCGTGAAGGCTAAGGTTCACATTATCGGCGGAGGCTTAGCGGGGTGCGAAGCGGCGTGGCAGGTCGCTCGTGCGGGCGGGCAAGCCGTCCTGTACGAGATGCGGCCGGTACGGGCCACTCCAGCACATAAGACGGATGCATTGGCCGAGTTAGTGTGCAGCAATTCGCTCAAAAGTGAGCAGGAAAATACGGCGCCGTGGCTGCTCAAGGAGGAATTGCGTCGTCTGGGATCACGGTTAATCGGCGATATCGCGCCGCGCACAAGAGTACCCGCCGGGCACGCCCTGACGGTGGATCGGGATCTGTTTGCGGCGGAGGTCACGCGCGCGATAGAAGAGAACCCGGCCATCGAGATCCGGCGCGAAGAAGTGGTGACACTCGACCCGAATGAAATTTGGATTATCGCCAGCGGTCCGCTGACTTCGGATGCCCTAGCTGCTGAGATTGGGAAACTCACCGGATCGCAACGGCTGTTTTTCTACGACAGCATCAGCCCCATCATTGAAGCAGAATCAATCGACACTTCGATTGCGTTCGCGGCATCGCGCTACGGGAAATCTCTGGACGGAACCGACGATTACCTGAACTGCCCGTTCGACAAGACTCAGTACGAGGCGTTTCTAGATGCGCTGCTGGCGGCGTCCAGCGTGCCGGCGCATATCGGAGAAGATAACGCCAAGTATTTCGAAGCATGTTTACCGATTGAAGAGCTCGCCCGGCGCGGACGCGAGACCCTGCGCTTCGGACCCATGAAGCCGATGGGACTCACGGATCCGCGTACAGGCCGGCGTCCCTACGCAGTGGTGCAACTTCGCAGCGAGAACGCGCGTTCCGGAAGCTACAATCTGGTGGGATTCCAAAATCATATGCGCTTCGGCGACCAGCAGCGCGTGCTGCGGATGATCCCGGGGCTGGAGAATGCGGAGTTTCTGCGCTACGGACAGGTGCACCGGAATACGTACATCAATGCGCCAGCTCTCTTAACCCCAACGCTGCAGTTGCGCGCGCGCCCCCAGATCTTTTTCGCTGGACAGATCTCCGGAGTCGAAGGCTACGTCGAATCGATTGCCACCGGGTTGATCGCTGGTCGTGGGGCCGCAGCGCTGGCAGCCGATGAAAGTATCCGCATGTTTCCCAGGGAGACTGCGCTGGGTTCGCTGTGCGCCTACGTCTCCGGGGCGGATCCGACAAACTATCAGCCCGCGAACATTACCTTCGATCTGCTTCCGAAGATCGAGAATCCTCCGCGCGATCGAAAGATGCGGCAAGCGGAAGTCTGCCGGCGGGCATTGGCCGCGCTCGAGCAGCACATGTACGCCCATGCCTGAGGTACTCGCGGCGTCCATCGACCGTTACCTCTCTGACCTGCGTCTGCAAAACGCCTCGCCGCATACTTTGCGCAACTATGCGAGCGATCTGCAACAGTTCGCACTGTACTTTTCTCCGCCCGGCCAGCATCCGCCCGCACCATCTGAGTTCACCGTCCTGCAAATCCGCGAGTGGCTGGGAGACCTCTATAAGCGCCGATTGAGTCCCGTCACGGTTCGCCGAAAGCTGGCGGCGGTGCGATCCCTGTTTCAGTTTCTGGCCAAGAACGGAAGCGTGCCGACCAACATCGCACGACTGGTCCGGACGCCGAAAGCTCCGCAGCGCCTGCCCGCGGTACCGACCGCGGAACAAACCAACGAACTCATCAACGCTGTGGCGGCGGATCGACTGGAGCGGCCATTCCCCGAACGCGATCGGCTGATCTTCGAGCTGCTGTACGGCTGCGGTTTACGCATCAGCGAACTGGTGGGACTCAATCTCGACGATTTCGATCTTCGAGAACAGTGGATCCGCGTGCGCGGCAAGGGTCGCAAGGAACGGCAGGTGCCCTATGGCGCCACCGCGGCGGAGGCGCTCGA
>Ga0068857_100003051_pt1 | contig 13855 bp, 21 predicted proteins | sample KBSCornC72_FD_66591 | JGI IMG/M metagenome (GOLD analysis project Ga0068857, IMG submission 66591) | Corn rhizosphere microbial communities from Kellogg Biological Station, Michigan, USA - KBS Corn C7-2 | ecosystem: Host-associated > Plants > Roots > Rhizosphere > Soil ...
CTGCGAACTGGAGATTGGTAGCGGAGAGGGCCTGAATGCCCGCTTTCGACCCAACGCGGACGTTCGCGCACCGGCTTCGACCTTGATGAAATCAGTTAATGTCTGCCCCCTGAACTCACTTGGGGGCTCTCATGTCACTCTCTGATCTCGCGTCGCTTGTTAGTTTCGTCAGTGGCACTGCCGTTCTGGTATCGCTGGTATTCTGTTCTTTCAGATGCCGCACGCGAGGCGCGGACACGGACCCGCAGTCCTGGCGAGCCCAATCGTCCAGCGCTTCATCGGCGTGCAATCTATCTTGCCTATCTGACCTTCCTAATCTCGCCGGCAGCCAGCTCTGTCCAGGGGCCTTGATTGAGTGAGATTTCCGCGCGGTATTTGTACAAACTTGGCGACACATGGTCCTCTGTGTACCGAAATGTGGCGGGCTTGCCGCCCGCGTTTTGTTTGATCACGTATGTCAGTGTGTTTCCGGTCAGCGAGCCATTTTGGTCGTACTCGCTCTCGCCCAAGCTGCTGATGGAGTACTGCTTGTAGCTGTGAGTCGCCTGGTCGTAACTCAAAACATTTAGAAAGCTGCGCGTGCCTGTGGGACTATGCTCCTGTCCACGACAAACAACTTGAAAATGTCCCGCAAACCATTCGCAGGTTTGCTCGCTCGATAGTTTACCTGCGGGACCAAAAGGACCCGCCTTTGTCTGGCCGTGTCCTACCCACGAGCCGACATAGTAACCGAGCATTTGAACGTCCGGCCCCGGGGGCCGGCACCGAGGCCGGGCCACTCCACGCGAGACAGGGCGCGATTGTCGCAAGGACGGCTACGCCAAATAGTAATCGCATGATTGCTCCTATCCAGCACGAACGCTAACCGACAGAACGACGGTTTTTCCAACAGACAAGTGCACAGGTCTGACACCCATTCTCTGAATGGATCGCAAACTAGCGCGCCACACATCCCAACGACTGCTTTCCACCCAGAGCGGACCTTGGCTTGGCGCGCACCAACGACCGCTTTCGATTCATTTCAGGCGCTGATGGCGGACCGAGCCAGGTTCGTAGTGCGTTTTGTCATCCGAGAGACGCGGAAAAATGTGAAGATGCCAAGCACTGCGAAGATGAGCACCTGCGCGACATGAACCCAGAACCAATTGTCGGGACCATGCTGCCAGATCAGCGCGCGTTCGTGGTCATGCGGCCACACCAGACTGAAGAAGGTGAGGAGGCTGATCGAGTGAATCACAATGCCCGGGATGATGGATCGCGTGAGGTAGGCAGAAAAACCAAGCATGACATCAGAAACAAGATAAAATAACACCGTCGTCCAAACGAAACCCTGTGTCTGGGCATGCTCGGGAGCCATCACCGACGCGCAGACGAAGATCGCGAGCGGACCTGGCAGGTACTTTTCCAGTGTGCCTTGAAAGTATCCACGAAAACCGGCCTCCTCGAAGACTGCACCGGAGACCGCAGCTACCACCAGCGAAACGATGACAGTTGCTGACGGATAGTGCGAAACATCGCCAAAGCTGTTGCCTGGCGCTTTCACCAGCTGAAACAAGACGATCCAAAGACCGCTCAACGAAACTAGACACAGGACGCCTGCGGTGACGGTCGAAGCGAATAAGGCGAACGATACTGGCGCAGCCCGCAGATAGCTGCGTCGGGCTTCCTTTGTGCGATCGGGGCCCCATTTGCCTCCAAAGTAGCGGTAGGCGGCCCAGGTGATGACAGCCATTACGCCGGCAGCCCAGGGGACCGAGGAACTTGTCTTGAGATTCGTCAGCAGCAAACCGCCCCAGATCAGACTCGAGACAGCGGTCAGCCCCACCGCAAACGCGCCTGTCCAGATTATTTTGCCGACGGGGCGAATGAATTTTCCCATGGCAGAGTAACTCCCAGTTGCATAGCGGCCGAACCGCCGATCTTCGTGAGGAGCGTAGGTAATACAGAGCGCGCCGAGAGTGTTTGCGTCGAGCTTGGATAAAGCTTGCGAATACCTTGGCTTTGGTGGATCCGACCTGTTGTGACTGAGGCACATCCAACTGAGAGAAGTGCAAACGGCGGCATCCCCTACGCTGGGCGCTGCGTTTTCTGAGATTCCTTTAGCATCAAGCGTGAGGCTGCTTTCGACCCAAAGCGGACATTGGCGAGGGATTATTGGAGCTTAGTTGAATAGGCGCCTTGCACATCCCGAAACGTGACCACTCCACCTGGAAGGGATAGGATGGCAAATTCCCAGCGATATGGCGCGTCCCCGAATGCAGCGCAAACTGACCGCGATCCTTTCTGCAGACGTGGTTGGTTATACCGGCCTGATGGAGGCTGATGAGACAGGTACGCTCGAACGTTTGAAGCTCAACCGCAACCAAATATTCGAACCCAAAGTCGAAAGCCACGGCGGGCGCGTGTTCAAACTTCTGGGAGATGGAGCGCTCGTCGAGTTTTCTAGCGTGGTGGCTGCTGTGAACTGCGCGCTGGAGATCCAGGAGGCTACAGCCAAGACGGAGCAGACGCTCTCTGAATCCGACCGAATCCGCTATCGCATGGGAATAAATTTGGGAGACATCATCATCGATGGCGACGACATGTACGGCGAGGGTGTCAACGTCGCGACTAGGTTGCAGACGCTCGCGCCAGTGGGCGGCGTCGCTCTTTCACGAGTGGTACGCGATCAGGTCGAGGGCAAGACCCCTTGCATCTTTGAGGACATGGGCGAACACACAGTAAAAAACATCGAGCGACCGGTGCACGTATATTCGGCGCTCTCAGTTGGATCGAGCGCCCATGTGACCACCGTTGCCGAGTCGGTGAAGCCTTTGCTAGCCGTCCTGGCGTTCGACAATCTCTCCGGCGATCCGGAGTTGGCCTATTTCTCCGATGGCATTTCAGAAGAGATTCTTATGACGGTCGCACGGGGTGCCGACCTGAAGGTGATTGCCAGATCTTCCAGTTTCCAGTTTCGCGGGGCGAACAAGGCAATAAGACAGGTGGCCGCCCAGCTAAAGACCACTCATGTGCTCGACGGCTCAGTGCGGCGTAGCGGGTCCCGGGTGCGCATTTCGGCCAGCCTCATAGAATGCGCGCGCCAGACGACGCTTTGGTCGGACCGATTTGACCGCGAACTGTCAGACGTTTTTGCACTGCAGGATGAGATCGCCACCGCCGTCGCTGCAGCTCTCAAGATTACATTCGCGCCAGCCCAAAGCGAAACCGTCGATCCGTCCGCTTACAATCTTTACCTCAAAGCGCTCGCGCTCCGGAACAAGGGGCTGGAGGCGGAGACGCAGCTTGCCGTGATCCAGATGCTCGAGACCGCGACGGAACTCGCGCCCAAATTTGCGCGTGCCTGGGTAATGCTTGCGACTCTATTGGCCGCTTGGTTTCGTTTTAGCGAGTCCGAGTCGTCGGACGCCGCTCTACGCGTTCGGGTCGTTGCAGCGGCCGAGATGGCGCTCAAACTTGACCCCGGATTGGGCGGCGCATACCAAGCGCTGAGCCAGTTGGAGCCCTTTGGCCGGTATGAGGAACGTGAGGCGCTTCACCTCAAGGCGCTGTCGGTAGCTCCGAGCGACCCGACCGTTCTGACAAATGCGAGCCTCTTCTTCACCGAAATCGGCCGCATCCGGGAAGCTCTGAAGTACTCCAAACATGCCTATGATCTCGACCCGATGTCTCCGTGGGCCGCGAATTGGTACGGCAACATGCTTGCCTTTGCGGGCGAGAAAAAACTGTCGCAGGAACTATTCCGGACCCTGTCCGCGCGTTGGCCGGACAACGCACTGATTGCGGCGAACGCCATCTTAGTTGCAGCTTGTCTCGGTGACTGGGCCTGGTTCGATGAGTTAGTCGTGGTCGCCAGGGAACGCCACCTTGAATCCGCTACGCTTCACAGATGCATCTCCACCGGCCAAGCAATGCGCAGCAGCGATCCAGTTACAAGATCGAGTTTCATTCGGCAGGCTCGTGATGCGCTATCGCGATCTGGAAGCCTCTCTTTGGGGACTTGCATGAATTTGTGCAACCTCGGTGCAATCGACGAGGCTTTCGAATTGATCGGGCAAACGTCTCTCGACCACATGCTCGACCCGGTGCAGCGCGCGGAAAGAGGAAACGTAAGTGAGGGCATTATTTTTAGCGAACTGCACAGTGCGCGAATGATCCACGATCCACGGTTTCCCGGCCTTTGCGGCAAGCTAGGCCTCTGCAACTATTGGGTTAAGACCGAGCGATGGCCCGACTGTGCTGACGAGAGTGCGCTCACCTACGACTTCAAGGCCGAAGCCCGACGCCTTGTGAGCGCATAGACAAACTAAGGATGTCTTTGATCAACCAATTCGGTCACTCCAGCGGCCAGGTCGCGGACGCCCATTCGGGAACGTCCGCTTTCGACCCAAAGCGGACATTCGTCTCTCGGCTGCGACGAGCGCCCAGCAGACCCCGATGAACTGCTTTCCAAAAAAACGCCGGCATTGAGAGCCGCCCCAGAAGCTCAACCACATGGGGAACGAGTAGTCGGTGCCTGAGAGTAGGGCCTGATGAGCGATCTGATGTGTCCGGCCACGCGTTGCTCTGTACCGACGAGATCATCGCCACACCAGATCTCAACAGACGCCGCTTTTTTTGGCATCAAATTCTCCGCGCTGAGTTCGGCGGAGTAGCGGTCATTGAGTTGCACCACGGCTATGCCGTTAAAGCTTCCATCTGCGTTCAAATATCGAAATGTGTAAGTTTCGGTCATATGCGTTGCTCCTTTGCCCATTTGGGGGAGCACGGACACCGCTTTAAAAGTGTCGCTAGGTCTCTCAATCGCCAGCGCCCACCAGTCTTGCCAGCGATCCGCAAAACGTATCAGTCGGCAGAGTTTGGGGCTGAGCAAAACAGCACAGCCTTAAGTCTATTTGACGTGTAGATTTTGAACGTCGCCAGCCATCACCAATGGGCGCTGGCGTTTGAGAGACTTCCGAGACGCCAATCAGCACGGTGCCCGCGCTCCCGCTCGGTGAAGGGAGTCGGCCATGCGGAAACAACAAGCTCGATACCTACCGCTTTCATCGTGGGTCATGTTGGCCGTCGGGGCCGTCTTTGGGGTCTCGTACGTGTATACGTCATGCGCCTTTGGCCCTCTTTGCGGGTAGTGCCTATGGCTGTCGATCCAACACCTCTTGAATGCGCCTTTGTCCTCGCGCCGAACTGGGAATTATACCGGGCTCAGATCCGCGACCAGCTCAACGTTGAAGGATATGCAGTCAGCCAGCTCGTGGGACAAACATTAATGAAGCAGTCGTTTGTGCCGGACTGTTCGAATGACCGCTTTCCCACCCAAAGCGGACGGTGATCGCCATCGGCGCTAGCCTTCAGGCTCGAATAGGAATGAAAATGGGCGACCCTCGGTCATGCCAAAAAGGGCTCCGAAGCAATGTGGTCGGTCTTAGGAAACGTTCTACTCGCGCTGATGCTGTCAGCGGTTGTCTGCGCTAGTGTGGTGTTGTCCATCATAGCGCATCAAGACGATAGCAGGACCGGGGAAGTGGTGGGCGTATTGATGGCGGCCATCGCGATCAGCACGGCGGTGTATGTTGTCCTAGGTCACCACTGGCTCTGAAGGTGCGCATGACAATTCCTGCGTTGACGTGCCCGGAAAACGGCGGGTGTAACGTCGGTCAGCTCACTGGCAGTTTTGTTCACCTCGGTGCCGTTCGAACTAGGAGTGCGGCGCCTTGTAGCCCATGCGCCTAGCGGGACAAATCCTCGTATTCCTCGTGTTGCTGGGCTTTCTTGCAGTGCGGTGGGTCAACTCCGATGCTTGGGCGTCGTCGTTTTTCAAGGTGCTGTGGTGGATCGTGTTGTTGTTGGTGATCGTTGAATGTTTAACGTTCGTTGCGCCGAGGCTGATGGCGCCATAGCTCTACTGCCGCACTACGACAAAATCGAGGATCGAGATGACAAGTCGCGGTATATTCCCAAAAGACGTTGCAGAAGCAGGCGTCAGGAAAGTTGATGCAGCCGGCAGCGACTCTAAGTTTTCATTAAACGTCGAGGACTGGAGCGCCTCCGAATTGCGAGAACTTATCAAGTGCGTAAAAGCATCCTCGGATAGTTCGCGGGCTGAACTACGTGTGTTGCGCGCTGGTGGCGCTGTGTTCTCAAGACTGGGACTGAATCCTAGAACCGGTTATGGAAAGATTCATGGAGTGGAGATAGTGCCACACGGTGACTTCGACATGATCGAATTTGATTTTCGCCGCCGAGCTAAAGGCCGGTGAGCTCCTGGCCAGTCGGATTGCGCGTGTTGCCAATGTCCGCTTACCACCCACAGCGGACATTCGGGCCGTTGTTTGCGGAAGAGGACAATCGGGCCTAAGTCTCTTTTGCAATGCAATCGCGTTTGAACACCCTTGTCCGCGCGGCGCGCTCAAGCGATGCGGGCGCTTTGATAGCGATCCTCTTTGACACGTTCGAAAGCACCTGGCTTCCGAACATAACGCGAGTGGCTGCCCAGACATTTCGTGACGAGAACCGTCCCGCAGTCTACGTGGGCGAGCGAGGGCTAAAGTTCTGGGTGGCGTAGAGAGAAGGCGAGGTCGTCGGTTTCGTGGACTGGGATGGTGATTTCGTCAATGCGCTGCACGTGCGCACCAGCCACGCGCGGGGCGGCGTCGGTAAAAAGTTGATGGATAAGGCAGAGGCCGAGATTGCCAAAGCAGGATTTGCGGCTGCGCGATTGGAAACCGATACGTTCAATAGGCGGAGCCAAGCGTTCTACGCGTCGCGAGGCTACCAAGAGGTCGATCGCTACCCCGACAGAGAGTGGAATAGCGGATTGACGACGATCCTATTGGCCAAGACGCTTTCGTGAACGTCCGCTTTCGACCCAAAGCGGACATTGTGCCGGGGTCGCTTCAGCACCGAACTGAAGAGGCGCGTGAGATTTTTAGCAGGATGTGGGAACAGGCCTATCTGATTGCTCAAGACTGGAGCCGTGCCCAGTTCCATAGAACCGGACACGGCTCTCTATGTGAGCCTAAAGTCTATGACGTGAGGCTACGCAGACCCGCGTGGCTAAATCTCTTGCCAGAGTGCGGACGTGGTAGTGCCTGGCAGGAACAGGTCGCTCTTGGCAGCTTCGACGATTTGCTTTTGGATCGACGCATCGCTCGCTACCTTTTGACGAGCTTCGTCCCACTTGCTCACAGTCTCATATTGGCTCGACAAGATGAAGTGACCTGTCGGACCAGCCAATTGCGTAGCAACGCGGACATCCGCGCCGTTCAGCCTCTTTACGTCGCGAGCGAGCTTTTGAAGGTATTCGACAGCTTCGAGATTCTTGCCGGGCGCGGCCCGGAATGAAATTGTTGTGATGATCATCGCTTCGTCTCCTGTTTTTTGGTGTGTGATGGCGCACACGCATTTTGTTATTTTGACGAACGCACCCGCCATCGGTTGAAGCGGTAGAAGCCTTAGGTTCTAGAGTCCAGAGAGATGCAAATTTGACTTTATGCTGCACGTGTGGAGCGTGCGACGGGAGTGTCTGCATATTGGTAAAACACAGTCGTTGCTTCTACCGGTAGCAAAATCGACTGACAGCGTTGAGCGCACTATTGTTGTGATCATTGCTCGACGAAAATTTCTGCGCTTGAGTTGAGGAGACGGCCAACGTGCCGCCGCTCTTGTTCAACACAGAATCGTCGGCAAACGGAATGTCCGCTTTCGACCCAAAGCGGACATTCAACAACATACTTCCTCGGTTTCGCTGGCGTTTGCTTAGTCAAAGCCGCCCACGCGAATCGCGCTTCCGTGCCATAGCTTGTTCAAGTAGGCGAGTTTTGGATCGATGTCCTGGCCAAGCGTAATTGAGCGTTCAAACTTTAGTCCAGCCTCACCCCGACTGCGCCACGTTACCGAAGCTTCGCAGGCAATACGCTGGCGAACGATGATCAGAAATGGGAGCGTCGCGCCTTGTGGGACTGAAACGCGGGCTCCAACTTCGGAGACGTTTCGCACGGTGCACATGAATGAATGTGCGCCATTGCTGTACGTGACTATTCCAGCAAGCAGCGAACGCTGCCGGCGTTTCGGTCGCCTGTCTCGACTGGAGAAGACTCATTCGAGTTGCTCTGATGAGCGGAAAAGTCCGATCCGATCGATTTGTTCATAAGGGCCGCATCCCCGGCACGCAGGGTCATGGCCTTCGATTCCAACATAGAAACCCAAGCGGACAATTAATTATAAAGCTAAATATGTCACGGTATTAGCTTGGCGAGGGCGGCAACGACTGAGTCAAGGGGCGAGGGAATCAGATCAACGTCGCGCGCAACGATCTTCACACGCGCTTCTCGCCCCTATGCATCCAAACTACGCGTCTTGCGCCGTCCCAGACTTCCACGCCGTTAGCGGCGCAAAGCTTGGTCGCGGTATCCAGTGCATCCAAGTCATCCACGCAATGATATTGGAACGATGAAACGATGTGATCAAAGCTATCAACGCAGTTGATGCGATAAGCTTTCGTTGGACCCTCCGTGAAATTCGCGTGGTCGCCGTCGTCGTCCATACAGGCCGCTAACGATGATGCACGGGGCCGCACCCCAAAACTGTTCCATTTGGCTCATAGAGGCGAATTGCGGAGTTGTTGGACGAACTGCTCGCGGACTCGAAATCTGATCAATTTTGATCAGCCGACTGGGTGCAGCGCTGGCATTCTGCTGGGGAAAATGAAGGGAAGCTGCTCTTGGATGATGCCCCGACGACCAATCGACGGGTGGTTGCAAGCGTCTCTACAGCACGCGTGATCACCATCCTACTTTTCCCAGTAATTACGATTTGTTGGATTCTGTTGGTCGATCCTCGCCTGTTCGGCCACTAATGCGCCGCACGCGGGATCGTGGGCTAACTGTTCGCTATCGTATGTCGCAGTCCACTTCGTTGGTCGAATCTGGTATTCTGGCGTCAGACCGACAAAGGACGAGGTCGGAAAATTGGCTACCCGAAAGTCTGCCGCTAAATTCGATCCAGAAGCCTTCCTAAACAGGGTTGGAAGCGGGCGAGCAAAAGTCACCTATCGCGATAAAAAACAGATTTATTCGCAAGGCGATGTCGCAGACTCCGTCTTCTATCTTCATAGCGGCCAAGTAAAGCTCACGGTCATATCCCAGCGCGGCAAAGAGGCGGTCGTCGCTGTCATGAATAAGGGAGATTTCTTCGGCGAGGGGTGCCTTACAGGCAACAAGTATCGTCTCTCGACGGCCACCGCCGTTGCGGAGTGTGAAGTTCTGAGATTCGATAAGAGTACCATCACGCGCGCCCTGCAGAATGAACCGGCTTTTGCAAATCTCTTCATCGCTTATCTCTTGGGTCGCACGCTTCGAGTGGAAGAGGATTTGGTCGATCAGCTGTTCAATTCGAGCGAAAAGCGATTGGCGAGAACTCTGCTTCTACTCGCCCATTTCGGCAAAGACGGAGAACCTGAACCGATCCTCGGACATGTCAGCCAGGAGACGCTGGCCGAAATGATCGGCACGACGCGGTCACGAGTGAGCTTTTTCATGAACCGGTTTCGAAAGCTCGGCTTCATCAGCTACAACGGTAAAATCGAAGTGCACAAGTCTTTGCTGAACCTTGTGCTTCACGAGCAGCCTCATATCGAAGGGTAAAGGTGCTGCGAGACCGCGCGGTGGACATAGGTCAGCGCGTTAAGTCCTCCAGCCGCTTTGCGAGCGTCTCCCATTTGGCGGCCAATTCAATACATTCAGAACGCATTCGGTCATCCGACATAGTGGCACCGGGGCGGCTTTTTGACGATTAAGCCTGACAAAGGTGGTGATTAATGTTGCCTTTTGCGACCTGTCGTACTCCTCAACAAGAGTCGTCTTTCTGACTGCCAAAGTGGCAAGCATAGACTTTGGTAAGTTCCGCTCCGAGCAGGAAAACTTGCGCGGAATAGTAGACCCAAAGCAACACGACAGTGAGGCCTCCGGCGGCTCCATAAGGCGTCGCAATGCTGCTGGTGCCAAGATAATAACCAAGCGGTAATTGACCCAACTGAAACAGCAATGATGTGACCACGGCTCCGATCACAACGTCCCGCCATTCGAGCTTCTTGTTTGGAAGCACCTTGTAGATGGCAGCAACCAGCGCTGACATCAGCACGCTTGAAATTGCGAAGTTGAGTAGCGCCAATGCAAATTGACTGTACCCAGTGTGCTCGTCGACATAGTGGCCCAGCGCTGCAATGCTTGCGGTGAATACCATAGATGTCAGCAACAAAGAGCCGAGACCAACCACCAGCAATAGACTGGCTGCACGCCCTCGAACTAACCCGTAGAAAACCGACTCCATTGGAGGAGCCTTCCAAATCACATTGAGGGCATTCTCCACTTCTCCAAACATTCCGGAAGCGGTGACAATCAGCGCCAACATCCCAATCGCCGCGCTGATGAATCCGGTCGACGTGCCGGATGCATGGCTGATAGCAAGCTGCACCATCTGCGCGTTTTCTTGGCTCATAATACGGCGAAGCTGAACGGCGATGGCGTCCTGCGCTGCCTCAGCCCCGAACCCAAAGCTCGCGATTGTCACTACGATAAACATGACCGGAGCCATTGCCATGACCGCGTAGAACGCTATCGCTGCGCCGCGTGTCAGAGCTTCGTCACTCGTAAACGCTTCCACAGCTTCTCGGGCCAAGCGAAACGTCAGCAAAATCATTTCCTACCTGCAATAAACAACGCATCGGACGAAGTAGTTGTCGCAACAAATTGCGGCAATTTTCGTCTGAAGCGTTGTGTGACAGCCATTTGTCGGCGCAAGCACAAACTCGATGTTAGTGGGCTAGACGGTTCTAAATGGACGCAAATGCCGCGAATGACGTTGCTAATAATCGCCCCATGCGTCGATTGCGGTTGTCGTAGCAGCGGGCATTTGTGAGCGTTGGCCAGGTGGTTCAATTCGCATGCGAATTTGGCGACGCCGCGCGGAACTTATTTCCTGGCCTGTCACTCCTTCTCATAAGTTGAGCGATATTGCTCAGACTAGGCGCGCGCGCGGGCGCAGCGTCTCTCACTGAAAGGCGCTGCACGTTTGCACGCTAACGCAATCGTCGCGCCCCCAATGCGGACGCGACAGAAGGAAATTCCTATGACTCTCTTTATCAAGAGCCTGACCATCGCGCTCATGCTTACGGGTGCCACTGCAACGTCGGGCTGTGTAGTACAACGTGACGCGGACAATGGCCGGTTCGATCGACGTGTGAGCGAGCGTGACAGCCTTGGCGTGTCGGTTGGTTTCGCAGACATCGGATTTGGTTACAGCGACGGCTACTGGGATAATGAACATCGCTGGCACCAGTGGAGAAATGATGGCGAGCGAGCGAGTTATCGGAATTATCAAGGCAACCATTATAACGACTGGAATCACGACCGCGATGCCGACGAAGGTTGGCGCAGTGGCGACGTCTCAGTAGGTATATCGGTCGGCTTCGCCGACATCGGATTTGGCTACAATGACGGCTACTGGGACACCGGCCATCACTGGCACCATTGGTCGAATGATGGCGAACGTGCGAGCTACAGAAACTACCAGGGCAGCCACTATTACGACTGGAATCATGACCGTGATGGCGACGATGGCTGGCGCGCAAGGTAGCGCCGCGTCGCGACTCAATCGTAACGAAAAAGCGACGCCTCGCCGGCCAAGAAAAGCGACGGCGGTAGCAAGCACACGAGACCGACGCGCCGGTCGCTGTGTCTCTCCCGAGTATCGCCATCCCCCAGAATACTTTGGGGATAGGCGATCTTCGTGACGCGCAGCACGCTCGCTTTCAAAATGTCTGGGCAGATGAGCCTACGGCCTCAACCAGGCTTGACATTTGCAGTGTAGCCGGCAGTGACCTCGTCCTTGTGGGCGGCGAACGCGGCCAGGACTTCAGACTTCTCCGGCTTGGGGACCTTGAAGAAGTCCAACGTCCGTCCGAGCTCTGCGGCGACTTCGTCGAACTCGGCGGGCGAGATTTTTAGATTGCGATGAGCTTCTTCAAGGCCGAGCGGTGTTTTGCCGGGCCTGGTCGCCGTGTACTTGAATGGTCCGCCCGAAACGTTGCAGACCCACAGCGTCCGCATGAATTTGAGGCCGGGTAATCTCTCCAAGCTCTTGGTGTGCCATTCGCGTAGCCGCGGGTTCTGGGATGTCTGACCCACAATGGGGTTTTTTACGAGCGCGTCGCTGAAATGATCCACGACGGCCGCGATGACGAAGACGCCACCCAGCCGTTCGTACAGACTTTTTCTCTCAGGCACGGCTTGGTCGGCCGCATACGATTTTTCCACCAGTGCCAACAGGGCCGCGGTCAATGCCAGCGTTGCTGAAGCGCTCCGTCTTGTTAAAGACGTCGAATCCGATTTCGCCATGACCTTCTCCCTTCGAAGCGCAGAAGGTTAACTCCGTCAACAGCGAGCCGTGTGTGCAATATTGACCAACAGCAGTTGCCGACGCTTCGATCGGTTCGGGGGGACATGGTTGTGGTGAGTTCGATAGGTAGGTGCGCACAGTCTCCGCCTAGTCCGCAACCGGGTCGACTCCGTGTAATGCGCATTGAGGAGTCGTCGGTCGAACCAACTGCGACTCATTGGAACTACTCACGACTGTGCGCGTTGTACTCGTGCCGGCACCTCCCAAAGGATGTCGGGGTGCGGAAGGCACAGTGAGAGCATGTATATCGGCGGCGGCATAGTTGGCACGATTGTAATCGTGATTGTTATCCTGTTTCTTCTAGGACGTCTGTAGCTTGAGCTGGAGTGCGAGCCGAAGACTACGTGTGTCCAACGAACGCGGATAATCGACGAATTTAAACATGCCGCGCCTTGGTCGCTGACCATGCCAAGCGTGCGGTTGACGTTAGCAAATTGCCCCACCCAGGAGTTCGCAATGGACAAGGATCAAATTAGAGGCGCCGTCGATCAGGCAAAAGGTACCGTGAAGGAAGCGGCCGGCAAGACAATCGGCGACAAGAAAATGGAAACCGAGGGGGTTGTCGACAAGCTCACGGGCAAGGTCGAAAGTGCTGTCGGTGATGCGAAGGAAACCCTTCGCGACGCGGTGAATAAGGCAACCAAGTGAATTGATCGAAGGAACGACGGCGGGTCAATCAAAAGGCCCCGAAGATTACTCACTTTCTGTGAGCATCATCGAGCAGTATTCAGCGATGGCAACGACATAAACGTGCGCGGCTCGACTTGAAACTGAGCGTCGTAACGACAGTCGCCTTCAGCATCGCTCTCGTTATCGCTCGAGCGTTTGATTCTTCCACTGGCGGCTCGCACAGCCTCCAATGCGAAATTACTCGGCGTCCTATCGCGACAGCCTAAGACCAATTGTGTGCTGTTTTGCTCAGCCTCAAACTCCGCCGCCTGATACGCTTTCCCATCGCTGGCAAGACTGGTGGGCGCTGGCGATTGAGAGACTTTGGCGACACCATCCGAAGCGGTGTCCGTGCTCCCCCAAGTGGGCATAGGAGCAACACAAATGACCGAAACCTACACATTTCGATATTTGAACGCAGATGGGAGCTTCAACGGCATAGCCCTGGTGCAACTCGATGACCGCTACTCCGCCGAACTTAGCGCCAAGAATTTGATGCCCAATAAAGCGGCGTCTGTTGAAATCTGGCGCGGCGATGATCTCATCGGTACAGAGACCAGGGCGGACAGATCAGACCATTCATCACGCCATACTCTCAGCCACCGATAACTCCCCGTTCCCCTCGTGGTTGAGCTTCTGGGGCGGCTTTCATGCCGCCCCTTTTTTTGGAAAGCAGTTCATCGGGGTCTGCTGGGCGCTCGTCGCAGCCGAGAGACGAATGTCCGCTTTG
>Ga0068857_100003058_pt1 | contig 13836 bp, 19 predicted proteins | sample KBSCornC72_FD_66591 | JGI IMG/M metagenome (GOLD analysis project Ga0068857, IMG submission 66591) | Corn rhizosphere microbial communities from Kellogg Biological Station, Michigan, USA - KBS Corn C7-2 | ecosystem: Host-associated > Plants > Roots > Rhizosphere > Soil ...
TGCGGCAACTTCCCGCCCGGATCAGCGGCGACATATTCGCGCGCAACTTTCTTCGGGATTCCGATATTGGACTTGCCGTGCGCGGCGGCTTCCATGGCGCGGCGCTGCTTCTCACTGACGGGCGGCATATCTGTCCTTCTCCGCTAATCGCCGTTCGATCTCGGCATGCACCTTCGGCGCGAAGTGATCGCACCAGTGATCGGGCAAGATCGGGTCAGCCACGATTTCACAATGTGCACCGCGCGCTTCGAAATGCTCGCACAGCGAACAATGCGCGTGCGGCTTGCCGGGCCCGTATTCGACGGCCGAGTGTGGAAGCTTGCTCAGCGGTCGTTCCTGTCGGAAATCCGCTTCTCCAACTGCTTGCCCAGAACCCGGTTGGCCTTGGCGTCGATCTTGGCACGCTCGGAAGACGACATCCGCCCGGCATTCACCGCCTGCGTGGCGCGCGCCTTGGCGTTGGCCGCGTGGGCCTTGTCGGGAACCGGATAACTCCGGTCAGGCCCGGCGAACTCCTTCTTCGGGAGCGCGCCCCGTTCTTTCCCGGTCAGCTTGGCCATGTCGCCTCTCCCTAGAATCAGGCCGTATGCGAGCTCGCGTCTGCAACCGCCTTGGCGACCGCATCCTCAATGGCCTTGGCATCTTCCGCCGGCACCTCGATTGAGGTTTCCGCAGGAGGCGCAGGCGCGGGCACATCGCCGATCAATTCCAGCGCGAAGCTGGTCTGGCCGCCGCCCGTTCCGCCGGCCGGTTTCTTGACATAGCGCTTGCCACCGTGTTCGACGATTTCGCAGGCGACGCCGTCGATTATGGTCGTGTCCATCAGTTTGCCCTCATGCCTTGCGAATTGAGAATGGTCGGCCTCCTGGTTTTCCCCTCGAGCGCAGAAAGCCGCCGGTCCATATCCTTCATCACCTTGATCAATTCGTTTTGAGTCCGATCGACCATAGCGAGCGTATCGATTAGGTTGTTGATAGCCCTTTGCTCGGGAGTGAGTTTCTCGGCCATCGCTACACTGATTCCATATTCGCCTGATCACCACCCGACGCGCGGCGCTGGCGCCGCGGCGAGCGCGCCAAGCTATCGAGCGATGACTGCGCCTGTTCTTGCGGCAGCGCCTGGCGCGCCTGCTCCGCGGGATCTTCCATGCCGGGAATCGTCGTGAGCAGCGGATTTGGCGCGTTCTTCATGGTCTGCAATTCGGCAAACCGCTCGTTCATCAGCCGTCCCATTTCCTCGATCTGATGGCGAAGGGCGGCGATCTCGGCATCCTTGCGGTCATTGTCGGCCGCCAGACGGGTGGTTGCGGCGATGCGCGCGGCATCGTCCAGGAAGATTTCCGCGGCTTCCTTCAGCTTGCGCCCGCCCATCTTGATGCGCTGGATCACATGGTCGCTCATGTCGCGGACGTGCTCGACGGTCAGAAGTCCCATGGACTTCAGTTCGGCCCGCTGCGACGCGCCGAGAATCGGCCATTCCTCGAGCGGCGTGCCATCCGGCGCCATCTCGATGCCCTGCTTGAACGCTTCATATTCCCGGGGCCAGCGCGCGCGATGATCGTTGTTCACGTTTTCCTTGTGCTTGGTGAACTGCGATGAGCCCGGGATGATGATCTCCACCCGCTCGACGTCGGTATAGATTTGGCGTCCTTCCCGTTCGGTTGCGACGGGATTGAGCACGGCCTCGACATAGAAGCGAGGATAGACGCCGGGATTCGGAGTGTTCATGGGGAGAGACTTTCTGTTGATTGCCCCAAACCTGAATTGGTCGAGGCTGGATCAAGTTGGGGGGAGAAATCAGGCCGAGAGGATGGCGACCCAGTTGAGGCCCGCCGGAATGAAGATTGCCTGCTTCGACGTCGCGACGGCAAAGCCCGTATTGGCTGCGAGCGCATTGATCGATCCACCAACCGGCGGATAGACCGTGATCGTACCCCCCGCGCCGGACGCAACGATGACGACGGAAGGCGCGTGCTTCTCATTGAGGATCACGCCGCCGGCACCGCCTGAGGTCACGATCGAGAAATTCGAGGTCAGCAGCGTGGCACCGCCCTGCGTCGAGCCCGCGGCCGCGACAGTCAGGTTCGGCGTGTCGAAGCCGATCTTCGATGCCAATGCGGCCGGCGCGCTCGACGCCATCAATTCCTGTTTCAACGCCATGGGGATTTTCCTTTTCGCTTAAGCGGCCGCAGCCTGTTTCGAGGGAATCTTCACGAACCAGCAGAAATTCTCGCCGATCTCGAGGGTAAGCCCGTGACGCGAAACGAACTCGTCGACGGCGCGTGTCACGCCGAATTTGGGGTAGTCCGGATTCTGGTAATCGTGCCCGCACAGGAGACCGCCCGGTCGCACCTTCGGCGCCCAGGCCGCGATATCGGCGGCGCAGCCTTCATAGGAATGGTCGGCGTCGATGAAGACGAAATCGAGACAATCATCGAGTTCGCCGATGCCGGCCGCGTCGGTCGAGCGCATGCGCAAAATCTCGGCGCGCGCGCCCGCGAACCTCACGCGCTTTTCCGCAAGCCGCATGAACTCGTCCTGGGTCTGTTGCGCCAGCGTCGCATGCCAGTCCCCACTCTCATGCGAATAGGCGCGTCCCTCGCCTTCCCAACTGTCCACCATGATCAGGTGCAAATCGTCCTTGGCCTTGAGCAGCGCCCGCGACATCTCGCCCGCAAACACGCCGATCTCGACGCCCAACGTCGCATCCGGGCAGCGTGACAGCACCTCATGCGCTCGCAACTCCGCCGGCGTCATCGTTGCCGCGAGGTTGCGCGCGATATCAGGCAGCAGCCCCGAGCCGTGCACCGTGATGGTCACGCCGTCAGCCTCATAGCGCGGCGCCAATTCCATGAACTCCTGCGCCTGGCCCACCATCCACGGCGCGCAAATGTAATGCTTGTCGCCATAGAGCACGTCATTGCGTGGATCGGCATTGTTCAACGTCTGCGGATAGGCGTGGTGTGCAGAGCCTCGGAAAGAACTGTCGTAACCATAGAGATGAATCTGCCGATAGCCTCGCGATACGGCGAGCGCAATCGCGTTCATCCCGACCGTCGTGCCGCCGCCGATCAGATAGGTGACGCGCGCCTTTTCGTCCTTGAGGATTCCCTCGATGCCTGGCGTATTGGCGTGCCAGAGCGTGACATTGTTTGTCATCAATAGATCGAAGACCGACGGATCAGCCTGCGATGCAACCAAATATTCGCGCGCACCCGCAATGAACAAGCGATTTTCCGGACGCGCATCAAGCAATACCTGTGCGTCGATTTCGATCTCATCCAGGATCGAGCCGGCATTGTTGAGAACCCAAACATCCTGTCCGATGCTCTTCCGCCATTTGATCTCATCGATCATGTCGACAACCGACGGCCCTCCACCGATGATCGCGACATGCCGGTCATGCTCTGCATTGTCGGCATCGAACCATACCAGGTCGCGCGCGCAGGCCGAGCGCACATTCGCAAACAGTGCTTCCATTTCCGTATTGCAGACCGCCTTCAGTTCACTCGACGACAGGCCGCCGATCTTCCAGACCTTCGGCACCCAGCCATCGGTCACTTCATGCGGCCGCGGCCTGCCGTGAAAGACGACGACCGATGCATCCGACGGAATCCCGCGCGTCTGCTTGTAGGACGCAAACATTCCCGGCAACGCAACCTGCAGCCGTTCGCGATCCTTGACCTGGCACTTCTCGATCCATGCCTGATCGCCACCCGGATCGTCCATCGGGCAGCCGGCGCGCTCAAAGCTTTCCCAGATTTCGCAATGCTTGCCCGCTTCCCATGCCATCACCGAGGATTGCAGGCCGAGCGGACGATAGAAGTCCTGCAAGATTCCGAACTCGCCCTCATAGGCCGCAAGCCGATCGATCGCCCCGGTGATGACGGTATCGAGATCGAAGAACAGCACGCGATCGCCAGCGGGAAATAATCCCTTCCGGAATAGTGCAAGCTTACTCCACCAGCCCGGCAGATCGGCCGGCAGTGGCGCGGTCTCGATTCCCGAGCCATCGAGCTCGAAGGGCCGATCCGTGAAACATACGAACCGTCCCTCAAAACCTGCTTCCAGGTTTCGCGTGACCATGTCTTTGAGATGGAGAACGTAGGCGGGGGAGAACGCCTCCCCCGCCCGTACACAACAAACGTGCAGCATCAGGTGATATGCCCCTGCATCGCCGGCCGATTGATCAGCACGACGAGCGTTGACGTGGTCGAAGTGACGGTGGTCAGATTCGCACCACGTGCACCAAGGATCTGCAGGCCCGCCGTCGAGGTCGCGAAGATGCGGCCTGCGGTTGCGGACTGGAAAATCTTGGACTGCGGCGCTACCTGCACGGCCGTCTTCTTCATCGTCGCCAAACCGGCGATCTGATACCAGCCGTACTGACTGGCAACATTCGCCGACATCGCGACGCCAACTGGCGCCGCTGTCTGGGCGGTGTTCGGCGTCAACGCGGTCTGGAACGTGGTCGCGTTGTAGATGACAGAAAGACCAACGACCGTATTGGCCAGACCAAGCAGGTAAATGAACTCACCCTGCCCGAGCGTCGGATCATACGCGCGGACGATCGTGCCGAGCGGATGGTTTTGAACCGTCGACGAGACGGCGATCGGCTGGATGCCCAGCTGGTTCTCAACGGGAACGAAAGTCATGTGATGATCTCCTTTCCCATCAAGCCGTGATCACGCCCTGCAGGAAGCGGTTGGAACACGTAAGGTTCCCCGCCCATGCAATCAGCTTGACCATGGCATCCTGGTTGACCGAGAAGCGGTCGGGATCGAGCGGCACCATGTCGCGATCTTTGTGGGGCCGCCAGAAGATGAACTCGGTATTGAGGAAGTACATGTGATTGCTCGGCGCACCGCTGCCGCTCAACCATGAACCACCCGCACCGATCGCATTGCCCGTCGCCACGTTGCCCAGCGTATTGCCCTGGAAGCCGCCGTCATAGACGACGTCGGCATCCATGAACTTCAGCGAGGCAAAGCCGGCCATGCCGTTAGTGGCATCGCCGATGCGCTGGATCGCCTGCAACGACTCCCAGTAGTAGCGGAAGTAGACGTTGTCGGCGACGATCAGATCAGGACGGTCGGGCCCGCGGGCTTGCGCCAGCCAGGTCCGGTTCATCATGGTCTGGATCGTCGAGGCGCCCGGCACAAGACCGTTGGTCGCGAAGGACTGGACGTTGTTCTGCCAGAACCCCCACACGCTCGCGTCGATTCCGCCGACGACGTTGGTATTGACGTCGGCGACGATCAGCTGCAGGCCACCGACCTGCTTGCCACCGTCGGCACTGCCGTTCGAATAACCATCGTTCGACAGGTTGTTCTGCATGGTGCGTTCGGCGTTGCCGATGCGCGATTCCAGCAGGTTGATCATCCGCTCCTTGCCGGAGTTCTGCAACATTTCCAGACCGGAGATGCTGACAGCCGCCGCGGCTTGAGCGAACGGGTATTGCGCAGCGGTGAAGACATCGCTGGGCGTGATGTTGAGAATGTCGTCAGTCGTGTTATCGCGAAGGCTCTTTATCCATCGCTTCACCACATCACTGCGGTGCTCAGACTATCTCTTGCCTTTCGGCCAGGGCGCTCGTGGGCTCATTACCGCTTTCGCTCGGAGCCTAGTCGTTACACGTTCCGCACCTCTCGACGATTCAATCACGAATTGTCTACTTGCGCGGCTTCGCTCGGTATTGACTACACAGCCTCAACAGGTACTGTGGAGTTGTTCACCGACTTCACCCCGTTATATATCTTGGTGCATACATGCCGAATATCAAGACAGGTCAAGAGGTTGCGTGCTTCGTTTGCGGTAAGATGACCTATAAAACAAAGGCCTACCTTGCGCGCGGCTATCGGCGAATAACGTGCGTTTCGCAAGAATGCAAAACGCAGAAATTCCGGGGTGAAAACAACCCGTTTTGGGGTCGCACACATACCGATCAGGCCGTGTCAAAAATCAAGGCGTCGAAAGCCGCGAACCCTACGCTTGGACGAACGGGACCTCCGAAGGGCTGGTCTCAAACTCCCGCAATGAGGGAGAAGATGAGCGCAGCACTGAAGGCACGATGGGCCGAAAACCGCGACGCGATGATTGCTCGACTTCCGCGAGGCGAGGATCATCACTATCACAAAGAAGCAACTGAACGGCGATACCGGAAGGAGTGGACGCCAGTCCAGCGACGAGAGTGGACCGAAGATAAATGCCTTTGGTGCGGAAGCACCGAAAGACTTACTCTAGACCATATTATCCCGGTCGTTGATGGCGGATTGCCAGAGCGAACGAACGCTCAAACCCTCTGCCATCCGTGCAACCTTTGGAAACTCAACTTCGTTGACAAGCCTCGATATCTGGCAGGCTTAAGCAGCAAGAAGGGCCAGACCTAACCCGCTGTAACGCTTGTACGTTCCGTTTTCGGAATACTCGAGCTCTTGGACGATGGCTTGACCGCCATCGACCGATTTCACTTTCCCCTTCGCCGAGAGGCGACGGAGCAACGCGTTGTTCTTGGTGACGTTGTCGGCCAGCTTGCGCGACCGATTGAACAGGGTGGTGGTCGTGATCTCACCCCAGTTCGTATTCGGAATAACCATGGAATCTCCTGATGGCTAAATGTTGTGGCGAAGAGGTCAGGTCACGTCGTCGAAGGCCGCCTCCAGCGAAGCGCGAATGGACGCTTCCGTGTCCTGCTTGCCTTGAGGAGCCTGGCCTGCGCCTGGGGCACCCGTGACAGAAGAACCCGCGCGTCTCGCGGCTGCGGCTTTGGCCTTGGCCTCTTCGGTGCGCTTGGCTTCCTCTTGCTGCCGCTGGGCAGTGAGTACTTTTTCGCGGACCGTGGGGCTGGCGTGCACCGCCATTTCATAGAGCTCCTGGAGTTGAGGGACAGCCTGCTTGCTGGCCACGTAGCCTTGCGCCATCAAGGTCATCAGATCCTCGACGTCCGCAAAGTGCGGGTGCAGCAGATTGCCCTTGTCGTCCTGGGCGCTCTTGAATTGATCGACCTGAGACTGCACGGCATTGGCCTGTGCGATCTCCTGGGCTCGAGCGGCAGCTTGTTCGCGCTGCTCGATGGTCTGGAATTTCTGGCCGAACGAACCTACCTGCTCGCGCAGCGCTTTCAGCTCGGCCTCGACGGCCGGCGGCAATTGCACGACCTGGCCGTTTTCGACTGCGGTCGGCTGCTGTTGCTGTCCGGCTTGCTGTTGGCCGCCCTGTTGTTGTCCGCCCGCTGCCTGCGTCGCGCTGATGCCAAGCGCGGCCGCGAGCTTCGCGACCGGGATATTGTAGCCGCCGACGAGGCCCTTGATGACATCGACTGCGGAATCGGTGCCGCCGGCGAGCTTCATCTCGACATTGGCCCATGCCTCGATCAGCGAGCGTGGCGTGAAGCCCTTGCTGCGCATCGCGTCCATGTGCGGAGCGAACATGTCGTTGACCGGGCCGTATTCCTTTTGCAGGTGGGCGACAGCCTGGGTCTTGCGGGTGTAGTCGGCCTCCATCGACTTGAAGCGGTCGAGGATGAAGGATTGCACTTCCGCAGGCTGCGCCTTGAACTTGTCCTTGTCGGCTTGCGACCAGTGCGCGGGGGCCTCCTGGCCCGTCGCTGCGGCTGCGGCTGCCTTTGCGGCCGCTTCTTCGGTCGTCGCCGCGGCTTTGGGATCGGCAGCGGTCTTGGCTGCCGCGGCGGGATCGGCCGCGTCTTTCTTGACGAACTTGCCGTCGGGGCCGCGCACGCGCTCGCCGGTTACGGCGTCGCCTTCGGCCGTGGCCGGCGTCTTGTCGCCGGTCGGCTGCTGTTGCGCGCCTTCACTGCCCGCGCTCTCGGATTCCTCGAGGGCCGCGGTCAGTTGGGAGCGGATGTCGTCGGCTGGCTGAGTGGTGTTCCCAGTGCCTTCATCGAGTTCGGCCATGAATGTTCCTGGTTAAAGTGTTGGTTGCTAGTCCCCGATCGCGCGCTTGATATCGGCGACGCGCTCTTTTTGGCTCAGCTGCTCGCGCTTGGGCGTCGGCAGATCATTGCCCATCTCGAAATAACCGTTGTTCTTCAGGAACTCGCGGTGCTGGCGGCGACCGCCGATCACGGGGCGCTTTCCCGTCGCCTTGTCGACCGCGGCAGCGCGGTATTCCTTCAGGTCGCCGACGATCATCGGGCGCGCGAGGTCGGAGCGCGCGCTGGTGGCTCGGAAATGGTCGATACAGGCTTGCGGCCACGGCGCATCGAGGTCGTGCCATTTGCCGCAGGCGCGGCAGAGACGCTGGCTCATGCGAACAACCTCGCGACGGCGATCATGAGTTTCCCAGGGGCGGACCGCCGTTGGTAAGTTGATTGGCGGCGTCATCGATCGATTTCGCGGTCGCCTCGACCTTGTCGACCGCGCCGCCGAACTTCGTCACCGCGTTCTCGGTGGTGCCTGCGACCGCGTCCATGCGGCTGATCAGGGATTCGGCGGCTTTCTCGACCCTGCTCGTGAAGGCCGTGAACGCGTCCTGCAGCCCGTTGAGTTTCGGCGTGGCGGTCAAGGCAATTCCTTTTTTCAAGGCGAGGCGTTCGATGGTGAGGCTGTCGGTCCGTGCGTCGAGCACGTCTCGGATATCGCCGACGTCGGAGGCTTGAATCGTTTGCCGCTCCGGCTTTGGCACGGTCGCCGTTGGGATCGGATGCCGCCACGGCTCGATCAGCACATCATCCGGCATTGACTTCAGCATCCGGCGGGTTGGTCTGGATATGATTGAGGATCGCCTTGCCGACGAAATTGCGGGCGTTGACCTTGTTCGGCTTCAGCTTGTTCAATTCGTCGATCGGGATCGTGACCGTGTAGCGCGAGCCGTCGGAGTGCTCATAGGTGTAGGAGCACGTCCGGTTCAGTTGATCGTAGCTGGTGGCGACGATCTGGGTGTCGAGGTTGATGGCGGTCATGCCGCGCTGCCCTCAGACCAGCCGCGGTAGTCAAGCGGCATGATTTCGTCGCACGGACTGTCGGCTCCATCGAATCGAAATTCACGGCGGGTAAATTCCCGCTCGACAGCATCAATAGCCGCCTCTTTTCCGCCGCCTTGCATGATCGCACATTCCGCCGCTTCGGTGGCGACTTGAACGAGATCGTAGCTATGGAAATAGCCCCTTGCTTCGCGGTAGCGCATCGTTGTCACGATGATATCGCGCCAGTCCATATTGAAGCCGAGGCGTACTTTGATGCGCTGGTGGGACTCGACGCTCCTGATCCGGTAAACGGTCTCTGCATGCAGATCGTCGAGTTGGCGGAAAGCATCGCGCTTGATGTCGTCGAAAACGTTCACTGCAACCCTCCCGCCGCCCGGCTCGCCGCGTTCGCTTCACGCACCTGCGCGATCTCATGCTGGTTGGCGACGCGCGCCGCTTCCAGGCCGAGCTCGGCGTGCTTGATTGGCGCTTCGGCTGCGGCCTGTTCGCGAGCCTGTTCGGTTTTCTGGTTCTGGATGAACAAGGCTGTTGCGTTCTTCTCGCGCGCGATCGTGACTGCATCGGACGATTTCTGCGTCTGCACCTGGGCGTCGACCTGCGTCTCGTGCGCCTGCAGCGCCAGCGCGGCGGGATCGGTCTGCTTGCCGCCACCCTTCGCCGCGCCCGGAGGCGGATCGGGCGGCAGCTGCGCCAGTGCGGCAAAGGCCTTGCCGATCGTCTCCTCGAGCGGACGAGCCACGCGCCAGCCGCGCACCACGAAGAGCGTGAACTCTTTCGCAAGTTCGGCCATTTCCGGATTGCCCAGGGCGATCGGCACCATGGTTTCCATGAAGGGAACGAACTGCTGCATGAACTGGGTGCGCGAGACCTTCTCGGCCTGCTCGTCGGGGGCGATGGTGGAATCGGCCTCGATGTCGATGCGGAAGCCGTGCGGGCCGTCCCTCTTGATCAGCGCGACCGCGGCATCGAACTGCTGCTGCTTCTCCTGGTTCTCGGCCGTGATGGCCTGGACCTTTTGCGCCATCTGCGTCCACGCCTGCATCTGCTGCTGGTAGGCCTGCATCTGCGGCGAAGGCGGGGCTGGTTGCGGTTGGCCGCCTGGAGCAGGCGCACCCGCCGCCGCAGGCACGCCCGCGCCAGGGGCCGGCGCTGCGCCCTGCGGTAACGGCGCAGGGAGCGCCAAGGGCTGTTGCGGAGGCTGCGGTTGTGGCGGCAGCTGCGGCACGGGTTTGAGCTGCGGAAAGCCCGTGATCATGGAAATGGTCTTGGCCGAGAAGTGCTCGGCGATAACGCCGCCCATCAGGCGGAACATGTCGCGGGCGAAGCGCGCGATCTGCTTCTGCTGCGGCGTGATGCGACGCGTCGAGAAGTTGGCCTTCAGTTCCTGCGCGCCCAGCGTTTCGTCGGGGGACGTCATGCCGCGCATGATGTCGCCGATGCCCGTGATCTCGTAGAGGATCGCTTTCACGCGGTCGCGCGCGTTGTAGAGCTGGATCAGCGTATCGGCGACCTGCTGGATCGGCACCCAGACGATGCCGCCATTGGCGCCCTTCTCTGCGAAGAACGCCCAGTCCTCGACCGGGACCAGCTTGTTTTCCATGCCCTCGTCGAAGACCTGCTGGAGAACCTGCTTGTTCTCGCCCGGGTAGAAGCCCGTGACCTTCAAGGCCTTGGTCAGCACGTCGATACGTGCCGTCAGGTTGTCGAGCTCGCGGGCCTGATCCTGGTATTCGACGTAGTCGGGAACCGGAATCCGCTTGTCGTTCGTCATCGTGGCAAAGCACGGATTCGGATTCGGGAAGAACCCCGGCAGGCGCAGCGGATCGTCCTGCTTGTCGAGGATCAGGTCGGGCGTGCCCGGTGCGAGCCAGACCGCCTGTTTCTTGGTGCGATCCCAGTATTCGTGGACGATGGCCTTCTTGAACAGATCGGGAGGAGCGGCGGTTGATTCCTTGTCGCCGCCTTCCGCGCCCTTCGGCGTGTAGTCGAGCGAGATCTTGTCGGCCTTGGTCTTCCCGAACCGTTGGGTCAGTTCGTCCCTGGTCAGATACGACTTGTAGCGCACCCATGGGACTTCCGACCATTTGCGCGCCGGGCCCTCGCGGTAGTCGTGCCAGAACACATAAGACGGTTTGGCTTCTTCGTACACGACCTCGCGCAGCGGCTCGGCCTTGTCGCCGGCATTATCGACGTTGGAGCCCTGCGCGTCCGTGTCGTCGAAGTCGGAACTCACAATCGCTTCAGGTGAACGGCCTGGCGATGCGGCGTCACCGCTCGCATCGGACTCAGCGTTGCTGATATCCTCTTTGGCAGGCCGCTCGCCTGAAGCGGCGTCTTTGATCACTTCTCCGAAATGTGGAATGTAGAGCACGCGCGCCACGCCGCGGCCGGGCAGCAGGCGATCCTCGGTGACCGATTCCATCAGGTCGTCGAAGTTGAAATGATCCGCCGAATAGGTGATCGCGCGCTGCAACAGTTCGGAAGCGAGCCGTCCTGTCGGGTCCTCGTCGCGAAAGCGGCGCTCGACATCGGCAACCGGCGTGCGCGCGTATAATGTCGGCAACAAGGTCTGGACATTCGACCACAGGATATTGAATTGATTGGTGTTCTTGGTCGCTTCAGGCCGCTCGTCGCGGTAGCGCTGGACGATCTTGCGGGCCTGCTTGACCCACTTGCGCTCTTCCTTCTCGGCGATCTTCTCCTGGCCCATCCAGTAGGCATAGAGGGCCGCATCGCCGGAACCCAAGTCCTTGCGCTGCTCGATCGTGCCGGTTTGGGAGAGGGTGGGGTCAACCATTGACGGCCGACCCGCCCCAAACGTTTGCAATGCGAGTCCAACGTGCCTTCAATCGTTCAAATTCCCCCGGATCGCGGTTCTTCAAATGTGCGTTATGGAGATCAAAGAGTTGGCCTCGGGCCGTGGCGGCTGCCTCTTCCGAGACTCGTTCCGGCGATTTCCAGCGAAACGCCGTCGCATCAAATTCGACCGGGTCATACCCTCCGTACCGCTTGAAGATACGCTGATCGTGGTCTCCGTGGAATACATCCAGCCTCGCATCAAGCAATGCAGCGATGTCATCGGGTGCCCAGATCATCTGCTTGACCGGCATCAGCGATCCTGCGCGCACGATCGCGGGAGCGGTAATCAGTGCCGCGCCGAGACCGGCGATGAATGATCGACGCGCAAGATCAACCATTGAACGGCTCCAGCTTCCAAGCCTCGACCGTTTCGTCGGTCAGATCGTCGATGTCGTAATGGGCTTTCGCGGCCCAGCGCTGGATAGCCGTGACGGTTGCATGGCGCCTGCCCTGCTCGATCAGGAACGTCGTGTCTTCCGCCGGACGCGCCTTGGCGAGGAAATCGTTGATCTCCTCGGGCTTGAGCGCGACTGGATGATTGGAGAGCCGCATATGATCGGCCGTGCGGATGTCCTGCTCGCGCATCTGCCAGTGACGCGCCTTGCGCGGCGGCATCACCTTGGCGATCTCTGCGGCTTCTGCGGCATCGACCTGCGCGCAAAGGCGCTGCTTGCGCACTTCGAGCGATGGTCCGACCAGTTCATAATCGGCGATGAATCTGTCGCCATCCTGCCGGACCGCACATTCAATCAGGTCATGCGCCGATGGCGGCGGAAACGCGACGCGACGCTCATCCGGCGTCAGGTCGGGATTGACCGCATCTTCCGCGACGCCCTTGATGTGGGCGGCATATTCGTTCAACGCCGCCACATGCGCATCGACGGCTGTTGCGAAGTCTTGCGCCATGCCGCGTATGGATTCACGATCGATCTTGACGGTCATTCCATCACCACAGCCACGCCGCGCAGCAGGAAGTTTTCATCCTTGATCCAGGGCGCAACGGCGAGCGGCCGTCCCTGTCGCTTCTGGATTTCGGTCATCTCTGCGCGGGCTTTCACAAAGGTTTCTTCGTCGACATGAAGTGGTTCGTCGCTTTCCCATCCGGGCCGCGCGCTGATCTTTCGCATCAGCGTGGCGACGGTCGGGGCCTCGACCTGTGGCTTGCGGCCGACGTCGGGATCAAATTCGTCCATGGTTCGCCTTTGGCGTGGCGAGGCGGATCGCTTCCGCCATGGTCATTTCGGAGGCGCCGCGCATCGGTTTGGGATCGATTGACGGCGAGCCCTTCATCATACGATCAAGCAGTTGCCCGATTAGACCCAACGCGTCGACCTGGTCGTCGTGCTTACCGGCCGGGAAACTCAGCATTTCGCTACGCATCTGCTCAAACCATGGCGCACGGAACGGAGCATAAAGCCCCTCGCTCGCTATCCGGCCGCGGATCGACTGCGCTCGGATCGACTTGTCGCCCCGCGTTGGAAACGCTTCGCGATAACAATAAGCGCGCCGTTCGCGCTGGCGCCGATCAAGATACGGCCCGATGCCGGCCCTGATCTGGCCTTGCTCTTCCGCCCATGCGAGGGGCTTCCATTGCAGCACGAGATCGCAAAAGGCCTCGACCCAAACATCTGATGGCGCCTGTTGCCTCCAAAGGTCGAGCAGGTACATGCGACCTTCAGGGTCGAGCCCCACCACAATGTGGACCGTGTAGTCCCCACCGTCGGCGGTGACGGCATAATCGGAGGCTCCATAAACACGCATCGTCTCGCGCGGTGGTAACTTGTCATAGGGCCGCAGCCAATCAAGATGGAAAAAATTTCCCTGATCCGGCGCGGGCCGTTGTTGGTACAGCGCGGACCACGTGCGCGCCGGCGTATTTGTCGCAAGCTCGCGGAGTTGTAAGCCGTAGCCGTAAGCATCATCGTCCCAAAGCGGCTCGCCAAGTTTGCGGCCGAGCGGATCGCTTTCTTCCGCCAGTGCCGGAAGGCTCAGCACCTTCCATTCCTTGTGCTGCAACGCCCGACCCGCCAGATC
>Ga0068857_100003062_pt1 | contig 13820 bp, 16 predicted proteins | sample KBSCornC72_FD_66591 | JGI IMG/M metagenome (GOLD analysis project Ga0068857, IMG submission 66591) | Corn rhizosphere microbial communities from Kellogg Biological Station, Michigan, USA - KBS Corn C7-2 | ecosystem: Host-associated > Plants > Roots > Rhizosphere > Soil ...
CGCGATGACGATGGCGTCGAGCTGGCCGTCTTCCAGCTTGGCAAGCAGGCTGCGGTTCGAGCCCAGCGTGAGTTCAATGTCGAGCGCGGAGCGGCGCGTCTTCAGGCCCGCAAAGATGCGCGGCAACGTGCCGACCGTCATCGAATAGAGCCCGCCGATCTTCAGCGTCGTTGACGAAAACCCGGCCGCTTCGCGCGTGCGGCGCACACCAGCTTCACACTCAGCCAGGATGCGCTCCACATGTTCCGCAAACACATAGGCGGTCGACAGCGGAATCAGCTTCCGGCCGTCGCGCTTGAACAGCGGGCAGCGCAGCCCTTCTTCCAGCGAATGCAGCGCGCGGTGCACGCTCACGGTGCTTTGCCCGAGCGCTTCCGACACGCGGGCCATGTTGCCCAGCGTCATGAACGACTGGAAGACCTCGAGCTTCTTCAGGGTGATGTCTTCATCGATTGCCATGGCAGGGGCTCCTCCGGGCGCGTTCTGGCGGCGCGCTGCTATCAGAATTGGCGATTGTTTCATTAACTTCAAGTTAATGAAACCGCGCCTAGGTTGATTGAAGTGCACCTTTTTACAGCCTACGGTACAGGGCATCAAATCAATCAAGGCTGGAGACGCCACCCAATGCAACCGATGCCCACCCAATCGGCAAACGGGGCCAACGCACCCATCCCGCCCCAATGGCGCCGCCGGCGCGACGAGAAAGAACGCCGCCTGACTGCAGCCCGGCGCATTGCCAACGGCAAGGTCATTCCCACCAGCGATATCGTCGCCGCGCTCGAAGCGCTGCTCGCCCCGGGCGATCGCGTCGTGCTGGAAGGTAACAACCAGAAGCAGGCGGATTTCCTCTCGCGCTCGCTGGCCAAGGTGAACCCCGAGCGCCTGCACGATCTGCACATGATCATGCCGAGCGTGAGCCGGGCCGAACACCTCGACATTTTCGAAGCCGGCATCGCGCACAAGCTCGATTTCTCGTTTGCCGGGCCGCAGAGCCTGCGCATCAGCCAGTTGCTGGCAGACGGGCTGCTGGAAGTCGGCGCCATCCACACCTACATCGAGCTGTATGCACGACTGGTGGTGGACCTGATTCCGAACGTATCGCTGGTGGCCGGTTTCAAGGCCGACCGCGACGGCAACATCTACACCGGACCGAGCACCGAAGACACGCCCGCGCTGGTGGAGCCCACCGCGTTTTCCGATGGCATCGTGATCGTGCAGGTGAACGAGATCGTCGATGACCCGGCCGACCTGCCGCGTGTGGACATTCCGGGCTCGTGGGTCGACTTTATCGTGCAGGCCGACAAGCCGTTCTACATCGAGCCGCTCTTCACGCGCGACCCGCGCCTCATCAAGCCCGTGCATGTGCTGATGGCAATGATGGCCATTCGCGGCATCTACCAGCGGCACAACGTGCAGTCGCTCAACCACGGCATCGGCTTCAACACCGCCGCCATCGAGCTGATCCTGCCCACGTACGGCGAACGCCTGGGCCTCAAGGGCAAAATCTGCCGCAACTGGACGCTGAACCCGCATCCGACGTTGATCCCGGCCATCGAATCCGGCTGGGTGGAAAGCGTGCACTGCTTCGGCACCGAGCTGGGCATGGAACGCTACGTGGCCGCGCGCCCCGATGTGTTCTTCACCGGGCGTGACGGCTCGCTGCGCTCGAACCGCATGCTGTGCCAGCTGGCCGGCCAGTATGCGGTGGACCTGTTCATTGGCGCGACGCTGCAGGTGGATAGCGACGGGCATTCGTCCACCGTCACGCGCGGGCGGCTGGCCGGTTTTGGCGGCGCGCCCAACATGGGCCACGACCCGCGCGGCCGCCGCCACGCCACGCCGGCGTGGCTGGACATGACCGAACCCGTGACGATGCTCGAGCGCGGCAAGAAGCTCGTCGTGCAAATGGTCGAGACGTTCCAGGAAGGCGGCAAACCGACCTTCGTCGATACGCTCGACGCGGTGGCCGTGGCCAAGCAAAGCGGCATGCCGCTCGCGCCCATCATGATCTACGGCGACGACGTCACGCACCTGCTGACCGAAGACGGCATTGCGTATCTCTACAAGGCCCGCTCGCTGGAAGAGCGGCGCGCCATGATTGCCGCCGTGGCGGGCGTCACGTCGATTGGACTGCGCCACGACACGTCCAAGACCGAGCAGATGCGCCGCGACGGCCTGATCGCCCTGCCCGAAGACCTCGACGTGCGCCGCAGCGATGCCAGCCGTGAATTGCTCGCCGCCAAGAGCATCGCCGACCTGGTCGAATGGTCCGGCGGGCTGTACGAGCCGCCCGCACGCTTCCGGAGCTGGTAATGGAGAAGACATTGCAACGGCCTCTGCCGGCCAGCCCGAAAGCGCGTGCAAAGCGGTTAGCCGCGCTGGTCGAGTCCGCCCTCATCGACGAGGTGACGCTGTCGCCCAAGCCCGGTCTTGTGGATGTGCGTGGCAACGGCGCACATCACGATCTGGACTGGACGCTGATGGTGCATTCCGCGCAGACGCTGCGCCCAGCGTTTGAAGCCATGGCGCTGGCCGGCGCGCAAATCGAAATGCAGGCCGGTGCGCAACTTGCCCTGCGCGAGCGCATCGGCCGCCTGGGGCGCGAAGGTGAAGCGGCCATGCTCGATGCCACGGGCGGCATCAACACGCACCGCGGCGCCATCTGGGCGCTCGGCCTGCTGGTCACGGCTGCGAGCCAGGCGCCAAATACGTTAAACGCGGCCGCTGTTGCGGGCCGCGCCGCGCGCCTGGCGAACATTCCCGATCGCTTTGCCCCCGTCTCGACTGGCCACAAAGGCGAGCGCGCCTGCAACGACTACGGCGTCGGCGGGGCCAAGGGCCAGGCCTGTGCCGGCTTCCCGCACGTGATCAAGGTGGCGCTGCCGGCGCTGCGCGAGGCGCGTGCGGCCGGCATTCGCGAAGACCACGCACGCGTGGATGCATTGCTTGCCGTCATGGCCGCGCTGGACGACACCTGCGTGCTCGCACGCGGCGGCGCCAAGGCACTGCACGTCGTGCAAACGGGCGCCGCCACCGTGCGTGCAGAAGGCGGCTTGGCAACAGCACAAGGCCGCCGCGCTTTCCGCACGCTTGAACAAGACATGCTGGCGCTGCACGTGTCGCCCGGCGGCGCAGCCGACTTGCTGGCCGCCGCGCTCTTCCTTGACCGCTTGCCCGCAAACGCGCACGCAGCGTCCGACATCGAATCCGCTCATCAGGAAACCGAACATGGAGCATCTTGATTTTCAGTTCACCGGCGGTGCACCCGCGGGGCTCCGTGCGTATGCCGGCGTAGTCGGCTCGGGCGACCTTGAAGTGCTGCTGACCCCGGGCAGCGCCGGGCAGATCGACGTGGCCATCACCACGTCCGTCAATGGCATGAGCGCGACATGGCAGGCGCAGCTTGCACGTGTGTTCGGCTCGCACGCGTGGCCGGCGGCCAAGATCATCATCAACGATTTCGGCGCGACACCGGCCGTGGTGCGGTTGCGGCTTGAGCAGGCGCTCGAAGCACTCGCGCAATCTTGAGGAGAAGCCATGTCACGCAATCCGATTGAACGCGACAGCTTTATCGAACGCGATGCGCGCCGACGCGCCATTGCCCTGCTCGACCCCGGCAGCTTCCGCGAGCTGCTCGATCCGTTCGAGCAATTGACCTCGCCGTGGCTGCCGCGCCAGGGCATCGTCACGCAGGCCGACGACGGCGTGGTGGTGGCACGCGGCACGCTGGGCGGGCAGCCCGCCGTGGTGCTTGCCATTGAAGGCGCATTCCAGGGCGGCAGCATGGGCGAAGTGTCCGGCGCCAAGATTGCGGGCGCGCTGGAACTGGCGGCAGAAGACAATCGCAACGGGATTCCCACACGCGCCGTCATCGTCTTTGAAACCGGCGGCGTGCGGCTGCAGGAAGCCAACCTGGGCCTGGCCGCCATTGCTGAAATCCACGCGGGCATCCGTGCGCTGCGCGAGTATGGGCCGGTGATCGGCATCACGGCGGGCGTGGTCGGCTGCTTTGGCGGCATGAGCATCGCCGCGGGCCTGTGCAGCTACCTGCTGATGACACGTGAGGCACGCCTCGGCCTGAACGGCCCGCAGGTGATCGAGCAGGAAGCCGGCATTGAAGAATACGACTCGCGCGATCGCCCTTTCATCTGGAGCCTCACCGGTGGAGAGCAACGCGCCGCCACCGGCCTGGCCGATGTCTGCATTGAAGACGATTCCGTCACGATCCGCGCGCAGGTGATCGAGTGGCTGCGTGCCGGCGCGCCAAAGCACCAGCGCAGCGAGCAGATCGATCACTACCTCGAACGTCTCAACGCCGTCGACACATCGCGCCAAGCCACGGCCGAAGATGTGCGCACGCACTACGCAAAGGACGCCGCATGAGCCAGAACGAACTTTCCACGCGCGGCGCGACCTGGATGCGCGCGCTTGCCGGCGGCACGCCGGTGGCGGGCTACGGCAGCACGCTGCAAGTCGTCGATGCCGTGCTGGCAGGTCAGCCCGCGCGCTACATCGCCGTGGTGCCCGATGCCCAGAACCGCTTCCCCCGCGCACGCAACGGTGAAGTCAGCCTCATCGAAGGCTGGCAGCTCGCGCGTGCCGTGCGCGATGCCATGACTGCGGATGCGGGGCAGGAAAAGAAGCGCGCCATCGTCGCCGTCATCGATGTAGCAAGCCAGGCCTACGGGCGCCGGGAAGAGGCCTACGGCATCCACCTCGCACTGGCTGCGGCGGCGGATGCCTACGCGGCCGCCCGATTGGCCGGCCACCCCGTAATCGGTCTTATCGTCGGTCGTGCCATGTCGGGCGCCTTGCTGGCGCACGGCTACCAGGCCAACCGCCTACTCGCCCTGGACGATGCCGACGTGATGGTGCACGCGATGGGCAAGGCCGCTGCCGCGCGCGTAACGCTGCGCTCCGTTGCCGACCTGGAACGCCTCGCGCAAGAGATTCCGCCCATGGCGTACGACATTGCCAGCTTCGCATCGCTCGGGTTGCTGTGGAAACTGCTGAAGGTGAAGTCCGCCGACGCGCCAGATGCAAGTGACATCGATACCGTGCAGACGGCGCTTGCAGCGGCGCTGGTCAATATCGCAGCCGACCCTTCGCGCGGGCTGGAAGGCCGCCTGGGCGCACCGCTGCGCAGCGCGTCCTCAGAGGTACGCAAACGCCTGCGCGAGCAATGGAACACGCAGCCAGAAAGCGCATAACAAATAGGAGGCACATCGCGGCGCGAGCACATGCGCCCAGATGGTTTGGCCGTACCTGCCCTAGATGGCGCCTTGAATTTGTGTTGCAGGGAGGAAGAAGAGAGGAGGCTGTTTGAGCGAAGCGAGTTTGCCTCCTCTCCCTCCCTGCGACAGAAATTCAAGGAGTCTTTCGCCATCTCGAGCGCGCCTGTCTTTGCCTACTTTCTTTGGCAAGACAAAGAAAGTGAGTCAGCCCCGGCGGGGGATGAAACAAAGGATGCACCAGCAAAGCAAAACAAAGTCCTCAACCCTCGATCACCAAACACCACAACAGGCGACCCATCGCCGTTCCTTCAGGAGACAAAGACGTGATCATCTACGGTACAACCCTGCTGGCGCTATGTCATATCGCCGGCCTCTTCCTGGGCGACCTGCTCGGCCAGGCCATCGGCGTGAAGGCCAATGTGGGCGGCGTGGGCATCGCCATGCTGCTGCTCATCTTCGCTCGGCTCTATCTGCACAGGCACGGGCTCATGCCTGCCGCCACAGAGGCGGGCGTCTCGTTCTGGGGCGCGATGTACATCCCCGTGGTGGTGGCGATGGCTGCCACACAGAACGTCGTCACGGCACTGCGCGGTGGCCCTGTCGCACTGCTGGGCGCCATCGGCGCGGTGCTCGTGTGCGGTGTCTGCATTGCCCTCATCAACCGCACAGGCAACGCGGAAGACCGGCGCCCCCTGCCCCCACTGCCTGAATCCGAACAAGCCCGCGCCTAAGGAGCCCCACCATGCTGTCAATGCTAGAGAAAGTTCTGCAGCACAACGGACTGGTCGCGGCGTTCGCGCTGGTCGGCATCGTCATGGGCCTGTCGATGTGGGTGTCCAAGAAGCTGACGTTCGGGCGCGTGCACGGCTCGGCCATCGCCATCATGATCGGGCTGGTGCTCGCCTATTGGGGCGGCATCCAGACCGGTGGCGAACGCGGCCTGGCTGACCTGAAGCTGTTTGGGGGGATCGGCCTGATGGGCGGGGCAATGCTGCGCGACTTCGCCATCGTTGCCACGGCCTTTGAAGTGCAGGTGACCGAGGCCCGCAAGGCGGGCATGATCGGCGCCATCTCGCTGCTGCTGGGAACGGTGCTGCCGTTCATCGTCGGCGCCTGCGTTGCCTACGCCTTCGGTTATACCGACCCGGTGAGCGTCACCACAATCGGCGCGGGTGCCGTCACGTACATCGTCGGGCCGGTCACCGGTGCGGCGCTCGGTGCCACCTCCGATGTGATGGCGCTGTCGATTGCGACAGGCCTCGTCAAGGCGATCCTGGTGATGGTCGGCACGCCGTTCGCGGCCAAGGCGCTGGGCTTGAACAACCCGCGCGCTGCCATGGTGTTCGGCGGGTTGGCGGGTACGGTCAGCGGGGTATCGGCGGGTCTGGCCGCCACGGATCGGCGCTTGGTGCCGTACGGCTCCCTGGTGGCGACGTTCCATACGGGCCTCGGGTGCCTGCTCGGACCATCGATCCTGTTCCTGGCCACGCAGGCATTGCTGCGATGACACAGACGCAACTGCGCGCGCACGATCTGCTTTGGGTGTCTGAGACACCCATGGCGGCGGATGGCGCACCCTTGCCGGACTGGGCCATCACGGCATACCGGCAAGGGGCGCCTGTCGTGGTGCGACGCGCCCCGCGCAGCACCGATGGTTCCGTGCCGGTCGGCCTGCGCGGCGGCGCGCGGCATGAACGCTGCGCAGCGACGGTAGCCACAAACAGCGTCACGCGCGTGGTCTCGCCCGAGGGGTTGGCAGCGCAAGCCGTCTCCATCGCCCACGACGCACCGTTCGCTGCGCTGCGCACTTTGCGCGCGCTGGCGCCCGGACTCAATGCACTCGGCTGGGCGTGGGGGCCGACGGGCGGCGCCGGCTTTGCGCTCGCCAGCGGTTTGCCGGTGTTGCATGCGGACAGCGATCTCGACCTCGTTGTGCGCATGCCGCACGCACCGTCAGCCGCGCAGCGCGATCAGCTCCTGCACGTACTGGCCGAAACCGAATGCCGCGTCGACCTGCAGATCGACACCGGGCGCGGTGGATTCGCGTGGCGCGACTGGCTGACCTCGCCCCGCCAGACCTTGCTCAAGACCGATCACGGCCCCCACCTCGTGGCAGACCCGTGGAGCGAACTCGCATGAGCGTGCTCTTCATGTTTCCGGGCCAGGGGAGTCAGCGCGTGGGCATGCTGCACGCGTTGCCTGTCGATCCGGCCGTCGTGCAGACCCTGGCCGAAGCGGGCGACGTGCTCGGTACGGATCCGCTCACGCTGGATGCGGCAGAGGCGCTGCGGTCGACCGTGGCCGTCCAACTCTGCCTGCTAATTGCCGGTGTTGCGGTGGCGCGTACGTTGGCACGTCAGGGCGCCGCGCCCGACATGGTGGCCGGCCTGTCGATCGGCGCGTGGCCTGCAGCGGTCGTAGCGGGTGTGCTTGATTTCTCCGATGCACTGCGCTTGGTTCGCCTGCGGGGCCAACTGATGGAAGACGCATATCCGAGCGGCTACGGCATGGCCGTCACGGCCGGACTGACTGAACCGGAGGTCGCTGCCATCGTTGCGCAGGTCAACTCGGCGGCCACGCCAGCCTATGTCGCCAACCTGAATGCGGAACGGCAGATTGTCGTGGCGGGCAGCGATGCGGCGCTCACGCAAGTCATGACGCGCGCGCAAAGCGCGGGCGCATCAACGGCAACGCGGCTGTGCATGGCAGTGCCGTCGCACTGCCCGCTACTTGACGCACAGGCCGGCGAGTTGGCGACCGCCGCCGCAAAGGTCACGGCCCACACGCCGCAACTCACCTACGTCAGCAGCAGTCGCGCCCGTGCGCTCTTCCGCGCGAACCTCATCGTTGAAGACCTGGCGTGGAACATGGCGCGGCCGGTGTTGTGGCATGACACGCTTCAGCATGCATTGGAACGCGGCGCACGCATGGCGGTGGAGGTGCCGGGCGGCGGCACGCTGGCACGTCTGGCGAAAGGTGTGTTTGCGGACGATGCGGTGCTGGATGCAGGCAGCGGACTGGATGCGGTACGGGTGCGGATACAGCGACAACGCCGCGGGGACGGCCTTTGAATTGTCTGCTGCATGGACTTTTCAGCGGCATTTCGGCATCGTTGCGCGCCGGATTTCATCGCTCGTGAGAGGCTCCGAATTGCGCGTCCTGTCCATTGCTGCCATCGCCACCTTGTTGACCACTTCCGCGTTGGCGGCCACCACGGAAACCGCCGAAGAAGAACTCGCAAGCTGGTCCTACGTCGCACAGTCATTGACTTACGGCGGCTACGAAACCGAAGGCTTGAGCTTTTACGCCAACTGCGAGTTCAAGCGGCTCTACGTTGCGGTATCCACGAGTGCGCAACCGGAGCAAAACGGAACGGCCCTCCGCATCCAATTGGCTTCCGGCCCCCTCCGTTTGACGATCCCCGCGCGCATTGAGGTGTCCGACATGGAAGCGTATGCCGGGGGTGACGTGAAGTCGCGGGCGCGCTTCTACGCGTTGTTCCATACAGGCAAGCCGATCACGGTCAAAGTGGCCGGCGCAGACCCGCAGACGCAGCAGCTCCTGCAATTCTCACCGCGAAACGCCGACACCGGTGCCCGCCAGCTTGAAGCGGTTTGCCCGGTGGCGCGCCGAACAGGTCAATAAAAAACGGGGCACATGGCCCCGTTCCTTTTGCTGCTTGCCGCTTAGACGATTTCCCGCGTTTCCATGAACTGGATATCCGGAAAACGCTCCTGCGTGAGACGCAGGTTCACCTGGCTCGGCGCCAGGTACACGTAGTCACCCGCACCATCCAGGGCCACGTTGTGGCCAGCCTTGTCGATCAGCTTGTCGATATCTTCCTGCTTGCCGCGCAGCCAGCGGGCCGTGGAACATTCGTGCGGTTCGAAGATGGCATCGACGCCGTATTCGTGCTCAAGGCGGTGCGCCACCACGTCGAACTGCAGGATACCGACGGCGCCCAGCACCAGATCGTTCGATGCCAGCGGGCGGAACATCTGCGTGGCGCCTTCTTCGGCCAGTTGCTGCAAACCCTTCTGCAACTGCTTCAGGCGAAGCGGGTTGTTCAAGCGCGCGCGGCGGAAGAACTCCGGCGCAAACGACGGGATGCCCGTGAACTTGAGCGCCTCGCCTTCCGTGAAGGCATCACCTAGCCGGATCGTGCCGTGGTTGGGCACGCCGATGATGTCGCCGGCAAATGCCTCTTCCGTGGTGTTGCGATCCTGCGCCATGAACGTGATGGCGTTGTTGATGGCGACCGTCTTGCCGGTCGACACCTGCAGCAGCTTCATGCCGCGCTCGAAGCGCCCCGAGCACACGCGCACGAAGGCAATGCGGTCACGGTGCTTCGGGTCCATGTTGGCCTGGATCTTGAAGACGAAGCCGGTGAACTTCTCTTCCATCGGCTTGACTTCGCGCGTTTCGGTGGGGCGTGCCAGCGGCTCGGGCGACTGGTCAACCAGCGCATCGAGCAGCGACTGCACGCCGAAGTTGTTCACCGCCGAACCGAAATACACCGGGCACTGCTTGCCGGCCAGGAAGGCCTCTTTGTCGAACGTGTGCGATGCGCCACGCACGAGTTCGATGTCGATGCGCAGTTCTTCCGCCTGCGAGCCCAGGACGCGGTCCAGCTCGGGGTTGTCCAGACCTTGAATCAGGCCGGCGGTGGCACCCTTCTCGCTGTCGGCATTCGGGTCGAACAGCTGGACAGTATCGTTCACGAGGTGATACACGCCCTTGAACGACTTGCCCATGCCGATCGGCCACGTCATCGGCGCGCACTGGATCTGCAGCACGCTTTCGATTTCATCGAGCAGCTCGATGGGCGCGCGGCCTTCTCGGTCGAGCTTGTTGATGAACGTGAGAATGGGCGTGCTGCGCAGGCGGCAGACGTTGAGCAGCTTGATGGTCTGCGCTTCCACGCCGTTGACGGAGTCGATCACCATCACGGCAGAGTCGACGGCCGTCAGCGTGCGGTACGTGTCTTCCGAGAAGTCTTCGTGGCCCGGGGTGTCGAGCAGGTTGACGATGTAGTCGCCGCCCTCATTCCGGTACGGAAACTGCATCACCGACGACGTGACGGAGATGCCGCGCTGCTTTTCCATCTCCATCCAGTCGGAGGTGGCGTGGCGGTTGGCCTTGCGCGCACGCACGGCGCCGGCCATCTGAATGGCGCCGCCGAACCACAGCAGTTTCTCGGTGAGCGTGGTTTTACCCGCATCCGGGTGGGCAATGATGGCGAACGTCCGGCGGCGCCGGATCTCCTGCTGCAGCGTACTCACGGGCAAAAACCGAAAGGGAGAAGTGATGAATGCGCCCATGGCGTGGGCGCTGGCTGGCGGGGTCATCCCGGCGGCCGATGGACTGCCCGAACGGAGTTGTCAATCCGGGGCAGCCGAGATTGTACGCGATCGGCGCCCTTGCTTAGGATCAACTGATCCGAGCCGCAAGCGGGGGAAACTCCCTAGGAACCGTCCCCCGGACGGAGGAGACCAACCCGTTGTGGGAATGCACTGACAACCCTTTCGGAGTCGGTGTTATCGAAGTTGTCATGAAGCTCCCGTATTGTGGAGTCCGTCGCGAAACCCGCCTTCGGGTACGCCGCGACATTGAAAGAAGCAAAGAAGCAAGGAGTCCAACATCGTGCGTAGTCGAATCCCTGTCGATCCGGCAGTGCAACGCATCATCGAGACCACCCGCAAGGCGTGGCAGCTCGACGAGCAAAGCGTGCGCGCGGCGCGTCAGCAGCGTGCCGCCAATCGCCGCAAACGGATCAAGGCTTTGCCGCAGGACAGCCTGCAGGCACTCGCCGCACTCGCCCTGCAAGCTGAAATCTGGGCTGTGCGCAAGACCGTGGTGACGGTCGGCTAGCCACGCAGTTCCTCACCGTGTCGAGGGCCACAGTCGTGGCCCTTTTCTTTTGGGCGGCACGCAACGGTGGGGCATGGCGGTTGCTTATGAATTGGCTGACATGCATCAGTTCAGGAGGCCGACATGACCGAATTGACCCCCAAGCCGCCCAGCAGCAGCAATGGCACAAATGGCACAAATGGCGCCAACGGTGCGACCATCACCACGCTCCATCCGCAGATCGATCACACTGCCCAGCGCGTCAAAGATGCCACGGCAGAAGGCATCGACCGGCTGGCGAGCGTTCTTTCCACGGCGCTCACACAGTTCGATAAACGCACCGAACAGTTGAAGAACCTGCACGCGAATGTGTCAGAGCAGGCAAGCGGTTCCGTGCGTCAGCATCCGGTCATTACGATCGGTCTGGCGTTCGTGGCAGGCATGCTGCTGGAGCAGTTGACGCGGGATTGAGCCGGCCTCTTGGGGCTTAGCGGCTGCCGCGCGCTGCGTTTGCGTTGCCGCCGGCCCCACCACTGGAGAGATTTGCCGCCAGTGTCGGGTTGAGCAACGCCGCCTGCGCGGCCGCACCGGCTTGACCCGAGGCTTCGTACTGGCGACTGCCGAATCGCAGCGCGTATTGCCGCGTGACCAGCGCGCCGAAGAAGAAGATCTGGGCGGAGTAGTAGATCCACAGCATCAGCGCCACCACCGAACCCGCCGCCCCGTAAGACGACGCCACGGCGCTGTTGCCCAGATACAGGCCGATGAGGTGTTTGCCCAGCGTGAAAAGCAGCGCCGTTACGACGGCCCCGAGGGCAACGTCGCGCCAAGCCACACGCGTTTCCGGCAGCATTTTGAAAATGGTGCCGAACAGCAGCGATACGACCGCAAATGAAAACGCCGACGACAGCACCTGCGCCACCAGCAGCGCGATGCCCGAGGTGGAGCCCGCCCACAACGCCCCCCAGAAGCGCTCCACCACCGCCAGCGCTGCGTTGATGGTGAGCGACACCAGCAGCAGAAACGCCAGCACCAGGATCAGGCTGAACGACAGCAGACGCGAACGCAACAGGCCCCACAGCCCTGCCTGCTGGCGCGGCGGCACTTCCCACAGTTCGTCCAAGCTGTCCTTGAGTTCGGAGAAGGCCGTGGTGGCGCCCACCAGCAACAGCGCGACGGCCGTGGCTGCAGCGAAAAGGCCGCTGCCCGAGCGCCGGGTAGCGGCGAGCACCGCTTCCACTGCGGAGGCACCCTGCGCGCCCACCAGACCCTGGATCTGCCCAAAGATTTCGCCGCGCGCGGCCTGTTCGCCGAAGAACAAGCCGGCAATGGAAATGACCAGCACCAACACTGGCGCCATTGAGAACAACGTATAGAACGACAACGCCGCGCCCTTGCTCGCGGCGCGATGTGCAGACCATTGCCGCACCGCCCCCATCAGCACCTGGGCGGAGCGCTTGAGCAGGTCGCGGTCGAAGCAGGCAGCCGGGCGCATGGAGGTTCCTTGCAAGGCGATGCGGCCAGCGCAGTGCCGGCCTCGACCTTGAGCCTAGTCAGCACACGGCACGCACGCAAGCGCGGCCGTGGCTGCGAGGAATCTTGAGGGCTTGCGCCCTCAGTCGTTACCGCTACCCAGCAGCCGGCTGATGAGAAAGCCCGCGCCGAATGCCAGGCCGATCGTCGCAAGCGGGTGCGATCGCATGCAGTCCGCCGCATCGCTCATCAAGCGTTGCTGCGAGGCACGCCATTGATCGCGCTTGGCAGCGGCCTCGTCAAGTGCGGTGGCCGCTGCGTCGGCAGTGCGGTCGATAGCCTGTGCCGTGGTCGCCTTCACACGCTCGGCGGCTTGCGCCACGTCGCCGCGGATGAGGTTGCCGTTGGCATCGGATTTGGGAAACGGGTTGGTTTGAGACGGTTCCATCAATCAGCGCTCCTGGAGTTGCGTGGCATCGTGAGAGCCGGGTTGAAAGCTGTGCGCATCATCCCGGCGTCATCCTCTGCCGGCGACCAGACCCCAGATGAGGCTGACCACAAACAGCACCACGAAAATCATGAAGAGGATCTTGGCGATGCTCGCTGCACCGGCAGCGATGCCGCCAAACCCGAGCACGGCCGCAATCAGGGCGATGATGAAAAAGACGACTGCATAACGCAGCATGGTGACCTCCTGTGCAGTTGAGTGAGCTTGCCGCCATGGGGCGGATGCCCCACTGGTCCAGCAAGCCGCGTACCGCGCCAGGAAATCTGGTTATGCCTCGGTGGCATGTGCGCGGCCGGAGCCAGCGCTGTTGCCATCGCCGCTGTCGTCGGCGTTGCTGTTGCCGTATTCCTCCAGCCGGTTGTAAAGCGTCTTGAGGCTGATACCGAGCAGTTCAGCCGCGCGCTTCTTCACCCCACCGCACTGCTCCAGCGTGGCAAGAATGATCTTCTTGTCGGCGCTCGCCAGTGAGGTGCCGACCGAAATCGTCAGCGTGGAACCGGACGAGACCTGCGTGCTCGACACCTGCAGCGGCACATTGGCCGTATCGATGCCGGCGTCGTCCGACAGGATGTACGCGCGCTGCACGTAATTGCGCAGTTCGCGCACATTGCCCGGCCAGTGATAGCCGCGCAGCGTTTCCATGGCCGGCGGCAGGAATGCCTTCTTGGTATTGCTCTGCGCGTTGAGCTGGTCGAGGAAATGTTGAGCAAGCAGCTCCACATCCTTGCCGCGCTCGCGCAGCGGCGGCAGTTGCA
>Ga0068857_100003065_pt1 | contig 13816 bp, 10 predicted proteins | sample KBSCornC72_FD_66591 | JGI IMG/M metagenome (GOLD analysis project Ga0068857, IMG submission 66591) | Corn rhizosphere microbial communities from Kellogg Biological Station, Michigan, USA - KBS Corn C7-2 | ecosystem: Host-associated > Plants > Roots > Rhizosphere > Soil ...
GCCGCCAACCTTGCCGCCGATGCACCCTACCGATAACGCGCGCCGCAACAGGAATCCCCGCTTGATCGCAATCCTCGCCTTTTACCTGTTCGCGACGCTCACCATCGCCAGTGCGCTGGCAGTGATCTTCTCGCGCAACCCAGTGCACAGCGTGCTGTGGCTGATCGTCGCCTTCTTCAACGGCGCGGCGTTGATGCTCATCCTCGGCGCCGAGTTCATCGCGATGCTGATGGTCATCGTCTACGTCGGCGCAGTCGCGGTGTTGTTCCTGTTCGTGGTGATGATGCTCAACATCGACTTCGCGGTGCTACGGCGGGGTTTCACCAAGAACCTGCCGTTCGGGATCCTGATCGCGCTCGTGCTGCTGGCCGAGGTGATCGTCGCCGTCACCGCGTGGCAGGCAGGACCGACGCTCAGTGGCGCGGCGATTCCGCCAACGACGACGCCGAACATCGTCGCTCTCGGGCAGCTGCTCTACAGCCGCTACCTATTCGCCTTCGAGCTCGCGGGCCTGATCCTGCTGGTCGCGATGGTCGGCGCGATCGTACTCACCCACCGCAGCCGTGGCGACACGCGCACGCCCAAGGCTTCGCGCCAGCTGCGACGGCGGCCCCAAGACGCCGTGCAGCTCGCGCAGCCGCAAGTGGGCGAGGGGGTACAGCTGTGATCGGCCTCGCCCATTACCTCACCGTCGCGGCGATCCTGTTCACGATTGGCGTGCTCGGCATCTTTCTCAACCGCCGCAACGTCATCCTGATGCTGATGGCGATCGAGCTGATCCTGCTCGCCGTGAACATCAATCTGGTCGCCTTCTCGGCCTATCTCGGTGACTTAACGGGGCAGGTGCTGGCGATGTTCGTCCTCACCGTCGCCGCCGCCGAAGCTGCGATCGGACTCGCCATTCTCGTCATCTTCTTCCGCCGCCGCGGCTCGATCGCGGTCGACGACGTGAACCGGATGCACGGCTGATGCACCCAGTCCTCTTCATCGTTTTTCTGCCGCTGCTCGCGGCGATCGTCGCGGGGCTGTTCGGGCGATGGATTGGCAAGACGGCCGCTAAGGTGGTGACCACCGGCTCGCTGTTCATCGGCGCATTGCTAAGCTGGCCAATCTTCTTCCAGTACATCGGCGGAAGCGCCGGATCGGTCGTGGTACCCGTGCTCACCTGGATCCAATCCGGCACGCTCACGGTCGACTGGGCGCTGCGCGTCGATGCACTGACCGCCGTGATGCTGGTCGTCGTCACGACCGTTTCCAGCCTCGTCCACCTCTACAGCTGGGGCTATATGGACGAGGATCCGAGCCAGCCGCGGTTCTTCGCCTATCTGTCGCTGTTCAGCTTCGCGATGCTGATGCTGGTGACCGCGGACAGCCTGATCCAAATGTTCTTCGGTTGGGAAGGCGTGGGTCTCGCCTCCTACCTGTTGATCGGCTTCTGGTACCATAAGCCGAGCGCCAACGCGGCCGCGCTGAAGGCCTTCGTCGTCAATCGCGTCGGCGATTTTGGCTTCTCGCTCGGTATCTTCGGCACCTTCCTGGTGTTCGGCACGGTCTCGATCCCTGCAATTCTCGCCGCCGCGCCGGGCATGGCCGGATCGACCATCGGGTTTGCCGGAATGCGCGTCGATACGATGACACTGCTCTGCCTGCTGCTGTTCGTTGGTGCGATGGGCAAGTCGGCGCAGCTCGGTCTCCACACCTGGCTACCCGACGCGATGGAGGGTCCAACACCGGTTAGCGCGCTGATTCACGCTGCGACGATGGTCACTGCGGGCGTGTTCATGGTTTGCCGCCTGTCGCCGATGTTCGAAGTCTCGCCGACCGCGATGCATGCTGTCACCTATGTCGGCGCCGCGACCTGCATCTTCGCCGCGACCGTCGGCTGCGCGCAGAACGATATCAAACGGGTGATCGCTTATTCGACCTGCTCGCAGCTCGGTTACATGTTCTTCGCGGCGGGCGTCGGCGCATACGGCGCGGCGATGTTCCACCTGTTCACCCACGCCTTCTTCAAGGCGCTGCTCTTCCTCGCCGCGGGCAGCGTGATCCACGCGATGCACCACGAGCAGGACATGCGCTACTATGGCGCGCTGCGGAAAGAGATCCCGATCACCTTCTGGGTGATGGTCGCGGGAACGCTCGCGATCACCGGGGTCGGTGTCGAGGGTTTGGGCTTCGCCGGCTTCTGGTCAAAGGACGCGATCCTCGAGAGCGCCTGGGCCAGCGGAAGCGTTTCTGGGACAATCGCCTTCTGGCTCGGCTCGCTCGCGGCGGTGCTGACCAGCTTCTATTCATGGCGGCTCATCTTCCTGACCTTCTTCGGAGAGGCGCGCTGGGGCGCGTCGGAGCATATCCAGCACGCCGTCCACCACGTTCATGAATCGCCCGACGAGGAGCATGGCGACAGCGCCCATGACGCCGGCCTGCCGCCCGCCGGCACCGCCGGCTATCACCCGCACGAAAGCCCGCTCACAATGCTCGTGCCGATCGCGCTCCTTGCGCTCGGGGCGCTGCTCGCCGGTCAGATGTTCCACGCGATCTTCATTGATCCCGAGCGCGCACCCGAGTTCTGGCGCGGCAGCCTCGCCTTCAGCGGCCATCTCGCCGAGGCCGCGGAACACACGAGCGTGTGGGTCAAATGGTCTCCCACGATCGAGATGCTGATCGGGCTTCTGGTCGCTTGGAACAATTACATCCGCGTTCCGGAGGCGCCGCTGCGCTTCGTGCAGCAGTTCCCCGCGGTGTACCGGTTCGTCAGCAACAAATGGTATTTCGACGAATTGTACGACTTCCTGTTCGTCCGTCCGTCGCTGTGGCTCGGCCGTCTCCTTTGGAAGGGCGGTGACGAGGGGACAATCGACCGCTTCGGTCCGCACGGGGCGGCCTATGCCGTGGGCCTTGGCAACCGGATTACTTATCGCCTCCAGTCTGGCTATCTCTATTCCTACGCGCTGGTGATGCTGCTCGGCCTGATCGGCGCCGCCAGCTGGGCGATCTGGTGGGCAAAGTGAGCGGACTTCCATTGCTGAGCCTGCTGATCGTCGTTCCGCTTATCGCGGGCGTCTTGTGCCTGCTGGTGAAAGCGCAGGGCGCCCGCTGGACGGCGCTCATCGCGACCCTCATCGAGCTGGTGATCAGCATTTATTTGTGGGCGCAATACAACCCCGACGGCGCGCAATGGCAGTTCCAGGAACTTCATCCGGTCGGCGGCGGCGTGAACTGGGCGCTTGGCATCGATGGAATCGCATTGATGCTGATCGTGCTCACCGCTTTCCTCATGCCGATTTGTATCGGCGCGAGCTGGCGCGCGATAGAGAAGCGCGTCCCCGAATACATGGCCTATTTCCTGCTGATGGAGGCCCTGATCATGGGCTCCTTCGCCGCCCAGGACCTGTTCCTCTTCTACATCTTCTTCGAAGGCGGCCTGATCCCGATGTACTTCATCATCGGTATCTGGGGCGGCGCAGAGCGCATCAAGGCCAGCTACAAATTCTTCCTCTACACCTTGTTCGGCTCGGTGCTGATGCTGATCGCCATGCTCTACATGGCGGGAACGGCGCACACGACTTCGATCCCGGCGCTGATGGCCTACGACTTCTCGAAGGAAGCGCAGACTTTCCTCTTTCTCGCTTTCCTCGCCAGCTTCGCCGTCAAGCTGCCGATGTGGCCGGTCCACACCTGGTTGCCCGATGCGCACGTCCAGGCGCCGACCGCAGGTTCGGTGATCCTGGCGGGTGTGCTGCTGAAGCTCGGGGGCTATGGCTTCATCCGCTTCTCGCTGCCGATGTTCCCCGACGGATCGGCGCAGTTCATCCCGCTGATGTTCATCCTTTCCGGGATCGCGGTCGTCTATACCAGCCTCGTCGCGCTGGCGCAGCGGGACATGAAGAAGCTCATCGCTTATTCGTCCGTCGCGCACATGGCGTTCGTCACCTTCGGCCTCTTCGCGATGAACCGCCAGGGAATCGAGGGAGCAATGTTGGTCATGCTCGGCCACGGATTGGTGTCGGGCGCGCTCTTCCTCTGCGTCGGCGTGGTTTACGATCGGCTGCACACACGCGAGATCGACCGCTACGGCGGGCTTTCCGACAATATGCCCGGCTATGCCCTGCTGTTCATGGTCTTCACCATGGCCAGTGTCGGACTCCCGGGCACCAGCAATTTTGTCGGTGAGTTCCTGAGCCTGGTCGGCACCTATCACGCGTCGAGCTGGGCCGCGATCGTCGCCACGACCGGGATCATCCTCGGCGCCGTCTACATGCTGTGGCTCTACTGGCGGATCTGCTTCGGGACACAGCGCAATGCCGATGCCGCCGCCATGCCCGATCTCAGCCCGCGCGAATGGTGGCTGCTGGCGCCGATCGCGCTCGCAGTCTTCTGGATGGGCATCTACCCGGAAAGCTTCCTTCACCCGATGCGCAACGATGTCGGGCGCCTGATCACACGCATGGAGCGCGTGCAGCCAGCCGGTGACTCGAAGCTGACTTTGGGCAAGGGCGGGGCCCACATGGATATGGGACACATGCACTGATGGGCCGCTTCGCGCCTCTTCTGCCCGAGCTGATCCTGTCGATCGGCGGGACCATTCTGATGATGGTCGCGGCGTTCACAGGTCGTCGCGGCTCGAGCGTTACCAGCTGGCTCGCGGTCGGACTGCTGCTCGCCGCCACCGTCGCGTTGATTGGCGCGCCCTCTCACGCCGGGCCGATCTTTGATGGCTTCGTCGGTGCGGACCTGTTCGCGAGCTTTGGCAAGGCGATCATCTTCCCCGCCGCCGCAGTTGCAATCATCGCTGCCCACGGTTGGTTCGAGCGCGGCACCGAGCATGCCAGCGAATATGCGGTGCTGATCGTGTTCTCCGCAGTAGGAATGAGCGTCATGGTCTCGGCGACGAGCCTGGTCGCGCTCTACGTCGGCCTCGAGCTTACGAGCCTTGCCAGTTACGTCCTTGCTGCCTACCGCCGCACCGACGAGCGCTCGGCCGAGGCCGGGCTTAAATATTTCGTGCTCGGTGCTCTGGCGAGTGGCATCCTGCTCTACGGCATTTCGCTGCTCTATGGCTTTACCGGAACGATGAGCTTCACCGGCCTCGCCGCGGCGTTCGGTCGCGGTGCGCCGACGCTCGGCCTGCTGTTCGGTCTCGTGTTCGTGCTCGCCGGGCTCGCTTTCAAGATCAGTGCGGTGCCGTTCCACATGTGGACCCCGGACGTCTACGAAGGCGCGCCGACGCCAGTCACTGCCTTCTTCGCCTCGGCGCCTAAGGCTGCCGCGGTGCTGCTCGCGACGCGCCTGTGCGTCGAAGGGCTCGGCCCCGCGACCGACGCCTGGCGGCAGATCGTCATCTTTGCTGCGCTCGCCTCAATCTTTCTCGGCGCGGTCGCCGCCTGGGGCCAGACGAATATCAAGCGGCTACTCGCTTATTCCTCGATCAATAATGTCGGCTTCGCGCTGATCGGTCTCGCCGCCGCGGGATCCGCAGGCGTCTCTTCCGTGCTCTTCTACATGGCCGTCTACGTCGTCATGACTCTAGGCGCATTCCTCTGCGTGCTGTGGATGCGCAATTCGGACGGCCAGCCGGTCGAGGAAATCGCCACTCTCTCGGGACTCGCCCAGACGCGGCCCGGATTCGCGGCGGCGATCGCCATCTTCATGTTCAGCCTGGCCGGCATCCCGCCTTTGTTCGGTTTCTGGCCCAAGCTGGTGGTGTTCAGGGCAGCGATCGCGAGCGGCTATATCTCGTTGGCGGTCGCCGGCATCCTCGGCACCGTCGTCGGCGCCTATTACTACCTCAAGATTATCAAGGTCATGTACATGGACGAGCCAGCGGAGCCCTACGCGCGCATCCGCCAGCCGGTACAGGGTGCGCTGATCCTGCTTGCGGCGGTTCTTGTATCGCCGCTCGGCTACCTGCTGATCGGCCCGCTTGGTTCATTGACTGACAAAGCCGCGGGTAGCCTCTTCTGAGCCGCATCATTATCGTAGACCTCACCGGCTCGACCAACGCCGACTTGCTTGCCGATCCGACCGCTGTCGAGGGCCGCTGGCTGGTCGCGCTTGAGCAGGAAGCCGGGCGGGGGCGACAGGGCCGGACCTGGGCATCAGCGCCCGGAAATTTCTTCGGCAGCACACTAGTGCAGCTGCGCGAGGGTGATCCTTCGCCGCAGACGCTTTCCCTCGCCGCCGGGCTGGCGCTCGTCGAGGCGATCGATGTTGCAGCACCTGACCAGCCGGTGGTGCTGAAATGGCCCAACGACATCATGCTTGGCCGACGAAAGCTCGCCGGCATCCTGTTGGAACGTAGCGACGACCGTGTTGCCGTAGGTTTCGGCGTCAACCTCGCCAGCGCCCCATCGCTACCCGACCGCGAGGGGGCCTCGTTGAGCAGCAAAATTGCGCCTCAGGCCTTCGCGCCCTTGCTCGCAGCCAGCTTCGCGCGACTGCTTGAGCTCTGGCGCCAGACTGAGCCGGCAATGCTCGCTCAGGCGTGGCTTACGCGCGCGCATCCGGTTGGTACCCGCCTTACCGTCCATTCGACGAGCGATGAGCTAGTTTACGGCACTTTCGACGGCATTGAGTCCGATGGCGCGCTGCGCCTCCGCAGGGACGACGGGATGATCAACATCGTCCGCGCCGGGGACGTCGAGTTGTGAAGGGCAGTCGACATAGCTAGTGCGCGGCCATGATCCTGGCGGTGGATGTTGGCAATACGAACCTGGTCTTTGCACTCGTCGACAAGGGCGAGATCAAGGCGCGCTGGCGCATCGCCACCGATCCGCGTCGCACCGCCGACCAATATTCGGTCTGGCTGCATCAGCTGCTGGAGCTCGAGGGCTATTCCCGCGAAGACATCGAGGGCGTGATCATCGGCACAGTCGTGCCGCGGGCGCTGCACAATCTCGAAGTCCTATCCGAAAAATATTTCCACAAGACTCCGCTCATTGCTGGGCAAGGCGCCGCGACCTGGCCGCTGCGGCTCGACGTCGACGAACCACAGAATGTCGGCGCCGACCGCGCGCTCAACGCGGTTGCGGCCCATGCCAAATATCCTGGCGATTTGCTGGTCATCGACTTCGGCACGGCAACGACCTTCGACGTGGTCGGCGGAACCGGCGCCTACAGCGGCGGGGTTATTGCGCCCGGCATCAACCTCTCGCTCGACGCGCTGGTTAGCGCCGCCGCCAAGCTGCCGCGCATCGCGATCGAGGCACCAGCGAGCAATAGTGTGATCGGCCGCACGACGCAGGATCAAATGCTGATCGGTATCTATTGGGGCTACATTGCGATGATCGAAGGCCTCACCGAGCGGATCAAACGGGAGCTCGACCGACCGGCAAAAGTCATCGCGACTGGTGGTCTGGCGACCTTGTTCGACAAGCACACGAACGTATTCGACGCGATTGAACCCGATCTCACGATCCAGGGTTTGAGCCTGTTGTACGACATCGCGGTGCGCAGCTCGAAATGATCCCCCGAGAAGAACTGCTGTTCGTTGCCCTCGGGGGCTCGGGCGAGATTGGCATGAACGTCAATCTCTACGGCTGCCGCGGCCAGTGGATCATGGTCGACCTCGGCCTCACCTTCGCTGATCCCAGCTACCCCGGCGTAGAGCTGATCCTCCCTGACCTGGAGTTCATCGAGAACCAGCAGGAGCGGTTGGCGGGCATCGTGCTGACGCACGGTCACGAGGATCACATCGGAGCTCTTCCGTACCTAGCGGAAGAACTGAAAGCCCCATTGTTCGCGACGCCATTCACCGCGGGGCTCATCGCCGGCAAGCTTGAGGAGGAAGGGCTCACCGGAGCCGTAAAGCTGAATATCGTGGAACGAGGCGGAACCATCGAGCTCGGGCCGTTTCGCGTCAGCTTCGTCGCGCTGTCGCATTCCATCCCCGAAGGGAACGGCGTCCTAATTGAAACGCCCTTCGGCAACATCTTCCACACCGGCGACTGGAAGATTGATGAGACGCCCGTCCTCGGTGAAGCGCCGAGCACAGAGGCGCTCACCGATATAGGCGATCGAGGCGTGCTCGCCCTGGTTTGCGATTCCACCAACGTCTTTCAGGACCTGCCGTCGGGCTCAGAAGAAAGCGTCCACGCCGGACTGCTGGCGAAGGCGGCCGAGGCAAAGGGTCGCGTTTTGGTCACCACGTTCGCCTCGAACGCCGCGCGACTGCAGACGATCGGCCGTGTCGCACGCGAGACTGGACGGGAGGTGTGCATCGCCGGACGCTCGCTCGAACGGATCCTGCGAGTCGCCCAGACAACCGGCTATCTCAAAGACTTCCCGCAGCCGATCGGCTTCGACGAAGCCATGCGACTACCGCGAAATCAGGTGTTGATCATTGCGACCGGTGGGCAAGGGGAGCCGCGCGCGGCCCTCGGGCGGATCGCGGGCGGGACCCACGAACTCAAGCTCAGCGAAAACGACACGATCATTTTTTCGTCGCGGATCATTCCGGGGAACGAGATCGCGATAGGCCGGATCATGAACCAGCTTTCGGACCTCGGAGTCCGGATCATCACAGAGCGCCAGGCGCACGTCCATGTCTCTGGGCATCCCGGGCGTCCCGAGCTGATCGAAATGTACAATTGGGTGCGGCCCGAGATTGTCGTCCCGGTGCACGGCGAAGCGAGACATCTCGCCGAGCACGCGCGATTGGCGCTCAGCCACGGCGTTCGGCACTCTGTCGTGCAGGAGAATGGCGACGTTATTCGCCTCGCGCCAGGTGAGCCCAAGAAGCTTGACGAGGTGCGCGTCGGTCGGCTGGTGCTCGATGGCGACGTGATCCTTCCCGCCGACGGTCAGACGGTGAACGAGCGGCGGCGGATCGGATATGGCGGACTGATCACTGTGGCGGTGCCAGTTGGCGACGACGGTAAACTCGCGGGAAAACCCCTGGTCCGCCCGTTCGGAATTCCGGTCGAGGAGGATCGCGAGGACTTCATCGCCGACGCCACCGATGCAGCCACCCGCGCTTACAGCTCGGGAGCCGACGAAGAGAAGATGCGCGAAGCTGTGCGCCTTGCCGTGAGGCGCTGCGCCACCCTGTGGACCGGCAAGAAGCCTTTGGTTGAAGTTATGATGCTCCAGGTTGCTCACTAGCCGCGATGGCATTCAGCTCGATCTTCGCGATCTATTTTCTGTTCTTTGCCTTCAGCGCTTTTCTGCTGTTACCATTCGGCGTCAGGACAGACGAGGAGGCGGGAACTCCCAAGGTGGCGGGCCAGGCCGACAGCGCACCCCATCGGTTCAATATCAAGCGCCACCTGATCAAGGCTGCGATCGTCGGCGCTCTGCTGTTCACGCTCTATTATGCGAACTGGACTTACGGCTGGATCACGCCGGACGATCTGGATTTCTACCACCGCTTCTAACGAAGCCGGTCGATCCCCTGAGAGAGCGCAGCATAGAGCTTGCCCATATCGGACGACATGAGCGTCACCGCAATCATCCCGCCGTCGCGCTCCGCGAGCACGCGACGGAGCATGGCCTCGAAATCGGCGATGTAGCGGTTGACCGACTGCTGGAACTCGGTGTCGCTCTCGTAATGGGCGCGGATCGCCCGCGTCTCGCTGCCGCCGATCAGGCGGACTGCGCGGCTGGTGAACACGCCGCGGTTGCCCTTGAGGTAAGAGTTCCAAGCCTTGTCGTCGATTTCGTCGGCCATGATCTTGCCGACGTCGATCGCCGCCGAGTGCATCGAGTCAATCAGCAGGGCGACACGCTTGGCGAAGGCCTCGCTGCCCTTCTCCTGCTGTTCCTTGCTGGTTTGCTCAATGTGCGCCTCGAGCGCCGACGCGGTCTGGCCGATTGAGATCATTTGCTGCGTGAGGCGGTCGGACGCTGATCGAGCAGAATCGACCGCTCGGGCGGCGACATTCTCGACGTCGCGCAGGCGATCCTCGATGCTCTCGCGGATCACGCGCTCGAGCGCCTTCGCGGCTTCTTCCGACAATTTGCCGGCCGATTCGGGAATGACTGCCTGGATGGCTTCACGTGCCCGTTCCGCAGCGTGCGCGGCGGCTTCCTTCACCTGAACAAGCGAGGCGACCAGGGCCGGTCCCGTTTCGCTGCTGAGGCTCGTCGCTTCGCGCTCGACCTGCGCGAGAGTCGAGGCGAGTTGCGCGAGCTTCGACTGCGCATCCTCGACGCCATTGTCTACGCTGGAGAGCAGTGCCGCAAAGCGCTCGCGCTGCTCGGCAATTTCGGCGCCGGTCGCGCTAAGCTTCTCACCCGCTTCAACCGTTGCGTCGCGCAGCCAGCTGATTTCTGGCTTGGCATTTGCGGCGGCTTCGGCAAGGCGGTCGGCACCGCCCTGCGCTTCGCCAATGGCAATGCCGACCCCGTCGCGAATTTCCGCGGCGAGCTTCTCAACGCTGGCATGCAGCGCGGCCGTGCGCTCAGCGAGGGAGCCGATTGCGGTGTCCTGCGTGCCGGCCTGCGCCGCAAGCGTGTCGAGCTCGGAACGGGCGCGCGTCAGCGATTCGAGGAAATGGTTCGCGCGCTCGTCGCCGTTGGTGGCGAGCTCGGTGAAGCGCTCGTCGATGAGTGCAAGGCCACGATCGATCTCGGCAATCATCCGCTGCGACGCGCGGTCCTGCTCGGCCACGCGTGCGGAGAGCCCTTCGAGCGAATTGCTCGCTTGGTTGATATTGGCAGTCAGGGATTCCGCAGCCACCATGCCTGCTTTGCCAAAGCCCGCTGAAGCCTGCTCGACGAGCGCAGAGACCGCTGCGGCCTGGATGTCTATGCCGGAGCGGATTTGCTCAAGAGTTGCGGAGGTCCGCTCCAGGAGCACGTCGAGCGTGCCCGAATAAGCGGTTTCGGCCTCACCGACGCGAGCTGCTGCTGCGGCACTTGCGGTTTCGATCTCGGCGAGACGGCCCGCCAGCCGATTCGTGGCTTCGGCGACGAGCTCGTCGGCAGTTCGCGTCCGATCGGCGAGCTTGTCTACCTGCTGGCCGAACGCTTCGGCCTTCGCCGCCGATTGGCTTCCGACGGAGCGGATCTGCTCGGCTACTGCGCGTGCCGTCTGCTCGGCGCGCGGCAGGTCCTCAAGGAGCACTGCGATATCGTTGCGGGCAGCCTCTGCCGCGCGATCGAGCGCGTCGCCGTGCCGCTTCAGTTTCTCGCTGCTGCTGTCGAACTCGCGCGTGATCCCACCGAGCTTCCCCGTCGCATCGTCACCAAGCTGCATCAGATGCTGGGACATCATCGTCAGCTCGGACCGGCTGTCGGTGATTCGCTGCGACAGGACTTCGAGCAGCGCCTCCAGGCTCCGCGCTTCGCTGCGCATCGTGACGACCGACCGTGTGAAGCGTTCGGCTTCCTTGCGCCGCGTGCGGCCAAACATGAGCCAAACGAGACCCATGAGCGCGAGCGGTCCAGCGGCGACCGCCACCCACTGCGCAATCTGCGGGGAAGTTAACGGCTGTCCGGCGAGAGTTCGTCCTGCCGACCAGGCGCTATAGGCGAGCCACAGCCCAGCAAGGATCGTGAGCGCAATGCCGAGAACATGGCGCCCACCGGCTCCGCGCTCCTCCGCATTCTGCTCGCGCCACTGTTCTTCGTCGAACGTGGGCTCGACGAAGTCGACGCTGCTCCCCAGCAAATCGGTGGGCTCTGCCGCGTTTTGCGCCGGGGGCAGGGTTTGGGCGCGCTGTGGAGTGGGTGTCATCGCAAGAAGCAGTTTACCATCTTTGACGATGCACGAAAGCGATTAGAGAGGCATTGCAAAATGGAAGGGGGAGGCTGCTTCACGCAATGGCGATTGGCGCGCTAATCGGAGCTTATCAGGAGGACGACAGAGGCGGCCTTCGCGCCCTCCTGCCGCTGGCTGGCCGAACTTTGCTCGAATATCAGGTGCGCTGCGCCGCAGCGGCCCGAGCTGCGCCGATCGTGGTAGTGGTCGAACGCGTGCCCCAAGCGTTGCAGGACGCTTTCGAGCGTCTTCGCCTCGACGGCATAGGAGTATTCCCGGTCAGCGACGTTGAAGAGGCGGTCAGCCGATTCGAGGCCGGATCGATGATCCTGCTGATCGGCGACGGCATCGCTCCGCCAGTGGATCTCGTTGCATCCTTCACCCAGGAACCGGAGCCCGCGGTCGGCACCGTTCCGGATGACGAGCAGCATGAGTTGTTCGAACGAATCGACGCCGAGTCGCGTTGGGGCGGTGTGGCAGTCGTCGACGCGCACCTGCTCGGCTCGACGGCGGCCATGCTCGGCGACTGGGATCTGCAGTCGACCTTGCTTCGCCGGACGATCCAGGAAGGCGCCCGGCGCGTGCCGGTCGCGGACGCCGGCGGCGAACCTTTGCTCGCGAACAGCGCCGATCAGCTCACGCATTTCCAGCGGCATCTGGTGCAGGCGTCGCGCGGCGGCCGCGACGATTGGATAAGCCGCTACCTTCTTCCGGCTGTCGAGGATTTTGCCACCGAGCAGCTGATGGAAACGCCGGTCCGGCCGCTCTGGCTGATCTGGGCGGCCCTGGCACTGACGCTCGGCGGCGCAGTGTGCTTCACTCGTGGGTGGCTCGGCGCAGGCCTCGTGCTCCTCGTGCTTTCGACGCCCCTCGACCTCATTGCCGCCCGCCTCGCGAGCATAAGACTGAAGCCGCTCCCGATAAGATTGCTGAGCCGCTTGGCGCTCTGGCCCGCCGCCGGCATCGCACTGCTCGCCGTCGGCTTATGGGAGATGCGGCATGGGACTGGATGGGGCTCGCTTGTTGCCGCAGTAGCCGCATGCGCCTTCGCGGAGGCTTCTCGTATCGAGAAAGTGACAATGCCGCCAGGCGGCGATATTTGGCTCCTGTCGCGGCGCAATGCGATCTTCCTCGCCATTCCTTTCGCGCTTGGCGGCGTCTGGACCGCCTATCTGCTCGCCGTTCTGCTCTACGCAGCGGTCTCATTCTTCATCGTTCAGCGGGTGCGCCATTCGACATCGAGTTGACGCGAAGTTAACCGAAATCGGATAAGTCCAGGCCGATGACGCCGGAAGAATGGCCCATAGCTGCCCCGGCAGCGGACGGGAACGCACCTGCGCGCCTCGCGGGACGCGGGCGGCTATCCACCGTTCGGAGGGACTTTTTCCTCGATCCCGCCAAGCGTTTGACGGAGCAGGAGCGGGCGCTGATGACGGCGATGCTCAACTGCCTCGTCAGCGACGTGGCCGACGCGATCCGCGCTGCGCTGCCGAACGGACGGCTCGCTGCAAACGATGATGGAGACGCGGCGCTGATCGAGGTGTTGACCGCCTCCCGCCTGCTCGATGAGCCCGGGTTGATGGCGCTTCTGCTCCGCCGCGCCGATGAAGAGCGGATCGCGACTGCAGCGAGATCGCGCAGCGGCCGCCATGAGGCGCGTGTGCTGCAAGGCATGGTAAGCCACGACTATGGCGCGGTCGCTGCGGCCGCCATGGCTCTGATTCTCGGCCGCGGCCGCCGGCGCGATCGCTTCGGCCAGTGCCTGATCGCCTATGACGATCTGCCGGCCAATAGCGCCGAGGCGCTCGTCCATGCCGTCTCCGCCGGCTTGCGCCGCGAGCTTGCTGCAAGTCGCGGCTTTCCAGTTGCGGATTTCGAGCTCGCCCAAGCTTCGGACCATGTCCTCGAGAGTCATGACGAGGAGCGCGGGATCGATTCTCTGACCGGGTCGCTCGTGCACTTCCTCGACGAGGCCGGTGGACTGACCGACGGCCTGGTCCTTGCTGCCGCGCACGAGGGCGAAGTCGCCTTTGTTGCGGAGGTTCTTGCCAGGCGCGCCGGGATTCCGATCGATTCGGCTATGGACGAATTGCTGTCCGGAGAGCCCGATCATCT
>Ga0068857_100003067_pt1 | contig 13814 bp, 8 predicted proteins | sample KBSCornC72_FD_66591 | JGI IMG/M metagenome (GOLD analysis project Ga0068857, IMG submission 66591) | Corn rhizosphere microbial communities from Kellogg Biological Station, Michigan, USA - KBS Corn C7-2 | ecosystem: Host-associated > Plants > Roots > Rhizosphere > Soil ...
AGCCGGATTCGGTCGCTCGTCCCCGGCTCGCCGTTGTCGGTGAGCCAGACGGTGGCGGTGAAACCCGACTCGCCGTTGACGGTTGCCGGCCCACTGATACGCCGCGTGTCCTCGTCAGTGCCGTCCTGGACGTACGACGCGATGGTGTGGAGATGGATGAGATCGCCGTTCTCGTGGTTCTTGAAGTTCAACTCGCCGAACAGCACGTCCTTGCTCGTCACACCCGCGTTTCCGCCGTACGACACGTTGTTAGGCTCGAGCACGAATCCGCCGTACGTGACGAAGTCGCACACGGGAGTCGGGGCCGCGTTGACGAACGTCACGAGCGCGTCGTGGTACATGTTGAACTCGACCGTCGCCGAGCGATTGGCGAGGTTGAAGATTCCGGGATTGCCACTGTTATCAACGTTCGTGGCGATCGAGAGCAACGTCCGGTCGGCGGCCTCGATGATTGTTGCCCGTACGTTCGGATCGAAAACCACGCCGGCGACGACAGGACGCGTGAAGAGAGTCCTACACTGGCCCGCCGCCAGGCTGAACGTGTACGTGCGGGTGCCGGCCAGAGTGAGACCGTTGTCCAGTCGAACCTGAAGGGCGTCGAAAGAACGCACGCCGAGAACCGGCGCGTCGAACACCACTGTAAAGCTGCCCGCGTCACCGGTCTTGCAAACGATGAGATCACCGTTCGCTGTCGTGGAACCGGCGAGGTTGAACACCATTGACTTTGGAACCCGAGCAACGGGCGACGTTGGCGACGTGGACTGCTCGGTTGCGCAGGCGATCACGCCAGCAAATGCTAGCGCAGCGGAACTTGCAGAGACTGCCAGGCGGTCGGTTCTCATAGCGCCTCACGGGTCTAGAGGGACGACACTTTCGGCAACCGGCGTCGACCTGGAGCGCAAGCCGCCGTGAAAAGGCCAACACATGCTCACCTGTGCAGAGGCACGGTGCGCGTATGAGTCCCGACTCGCGCCCCCGAGTCTGCTCCATAATGAGAACCTTCTAAGAAATCGGCAAGCGGCCGCTCGCTATAGGTTTGCGCGTCGTGGCGGCGGGCTCGTCTGTGGGTGAAGCTGATCGCTGGTGTTCGGGATGCCGCCGGAGGTGGGCGCCTAACGGCGATCGCCAACTGTCGGACATGAGTCGGACTTTCCAACTCGATTAGTCGGCATTAATGTGGCGCCGCCTAACAGCAGGGAGTTCGCCATGCGCCGTTGTATCGCCGCGCTCGTCGCCATCACGCTCAGCGGTTCGCTCGCCTGTTCCAAGTTCGAGCCGCCTACGGCACCAACCGCTTCAATGCTGACATCGCCAAACGCGTCCACTTCTGGGAGAGTCGATCCGCTCGACGTTTCCGGGTCGTGGGTGACGCGTGAGTTCCTGTACGTGGCCCCACTACCTGGCGCTGATGGCCGCGTTCGCTGCGAGTCATACGCGTGGATCGAGAATGAAGAATGGAATTCCGTGCTGTTGGAGCAGCAGGGTACACACATCGTTGGCACCAGCCGCCCGGGGATGCAGATCAATTGCTCCGCGAGCACACCGGACGGTCGCTTCGCCGGTTGGGTCGTCGACATCGATGACGCCTTCGAAGGGCAGGCGACGGGCAAGGAGGTCCGCCTCTCGCTCAACAAGTACATTGAGGCCCGGGTAGCCCTGGATGCGAATGGCGGGTGGAGCGGCACCATTCGTATTCGGATGGACCCGCGACCCCTGGCCGAGCCGTACTGGGTCGAACAGCCGTTCGACTTGTGGACGACGACCACCTATCCCTGCTGGTGGGTCCACCTGGAACCGCCCTACTGTATCGACTTCCCGTAGGCGCGTATCGCTGGCGCTTGGCCGACACACTCGGTACGTGATCCGGGCCGCGTCACCTGATCGTTAGGCAATCCGGCGAATACCCCTCGTTCCCCTATGGCAGCTGGCCGGTCGCGGCTTGCACGGAGACGGCCCAGATCCACAGGAGGATGAGGAGGGCCTGGAGGAGCCGCGACCATGGTAGCCGCCGGGCACGTTCCCGCATCATGGCCGCCTTCCCATCAGGCGCGCCGGTGAGCTCCGGTCGACGCATCGTGGCGCTGGCGATCAATCGGGCGGCGCTCGTCATCTCATAGCTCCCGGAATCCAGGTCTTCGATACGCTGTGGCCTAACGTGCCGCTCCCACGGTCATTGGCTGAGCAGGGCCTGCGGTGGTGGGCTGCCCTCTGGTGACCCGGCCCGGGTTGTACCACCCTCCAATCGCGCTGGCCAGTTGATCGGCCTCCACCGGTCCCCATGTTCCCGGCTCGTACTCCCGCACGGGCGTCGCATTGTCGAGGATCGGCTCGACGATCGCCCAGGCGCCTTCGACCGCATCCGCGCGCACGAAGAGCATCGCCTCGCCCCGCATGGCGTCGGTCAACAGTCGCGCGTAGGCGTCAGCCTCTTCGCGCTGCGGCTGCTTCATCGCCGAGAGCTCCACCGGGAGTGACGCCATCTCCATCCCGGGTTTCTTGACGCGTGCGCCGAGACCGATCGAGAACTCGGGACCGAGGCGGAAACGAAGGTAGTTGTGGCCCGGAACGATCCGATTGATCGGCGGTGGCTGAAGCTTGACGAGGACCTCGGTCGCAGTCACGGGGAGCGACTTGCCGGCGCGAATGAGGAATGGCACGCCCTTCCACCGCGGCGAGTCGATCTCCAGTCGCACGGCGACGAACGTCTCCATCTGAGAGTCGGGGGCAACCCCGTACTCCTTGCGGTACCCGCGAAACTGTCCGCGTACGACCTGGGCCGGGTCGATCGGGGGAATGGCGTGAAAGACCTTCGCCTGCTCATCCCGGATCGCCCCGGCGCCCATTTGCGCTGGCATTTCCATCGCGAGGAGCGCCACGACCTGTAGCAGGTGATTCTGCAGGACGTCGCGGATCGCCCCGTTCTCCTCGTAGAACTTGCCGCGTCCCGCCACGCCGAATTCTTCCGCCATCGTGATCTCGACGCTCTGGATATAGTTGCGATTCCAGATCGGCTCGAGGAACGTGTTGGCGAACCGAAAGACCAGCAGGTTCAGCACCGTGTCCTTGCCCAGATAGTGATCGATCCGGTAGATCGACGACTCCGGAAACACGGCATGCAGCGACTGGTTGAGCTGTCGAGCCGACTCGAGGTTCCGCCCGAACGGTTTTTCGATGATGACTCTCGAGTTCCGCGCGCAGTCCGCCGCCTCCAGGCCTTTGCTGACGGTTGAAAACAGGCTTGGTGGAATCGCCAGGTAGTGCGTTGGATGAGCGGCCTTGCCGAGCGCGGTCCGCAGTTGAGCAAACGTGGATGGATCGTTGTAGTCGCCGTCGACGTACCGCAGTAGTTCCATCAGACGACGAAACGCGTTGTCGTCCACCCCGCGCCCGTGTTCGGCGAGGCTGGTCCGCGCGCGCTCGCGCAACTGTTCGACCGTCCAGCCCGCCTTGGCGACGCCGATGACCGGGACCCTGAGCGACCCGTGGCGGATCATGTTCTGCAGCGCCGGGAAGATCTTCTTGTAGGCGAGATCTCCGGTCGCACCGAAGAAGACGAGCGCGTCCGACCGAACCTGTGCGTCCTCGGTCCCGCCAGGTCCGGATGATGACGCCGACGTGCCATTGGACATGCCTCACCGCTCCCTGTGGCCTTCGTAACGATCACCGGTGGCGCCGCGCCCGTGGTATTAGGCCAAGGAGCAACATGGCAACCGCCCACGATACGAGCGCGGCCGACGCCGCCCTCCAGCCGCCGGCGAGTACGATGCAGGCTCGTGCGTGCGGCGGGAAACATTAGCGGTGCCTAACGAGTCGGGGCTCGCATCTTGCGCCGCGGTCCGGACGACTCGGCCGTCTCGCTTACCACCGGAGATGACGCTCATGTTGCCCAGCCTTCGTCCCTACGACGTGCTGCTTCGTGCCGTACACTCGGCCACGTCGGAGCTCGAGCTCGGAGACATTCGCGCGCTGATCGCCCACCATGCCGGCGGCGCGCTCGAAGAGATTGACGGCGTGATCGCTACGCGACGCCGTGCGTTGGCGGCACAAGACCAACGCCCGCCAAGGGACGGTCGAGACGGACGGAGCTCAGCGCCGTCCGATATACCCTCGTGAGCTCAACCTTCCTGTCGCCGACCGGTCCATCGCCGAGCCATTCCTGGACACTCATTCACGCGGCTGCAACAAGAAACACCCCGACAGGATGACAGGATGAACAGGATCAACCGCGTGCGTGCAGTGCGACGTTCGAAGTAGGTCTTCAACGAAACTCGGTGGTGGGCGACGCGCGGCATCCTGTTCATCCTGTCATCCTGTCTCACGTTGTTGATGTCAATCGACACGGTGCGGCTTCGACGAAAATTCCTTCGCGATCCAACCTGATTCCGCATCCGACTGGGCTCGAAAGTACTTGAGTATTAGCGGTCAAGTCGCTCCTGTCGAGCCACTTTCTCGATTCACATCATGTTGATTCGGAAGTTGGATCAAGCCACCGGAGCTCCGACCTGCATGCGTGCCGGGTTCGCCCACGCTTCCGGCGCCTGACCCACGCTGCGAGAATACCGGCGGCGAAGGAGCGCGCACGATCTCTCGAGCGGGTGAAGGCGACTATGAGTGTCAACAGGCGGGACATGCTCGTCGGGCTCGGCGGCATCGTGGCTGGCGCAGCGCTCGGCAACCGTGAGGCGCGAGGCGCGACCGACGCGGTTGGTGAGCAGGGGACCGCCTTCCCGCGGAAAGCCGACTTCAACATGGCCCCCGGCTACACCTACATCAGCGGCGCCTACACGCATCCCATGCCGATTGCGGCGGCCGAGGCGTACCGCCGGGTCGTCGACCGCCGGTCGACTGTCGGGACGCCCGCCACGGCGCCCGCGGCACCCTCGTCGCCGGCGCCCGTGAATCCCAAGGCGGCGTTCGCGGCGCTCATCAACGCGAAGCCGTCGGAGATCAGCTACATCCCGAACACGAGCACGGGTGAGAATCTCGTCGTCGAATGTCTCGGGATCGCGGCGAACGCCGGAAACGTCGTCACCGATGCACTGCACTTCGAGGGCGCGCTCGTCCATCTCATGGAGCTGAAGAAGCGCGGACTCGACCTGCGGATCGTGGCACCGCGTGAGGACGGCCGCATCGACATGAAGGACCTCGAGCGGGTGGTGGACCGCAACACGAAGCTCGTCGAGGTGTCGCTCGTGTCGATGTACAATGGCTTTCAGCATGACCTGAAGGCGGTGTGCGCCCTCGCCCACGCGCACGGCGCGTACGTGTACGCGGACATCATCCAGGGCGTGGGGGCGGTCCCCCTCGACGTGCGAGCGACCGGCCTCGATTTCGCGGCCACGTCGTCCTACAAGTGGCTCATGGGGGATTTCGGACTCGGCTTTCTCTTCATCAGGGAAGAGCTGCTCGGGTCGGTGATTCGGCGGCCGCACTGGAGCTATGAGTCGGCGCCGGATACGAACATTCACACGTCGCCGCTCGACCCGCAGTTCCCGACGCCCGTCACGTATACGCCGGGGTCGGACGCGAGCACGTACTTTCAGCTCGGGACGATGGCGAGCGGCGTCGCCGCGGCGTTAGGCGTTTCCATCCCCTACATCCAGCGGCTTGGCGTCGAGCGCATTCAGGATTACCGGCAGCCCATGCTCCGGCGCCTGCAGCAGGAGCTGCCGCGTCTCGGCTTCAGGCCGCAGACACCGCTCGACAGCACCTCGCCGATCGTGACGTTCGCGCACAAGGACGCGGCGACGATCTCGAAAAAGCTGGAGGCCGCCCGCGTGAACGTCCGCGTCGCGGACTACTGGATGCGTATCGCCCCGTCCGTCTACAACGACATGCACGACGTCGAGCGCCTGCTCGAGGCGCTGGCCTGACCGACGGTCTGCGCGTTCGGCCAGCCTACTCGGAACGCAGCGCGACGTTCGCGTCCACGCGCGACGCGCGGACGGCCGGGATCCAGCTCGCGGCCAGCGCCACGCCCACCAGCGTGAGCGCCACCGCGACGAACACCCACGGGTCCCTCGGCGAGACGTTGAAGAGCAGGGGCTTCACCCACTTGCTCGCATAGAGCGCCGCGCCCACGCCCAGCACAACCCCCACACCGGCGAGCCTCAGTCCATCCGTCACGACGAGGCGCACCACGTCAGCGGCCTGCGCACCTAACGCGCGACGCACTCCCAGCTCGTGCGTGCGCTGAGCCACGTTGTACGAGATGACGCTGTACAACCCGATCGCCGCCAGCACCAGCGCCAGCACACCGAACGCCACGAACATCGTCGCGCCGAGCTCCCACGAGCGCTTCTGCGACCCGAGAATCTCGCTGATGGGCGTGATCGTGATGTATGACGACCCAGGCATCTCCTTCTGGAGGCTCCGCCGCACCGCCTCACTGAACTTCGTCGCGTCGCCTTTCATGCGCACGAACAGCCCGCCTTCGTGCGGATGGAACTGCGCCGCCGACAGGTAATAGAAGTAGCCCGAATCCGCAGCGAGGCTCTGCTCCTTGATGTTCTCGGCGATCCCGACGACGAACGTACACGGCATCGTGTCCGCCGAGACCTTCATGCATTGCCCGATGGGATCTTTGCCGGGCCAGAGCACCTTGCCCATGGCCTCGCTGACGACGGCGGCGCGTGGGGCATTCGGGCCGTCCTCCGCTGTGATGCCGCGACCGCGAAGGATCCGGGTCCCGAGCGTCGCGAAGTACTCGGGCGACACGGCGTTGAGGTCGAACTGGCCGAGCCGGCTGACCGTGTCGATGCCGGCAACGTACAGTCCCATGCTCCACTGGCTCCAGAACGGCATCGTCAGTTGCGTACTGACGTTCTCGACGCCGGGCAGCGTCTTGGCCGTTCGCTGCAATCGTTGCCGCAGCTCGATGCTCGCCGCGCTATCCAGCTTCACGCTGCGCATGTTGAGGTTCACGATCATTACGGGATCGACGTCGTAACCGAGCCGAGTGTTCTGCACGTTCCGCAGGCTGCGCACGAACAGGCCCGCGCCAACGAGCAGGATCACGGACAGCGCGGCCTGCAGGACGAGCAGTCCGACTCGCATCGGCGAGCGGTGGTACGTCCCCTCGCGCGCGCCTGCTTTGAGATCGCCCGTGAGATCCGCGCGTCTCGCCTGGAGGATCGGCGCCAGACCCGTGAGCAGACCAACGACGACGGCCGCGCCAGCGGTGAAGAGGACCGTGCGCGGGTCGCGGAGACCTGCGGCCGCCTCGCTCTTGTCGAGCAGGCCGGCGCGGAGCGCGGCGCCGCCCCAATGCGCGACGACCAGGCCGAACGCGCCGCCCAACACGGCGAAGAGCAGGCTTTCGGTAAGCAGCTGCGACAGGAGCCTTCCTCGGCTGACCCCAAGCGCGAGGCGCAGCGCGATCTCTCGGCGCCGCTTCAGCGCCCGTGCGAGCAGCAGGTTCGCGACGTTCGCGCAGGCGATGAGCAGGACGATCACGGACACGCCGCCCACCCACGTAGCCACCTTCGCGACATTGGACGCGTTCGGCCCGCGCTCGAACAGGATCGAGCCCACGGCCGCACGTGGCCGCGTGACGCTGTTCGGCGGGGTCCGTTTCTGCTCCTCGCGCTGCGCCTCGATGCTCTTGAGGAACGCGTTCGTGAGGTCTGCATTCGCCGCTTCAATCGACACGCCCGGTTTCCGGCGGACGATCGTGGACATCCATCCCCAGCTGTACGTCTCCCACCAGTTGCGCCCCTTCGCGGTGAAGTCCATGCCGGCCGCAAAGGGCGTGAGCGGAATGAACGCGGCCGGAGGCTTGTCGGCCCACAGTCCCACGAACCCCGGCGTCGAGACGCCGATGACCGTGTACACGGTCGGGCCGATCTGAATGGGCGTGCCGAGGACGTCGCGGCGTCCGCCGTACTGCGACTGCCACATCGGGTAGCTCAACACGGCGACAGGCGTCCCCGCTGGCGGCTGATCCTCGGCGCTCGTGAAGTAGCGGCCGAGGGCGGGCGGCGCATCGAAGAAGCCGAAGAAATTCGGGCTGACGATGCCGACCCGCATCTCGCGTGCGGCATCACCCACGCCGATGGCGAGATCTCGCTGCGTGTAGCCCGCGACCGACGAGAACGTGCGTGTCCAGCGTTCGACGTCCTTGAACCGGGCGTACTGGCCGCCGTTCGACGCGCGTTCCTTCCCGCGGAAGGTCTGGAAGAGATAGATCCGGTGCGCCGTGGCCGGATCCTTCATGAGCGCCGGCGGCCGGAAGAGCAGGCGGTCGACGATGCCGAACATGGCGGCGTTGGCACCGATGCCAAGCCCGAGGGTGGCGACGACGGCGAGCGCGAAGCCCGGCTTCATGCGGAGGCCGCGAACGGCGTACCGCAGGTCCTGGAGGATGGTCTCGAGAATCATGATGTCTTCGACACCGGTGGGGGTGTGAACCGTTGCGCCCGACCGCGCTGTCATTCCGAGCGGAGCGCGAAGCGCCGGGCCGTCATTCCGAGCGGAGCGCCGGAGGCGCGGAGGCGAGGAATCGCAATCCTCCCGGCAGAGGGACAGCCCCCGGTCGGGACGAGTGCGATTCCTCGCCTCCGCCTGCGCTTCGCGCGGGCTACGCTCGGAATGACAATGGCCCCCGCGATTCCTCGCCTCCGCCTGCGCTTCGCGCGGGCTACGCTCGGAATGACAATGGCCCCTGCGATTCCTCGCCTCCGCGCTGCGCGGTCCGCTCGGAATGACAGGCTAGCGCCTGCAGCCTCCGCTCGGAATGACAACCTCGTGACTCGGGATGACAATGTCCGGGACGGGAGTTAGGATCTGGCACCCCCGCACCACACCGTGCCGCTGTCCTCCCTGCCAACCCCCGGATGCGCGCTCAGTCGATAGTCACGACCATTCTGATCGTGGCGATGCCAACCATGGCCATCGCCCAACAGCCCACGCTCGCGCGAATCGACTCCGTCGTCCGCGCTGAAATGTCGCGGCAGCGCATCCCGGGGGTGGCGGTTGCCGTGGTGAAGGGCGGAGCGGTGATGCTGTCGAAGGGCTACGGCGAATCGAACATCGAGCACCATGTGCCGGCAAGTGCCTCGACCCTGTTTCAGTCCGGATCGGTTGGCAAGCAGTTCACATCCGCCGCGGTGATGCTGCTGGTCGAGGAAGGGAAGATCGGGCTCGGCGACTCCATCACGAAGTACTTCCCGACTGCGCCGGCGAGCTGGCGTGGCATCACCGTTAGGCACCTGCTCACCCACACGTCGGGCATTCCGGACTACACGACGGATGCCATGGATTACCGCCGCGATTACACCGAGGACGAGCTCGCGCAGATGGCGTTCGGCCTCACTCCGGAGTTCCCGCCGGGATCGCGGTGGAACTACAGCAACACCGGCTACGTTCTGCTCGGGATCATCATCCACAAGGCGTCCGGCAAATTCTATGGCGACGTACTTCGCGAGCGCGTGTTCGCGCCGTTGGGGATGTCGACGGCGCGCGTGATCAGCGAAGAGGACATCATCCCGAATCGCGCGGCGGGATATCGTCTCGCCCGCGGGGAGCTCAAGAACCAGGAGTGGGTGGCGCCGAAGCTGAACACGACGGCGGACGGCTCACTCTACCTGTCCCTGCAGGATTACATCGCGTGGGATCGCGGGCTTCGTGACAAGAAGGTGCTCAAGCCGGAAAGCTGGGCGACGATCAACACGCCGGTGACGCTCACCAGCGGCAAGCGCTATCCGTACGGCTTCGGCTGGAGCATCGACACGGTCGCGGGCCAGCTTCGCATTCACCACGGCGGGGCCTGGCAGGGGTTCCAGACGTACATCTCGCGCTACCTCGGCGACGACATGACCATCGTCGCCCTGTCGAACCTGGGCGCGTCACAGCCCGGCGTGATCGTCGACGGGATCGCCGCCGTGTTGAACCCGACGCTCGCGGCCAAGCCTCCCGTGCCTATCACGGACACCGAGCCGGCCGTGCGGCAGCGGCTGGAGGCGGTGCTCGCGGCCACGCGCGATGGCAAGCTGTCGCCTAACGACTTCGCCTACGTTCGAGCGGGCTTCTTCCCGCGGGCGGCGGCCGCGTACCAGCAGGCGCTGCAGGGCGTCGGCGCGCCGGACAAGGTGACGCTGTACGAGCGTCGGGAGCTCGGCGACGACCGCATCTACCTTTATGAGGTCGCGTATGGCGCGAAGGTCTTCCGGGTGACCCTCGGACTCGCGCCCGACGACAAGGTCTCGACGTTCGGGCTGCGGCGGAAATGAACGTGTTCGGTCGCCGGGCGCGTGTGCCGGGTGCGACGGCACTCGCGACCGTCTGGATGATCTGGACGCGCGGTGCGGCGTTCGGGCAGACGACCGACGCCGGCACGACCGTGATCTCGATGACCGTCCACCCGCTTGCCCGCCTCAGCTCGCAGATCGAGGCGATCGCCGTTCGCGCGGAGCTCAGCGGCTCGCTCCCGCGCCCGCAGCAATTCAGCGTTCGCGCGCCCATCGTGTACGCCGGGATCAGCGAGATCGCGGACCGAGTCGACAGTTTCGTCATGACGGATGCATCAGGTGCCGTGCCCGTGAGCATTCTCGATGAGCCGGAGCGCGGCGGAGGCCTGCCGTTCTATCGCCACTGGCGCGCGAATCGCCCGGTCGTGCCGCCCGTCGTGCTGACGTACCGGATGCGCCCATTCACTGGAACGCCGGGCAGTGGCCCGGAGTTCGACTTCTATGCGCACGGCGGCGGCATGAGCGCGGCCGGGATGGCGCTCTTCCTCGTCCCGGACTACGTCGCGAACGCCACAACGCGCGTACGATGGGACCTGTCCGATCTTTCGGCGAGCGCCATCGCCGCGAGCACGTATGGCGAAGGCGACTTCGAGATCACGGGTCACCCCGACCTGTTGCTGCAGTCGTATTACATGGTCGGACCGCTCGGGCGCTACATCCCGCCGATCCCCTCGTCCGGGTTCCGCGCGTACTGGTTAGGCCAGCCGCCGTTCGATCCGCGGCGGGAAATGGAGTGGACGTACCAGGCCTACGAGTATCTGCGAAGATTCTACCGGGACACCCAGGGATCGCCGTACCGGGTGTTCATCCGCGCGCTCCCCGGGGCTTCCGGCACGTTAGGCGGCACGGCGATGCGGAACTCATTCATGGTGGGAACGAGCTCCGGACCGATCACGTCCTCCGCCACGGGGCCTCGCAATACGATCGTGCACGAGATGGGCCATATGTGGATAGGTAGCCTCGACGGGGATCGGACGGGGAGTGCCACGTGGTTCAGCGAAGGCCTGAACGAGCACTACACGCGGCTGCTGCTCCTCCGCTCCGGGCTCGCGCCAGTCGCCGACTACGAGGAAGAGATCAACGGAAGCGCCGCCGGCTACTTCGCGAGCCCGTACCGAAACGCACCCGCGGACGCCATCGCGCGACTCGGATTCAGCACCGGCATGGGACTGGGGAGCGCGCAGAATCTTCCATACGTTCGGGGCAGCCTGTACTTCGCGACCATCGACGCGAAGATCCGCACGGTATCGGGCGGTCGGAAGACGCTCGATGACCTCGTGCTGCCGCTCCTGGAGAGGCGCCGAAACGGCGAACCGATCGACCAGGCCGCGTTCGTCGATGCGCTCGTCCGGGAGCTCGGGCCCAATGCCCGGTACGAGTTCGAGTCCGTCATTGTACGCGGCGAGCCGCTCGACCCGCCCTCAGGGGCGTTCGGGCCATGTTTCGACAAGCAACCGACGACGTTCACGCTCAACGGCCGACAGTCGAACGGCTTCGCCTGGGTTCGTAACGGTGGCATGTCGGACGCGCAGTGCCGCGCATGGTGACGTCAGTGAGCGCCGGTCTGTAGAGTCGGGGCGATCTCGCCCGTCGTTCCAGGGCAGTCAACCTTACGGTGGCCAGATAGAAGGTTCAGGATGAAGCTGACATCCGGGCTCGTGGCGGCGGTCCTCGCCGTCGCGCCGCTCGCGCCGATCACGATATCTGCGGGCCAAGTTCCGCAGCCGCTCATCGAGCGTGCGCCGTCCGTCGCGACCACGACGCACAGCGGCATCTTCGGTGGCCAGACCGTGAACTACTCGGCCATCGTCGAAGAGCACATTCTCGCGGGACCGGACAGCGTTCCTAACGCGTCGCTCGTGACCATCGCCTACGTTCGCGAGGGTGTGGCGGACGAGAATCGACGGCCGGTGATGTTCGTATTCAACGGCGGGCCGGGTGCGTCGTCGTCGCCACTTCACATGAATGGACTGGGGCCGCGCCGCACGTCGGGGGCGACCACGATCGAGAACCCCAACAGCATCCTCGACGCTACCGACCTGGTGTTCATCGACCCGGTGGGCACGGGATTCAGTCGGCCGTACACGACTGACGTCGGCAAGCAGCTCTACTGGAGCCGAACCGGAGACGCGACGTCGGTCAAGCGCGTGATCGACATGTGGCTCGCGAAGCATGGGCGCGAGCGATCGCCGCGGTACATTGCCGGCGAAAGCTACGGCACGAATCGCATCGGGTTGATCTACAAGGCTCATCCCGACGTGAAGTTCGACGGCATTCTGCTCGTTGCCGTCGTCGGGGAGCGCGAGAACTCCGGTCGCGAGATGCCGTACGTCACCGCGCTTCCGACGATGGCGACGTCGGCGTGGTTCTGGGAGAAGATCGATCGCAAGGGTCGCACGGTAGAGCAGGTGTACAAGGAGGCCGTGCAGTTCGCTCGCACGGATTACCTCTCGGCGCTGGTGCAGGGTTGGAGCCTGCCGCCGGCCGAGAAGCGGCGTCTCGCGCAGAAGATGTCAGCGCTGGTTGGCTTGCCGGCCGCGTTCATCGAGGAGAAGAATCTCCGCCTCTCGCAGGACGACTGGATGCTCAACATCCTGAAGGACAGGAACCAGCGCACCGGCATGCTGGATACACGCGTGACCGCGGCTCGCGACACGGCACGCACGGGCGGGCTCAACGATCCGGCGTTAGGTGGCGGCAACATGCGGATCGGAACGGCGATGCTCGCGCCCGCGATCGTCCCTGGTACCGTGGCGCCCCCACCGGCTGACGCGAATCCGCCGCGAGGGCCGTCGACGCTCGAGCGGTACCTCAAGGAAGATCTGCAGTTCCACACGCTCGAGTCGTACCGGAGCTTGAACCTCGACATCAACGGGGTGTGGAACCACGAGGATCGGGGCGAGACGAACTCGTTCATCGCGGCCGCAATGCGCCGCGACCTTAACGTGCGCCTGTTCTGGACGGCCGGATATTACGATCTGACCACGCCTGCCTATGGCACGCAGTACAGCTTCGATCAGGTCGGACTGGCGACGGACCGAACGACCGGAGTGATACTCCCGGGGCCACACGGCGTGTTCGCCGACGACGCAAATCGCGAGCTGCTGGCGTCGCGGCTCCGGAAGTGGATTCATTGACCATGCCGACATCGATCGCCGTATCCGGCCGCCGCCGATCGCGCGTCGTCTTCGCACTTGCCGTCGCCGGGCAGATGACGATGGCCCTGACGTGGCGATCGGTCGCCGCCCAAACGCCCGGCACGCCGCAGTTTCCGCCCGTGGTCACGAAACACGAGGGGGTGTTCAACGGGAAGAAGGTGGCGTACACCGCAACGGTGAGCGAGACGCTGGTGCCTAACGGTGCAGGGAAGCCCGCCGCGCGCATCGTGAGCACCGCGTACACCGCCGACGGCGTGGATCGCGCGACCCGCCCGGTGCTGTTCGTGTGCAACGGCGGCCCGATCGGGCCGTCGCACCCGTTGCACATGCTGGCCCTGGGACCGCGGCGTCTCGCGATCCCACGCGATCTCAAGGCGCCGCCCTCCGCGTTCATGGTGGTCGACAATGC
>Ga0068857_100003068_pt1 | contig 13813 bp, 11 predicted proteins | sample KBSCornC72_FD_66591 | JGI IMG/M metagenome (GOLD analysis project Ga0068857, IMG submission 66591) | Corn rhizosphere microbial communities from Kellogg Biological Station, Michigan, USA - KBS Corn C7-2 | ecosystem: Host-associated > Plants > Roots > Rhizosphere > Soil ...
AAATGCTTTGGCTTTAGCAGAGTCATCCGCTTTCAAGGCAACCATGACCATATTGGAATCTTCCAAACCGCGGCCAATGACAAAATTGTGCAACCCGCTGGCCAGCCGGGCGGAATCGTGCTCCTCATAGGCGGTCAGCCATTTGGCGTAGTTAGCTACTTTGTGTGTTACGACCACCATGTTTTGGGGCGTTGTAATAATGGTATTTACGACCTGTGCTTTAGCGGTGCTGTCGGTGGCGGCGGTGGAGTCGGTGGCGGCTTTTTTTTCGTTGCTGCCGGATCCGCAGGAGGATAGGAGAATTATTGCGCCTGTGTAAAATAGAGCGTTGCTGAATCTGAAAAGTTTCATCGATCGTGAGTTTAAGTGTTAAAAAAATAATGTCTGTCCTTCGGACAACGAACCTCCGGTTCGTTTATAAAGGGAGGTAAGACGAGCAGATAAAGTGGCAGGATAATATTAAATCTAAGCATAATATATGTAACGCCAAAATTTTGTTTGAAAGGGCATAACAATTCTCCAGGCCTGGGAAGCTCATTATCTTTGTGGCATCTATGGCAAATAAAATGACAAACGAAGAGTTGATCCGGCAACAGCCTGACTCCCTGGTGAAGAAGATAGTGAAAGAAGTAGTGGATGCAAAAGCCGTCGACATTCACTTTGAAGACGAGGACGATGAGCAGTGGGCGGTGGTAAAGATCCATATGTATGACGAAGACAAGGAGATGGCCCTTCGGCTGCTGCCCAAGGATAAATGGGTCTTGCAGCTGGGATACTATGATGAAGAAGATGAATTCATCGAGCTGCTTCAACCACTGACCGAGGCTGAGATAGACCTGATACCCAAGGGGCTGCAAAAGGTCATGCTGAAGGTACTGGCAAGTGAGGAAGGCTTGCGCGTCCCGGGGAATGTTTTATCGAAATAGCGCGGGGTGGTCGCGGCCATGCAGGTACGGCGAAGCGCCCCGGGCGGGGCGCTCCTGTGACGGCGGCTGGTTAGTTTAATTTTGTAAGATCCTGAAGCACATCCATTTCGCCATCTTCGCCGACGCGAACGACCTTCAGGGTTTTGGGGTCCTCCAGATCAACCACATAAGCAACGTGGTTCGGAACTTCGCATATGATCACCGTGGTGATGGCAAGATCATAATAAGTTCGTTTTATGACGTCGCGGATAAAGTACGGCAGCTGGGACTCGCCGCAGTATTTCATGGATCCCTGCCAGTTGCCTCGAGGGTCATAGTAAGCGCGGGTTTTGTAGCCGTCGGATGTGAAATAGACCGTGGATCCCTGGTTTGTCTGAGACCAATGTTCGTCCACGGCTTTTGTAAATCTCGACTTGAAATCTTTGATTGCCCGCATGGCGGTTTTGCTAAGGGCTACGTCGTGCAGGGGCGAGCCGTCTGAAGATGCGGCGACCGGTGAAATAGCTTTAACCGGGTGATTGGCTGCGACGTTAGGTCCCGCCATGCTGTCCTGTGCATGGAGCTGACCGTGGATAAATGCGCCCGATAGCAGGCAGCCTACGAGAATAGCTGTTTTTTTCATTTTAATATTCTTAGGTGGTGAATAAAATTGATCGACGACTATGAGTCGCGACGGTGGCCCATGCGGGAAACAGAAATTGCTGGAATTATTTTTTTTGTTTATATTTAATGAAACTTACCGATTGGCAATACGCGGCTCCAATTCTGAAAAGGACTGGCAGATAATCGGGTTACTCCGGCAAAGAGGCGTGGATAAACGAAAAGGTGAAGAAAGCTTGTTCAACGAATATGCTTATTTCATCCGGGATGGCATCCGCAAACACCGGTTGTCGGAAGATGAGGCATTCGATGCCTATTCCGATAGTGTCCTGGCTGTGATCGAAAGCATTTCCATCGGAGCGTTCCAGGGCAACTCCTCACTCAAATCCTACCTCTACAGAATCTTTCACAACAAATGTGTTGACCTTTTCCGAAAGAATGCGACTAATAAGAACAGTGTGAACCGGGCCTTGTCGATCAACGAGGAATTATTTCGTTTGTCGGACAAATCCAGATCGATCGTACAAACGCTGATCGAACAGGCCGACTGGAAGGTGCTAAAAGAAAAGCTGGAACAATTGGGCGACGATTGCAGGAGAATGCTGCTCCTATGGTCAGACAGCTACAGCGACAAAGAGATTGCCGTTGTAATGGACTATAAGACGGCGGATGTAGTTAAGACCAGCCGTCTGCGATGTCTCGCGAAATTGCGGCAATTGTATCATGTCGTATAACTCCCAAAATGGAAAGTCTTGAATATATCGACGCGTATTTTGCCGGGGAATTTCCTCCGGAAGAAGCCGGTCGGTTTGAGAAAAAGATACAAGAGGATCCCGCATTCGCAGGGGAAGTAGCCTATTATCTCGGCGTTCTTTCCGCTGCCAGACAGGTGGATCGTACAGAGCGGAAAGAGCGATTCCGGGAGTTATACAGGGAGGGTGCAGGCACAGGCAGGACGGCGACGGTGAGGAGAATGGACACACGAAAATGGCTGGTTGTTACTGTGGCTGCGGCGGTATTGGCGATGGTTATTTTGGCCTGGCTGCTTTACCTGAGACCGGCAAACCCCGCAAGACTGGCGGAAAGGTATATCCAGCAGAACCTGGCGTTGTTGCCAGCGAAAATGGGTAGCGCGGACTCCCTGGTGACGGGCGTCAATCTGTACAATTCGGGAAAATTTGCCAAGGCCTTGCAGCAATATGAGGGGATACTGCGATTGGACTCGCTAAACCCGGTTGCTTTGAATTATGCAGGGATTGTTTCCCTCCGGATGGAGAATTACGACAAAGCTCTTGACTATTTTATAAAACTGGAACATCACACCGACCCCCGTGTAAACCCCGCCCTTTTTTACGAGGCCCTTACGCTGCTGAAACGCAATCATACCAGAGACTCCGACCATGCAAAACAATTGTTGAGACAAATTGTGGAGAATGAATGGAGCCGGCGTGCGGATGCGCAGGAATTGTTGGGCAAATTGTAATTCAATTATATCACCTGAACTGTTATGTTATGAAAAACAAGATCACCGGCAAGCTGGCTACAGCATTGTTTGTAGCCCCCATTTTCCTTTTTAGCCTTCTTATTGTCTCATGCGGCCAGGGAGATGGCCAAACTGAGGCGCCATCCGGCACTGCCTTAAAAAGTTCCAGCGGATCGGCCGCCAAGGCTGCGCTTACCTGTACCGATGTTACCTGCCCTACAGTAACATTCGCGGTTAAGTACGATTCAACCCGAGGTCCCGGGCCGAAGCTATACGTCTTTGAAGCTACGACAGGTTCCGCTATTGCCGCCGGAACGCATCTCAGATTGGAAGTTTCTATGCCGGCGGATACAGTAAGTCATTAAAAGGAATTTGCGAAAACTAAAATACATTCTGTCCCTTTTGTCCGTGGTATTCGCATGGCTGTCTTGCCCGGCGCAGGAGATCTCCCATGAATCGATCCGGCAGGGGCTTCTAAGTATCGATACCAATCAAAGGCTTACCCAAAAGGATAAGCTCCAGTTGCTGTATGCCTGGAAGAGGCAGGCGGATGCACAACGGTTGCCGCAGGATTCTGTCTATGCACGACTCCTGCACAAGATCGGCATTTATGAATTTTATGTCACCCATCGGTATACTATCGCACTCGACCTGACGCTACAAGCCCTGCGGATCAATACCTCGGGCAAGGCGGGGGCATCGAGGACGGCGGCCGCAACAGATCTGTACAACGTGGGCATCTACTATGATAACCTGACCTTGCATAAGAAGGCATTGACCTATTATGACAGCGCCATTCTTTTTGCCAGTAACGGCCCCGATATAGATGACGTGGCAGCGAGCTCCTGGGAAAACAAAGCGTTCATCTATTTCCGAATGGGAGACTATGAGAAGGCGGTGGAAGAAGGCGAGCGGGCCAGGGTTTACGCTTTGCGACGGCGGGACACAATCGGCTACCTGTATGCGTTGATCCAACGGTCGCAGGCGCTTTGTGTTCAAGGTAAGATGTCGCTTGCCCAGGCGGATGTCCGGACGGCCATCGCCCTTGCCCGGGCGATACACGATGATTTTCTGCTGGCCGGTGCATTAAGGTGTCAGGGCATCATTTATAGCGATCTGCGCGAATACCCGAAGGCAGAGGCTTCCTTTTCCGAATGTATCGCGAGGAGGATCCGATCTAAAGATCTGCGGCAGGTAGCGGGAGATTACAATGATCTCGGCGTTTACTATCGCGATACGCTTAGGGAATTTCGTAAGGCGACAACCTGCTTTTTACTGGCGATCCAATACGCCAAAAAGGAGAGGGATTCTGTTCGAATAGCGGAAGTGTCGATCAGGCTGGGAGGGAACTATTATCTCCAGGGCAAGCTGGATAGTGCTGTTCTCTGTTATTCGAAGGCAATGAATTTACTGAAGATCGGCAGAGGCGCGGATTTTACCTGCAACCCAACAGCCAGTGATCTAAAAGCAATGGGAAATAAGGAAATGATCCAGGGGCTGTTCAGTTCCAAAACAGAGCTGCTGCTGCGGATGTACCGGCAGACGGGCGATCCCAGATGGCTCAGCGCTTGTTTACAGACCGCTTTGTTGACGGATAGTTTGATCAGGGACATCCGGCATGAACAAATGGAGGAACAAAGCAAGCTCTACTGGCGGGACAAAACGCGAGGATTTTTCGCGAATGCGCTGGAAGCCTGCTATCTGGCCCATGATGACGGGCTGGCTTTTTATTTTATGGAGGAGAGCCGGAGCGTATTGCTACAGGATAAATTGAACGAGTTAGGCGCCAAAGCATATCTTCCTCCTGAGGAAGCTGCAAAAGGGGAGCGGCTCCGGATCAATATCGTCGGACTTTCCCAGAAACTAAGCGCTTTGCCCGATACATCACGGGAGAGCGCGGCCATCCTGCAGGAGTTATTGGCGGAGAAGGAATCGCTGGAGCAATATATCCGGGATTTAGAGAGAAATTATCCGGCTTATTACCAGTATAAATATGCCGATGAGGTGCAAACAGTGTCTTCGCTGCAAGCGTTCCTGAAAAAGGGCCGGCAGAGTTTTGTCGAATATTTTATTCGGGATACGTTGTGCTTTGCGCTATGCGTCCAGCCGGGCAGCACAAGGTACCTGCGGATCGTGGATAACCAACCGGGGGTCGAGGACCGGCTTGAACGGTTTGTGCGATTTTGTTCGGATGAAAATGCTTTGAACAGGAGTTTCCCTGCGTTTTTAGCCAGCGCCAACGAACTTTATCATTTGTTGCTGGAGCCGTTTCACCTGGCTGGTGGAAGGGTTATCATCTGCCAGGACAATGATCTTGCACCTTTTGAGGCGTTGAGCTCGTCGCCAGCAAAGACAGACTTTCTTATCAGGAATTTTTCCTTTAGTTATGTATACTCGGCGCGCTATCTTATGAATCAGCGTGAGCAGGGGGCGGGAAAGGGCGATTTTTTGGGGATCGCGCCGGTGAATTTTGCTGCGTATAACGGTCTGGCGGATTTGAAGCTGTCCGAAGCGGCCTTGCGGAATTGTTCGGCGCCGTACGGGCGAGTAAGGTTGTTGTTGCATGGAGAGGCCAGCCGGCAAAATTTTATCCGGCAGGTATGCGACTATAATACGGCGACCATTCTCACGCATGCGAGGGCCGACAGCGCCGAGGCGGAGCCGGTGCTTTTTATGAATGACAGTGTCATTCACCTGTCTGAGCTGCAGCTGCTGGGTAAGCCCGCCGCCCGGCTCATCGTTCTTAGCGCCTGCCAAACCAATGCGGGGAAATACCGTAGCGGAGAAGGTATTTTCAGCCTGGCCCGTGGCTTCTCAGCTGTTGGGATCCCTGCGGTGGCCGCGACACAGTGGATGGCCGATGAAGCGGCTATTTATAGCATATCAGAGAAATTTTCCCAATACATTTTTCAGGGGATGACCAAGGATGAGGCTTTGCGGAAGGCGAAGCTGTTTTACATGTTCGAGGACAAGAGAGGCAGCGTGTTGCCCTGCTATTGGGCGGATATGGTTCTGATCGGCAATACGGAGCCCGTGACCTTTTCCGGAGGTTTATGGAACTGGTGGGATGTGGTGGTTTCAGTCCTGGTTGTTCTTTTGGGTGTTTTGGTTTTTAAAGTACGTATCTTAGACAGATGAGACGCCTATTCCTTTTGCTGGTCCCATTGGCGCTTTCTCTCGGAGCCTGCCATTCCCCTGGTCATTCTGATAAAAAAGACTCCAGTTCAATTTCCGCCGGCCGTTCGCGGAACTCGGCGACCCTCCGCGATTCCTCCGTGAATGCCGGTGATTCCGTCACCTTGATCAGGTTGAAGGCAAAGTTTGAAGATGCACCTATTCCTTTCTCAGGTCTTTGGGTCAGCGAGGACTATGTCAATGGTGTACGGCAGGGAAAGCCGTTACGCGAATCGCAGGGTAGTGAGACACGCTGTATAGTCATCCCTGCGCGTACTTTGCAAGAGACAATATGGATCTATGGTTTCCACGAGGGAGGATCGGGTATAGTGTTTGTAAAAAAAGGCGCTGATTATTTTACTTACTCTCTTTATGACGGACATCCCGTTGATACTTTGCAAGTTTTGGGGAGCGACAGGTTGAGGATCGGACGAAGCAACTTTATTCGTGTGGGTGAACGAGACAGCACTCAATATGACATAGGGGTCCTGGAACAATTGTTATTTGCGGGGCGGTATCTACGGTCGAATGCTGGAGATACAGCGGTTTTTACAAAGAGTGGAAAGATCGAAGGGCTCGATAGCCTTGGCTGGTATGAACCCATGATCGACTATGTAGGCGATCCTACCAGCGTCGATCATATCAGATTAGGTAGAGACAAGGAGCATCTGAATGACTATGCGTTTCGCTTTGCCGGAGACTCGTTGATGATCTATTCCATTCACTGTCTGCAGCAGGCAGACGGTGACTGCGTTTCCGACACCTTGGGGGCTCGGATGTATATACTAAAGAAATTTTGAAACAGGCACGCATCGATAGCCATTTGCCTGCAACCACCCGAGCAGCTGGCCCAGCTGATTGTAGAGTTTATCTTTTCTCCGCGGATCGGTCCCCGCATGTATAAGTATAATAGCGCCATTGAGGCCGCCGGTACGAGTGGATTGGTATTGTTTGAGAGATTGCAGAATGGCATCACTGCTGAGATAGCTCCTGCCCATTTCCGGGTATGTATAGTCCGCATTCGTCCGAATCCCGGGCGTGAAATTGATCAGCTGCCAGCCGATGGCGCGACTCCTGGCGGCAACCGTATCATTCCACCACTCATAAGGCGGTATAAAATAATGCGGACCGGCAGTGTCAATACCAAGGGCATGAATGGCCGCGAGGTTGTTCCCAAGATCAATACGAAAGCTGTCGGCAGTAACGAGAGTGCTGTCGCGACGGGTCCAGTCGGCGTAAAGCAGATGGGCGTTGGAGTGGGGACCTAAATAATTACCTTGTCGGTACAGCTGCCTGATAAAGGGCTGGAAGGCGGGATTGCGATAGAAGCGGCCGGTGAAGAAAAACGAGCCCGTCACATGGTGCCGGCTCAGGGCCTTTGTGATCGCGGGCAGGCCATCCCCGAATTCATCACCCGTGAAGACGAGCGCAACTGTCTTGCGGCTGGAGTCGCCTCTGACGATGGCGCCATGAGAAATGGTCCAATGTTTCAGGTTTGATGTCTGATCCTGCTGGGCGGCCTGATCCTGTTGCGCGGCGAGCAGATATACCAGCGATGCCGTGCCATCCATGGTAGGCTCATTCGTGCTGTAATCCCCATAATCATCATGATAGACGGCGAGGCCGCTCTGAAATTCCTTATAGGTATCCTCATGAGTGAGCCGAATGCCAATGAGATGATCAAAGATGGTGGTATACACCGGTCCGTCGACCAAGCCCCCATCGATGGGGTAATTCTTCAGATGTGTAAAAGCCGAATGGGGGTCGGACGGCGTGTCGCCATCGGCGGGCAACCCATAGACCATGCTGGTGCCCCAGAGATTGCAACCGAAAAGCCAGTCGAAACAGGCCTGTTCCAGTGGCTGATACGTCTTATCCCCCGTGAGCCGGCGGTACCAGTAGCATTGGATCGCAAAGCTGGCCGTCAGGTTGTTGCTGCACCAAATAAAGGGGATATAGCGATAGAAGGCATTGCCCTTAGCTTTTTGCCATACACGATCGATGCCTTCCCGGTACCAGGTAATAAGGGAGTCCCGGCGGCTGCCGGTCAGGATCTTTGCCAGCTCGTAATGACCAAGGTTGATGAATGGGTACCATTGATAATGCCGCGCAGTGTCCATGCCGAGCCAGGGAGTGATCTTCTCCTGTTGAGCATATTGCCAGGCTTTGCCGGGCTGGGCAAGAGCGGCGGTGGCAAGCTCCATATCATCCGTCCAATTGTCTTCGGCGTAGATATAAGGTGAGAGCACAGAAGCCGTTTGACAGACACCGGGTTTGTCGAGACCGAGCTGCAGCGCCGTGGATGCTTTTTGACCGAGGGTCCTTGCATAGGTGCTGTCAATGGGCGCCAGCAGCCGGCTACCCAAAGCAAACGCGGCAGCAAATTTGCCGGCTGTGGAGGCGACACCGGTGGACTGGTTGAGGAACTTGCCCCGCACCTGCGGGCGACCGGTACAAAAATAGACCGGACGTTCGAGGCCTCTCCCATAGTAATTGGTATCTTCTTTTGGAATACGCATACCACGATGATCGCGGTCGTCGCCCAGCTGGTTGAAGAGCCAGTCGGGACGAGGATGCATTTTCAGCAGCCAGTCCATACCCCATTTTGCTTCGTCCAGGACATCGGGAATGCGGTTGGCGCCATCGAGACCATTGGCTTGCTGTCTGTCGCCAAAGACGCCGGGAAAGTCACGCCAGGCCGCGAGGAGGTGGTAAACGGCATTGGCGCTGGTGGTGGAATATTGCAGATAGTCGCTGGCGTCATGCCAGCCACCGACGACATCGATATGGGTGCTGTCGGGCACAGGCGCATAGAGGGTATAGCCATCGTGCGTATGACAGGAGTCCTTTAAGAAAGGGTTGAAGCCGCTGCGTTGCTGGCGGAGATAACGCAGGCAGAAATCCGCCCCGCCGTCATAGACCTGACTGCCGATGGTGAAGACGGGGGAAGTGACAGCGCCGGCTTTTATATAATACCGGCCCGGCTTTTTGAACGTGGAGAAGTCCAGGCGACGGGTGTCGGTAAAGGGGCCATAGCTACCGAAGGAGCGGCCAGTGGATGCGCTAAAGACGGAGTGATGCGAGGTCGCGTCTACGAGTTCGAAGGTCGTTTCATGGAGGATGGTCTTTGCGGCGAGTACAGCGGTTTTAAGACCTTCAGGGGTATAGCCCAGCTGGTTTATACGGATCCAGGCGGCGGACTGCTGGCCATAGGAATAGCTGAGTGTCATGCAGAGCAGGATGGTAATGATATATCTTATGTCAAGACACTTGGACCTCATTTGCATGTAGAAATTTTACAGGATAATCTGATTTATTTCGTTTTTTCTTGGTTAAACCTATGCAAATTTGCCTGCTCTATGCAAAATTTTAACACGTTAATCTGAATCCTTTCGGTTTTCCCGTTAAAATATCGCAGGCACAGCCTAATAAGGTCCAACCTATTCTCAAATAATTTTAAGACTTTTTGATGTATATTAAATCACATGCATACTCCTTGCAAGCCTCTGACTATACAACACGGGGGCGCCGTCGCGACTAAGGGTAGAGACACAGATTGGCTACAAGAGCATGAACTTGCCAGCACCCGACTATTCATTTCTTGTAAAGGCTTCTAGCTGCTGAATGATATAATAAGTAGCCGGCGGTGAGCCGTAGCTAACATGTGCATCTATCCATTCAAAAAAATAAGGATTGGCCTGCAATTCTATGAATTTATTTTGTAAATACTTTTTTACGCCCTGCGGGGCATGTTTTAGCCGGTCCCAGATGGTGCGGCTATATTCCATTACATAAACAATGTCCTCAAAATCTGAGCTGGTTCGGCCGTCGTTTTTCCCCCTGTCTGTAAAGGCATCCAGTTTAGAGGCTATAAAATAAGGAAGGCTGAAGATACGAATGGAATGTTGATGGTCTACGTCGACTAATGTAATAATTAAATGCGCAATTTGCAAATTGCGCATTGCGAATAAGAGTGGGACCCTTGGGACAAACTGCTTATTCACGACGACCTCCGTCTGATCAGTTCCACGGCAGTGACGATGGTAGGATAGCTGGCGACCCCGGCAGCACCCTGGCTGTGATACTCTTTCAATATTTTGATCAGCTCCGCAACGATGGTTTTCCCGGTGCTTGCCGGAAACTGCTCTATCGTTGTCATTGCAGGACTTACAATGGCGGAGCGCGGGTCATTCGAATAGCCGACGATCTTCAGATCCCCGGGCACGGACAGCCCCCTCTCACCGGCAAAGTGGATTGCTTCCAGCGCACTGACATCATTGGCGGCAAAGACGGCATCCGGATAAGGCCCACGGGCGAATAGCCTCTTCATCGCCTTTCTGGCATTCCCGGCTGTCAGCTCATGATAAAAAATCCTGTTTCGGGCAACAGGAAGATCATACTCTTCCAGCGCCTGTCGATAGCCGGCGAACCTTTCGCGATAGATACTGCAGGTCGGGGGGCCCGATATATAGGCGATACGCCGGCAGCCCTGCTCCAGCAGGTGCTTCGTGGCCAGGTAGCCTCCGCGGAAATCGTCGCCCTTTACGATAACGGCCGGATACGACGTTACGGGCACACGATCATAAAAGATCACTGGAATATTATTCCCCGTAAGCACATCGAAATGACTGAAGTCCGTCGTAAACAAGGTGCAGGAGACGATGACGGCGGCTACCCTGGAGGCATGCAATGCGCGGGTAAGCTCTTTCTCCACCTCCAGCGAGTCGTTGGACTGACAGATGATGAGATGATATCCATGGGCATGCAATTCATTTTGAATGGTGGTGATCACTTCCGCATGGTAGAACATGGAAATGCGCGGGACGATCAAACCCACGGTATTTGTTTTATTGCTTCTAAGACCCGAAGCCATGGCATTGCGCCTGTATCCCACTTTTTCCACCATTGCCATGACCTTGCTCCTTGTCTCCTTATGTACATGCGGATGATTGTTCAGGACACGGGAGATCGTTGCCGGGGACAGTTTCAGTCTCCTGGCCAGGTCATGGATGGAGTGTTCGATGGGGGCTTTCTTTTTCATCCCAGTAAATTACTGTCAATCCTGCTTCCAGGTTGCCAGGGGCCCGATGTTTTTTGTGGCGGTGGCAGCGGCTTCTTCCGGGATCAATGATACGGTAACGGCAGCGCTCGATCCTGCGGGCAGGGTAAATTCAAAACCTGTCCGGATAGTGCCCGGGTTGGGGGCGTCATAACTATTAGGGGGTGGATCGGTAGGCCATGTTTTCATGGTGATATCGGGAGGGCCATCCACGCGCAGAAGCAGCTTTTTGCCATCTTTTGTCAGCTCGGCCGAATGCGGTCCTGTTATTTTTACCTGGGCGGGCGTCAGCAAGGTCCATCTCACCACCGCCGGCGTATCGGCCGCCGTAATCTCATCCCGAACCACCACCCATCGCCCGTCGACGATGGCGATGCCCCGCCGAGCGGATGATAATCCTTTATATACTTCAGTAAGGTCGGCCTGGGCGCTCATGAATTCAGGGGATGAGGAATGTGCAGTGATAGGAGCATATCCTTTCACCCATTGATGCTGATCATTGATGGTAAGCGTATTATGTGCCTGATTGACATATCTGAAGATGGTCCAGCGCTGCGCGTCCTGACTCCGTCCAAAGATCTGCATGCCTTTTGATTCCAGCGACTCGTAATTCTGCGCGCCAAGGTCCATCGCCCATCGCACCCCGTCAGCATCCATTACAAACGAGCCGATGTCCATATGTGCATGGTTGACATTTCCCGCGCCGCCTTTCATCCCTATATAAATAGCCGATGAGTCCGTCCAGGAAGTACGCATCAATGCCACTGGGTTCTTGCCCCTGCCCACCCATACGGTGGCCTTGGGAGGATGTACGTTTTCGATGTGGATTCCTTTGCCCCAGATCATCATGGCGGGCAGAAGACGGTCGCGGACATGCCGGCGGGCATCCTCATTCAGCAGACGGCTGCGCTCCACCCACAACAGCGAAGGGTCTTCATTCTTTTGCGCAAACCAGAACATGGCGGGCTGGATACCGCCGCCCTCGCCCACATCCGAAAAATTGAACGGCTTGCCCGTGGGGCCGGTCATATTCTCGAGGAATCCCGCGGTCTTTAGAAATCCCGGCATCTCACTGAGCCCAAAATCCTTTCCAAATGCCTTCTCCAGGGCGCTGATCAGCAATACATTGAAGCTGGTGCCATAGCCCCAGTAACCATAGCCCTCGGGATAGTTGCCGTCAGGCCCCATGTCCTTCATTGCAAATACGACGTCTTCAATGGCCCGGTTGATGATCTGTCTGGCCAGCGCCGGACTGTCCTCATAGATGGCCAGCGCTCCATAGGTCATGCCGGCATTGCATACGGGGTTCCAGTTATGCTCCACCGTCAGCCAGCCGCTGTATTTCGGGTCCAGCGATGGTTCAAGACCTTTCTTTAAGATAGCTTCCTTCACCGCCGTACGTGTCTCTTTCGAAAGACCGTCATACAGCCAGTCATAGCCTATGGACATGGCGGTCGTCATTTCGGCCACATCCAGGAAATGCGATGGATTCCAGTCGCTGAACGCAGCTATGGCCTTCATTTCCTTTTCCGCGCGCAGCAGATATTTACGATCGTGCGTGGTACGGTAGGCATAAGAGAGAAAGAACAGTCTTCGGAGCGCCTCTCTCGACTTGTCCAGAAGACGGCGGCCGATCTTGATCCTTTCCACAGGCGGCAGCGTTATCATCTTGTCGGACTCGTCAAGGATGGCCTGCTGCATCTTTATCCAGATCTTATCACCGCCGATGGTCTTTTTTACAGCATTCTCTTCGCCTTGCAGCAGCAGGATCCGCGGATGGCCCGGAGGAGTAAGAGACGCGAGATGATCAGTCTGCGCCTGTAGCGCGCCGCCGATGGCAAGCAATACCGTCGCTAAAATGATGTTTTGCAATTTCATGGTGCAGTTATTTTATCGGAGCTTATCTTTTGCTGGGCTGGAAGGTTGCCGTTCCCTTCATATTTGTTGCCAACCACCGGGCTGTTGGATGCGCCGTACATTTCCACCCCATAGCCATTATTGTACTGGATACGATTGTTGGTGATCTTGATATGATCATTGCCTTTGAACAGGTGTTCAGCCATCACGCCTGCCCTGTCATTGGCTTCTATCAGACAGCCTTGAAGGGTTATATCCCTGCTTTCGGACAACAGGACACCATAAGAGCCGTTACGGGCGATCTCGCAGCCGGTGATGGATATGTTGTTGCAATGGTCCAACGCCGCTCCGCAGCCGAAGGGAGAGGTCGCCAGCCTGCTGCCGGTGATATGCACGTCCGAGCAATATTCCAACAGCAAATTATGTATCAGCCCCGGACCTGGAGGAACGCTGGCGCCATTCTCGCTGAGGTCGCAGCTGGTGATGGTGATATTTTCCGCGCCGCTGACAGATATCCCGGAATACGTGCAATTCCGGATGGTGAGATCGATGAAATTAATATGGTTCAGCTGTTTCTCTCTATCCCCGCGAAATAAAATACCGCCACGGTTGTATCCGCCTTTGAACGAGCGGGATGAATTCGGGTCGGAAGGGATCTCTGTTTTGTTGCTGCCTTCGATGACCAGGTTACGGATGGTGACGTCATGCAGGCTG
>Ga0068857_100003073_pt1 | contig 13798 bp, 12 predicted proteins | sample KBSCornC72_FD_66591 | JGI IMG/M metagenome (GOLD analysis project Ga0068857, IMG submission 66591) | Corn rhizosphere microbial communities from Kellogg Biological Station, Michigan, USA - KBS Corn C7-2 | ecosystem: Host-associated > Plants > Roots > Rhizosphere > Soil ...
GACAACCAGTCGACGAAGGCAAGCACCGCGCTGATCCGCTACCAGGGCGGCACCGGCGCCGAGGCGGTGACCACGAGCAGCCTCGCCCGGCTCGCCATCTTCGAGGCGTTGAAGCTGCGCGTGTCCGACCCGGCCAGCCTGCGCGTCGTCGCCGGCGGCTCCGGCGCGGCGTCCACAGTGGAGTATCACGCCCCGCTGATCGCGGTGGACCTGCCGGACGGCCGCTCGGTGCAGCTCGACCAGGCCGGCCGCTCGTTCGACTTCGCGGTTCCGGCGGCGGGCACGCAGCCGGTCGCCGGCCTGCCGACGCTGCCGACCGGCGCACTGCCCGACCTGCTCGGCGGCTTGCCGGGCGGCGCGTCCGCGCTGCCGGGCCTGGCCGGCATCCTGGGCGGAGCGGGCGTCGGCGGCGTCGGCGGCACCGGGGTCGGCAAGGGCCTGCCCGGTAAGACCGAGAGCGCGGTGTCGCCGAGCGCGGGCTCGATCGCGCCGCCCGCAGTGGCCGGCCTGCCGGTGCTCTCGGGGATCCCGGCCGTCGGCGGGCTGCTCGGCGGCGTGGGCCCGGTCGCGACGTCGGCCGGCCAGAACGCGCTCGTGCTGCGGCTGACCGGCGGGGAGCTGAGCAAGGAGATCGCCGACAACGGGGTCCACGCCAAGGCCATCACCCTGCGGCTGAAGCTGCTCCTGGTCCGCGGCGACGACGTCACCACGCTGATCGACCTCTGTGTCGGCGTCCTGGAGGCGGCGGCCACCGCGCCGCCCCGCACGGCGCGCGACGAGGGCCGGGGTCGCGACGGCCACGGCTACGGCGGCGACCAGCCGGACGACACCGGGTCGCCGGCGCCCGACGACACCCCGACGCCCCAGCCGACCGGCGGCGTCGCCGGTGGCCCGGTACCGACGGGCAACAAGCTGCCGCTGACCGGGATGAACGTGACCGCCGTGATCGGCGCCGCCGTGGTCCTCCTGCTGGGCGGCCGCCTCCTGATGGTGCTCGCCCGGCGCCGCACGATCTGACCCACGCGAGCTTGGCCCCGGGTAGGCGCGATAGCGCGATAGCGCCCACTCGGGACCAAGGTCGTCAAAGAGATGCCTGAGTCGTGCCCGCCGCCCGCCCGGTAACGGGTACGACGGGTGGGCGGAAGCGCAGTTCGGCTAGCCGGGCGGCCCAGCGCTCGGCGACCTCCTCGGCCACGCCGCTCTGCCGGTCGGCCACGGCCAGCACGGCCACCCCGATCGTCGCCGCGCTCGCGGCCGGCCCGGACCCGCCGCCGGGGGTTTCCACCCGCAACCGGACGGCCTCCTGCGACCCGAGCGCCGTGGCCACCTCGTGCGCCAGATCCTCGCGCGCGCCCCGCATCCAGGCCGCCACATCGTCCACATAGGACGCGGTGGCGGCGAGTCGGCCGGCGAGGCTCGACGCGTCCGGCGCGGCGGTGCCACCCAGGTGCTCGCCCAGCGCCGCCCACCGCTGCTCGAACGCCGACGCCGCGATTCCCGTCCAGTCGGTGGCCCCGACCGCGGCGGCCAGGTCGGCCCGCTCCTCCGCGTACGTCTCGGCCCGCACCCGGACCCGCTCGCCGGCCGCCACCAACCGGTCGGGCGCGAGCGCGCAGAACGCTTGCAGCACGTCACCGGGCAGCGCCCCGACGCGGCGCAGCAGCGGCCAGATCGGGTGGTCGGCCGGTGCACCGGACGCGGCGAGCACCGCGTCGACCCGCGCCAGCAGGTCCCGCCCCGGCTCCTCGACCCAGGCAAGCGTGTCCATCATTGGGCCTCGATGTCGTGCCGGGACCGCGCGGAGGCGTCGACGTCGCCGTAGCGCTCCGCCGCGGTGCGCAGCAGGTCGGCCCCGTCGACGAGGCGGGCGCCGTGCGCGGCGGCCTCCCGGGCCCGGACGGCGAGCGCGCCGCTCCACCGCTCGTGCAGCAGCCGCCCGACCGCGCCGAGGCGGCCGGGCTGGTCGGCACCGAAGGCGGCGGCGCCGGGATCGGCGTCGGACAGCGCACCCGCACCGGCAGCGAGCCGCTCGCCGGCGCCCTCGAACCGGTCTGCCAGTTGACCGATGCGCATGGCAGATCCTCCCGTCAGCCGGCCGCCATCGGCCGGTACTCGCCGAACGTCTCCGCGTGCAGTTTCTGCCGGGCCCACGCCGCCGCGTCGGACGCGGCAGTGACCGCGTCGCGCACCGACCGGGAGACGTCGGCACTCGTGCGACCCGCGAGCGGGCCGACCCGCACGTCCTTGATGACGCCGTCGGCCGAGACCACGACCTCGACAAGACCATCGGGCGAGTGCACGGTGACGGTGACCGAACTGGCCGCGCGCTCGAACTCGGCGGCCCGCTGCTCGATGCGGCGGTACCGCTCGACCGCCTCCTCGATCCAGGCTTCGTCGATCTCGCGACCCATGCGCTCGCCTCCCCGGAGCGAAACCGTACGGCACCACACGGTGACGACGGAACCCCGAGTCGAAACCTGTGGATAACTACCGCCGCGGGCCGCCGCGGGCCGCCGCGGGCCGCCGCGGGCCGCCGCGGGCCGCCGCGGGCCGCCGCGCGCAGCCGGGCGCCGCGGCCGGTGCGGCCTCAGCCCCGCCAGAGCGTCAGCATCATCGCCTCGACGGCGATGCGCGGCTTGACGTTGGCGTCGATCGCGGTACGGCACTCGAGCACCGCTTCGAGCCTGCGCAGCGCCGCCTCCGGCGTCCAGCGCTGGGCGGCGGCCGCCGCCTGGTCGGTCAGGTCGGCGTGTACCGGGCCGACGTTCGAGGAGAGCGTACGGGCCAGCACGTCACGGTAGAAGCCGGCGAGGTCGACGAGCGCCCGGTCCAGAGCGTCGCGCTGGGCGCGGGTGGCGCGGGTGCGCTGGCGGCGCTCCAGCTCCGTCAGCTGGCCCTTGGAGCCGCGCGCCGCGCCGGCGGCACCCTTGCCCGTCCCCCCGGCGCCCAGCGCGGTCTCGAGCGCGGCCTTCTCGCGGGCATCGAGCTCGGCGGTGGCCGTGCCGGCCTCGGCCTCGGCGGCCGCGATCAGCGCGCTCGCCGCGTCGAAGCAGGCGCCGATACCGGTGAGCCGGCGCGGCACGGCGAGCACCGCGTCGCGCCGGGACCGGGCCTGCGGGTCGGCGGCGAGCCGCCGGGCGCGGCCGACGTGGCCCTGCGCGGCGGCCGCCGCCCAGGCGGCGGTGTCGGCCGGGACGCCGTCGCGGGCCGAGAGGACCGCGGCCACCGCCTCCGCGGGCGGCTGGCGCAACGTGACGACGCGGCACCGCGACCGGATGGTGACGGAGATGTCGTCCGGGTGCGTGGACGGGGTGCACAGCAGGAACACGGTGCGCGGCGGCGGCTCCTCGACGGCCTTGAGCAGCGCGTTGCCGGCCTGCTCGGTGAGCCGGTCGGCGTCTTCGACGAGCAGCACCTGCCAGCGGCCCTGCGTCGGCGAACTGGCGGCCCGCAGCACCAGCGAGCGCATCTCGTTGACGCCGATCGAGAGCCCCTCGGGCACGACGAACCGCACGTCGGCGTGGGTGCCGCCGAGCGTGGTGTGGCAGGCCGCGCACTCGCCGCAGCCGCCGTTCGGGCACTGCAGCGCGGCGGCGAACGCCCGCGCGGCGACCGACCGGCCCGAGCCGGGCGGCCCGGTGAACAGCCAGGCGTGCGTCATCGCGCCGGCCTCGACCGCCTCCCCGCGGACGACGGCGGCAGCGGCCGACGCGGCACGGGCCAGCATGGCGACGGCCGGCTCCTGCCCGACCAGGTGCTGGAACACGGGGGGTGTTGTCACGCCCACGGCATCTCCTCGCTCCGCCCGGCGATGCCTACGACACGATCGCATCGCTCCGCGATGCGATCGTGTCCGCCGAGTCTGATGGCTCGCTCGCTACGCTCGCTCACGCGGAGACTTCGCTTTCCTTCGGGCTGGGCAGCAGGTCCTGGACGCGCTCCAGCACCACCTCGGCCACCAGTTCGGGCTCGCGTTCGCCGTCGAGCACCAGGTACCGGCCGGACTCGGCCGCGGCGAGGTCGAGGAATCCGAGCCGGACCCGCTCGTGGAATGCCAGCGACTCGCTCTCCAACCGGTCGGCGGCCACCCCGCGCGACTTGGCCCGGCGCAGGCCGACGGCGGGGTCGAGGTCGAGCAGCACCGTCAGGTCGGGCTTGAGGCCGCCGGTGGCCCAGGACGACAGCCAGGCCACCTCCTGCACCGGCAGGGTGCGCCCGGCGCCCTGGTAGGCGAGCGACGAGTCGACGTACCGGTCGCTGATCACGATGGCGCCGCGGGTCAGCGCCGGACGCACCACCGTCGCGACGTGGTGGGCCCGGTCGGCCGCGTACAGCAGCGCCTCGGAGCGCGGCGGCAACGCCTCACCGTCGAGGAGGAGCCGGCGGATCTGCGCACCGGTCGCGGTGGCGCCCGGTTCGCGGGTGACGACGACGTCGCGCCCGGCCCGGCGCAACGCCTCGGCGAGCAGTCGCACCTGGGTGGACTTGCCCGCGCCCTCGCCGCCCTCGAACACCACGAACAGGCCGCTCATCGCGTGCGGCTCGGCCGGGCTGAGCGGGCGTCCGCGCAGCGACCCCCACAGGTCGGCCAGCACCGGAACGCCGGCCTTGTCGTCCATCTGGCGCAGCGCGCCGACGCCGGCCAGCACCCCGAGCACGCCCGCGACCAGCAGCAGGATGCGCGTGGTCGAGACCGTGAACTCGGTGAACCCGATGTCGATCCGGGGCCGCCCGCCGGCGCCGACGAGGGTGCTGGACAGCGCGATGGTGAGCATGAGCACCACCCGCACGCCGGTCTGCACGACGGCGAAGGCGCGCCCGCGCAGTTCGTCGTCGACCTCGCCGCCGAGCAGCGTCGTCCCGGACAGGAACGCCATCCCGGCGCCGACGCCGACCAGCAGCACCGCGGCGATCGCCACCGACAGGTGCGGCGCGACCGCGAGCAGCACCACCGAGCCTGCCGCCAGCACGATCGACAGCCCGAACCAGCGCCGCCGCGACAGCGCGCCGATCAACCGCGGGCCGGCCACGATGCCGCCCGCCAGGCCGACGAACAGCATCGCGAAGAGGAGGAAGAACGTGGAGTCGCCGCCGTAGAGTTCGCGGGCGTAGAACTGGGCGGTGCCGATAACCACGCCGCCGCCGGCGAAGGCGCCGAAGATGCCGAGCACGAGGCCGCGCACCAGCGCCGTGCGCCCGACGAACCGCCACCCCTCGACGAACTCGCGCAGCATCCCCGGCCGCCGTTCGCGCTCGGCCCGGTCGCTGCGCCGGCCGCTGATCTCCTTGATACCGAAGAACACGGTCAGCGCGGTGGCGAGGAAGGTCAGTGCGTTGAAATACAGGGCGACGTTCGTGGGCTGCGCCCAGTCGGGCGGGTTGACCTTGTCCAGGGCCGTGGTGAGCAGCGCGAGCAGGAGAGCGGCGGCCACCGGCGTCACGCCGTAGGTGGTGGCAAGGCTGATCTGGTTGGCCGTCTCCAGCCGGGCCCGCGGGATCAGGTTCGGCACCGAGGCTTCCTTGGCGGGCGTCCACAGCATCGACACCGACTCGATCGCGAACGTCGCGATCGCCGCCCACCCGACGATCAGCGCCGAACTGTCGGTGACCAGTGCCGCGGCCGGGATCGACAGGAAGAACACGAACCGGATGAGGTCGCAGACCACCATCGTGTAGCGGCGGTCGAACCGGTCGGCCAGCACGCCGGCGACCGCGCCGAACACGAGCGCGGGCAGCAACCGCACCGCGATCACCGACCCGAACGCGGCACCCTTGGCGAGCGACCCGCTCACCTGCTCGGCGGCGAAGGTCGACGTGGCGAGCAGGCCCAGCCAGTCACCGAGGGCGGAAAGCCCCAGCACCGCCCACAACCGGCGGAACGCTCGGATGCGTAGAATCGCCTTGAGTTCGGCGATTCCGCTCAGATGGTCTTTGCTGGCATGGTCCGTACCCGCGCGGATCGGACGGGTCGTGGCCTCGCTGTCCGGGTCGCCGGCCGGCTCGTCGCCGAGTTCCTCGTCACCTGGCTTGAGGTGCGGCCACCCCTCGTCGGCGGGCACGTCGGATCGGCCGGTACCCACACCGGCTGGCTCGTCGGCGCTCGCGGCGATGGCAGCCTCCCCCCGGCTCGTCGCTGCATACTTTAGCGCCGGCCCCGACGGTCCGATCGCAGCCGAGCCGGGTCTAACGTGCACGCATGCTCCCCACCACCGCCGTCGACCGCCTCGAACGCCTCGATCGTGCGACGGCCGCCCTCTCGAGCCCGGTGGCGATCGTCGACCTCGCCGCCTTCGACGCCAACGCCGACGCGATGACCGCCAACGCCGCGGGCAAGCCGCTGCGGGTCGCCAGCAAGTCGGTGCGCTGCCGGGACGCGCTGCGCCGGGTGCTCGCGCGGCCGGGCTGGCACGGCGTTCTCGCGTACACGCTGCCCGAGGCGCTGTGGCTGGTCCGCGACGGCGTCACCGACGATGCGGTGGTGGGCTACCCGACCGCGGACCGCGCGGCGATCGCGCGGCTCGCGGCCGATCCGGCCGCGAGCGCCGCGGTCACCCTCATGGTCGACGCGGTCGAGCAGCTCGATCTCGTCGACGACGTCGTGCCGCCGACGGGTCGCGAGACCATCCGGCTGTGCATCGACCTGGACGGGTCGTGGAAGCCGGGCGGCCTGCACATAGGGGTACGCCGCTCGCCGGTGCACTCGGCGGCGGCCGCGGGCACGCTGGCCGCGGCGATCGCCGCCCGGGCGGGGTTCCGGCTGGTCGGCGTCATGTGTTACGAGGCGCAGATCGCCGGGCTGGGCGACCGGCCACCCGGGCGGCCGGTGCGCGGCATGGCGATCCGGGCGATCCAGGCCCGCTCGTACGCCGAGCTGCTCGAGCGGCGCGGCGCCGCGGTGGCGGCCGTCCGCGAGCACGCCGACCTCGAGTTCGTCAACGGCGGGGGGACGGGCAGCGTGGCGGCCAGCACCGCCGATCCCTCGCTGACCGAGGTGGCCGCCGGCTCCGGCCTGTACGGCCCGACCCTCTTCGACGCCTACCGCGCCTGGCGGCCCGAGCCGGCCGCGCTGTTCGGGCTCTCGGTGGTGCGCAAGCCCACGCCCAACACCGCGACGGTGCTGGGCGGCGGCTGGGTGGCGTCCGGGGAGGCGGCGAAGACCCGGCTGCCCACGCCGGTGCTGCCGGCCGGGCTGCGGTTGATCGGGCAGGAGGGCGCCGGCGAGGTGCAGACGCCGCTCGTGGGGCCGGGTGCCGGGAAGCTCAGGATCGGTGACCGGGTCTGGTTCCGGCACGCCAAGGCCGGCGAGCTGTGCGAGCACGTCAACACGCTGCATGCCATCTCGGGCTCGGCGGTGGAGGCCGAGTGGCCCACCTACCGCGGCGAGGGCCAGGCCTTCCTGTAGACCGTGCCCGACGGCTAGACCGTGCCCGACGGCACGCGCCGCATCGGCTGACCCGGCACGTCCCGGGCTCCCGCGTCGCAGCGGCGCCGCGGGAGCCCGCGTGCCTAGGCTGTAGCGGTGCGGTGGAAGGACGCCATGGACCGGGCGCTCTACGGGCCCGACGGGTTCTTCCGGCGCGCCGGGCCGGGGCCGGCCGGCCACTTCCGTACCAGCGCCAACGCGTCGCCGCTGTTCGCCGCTGCCGTCGGCCGCCTGATCGCGCGCTTGGACGAGGCACTCGGCAAGCCGGATCCGTTCGACGTCGTCGACGTCGGTGCCGGACGGGGTGAGCTTCTTGTCGCGCTGGCTGCCGCCGTCCCCGGCGACCTGAAGGGACGGCTCCGGCGTACCGCCGTCGAGATCGCCGCCCGGCCGCCCGGCCTCCACCCGGACATCGCCTGGACCGACGAGCCCCCACCAGGCGTCACCGGACTGCTCATCGCGACCGAGTGGCTCGACAACGTCCCGCTCGACGTCGCCGTCGGGGATCCGCCGCGCTACCTGCACGTCGGCGGGCGTCACGGCGTCGCGGTGGACGCCGCCGACGAGAAGTGGCTGCGCGCGTGGTGGCCGACCACGACGGACGCCGGCGCCCGGGCCGAGATCGGCCGCACCCGCGACGAGGCGTGGGCCGCCGCGGTGTCCACAGTGGAGCGCGGCCTGGCGGTGGCGGTGGACTACGGCCACCTCCGCGGCGCGCGGCCGCCGCTCGGCACGTTCGCCGGGTACCGCGACGGCCGGCGGGTCGACCCGGTGCCGGACGGCTCCTGCGACGTCAGCGCGTACGTGGCGATGGACGCGGTGGCCGCGGCTGGCGAGGCCGTCGCGCGGGCCGAACCGGCGCTGGTCAGCCAGCGCGCGGCGCTGCGGGCGCTCGGCGTCGACGGCCGGCGCCCGCCGCTGAACCTCGCCGGCGAGGATCCGACCGGCTACGTGCGCGCCCTGGCGACGGCGAGCGCCGCCGCCGAACTGATCGACCCGGACGGGCTGGGCGGCCATTGGTGGCTGCTCCAACCCGTCGGCTTGGATCCGGCGGTATGCCAGCTGGTCATACCTGAGGTATTCTCGGCGGCATGACCGCGAAGGTGACCATCTCGTTCTCCGATCAGACGATCGCCGACGCCCGGCACATGGCCGAGCGCGACGGCGTCTCGTTGTCGGCCTGGATCGACAGGGCGGCGCGCGAGCGGGCCCTGCGCGAGATCTTCACCGCGCACGCGGAGACGGTGCGCCGGGCGGGCCTACCCAGCGAGGCCGACGCACTGGCCGACGAGAACGAGTATCTGCAGGTCGGAGCGGAACTGCGCCGTGCGGCGCGGTGAGGTCTGGCTGATCCGTGGCGCCCGCGAACGGCTGGGACTGATCATCAGCTCCGACATCTTCAACGAGACCGAGGTGCCGGTGCTCATCGTCGCCGAGGTCACCGACCGGGCCGAACTGCGCGACTCGCCGCTGTCCGTCGGCCTGGGCGACTACGTGGTGATGCCCGACCGGCTGTCGTCGCCGTTGAAGCGGTGGTTCGTCGAGCGGGTCGAGGTCGCCGACACCGACACGATGCAGCGGGTGTCGCGGGCGCTGCGGATCCTGCAGGATCTGTAACCGTGACTTCGGAGTTGGTGGTCGGCACCGGCGCCGGCCTCGAGACGGCCGACATGGTGCTCAACATCGGGCCGCAGCACCCGTCGACGCACGGGGTGCTGCGCCTGAAGCTGGTGCTCGACGGCGAGCGGGTGATCAGCTGCGAGCCGATCATCGGCTACATGCACCGGGGCGCCGAGAAGCTGTTCGAGGCGCGCGACTACCGGCAGATCATCGTGCTGGCCAACCGGCACGACTGGCTGTCGGCGTTCAACAACGAGCTCGGGGTGGTGCTGGCCGTCGAGCGGCTGATGGGTCTCGAGGTGCCCGAGCGCGCGGTCTGGCTGCGCACCGCGCTGGCCGAGTTGAACCGTGTGCTCAACCACCTGATGTTCCTCGGCTCGTACCCGCTGGAGATCGGCGCGATCACGCCCGTCTTCTACGCGTTCCGCGAGCGTGAGACCCTGCAGGCCGTGCTGGAGGAGGCGTCCGGCGGCCGGATGCACTACATGTACAACCGGGTCGGCGGCCTCAAGGAGGAGGTGCCGTCCGGCTGGACCGGGCGGGCCCGCACCGCGATCGACGAGGTTCGCCGCCGGCTGCCCGACCTCGACCGGCTGATCCGGCGTAACGAGATCTTCCTCGCGCGCACGGTCGGGGTGGGCGTGTTGTCGGCCGCCGACGCGGCGGCGTTCGGAGCGTCGGGCCCGGTCGCGCGGGCGTCCGGGTTAGATCTTGATCTTCGACGGGATGAGCCGTACCTCGCGTACGGTTCGCTGACCGTTCCGGTGGTGACCCGCACGACCGGCGACTGCCACGCCCGGTTCGAGGTGCTGCTCGACCAGGTGTTCGTGTCGCTGGACCTCGCCCAGGAGTGCCTCGACCGGGTGGATCAGCTCTCCGGGCCGGTGAACGTGCGGCTGCCCAAGGTGCTGAAGGCCCCCGAGGGCCACACCTACGCCTGGACGGAGAACCCGCTGGGCATCAACGGCTACTACCTCGTCTCGCGCGGCGACAAGACGCCGTGGCGGCTGAAGTTGCGCACGGCGTCGTACTCGAACGTGCAGGCCCTGTCCAAGCTGATCCCCGGCTGTCTGGTGCCCGACCTGATCGCGATCCTGGGCTCGATGTTCTTCGTGGTGGGCGACATCGACAAGTAGCCGCCGTTTCAAACTGCCGAGATCTTGGAGTCCCGTCGCCCCTATGACGACCACGAGCCTCCAAGATCTCGGGATCGGGTGGTTCGGAGAGCCGGGGTCAGCGCCAGTCGCCGTGGCGGGAGCGGCGGCCGGCGGACTCGTCGTCCTGGTAGCGGTTCGGCTCCTGGCCGGCGCCGTGCTGGCCGGACGTGGTCTCATAGGCGTTCCCGCCGGAGCGGCCGTAGTCGGTGCCGCCGGTGCGCTCATATTCGTTGCCCGCCGTCGGACCGTACTGGGTGCCGCCGTAACTGGGCGTGCCGCCGCCGTACTGCGCGCCGCCGTACTGCGCGCCGCCGTACTGCGCGCCGCCGTACTGCGCGCCGCCGTACTCGGCGCCGCCGGTGGCCCGCACCGCGGCGGCGTGGGCGCGGGTGTAGTCGGTGGTGTCGCCAACCCGGCCGGGCTCGGTGCCGCCGCGCCGGCCGTCGCCGTTCGCGCCGCCGTACTCAGGGCCGCCAGCCGGCCGGCCGTAGCCAGTACCGCCGTGCTCCGGGCCGCCAGCCGGCCGGCCGTACCCGGTCCCGCCGTATTCAGTACCGCTCTGACCGCCGGCCCGGCCGAAACCGCTGCCGCCGCCCTGGCCGCCTGCCCCGCCGTACTCCGTGCCGCCACCGGCCCCACGGCCGTACTCGCCGCCGCCGTTGCTCGCGGCCCGGCCGTACTCGCCGCCAGCCGCGGCCCGGCCGTACTCAGTGCCGCCGCCGTACTCACTGCCGCCGCCGTACTCCGTGCCGCCGCCGTACTCCGTGCCGCCGCCGTACTCCGTGCCGCGGTACTGCGCCGCCGCCGGCACGGGCTCCTCGGTCCGCGCGGCCCGGCCGCCAGCCCACGCCGGAACCGGATCGCCGCTCGGGGCCGCCGGCAACGCCGGCCGCGGCGCATCCACTCGGGCTGGCTCCGCGCGGGACGGCTCGGCGCCGCCCCACGCCGGCTGAGCGCCACGGTCGCCGCCCCACGCCGGCTCTCCGGTAGCGCCACCGGCACCCCATGCCGGGTCGGTGGCGCGTTGCTGCGCGGCGTCGGCCCGCAGATCCGACCAGTACCGCGAGTCCTCGTCACCGTCGTCGCGGCGCCGACGTCCGCCGGCGGACTGGGCGGGCACGGCGGCCGGCTGCGCCTCGCGCTGCACCATCGAGGCCCAGCGGTCCTGCGTGCGCATCTGTGCGGCTGTGTCGTCGACGCGGAACTCGGAGTTCCGCTCCCCGACGTGCACCTCGCGCGCCGACGACCAGCCTCCGGTCGGCTCGTCGTCCTGGCGGGCCCGGCGGGCACCGGCGTAGCCGTCCCGGTCGGTGTACTCGTCGCGGCCCCGAACCTCGGCCTGGTAGCCCTCGTGCTCGCCGCGCCGCTGGCCGGGAACGGCGCCGGGGGCGGCCGGGCTGCCGTACACCGAACCGGTGCGGTCGCCGAAGGCGGTGTCGTCGATCGTGGTCTGGCGGGTGGTCACCTGCACCGTCTCGGTGTGGCGGAACACGCCGCCCGGCACGCCCGCGACGCCCGTCACCGGCGCATGGCCGCCCCCGACGGGCGTCGGCGCGGCGAGGTGGTTGCGCTCGACGTGGCTGCGCAGGACCTCGATCTGGCCGCGCAACGCCTCGACGGTGTCGCCGAGCGCGGCGATCTGCTCCCCCAGCACCCGGTGCGACGCCTTGGTGGCGCGCGAGATGTCGGCCCGGATGTCGCCGCGCAGCGCCTCGACCTCGTCGCCGACGTAGGCCTCGACGTCGCTGCCGGCGCGCCCGCCGACACCGGCCCGGGCCAGCACCGACCCGAGCGCGACGAGCACCACCGCGAGCATCGCCAGTGCGCCGCCGGCCCGCAGCAGGCCGCCCGCGCTACCGAGGACGATCAGCGTGCCCGCCACGGGGGCCAGGGCGATGGCAATCCAGAGCAGTACCAGCGGCGCCGTTGGCGCGCGCCGGTCCGTGTCCTCGGCCGACATGGGGTTAGACCATACCGATCACGAAGCGTGGTCGCCACGCCGGCCGAGGATCGAAAGTTGTGAAAAAGTCAGCTGGCGAGCGCGCCGTCGGACGAGAACACCAGCCCGATGCTGATGGATCCGGTCGTCAGGGCGTTCTTGGTCTGCGGGCCACCGGCGTCGAGCGAGGAGAACTTGCCCACCTTCAGGTTGTAGGTGGTCTCCAGCCCGGGCTGGCAGAACGGCCGCTGCGGGCACTCCGGCGGGCCGCCGAGCACGGTCGCCGCGCCGGAGCACTTCGACGCGAAGTCGCTGAGCGTCTTCAGGCTGTACTTGTCGGCAAGGGCCTTGGTGACCGCGAACGCGTTCTGGTCGGCCGCCTTGGACGCCTTGCCCACCTTCAGCCCGACCTTGCCGGCCAGGTCGGTGAGCGCGGTGACCGTCTTGTCGACGTCACCCGAGGCGACGGGCTGCGCGGAGGCGCCATTCACCTTCTTGTTCAGGAACTCGGTGAACGTACCGGCGTACTCCGGCACGACCTGGATCTCGCCCTTCTCCAGCGACGGCTCGTACAGTTCCCGGTTGCCGATCGACTGGACCGTCGACGTGTAGCCGGCCGCGTCCAGGGCGATCTTGTACAGGGCGCCGAGGGTCTTGTTCTCGCTGAAGTTCGCCGCACCGATGACGACGTTCCCGCCCGGGCCCTTGGCCAGCCCGTCGGTGAGCTTCTCCGCGGTCGCGAAGTCCTTGGCGGCGACCTCCGGCGTCTTGCGGTCGACGTCGACCGCCTTGTTGAGCGCGATGAGCTTCGACGTGTCGAGGGCGCTGGCCACCTTGTCCAGGGCCGCGAACAGCGCCGGGTCGCCGGCGACCTTCGCGTTCGCCACCGCGATGATGTTGTCGGCCGTCTGCAGCTTCTTGTCGTCGTCGAGGACGACGAGCTGGTTGCCGGCGATCGGCGCGCACCCGGCACCGGACGCCTTGTCGGCCTCCTTGGTTCCGGAGGAGCCCTCGCCGCCACAGGCCGCGAGAGCGATGGAGGCAGCGGCCAGCATGAGGCCGACGGCTGATCGGGTTATGCGGTTTCGCATGGCAGTTCGCATCGCTGCCCGCCTTCCGTGTCCCGGCTCGCCCGTCGAGCGGGCGGCCGCGTGTCCGACGGGCGACGACAGACGCCCGCAGCACCTACACAAGCGCGCCGAGACTCCGGCGGCAACCGGAACCGCATCACGAGTTGGCTACGTCATACCGCTTACGCGCGGCGCGCCTCCCGCAGCGGTCGCGGCGTCACCAGGCGCTGCAACAGCGCGCCCAGCCCCTCCACCACCAGGGCCAGGACGACGACGAGCAGGCCGCCGGCCAGGATCTGGCCGCCGGCGGCCGCGACCCCGAGCCCGAACCCGGCCGCGATGATGGTGCCCAGCCCGCCGCCGTTGACGAACGACGCCAGCGCCGCCGTGGCCGCCACCTGCACGGCCGCGGTGCGCAGCCCCGACGCCAGGTACGGCACGGCGAGTGGCAGTTCCACCCGCCACAGCCGCTCCCAACTGCCCATGCCCATGCCCCGCGCCGCGTCGCGCACCTCCGGGTCGATCTCGCGCATGCCGGTGAACGCGGTGGCGAGCAGCGGCGGGATCGCGAAGACGGCCAGGGCCACCA
>Ga0068857_100003074_pt1 | contig 13797 bp, 6 predicted proteins | sample KBSCornC72_FD_66591 | JGI IMG/M metagenome (GOLD analysis project Ga0068857, IMG submission 66591) | Corn rhizosphere microbial communities from Kellogg Biological Station, Michigan, USA - KBS Corn C7-2 | ecosystem: Host-associated > Plants > Roots > Rhizosphere > Soil ...
GGAATTTTATCGACTGCGTTAAGTCGCGAAAGCCGACGATTACACCCGTTGAAACCGCTCACCATTCGGCAATTCCGGGGCATCTTGGCCTTATCTCAATGCTCGTAGGACGGAAAATCAAATGGGATGTCGCCAAAGAAGAAATTATCGGCGACGCTGAGGCAACGAAATTGATGTCTCGTCCTTATCGGGCGCCACTGAAGCTGACTTAAGTCCAGAGGAGAAGACCCTTTTCAGATCCATGGGCGAGGGCCCCCAATGGAACACGGGGGGGTGCGTGTGCTCCCCAAAAACGGACTGAGTTATTGCGACTAAGGAGTTCCGGCCTTCGCCCGCAGCATGTTGGCAACGTCGGTAGCCAGCTTTTTTTGCTGCTCGTTCACTCCCGGATCGGCAGCAATTTTTTCCAAGCCTGCAATCGCATCCTGAGGCTTGCCATAGCGAATCCCATTGTCAACCTGACCATACAGGATACTTTGAACTTCCTTGGGGGCGGTGGCCAGCGATTCGCGCAAGGCCAATAAGGCCTCTTCAGGTGTCTTGGGTTGTGCGGCTGCCTTCTTTTTGCAACTTGCGCCGCTAAGGCAAAGGAGACCGCCCAATAGGATTATAACCAGCCGGGTGGCAGTTTTCACGTGATAGATGGAATTTTCGAATCAGGGAACCGTGCGAGTGATTCTGCTGCGGGTGGCATGCCATGCCCACCAAAACCAATCAGTGTATTGAACACCAGGTTGTGCAGTAGTTCGCGACGGCACACCGTTATGGACGAACAGATTGCTTTTCCATTTGTGAATTTCAGAATGACCATCAGCAAATGAAAATCCGCAGGCATTGTCGTGGAATGGACTGGGATAGTCCACAAAGTCCGGCATGGCAGCTATGACAGCGCAAGCGGCGTCATTGATTGTCCAAGGATCGTCATCGAGGAAAACCCAGATGTCCGACGGAGAAGCGATAACAAAATCGGTCTGTTTGCCATACGTCTCATACGGCTGATTGGCCATATGACTGTGGCTACCGTTAAGCCATAGGCCATCAACTTTCGCATTTCCACCCCCAAAGCAATTTCCCTTTGTGCCAACGCCTTGCTGCATTGAAACACTGCGAACCGGCTTGATCTTCGTATTTAGCAATTGCAGATTCGAGCCGGTGTACGGGACAATGCGAGGATCGCGAGGGCACTGAAAAACCGCCGCGTTTTTGCCGAGGTAAGGAGAATACAGGCTATACTTTGAATCTATTACATAATCCTGATTGCCTGCAGCCGGATCGGCAGCGGCACCGGGAGGCATCCCACCACTTTGACTGCCAGCCACCCAATTACATCCTGGAGTCGTGTAGGCGGCATCCGGATTTGGCGCAAAGATCTCGTTCCAATCCGTTGCATACATGATGAAGGCTTTCTGCAACTGGTTTTTGTTGTTCATGCAGTGCAGATTCAATGCACGGATCTTCGCTTTGGCCAATGCAGGGAGCAGCATGGCCGCGAGGATGGCGATGATCGCGATGACGACGAGCAATTCGATTAGTGTGAACGCGGAATGCGAGGGCCGAACGGCGCGGGATTCGGTCAATTTCTTCATATAAAGTTCATTTGAGGGGTTTGCCATGTCACCAACATCGGCACGTTGTCAATCTAAACAGTTTCAATCGGCCTGTAAAGGAGCTCTTTATAGGCTGAATTACGTACAACATACTGTACGGATTGTACCATAGTCAAGACACATACCGATTATTATTTAAAACGAAGGCCGAGCGCATTGCCCGGCCTTCGTATGATCAAAATAACGATACCGGGTTATGGATAAACATCAAGGCGATAAAACCGATTGTCCGACCCAATGCTAATGGTCACTTGCGCCTTGTTGCTTACGACCAGGAATGGATCGGTGGAGTAGGTCCACGCAGGACTCAAGAGACTTGGCGTGCTCCTGAGGAACGCTCCCGCAGAGGAAGGCCAGGTCAGGATGAGGTTGTTGCCAACTCGCTGAGATGCAATGGTTACAGGTGGTGGAGTCATGACGAAGTTGGAGATCACTTGCGTGGAGACGACTCCGCCATCAGCGCCCGTGAACCCTACGTACGCCTGGCTATCATTGACGATGGTTGGAATATCCACGTCCGTGAAGTTCGTCGTAAAGGTGGTGTTAGCGACGAGGTCTTTGAAGGTCGCAGTGAGCGCTCCTGATTGGTAAACCAGGTTTACCTGTATCGGATTCGCATTGGCACCGAGGAGAACCGGAGCGATGGTGGAGTAAGCACCAACACCTGCTACTGGGCCAACTCCGTTTTGGAGCAAGCCTATTCCCCTTGTATTGGGATCATAAATATTCATGGCCAGAGCAACGCTGGGCGTGATACCGGTATAACCTAGTCCGCCACCACCACCGCCTCGTTGTGCAGCGCCGTTCTGACCATTCTGGATGCAGAATGTGACACCGTCAGCACCATTTCCTGCGCCGGCAGTTTCGGTATAGATAAAGGACGCACTGAAGGTCGTGATGTTTAGTTTATTAATCATAAACGCGCTGCGATCGGTGCTGCCCAGGCTTGATGACAATTCCAGCCGGTTCGTAGCCATGATGGGCGGTGTTGTGCCTTGCAAACTCCAACCCGCACCGGTCGCGTTAAACGGCACATAGGTCGCGGTCACATTGGTGACGAGGATGGCGTCCGCAACGCTTGGAGTCGAACCCTGGCCATTACTGACGATGACCTGATAAGAGCCGCTGTCTGTGTTCGTGGCGTAGCCAATGATTAGAACATTTGTGTGAGCACCACTGATCCGATAGTTGTCCGTCAGGTCCACACCATCCTTTTTCCATTGGTAGGTGAACGGAGCAGTGCCGCTCGGATTGACACGCAATTGGATGACGTGCCCAACGAAGATGGTTTGTGTTGAAGGAAGGTCGGTAAAGTAGCCCGGATTTCCACCGACTACTTGAAGCTGTGCGACGGCGCTTGTGACCGCGCCGTATTGGCTGGTAACGACCAACTGATAGTTATTGCCGTTTTGGGCTTGCGTTGTGTTAAACGACAGGTTTGGAGAAGTTTGTCCTGCCACCGGGGTGGTTGGATTGGAACCATCCGAAAGGTACCACTGGTAACCGACAGTGCCGGCACCGTACGCCGACGTATTGAATGTGACAGTGACGTTTTCCGCTGTGGTTTGATTCGTTGGCTGAAGGGTAATAATCGGCGGTCGTTGACCGGCGTAAAAGTGAGCCAGAACCTGGCTGGCGCTGAGCGCTGTGCCATAAATTGCCACGTCGTCGACTGTTCCGATCCATTGATTGTCAAATTCCGCGATGGAACTGGATGCCCGAGCGCCGATAGTGGTCGGCAGCGACTGCGCAATAATTCCGGCGTTCGAAGGAATAGGACCGGAAGCAGCCAGCAAACCGTCGACGTAGAATTTGATCACGCCATTCGGTTGATCGCAAACACCAACCAAATGATGCCATGTCGGCTGAAGTGCAACCGGGTCGTAGGGAAGAACGGTACTTTGGGCCTGATACCCTTGGCCGTTATCGCCGCGAACCAGGAATCGGAATCTTCTCGGAGTTGTGGTGACATCGATGGCGTATTGCTCGGTCCCGGTTCCGATGCCAGGATTCAAAATACCGTTGTAGCCCTTGGCGACGACGGCGGCATCGACTGTTTGGTTGCCACCGTAAGCCCAGGCTTCAACGGAGAAAACCGCCCCGGGGCTGTTGGCAGGACGACCAAAGTCCACATCATTAATGCCCGATACCAACTGATTATTGCCAGAACCGACTTGCATGGCAGTGTCCGGATCAGCAACCGGGTTATAGCCGAGGACGCCGTTGACGGTATTGCTGTAATACCCGTTGTGGCCACCTGCGTAGTCATGAGCAATAACACCACTGTTGCCCGTGCCGTTGTCCGGCTCATTCAAGCGCCAATAGCCCTTGGGCGCGTTTGCGAGAACTGCCGCCGGATAGGGTTGTGTTGGCGCCGGGATAACCGTTAGCGTACTGGTGCTACTGGTAATCGTGCCGAAATTGTTAGTGGCGACGCAGTAGAACGTGCTGGCGGAATCGGTTAGCTGAGCATTCGCAAGCGTATAGCTCGAGGCAGTTGCGCCGGAGATGGGTGAGCCATTGCGGTACCAGAGGTATTTCGGCGCAAGAGATCCAAGGCCGGTGGCCTTTGCAGCAAAACTCGGCGATGTGCCAACGTAAGCAATGACGCTGGATTCCGGCTGGCGAGCCCAGGTCGGGGGAGCAGGCACAAACGAGCCGAGCAATTGGATTTCGGCAATCTGCATGAGCGGAGTTTGATAGGGCTCGACACAGTTAGTGATCGTGACGCGATACGATTTATACGAATTGACATTCGCGAAATCCACTTCGAGGCACGGATTAGCAAGCGGATTGAGCGTGGCGGAGCCGGTACCACCACGTGCTGTCGGAAGCATGAGAGTGCCGAGCAATTCGCCTCCAGTGATGCGGGTCCAGGTCGAACCATCATTGGAACCTTCGAGAGTGTAATCGCGCGGATCGCGTCCGGCTGAGTCATTGGCGCAGAAGAAACGGATTGAGTTGACAAATGAAGCGCCGCTGACCGGTGTAACAATGTACCCGGCTGGTCCTATGAATGGCAAATTGCCGATTCCGGTAGCGAGGCCGCCGAATCCGTTGGTGGCGCCAGTGCCGCGGCTGAGCCATTTCTGCGCTACCTGGTCGCTGGAAGCAGTGAAATTCTCCGCGACTGCCGCCGAATCGCTATCGCTGGTGTACTTGCTGATCGAGTCGCCGTTGGCCGCGCCCAGCAGCACGCTGTAATTGGTCGTTAGCACCATGACAGTCGCCACATAGCTGGTGAACGAACCGTAGGGATTTGACGCAACTACAATGTAATCCGCCGAATCGGCAAATGACGCATTGCTGATGGTGAGAATATTACTGGTTGCACCCGCGATGTTGGGCCCGGTTACGTTGGCGAACGTGCTGAGGTTGAATGTATCATAAATATCGCGCCAGCCCCCACCGCGCGGTGCGCGTTTCCATTGGTATGAGACCGCGTTACCCAAGCGATTGGAAACATACAGATAAATGTCGTTCGTTCCCTGCCAGCCTTTCGTGATTACGATATTGTTTGCCTGAGCGACACCGGTCGCCGCATTGGTAGCCCCGGTAACGCTGTCTTTTACCAATCCAGCAGGTTGGGTGATGAACGGAGCGGAACCACCACTGCCGCTGACGGCAAATATGGCGACCGTCGTATTAAAGGCGACTGTATTTGTTAAACTGAGTGAGACGTTGGTGATCTGGCCCGAGGTATTATTCACCGGGAGGAGCGCATCAAACAATCGGATGTTGGGGACGTTCGGAGTTGCCGCGCCGCCATTACGCGGATCACGAATCGGATATTGACCAAAGACGGGCTGGAAGTAGTTAGGAAACTGATCCGGTATGTTTGCAACGCCGCGACCGCTGGGGTTGGCTTGACCGAAGCAAACATAAGCGTAAGCGTCCGTGCGATTAAACCAATCGACGCCCGAAATCCAGTTTGTTTCTGTGCTCCCATCGGCGAATTGAATTATCGCGCGAATATTTATTGCGCCATTCCCGTCACCCAGCAAAAACGAAAGGCCGCCATATGCCGCAGGGGTCTGGAATTTGACATTAGCAGTGGGGAAGTTGGAAGCCAAACAAACGGCGCAATTTCCAACATAAGTCGAAGGCATGGTATAATGAATCGTGGGTTCCGTCGCGGAGGTAATTGTCGAACCAGCGGCGGGCAGCCCGGCGCTCGGATTGGGAGTGTAATAGCCAGGTTCCATCCAAGTGAAGTTGCCTTTCGAGGTGCCACCGTCCATCGTCATGGTGCAGTAGGTATTGTCGTTGGTGAGTACGCCGGTGACCGAGCCAGGACCAGCGCCCACAGCTTTGGGAGCATCAGCCTCAATAATACCATCCGCGTTATAGCCGGTTACGGCGACTGGATTGTAAGTGGAGCCATTATCAGTGGAGCCGGCGACGCCGAAAATGAATGTTCGGCCGTTACTCCAAGGGTTCTGGGCCGTGCCGTTCCCATACCATTCCAAATCAATGCTCGTAATATTGACGCTGGGATTACCGACGGCAACGTCCGCGAAGAAAAGTTCACCGGCGTTCGTACCTTGGTTGGGGATGGTGCCATTCAGACCTACGCGACCAAAAGCGTCCCACGCTTTGACCGTATGGCCCGCTGCGTCGTTGTTGAACCAATCATATGAGGTGAAGGGGATACCGTCTTCCGTTGCGCCGCCCTCATAATGAATCCTGTACTGAACTCGACATGGGCCATTAGCAGAACTAGACAAGAAAGAAATGTGATCAAATTGGGCTGGAGTTGTGAGGGTCGCCGTTACTGGGCCGACAAGGGGTGTCCAGGAGCTCTGATTGTGCCCAACGAAAAACACACAGTTGCCGTGATAATCGGGCGCCATCCGAAAAGTGTGATTGTTGGTCGTAAACGTGGAATTGTGCGCCGGAAGACCCGTCGAATTGGTCATATATCCGACTTCGTACCAGGTGTTGCCCGTCTTGTTAGTTCCGCCGTCCGCCGTGTGGGTCACGATTACGGGCTCAGCGATGCTTTTTGGAGCGGCTGCTTCAATGACTGGATCATGATTGAAGCTGGATGGGTCGATGGCGATAGGCGTGTAGTCCGCCCGCGCAATGGCAGTAATGCCTAGCGCAACGCCGAGGGTGAGGAGACGTATTTTCATGAGGGTGGGGTACTTGGTTTCTCTATTTTGGTGGTTTAACTTTATCCATCCGATACCCGGAGACCTCCACTTCGGGATAACTTCGGCTGGCAAATCATTGCTGGTGATTATTGTGTGTACAAAAGATACTGACTGAAGTCAACAGGTTACTTTGATCCCGAAAGATCAGAGTTGCGATTGAGCTGAACATCACGAGTATTTGGGCCGCACCCCCAATGTCGCATTAATTTGTCCGATTGACCACCATACGTTTGTATGATGGTCAACCAGGATACGAAACCGCGCGGGGGCGTTCGCGAAGGATTCAGGCACTGCGCTTACTGATCAGACCTATTCGTAAATCTCATAGATCGAGTTATCCAAAACGAATTGGATGTTTTGGCCGAGAGCGAGCCAAGGGAGGATTTTGTCGTTTTTGGCGATTAGATCGAAGTATTCGGTCGAGCCAAACTGAATCCGAACACGTTTTGCGTCCGGATGCTTCTGAACTGCAGTGTCAACCCATTGTTTGTCGTTGAGGAAGAAGGTTTTGCCGGAAACGAATTGGCCCGGCTGAGCATATTGCACGAGGCGTGATTTGGCATCGGCTGGCGGCGTGGTGGGAGCCAACGTGGCTAGGGGTTCATGCAAGCCAAGGGCGCGGCGCGATTCGAGCGCACTGCCGGCTGCAGCGACTGCAGGGGACTGCGCAGATTTCAGTTCCATTCCGTAGCGCGCGTCGGCCAATGCCTTCGCCCCCGAGTTTTCTGTTTTGAACGAATAATATAATTTTTCAGCTTCCTGGCGCACAGCGTGATCGCGATCCAAGTTCTGAAATGAGCGGACGGAGCTCGAGACGTTGCGCCGACCTTCGTCTTCCATGATGAGGTAGGCGGTGTAAGGTGTGACGATGTTGTATTTGCGGGCGAGTTCGGTGACTTCATCGCGCAGTTCCGAGTTTTCGCCGCGCAGACGGATTTCATCGAGCAAATAGCCAACGCGACGCGTCGCCCAGAGGCGCGGAATGAATTCATTCTCGGAAGATTCCGCGGCGAATTTCACTTCGTAAGTGAATTTTCGAGAGGAGCCGTTGACATTACCTTCGACGATGACGGCGGAATCGCCTTTTCCGCTGTATCGACCGACGAGGACGAGTTGTTCACCTTTGAACAAATCGGGCAAAGGGGAGGGATAAAGTTTTGACGTGTGAACATTGCCCGTGAACTTGATTTCAGGATTCGTGAGCACCGGCTCTTTGATTTTTGAGAAGAAGCTGGAGACTTTCACTTCAAGGTCTTCCTCTGGCAAAACATATTGGCTGAATGCCCGAGTTTCTTCGGTGATGCGATCGAGCAAGTGCGTGTTTACATCGGTGCCTATGCCGAAGCAAAAGATACGGGTGCGGCCTTCACCGCGCTTTTTGACCCCGGCGACGATTTCGTCTTCGTCGGTTGTGCCAATGGTTGGACGGCCGTCTGTGAGGAAGATGATAACGAAGGGGCGGGAAGAAGTCTCGGATGCGGAGTGTTGAGTGCGGAGTGTAAGAGCTTTTTTGAGGGCATCATCGATAGCAGTACCGCCGATGGGTTTAAGGTCTTTGATGAATTCTTCGGCTTTCGTTCGATTCGATTTGCTTGCTTCGACGAGATTGTCGAACAGCGATTCGACTTCCGTTGAGAAGCGAAGTATTTCGAACCGGTCGCCCTCATTGAGATTTTCGACACAAAACTTGAGCGCTTTTTTCGCTTGTTCGAGCTTCGGACCGGCCATCGAACCAGATGTATCAAGCACGAACGCAACATCTTTCAAAACCACCTGCTTCTCTTTCACATCGACGCCTGGTGAGGCGAGCAACATGAAATAGCCGTCGTCGTCACCGGATTTATAAGTGAGCAGATTGACTCCGATTTCATCTTTTTCGGGTGCGAAATAGAGCGCAAAATCGGCATCCGGACGGACATCGGTCGCTTCGAAACCGGCAGTTGCGCTCGTCGAGCCATGACGTTTCATTTCGACGGCATGGCTGGGCGAATAAATTGATTTGAGTGGACGCTCGCTTTTCAGATCGACATGAACGCTGACAGTCTTGATCGGTTTCGAGGAATACTTTTCCGTATTTAGCGGCAAGATGTAGCTGACAAGGCCATCGTCGGATTTGAGGAGTTGAGTGTATGAGATGGTGATTCGCTTTTTGCTGTTTGGTTCGATCGGAAATATGCGAACTTTGAAAATATCGCGCCCGGCGTATTCGAGTAGAGCCGGGTCTTTGAGCTTGCGCACGATGTCTTCGTAAATGTGTCGTGCCTTGTCAGCCGAGAGCAATTCCGCTTCGGCCTGTTTGCCATCAATTTCCATTGTGAATTTGTCGATGTGAGCGCCTTTGGGAATGGGAAAGACGAAGGTGCCTTCGAGTCGCGACGGGTTTGGATTATAGAATTCCTGGTCCACGGATGTAACGGCGATTTGGTCGTTGATACGAGTGTTGACCTTGACGTATGAGACCTCCATCGGAGCGAACACATAAGGGCGCGGCTCGGGTATTGGCCGCGGAGGCCAAGGATGTGGGGGGATGGGGTGGGGGGGCACTGGATGCGGTGGGTTGGGCCCCGGCCACCAATGGGCGTCATTGACGATAATCAAGCCTGCCGCCGGAGAGTTGTTAATTGCGCCGAGAACGAACAGCGCCGAAAAGAAAATCAGCGAAATCCACCGTTTCATACCGGGTTAGACGGAAAGCTGATGGAAATGCTCCCGAATGTATATCGGCAACCACCAATTTATGAACCACTAATGAACACAAATTAACACGAATGAGGTCTTCTATTCGTGTTAATTCGTGTCGATTGGTTTATGATCAGCGTGAAATTAGCTTCCGCGCACAATCTTCCATCCGAAATGCGGTGTTCCGAAGGATTGATACAGATTCATCCAGAGATGCATCAGAGCTTCCGTTCCGCGGGATTTGGTGATGTCGCCGATATCAATGATGTCGCGCCAGCCGAGAGTTTTGATCAGGTCTGAGAATTTCTTCTTCGCTTCGGCATCATTGCCGCAGACGAACATGGTAGGATGACCGCCCTTTGCCGGATCCACCATGACTTCGCAGTTCACAGTGTTGAACGATTTTACCACTTTGGCGGACGGAAGGGCTTTCTGAACTTCTTCGCCAAGCGAGTTGTTGTTGCAAATGGACAGCGTCAGCGTCCCGCTCGAAAATTCCAGCGGATTGCTGACATCGACGACGACTTTTCCGTCGAGAGCGTTTGGACCAAGAGATTTTGCGACGTCCAAAAATACCGCTCCTTTGAGGCAGATAAAGGCCATCTCACCGAAACTTGCGGCGTCAGCGAATGTACCTTGCGAAGCATTCGTCCCCGAGCTGTTAGCCCATTTTACGGCGCTTTCGTTATTCGCCGTGCGCGAGCCCATTTTTACCTGATGGCCGAGTTGAAGAAATTTTGTGCCGAGCGTTTCGCCGACCATTCCAGTTCCGAGAATTCCAATTTTCATAGCTAATCTCTTTCTCTTGAATCGTTGCATTTCATTTTTTCCGTGCAGTCCTACCCGGACGGGGCAACACTAGCCCAGAAATCAATTCTGACAATTAGGCACTATTTTGTAACGGGGTTACCTGAAAGTGGCAAAGAACGGCGAATCAAACTGTCCGGTAGAAACGACTCTGGCAGTCATAGGTGGCAAATGGAAACCATTGATCCTCTGGCGGCTCAAGACCGGCGTGTGGCGATTCGGCGAATTGCAACGGCTGGTGCCTGGCGTCACACGCAAAATGCTGACGCAACATCTTCGCGAACTTGAACGCGATGGCATCGTGGCGCGCAAGGTCTATGGCGAGGTGCCGTTAAAAGTTGAATATTCGCTGACGCAATATGGCCGTACGTTACGCCCATTGTTGAAAGAGTTGTGCGATTGGGGACACAGGCATGAGAGGCGGGTAAAGTTGATATTGAAAGGCGATAGTTGATGGAGCGAAATTTGAATTTATTTCGGTTTTCGCTTGTGGATGCAGACGCAATTGCCGTCTGGGTCGAACACAACAGCCATATGACAGACTGGGGATTCGGTAGGCTCGACGCGGAATTTGGTGTTGGCTTTTTTGAGTTCGGCGATCGCTGAATCGAAATTTTCGACTTCCAGGGCGACGCTGCCGCCGTCCTGCGAAGCTTTCCATTCGGGCGAAAAATTGGTGATGGCAAGGGTGGAGGGGCCGATGTCGTATTCGATCCAACCCTGATTTTCGTCGCCAAAGATTGTGGTTTGCTTGAGCCCCAGAGTTCCCTCGTAGAATTGTTTGGCGCGTTTGAGGTCCGTGACCGGATAACAGGAGAATGCGATTTCGATGACTTTCATCTTTGAGCGTTAAAAATGTTAAAACGGAATTAAGAGAAAGCAAAGTTCAGGGTGACTCTACTGCGCGATAGAAGCGAGCGGGTGCATTCGAGGAATTCACGCCATTGATTTGCAGGATTCCGTTGTTGAGGAGCGTTTGACTGGCCACCGGTGTCCAATTAGTCCACGCGACGGCCGGGTTAGGACTGGAGTAGAGCTGGATGTGCGACGCGCGTTCGGCAGTGATCGGGCTTCCGTCAATGGTGCTCAGCAAAAGTTGCAGGTTTCCGCCTGGCAAGCCTTGGAGCGATGTAAACTTGAGCTGAGTCGTCGCGAGGTTATTGACCAAAGCCCATTCCGCGGAGGCAATGTTTGTATTGATGGACTGGTAGCCGACAAATGTCGCTGTGGAGGAGGGAGCGAGAACAAATTCCTTACCGATGTCGAGCGTAGCATCTCGCAATGCGCCATTGTCATCCCATCCGCCGTTTTGGAAAAAGGCATTCAAATTGGCCGAGGCCCCGATGCCAAAGTAAATAGGAGAGGTTGCTGAAACAATCGCGCCTGAATCCGTAGTCGCAAGCATGACGACCAGAGGTCCGTTGGTCATGACAGAACGGCCAATCAGGATGGATGTGCCATTGGTGTTGATAGTGTAACGATCGTTGGCGGTCGTAACATAAGAGAGGCCATTGGTAAGCCAATCGACATCAAACGTTTCAAAGTAACGCAGCGTAATGCTGGAGAAGCCGTTGTTTTGGAAAGTCATCTTCGTCCGCCACATGTCTGAGCCGAGCAAGATTGCATAGTCGCGAGTAATAGCGACGCTCGCGCCGCCGGCAGTATAATTGCCGGTAAAGGTCGAAGAGCGGGTATCGCCGGCAATTCGCGTCATCGCGAGTCCAGGAGTAATGCCATTTGCATTGCGCACGAACGTGGCGGCGTTTGTGCCGGTCTGCAGTCCCCAATCAGAAACGAAAGTGCCGACGGCGTACACTTCGTTGCTTTGGAAGAGCACGGAGGTGATGCCGGCGGAATTCGTGTTGAGCGTAATTCTGAGATTTCCCTGGGCGAGAACATTGGTGGGAACGAAAATCAAATTCAGCGCCCCGTTGCTGCTAAGAGTTGAGCCGTAAAGGTTGGTAATGAGCACCGAGTATTGGCCGATATGGTTGCTTTGAACGCCGGCGATGACATAGCTGGAACCAGTTGCTCCCGAGATGGCAATTGCGTCTTTGCGCCACTGATACGCGAGCGGAGAGGTGCCTCCGGCCACGACGCTGAATGTCGCGTTGCCGCCCAATGAAACTCCCTGGCTGATTGGCTGTGAGTAGATAATCGGCGGAGTCGGAGGAGCCACGCCGCATACATCGTAGCCAAGCCAATTGCCAACGGAAGTATCCATAACAAATACTTTGCCGTTGCAATAACTGAAGGTGTAACCGGAGTCCGCCGAATTATTGGCGCCCTGAAGAGTCGATTGCCACACCCGAGTGCCGGTTACATCCCAAAACGAAACCACTCCATTGCCATTATAAGTAATCCAATAGTTGCCTTCTGCCGCAATGGCGCGATTCTGGGGGAAAACATTTTCGCCAGGAACTGAACCGAATCCGCTCAAATTCACCGTGCCAATGAATGTGCCATCGATCTGCCAACGACTGATTACACCGGCGTACATTGAAATGTATTCGGTCCCGGCTGCGTTAAGAACGACGGACGCCTGGACGTCCAATGTACCCGAGTTCAAGGTGACATAGTTTGAGAATACGCCGGGAGTTGTTTGCCGGTAAATGATCGAACTGCCGAATGCCCGCGCATAGAGATTTCCGGCGGAGTCCGTGAATACTGATCTAAAATCGAGTCCTGGAGAATACGTTGATTGCAGGTTGCCGACGATGTCATAGCGCGCGAGGTGGACACCGATACTGGAACCGCCAGAACACTCCCAATAACTGATGCCATCAAACGCCATTGTCATGACAGTTGCGCTAAGAGAATTAAGAATCGCCTGGCTTGAGCTATAGTTCGTTTGCAAGCCGCAGCCATCGTCGTTGAGAATGGAGCCAATGGCCTGGCTGCGGGCCAGGGTTGCGTTCATGGGCGCGGAGAGGTTCACAAAAAAGCTCTCGCTGGATTCGACGTTTGTGTCTCCATTAACTGCCACAACGATCAGTTTGTTAGTTTCCGGATATGTGAACGTCAAAGCTCCGTTGGTCGCCACGTAATCTGAGCCAGCTTGAGCTGTGAAATCAGCGGTGGCATAGTTTACGCTCACAGGCAAGGGAGATGGGAACGACAACCGCACGGCAAAAAGAAGATTGGTCTGGCCGCTGTCGCCTTCAACAGCAATTGCGTCGGCGATGGTTATGCCGGCAACGATTACGGTAGCGATCGAGGAAGTGGTATTATTCGCTGGATACGGGTCCGCTTCCGTGCGCCCGATCGAAAAAAGATTGGTGATCAATCCAGAGCTATTTGGCGTTGTAACAATTGTTACGGTTGCCGAGCCACCGCCCGGAATTGAGCCCAATGCGCATTCAACATGGCCGGATACAAGTGCGCTTGTTCCCTGGGAAGGCGTCGCTGAAACGAAAGTCACCGATGCCGGTACAATATTTGTGACCGTTACACCGGTGGCGGCTGCGGGGCCGGAGTTAGTGACTGTAACCACATTTGTGAGATAACCGCCAATCACTACTGGATCCGGTGAATCGGTCACTGTAATC
>Ga0068857_100003075_pt1 | contig 13794 bp, 12 predicted proteins | sample KBSCornC72_FD_66591 | JGI IMG/M metagenome (GOLD analysis project Ga0068857, IMG submission 66591) | Corn rhizosphere microbial communities from Kellogg Biological Station, Michigan, USA - KBS Corn C7-2 | ecosystem: Host-associated > Plants > Roots > Rhizosphere > Soil ...
CGCAAGCTGGTTCGCCGGTAGCTGGCAAATGTCATTCTGCCCGAAGTATATCGCACCCTCCGTTGGCCTGTCCAGACCTCCAAGTAGATGAAGCAATGTACTTTTTCCGCTGCCCGACTCACCCACCAACGCCAGTTTTTCGCCTTGTGCTACTTCCAGGTTGAGGCCCGAAAACACCACCAGATCGGCATCGCCGGAGCGATAGACCTTGGAGAGGCCTACGGCGCGGACCGCGGGTTCTGTCGAAGCGGACATAACCTATACAACTATCTTATCGTTAAGCGCAACAGGCGAAGCCACACTAAGGTGATATTAAGCGAAAACTTCGGCGAGTGGGAGTTCCAGTACGGGGTTTTTGGTGCGCAGGACGTCGCCTTTGAATTCCTGAAGCCCCGTGGAGGGTGTCGCAGTGTACACGTGGCGCGTGCCGGAGTCGACCAGCCAGAGGTAACGCACTCCCTTGACGAATTGTTCGTCGATGCGCCGGCGCAGATCCCGCAAACGATCGGTGGGTGAAAGAATCTCAATGTACAAGAAGGGTGGCGTCGCGGCTAAACGATTCGGCCTGACGTAAATACCCCACGCAGTTTCCAGGATGTCGAGCTCTTTTGGGATGGAATTTAGGTACCTGAGTACATTGGTTTGCGCAACCTTGCCTGGACTATCGTCGGACGAAGGAGCACTTCGGGCGGCAACCTCCTCGCGAACGGACCCTATCGCGAGTCCGCGTTCGCGCAACACGGTTGCGGCCAGGGAATTCTCGTCGCGCAGCAAGCCCAACAGCAAGTGCTCAGTGCCGACATGTTTGTGGTTCAGACGCTCGGTCTCCTCGGCAGCGTAAGCGAGCACACGCTTGGACTCATCGCTCAACGGCAGATCGACCGAAGTCGAAATCTTTGGACGCACCGTAGTGAGGGCGCGAATCCTTTGGCGGATGGATTCCACCGAATCGATGGAAGGCAGGAAACGGCTGCTCAGCGCTTTGTCCTCCCTTAAAAGCCCGAGGAGGAAATGCTCGGTCTCGATGCTGGGGGAGCCGACTTCGCTGGCTTCGTAGCGGGCGAAAAAGATGACGCGGCGGGCTTTTTCGGTATAGCGCTCGAACATGACGCCTCTTGTGGTTAGGCGAAGACTTCAGCGAGGGGGAGTTCCAGCACGGGGTTCTCGGTGCGCAGAACATCACCCTTGAATTCGGGGAAACCGGCCGCTAAAGTTGCGACGTATACTTGCCGGCCGGACGGGTCGAGCACCCAAACGTAGCTTTCGACACTTGAACCCGCTGCTCCACCACCACCGTAATTCCCAATTGCTTTTGCCGCGAACCAAAATAGACCGCGACGGCCGTTTGCAGACTACTGTGATCCAGTTCGCCCAAGTTACGCATCCTCCATGCGCCCGTCCACGTAGTCGCAATCCGGACGATAGCTCGTCGCCAGATACTGTTCTACGGAGATCAGCGTCCCTGTGGGCATGTCCTCAAGCTATCACCTTTCAACGGACCACGATGTTCACCAATTTGTCCGGCACCACGATGATCTTCACCACTTGTTTGCCGACGATGAACGGCTGGACTTTGGTGTCGGCCAACGCTAGTTTTTCGATTTCCGCTTGCGGGGTGCCGAAGGGGACGGACAAGCGTCCGCGCACCTTGCCGTTGACTTGCAGCACCACGTCGGCGGCGTCTTCTTTCGCCGCCGCTTCGTCGAAAGCCGGCCACGGCTGGCGGAACACTGGACCGGTGCGGCCGAGTTGCTCCCACAGTTCCTCCGCCAGATACGGTGCGAACGGACCGATCAGCAACACAACCGCGGGCAGGATCTGATCGAGCGCCGCGCGCGACAAGTTTGCCTCTTCGTCGTTGAGCGTGTTGAGCAGTTCCATCAGCGCCGCGATCGACGTATTGAAGTGCCAGCGGTTGTTGAAGTCCTCGGTGACCTTCTGGATGGTCTGATGTAATTTGCGCAGCGCTCGCCTGTCCGCGCCGGGATCGCCCGCTGCATCGCGTTTCAGATTCCGCGTCACGAAGCGGTAAATGCGTTCGACGAATTTTCGCGGACCGCCGACGCTCGATTCGATCCACGGCATGTCCTTTTCCGGAGCGTTGGCGAATAGTACGAACAAGCGGCAGGTGTCCGCGCCGTACTTGCCCACCATCTCTTCCGGATCGACCACGTTGCCCTTGGACTTCGACATCGCCGAGCCGTCGGAGCCCAGCACCATGCCCTGCGTGAACAGGTTCGTCGCGGGCTCGTCGTTCGTGATCATCCCCAGGTCACGCATGACTTTCGTGAAGAAGCGCGAGTAAATCAAATGCAAAATCGCGTGAGTGACGCCGCCGATGTATTGGTCGATGGGAAACCAGCGCTTGATCTGCGCCGAGTCGAAGGGCGCGGCGCCGTTCTTAGGATCGCAGTAGCGATAGAAATACCAGGACGAATCGACGAAGGTGTCCATGGTGTCGCTCTCGCGCTGCGCGTCCGCGCCGCACGCGGAGCACTTCACATTCATAAACGACGCGACCTCGGCCAGCGGCGACCGGCCCTTGCCGGTGAACTTCACATCGTAGGGCAGGATCACTGGCAGATCCTTTTCTGGAACCGGGACCACACCGCATGTCGGGCAGTGGATCATTGGAATGGGCGTGCCCCAGTAACGCTGGCGGGAGATGCCCCAGTCCTTGATGCGATAGGTGATCGCAGCCTTGCCGAAGCCTTTCTGCTCCGCGTACACGTTCATCTTGCGGCGGGCTTCCGCGCTGGCGAGCCCCGAAAATTCGCCGGTGTTTTCTGTGATTCCGTCGTCCGTGAACGCGACCTTAGGGGCGGCGTCCAGTACTCCATCCACCGGACGAATCACCGGACGAATTGTGATCCCGAACGTCTTTGCGAAATCGAAATCGCGCTCGTCATGCGCGGGCACGGCCATGATCGCGCCGGTGCCGTAGTCGATCAGGACGAAATTGCCGATCCATATCGGAATCTTCTCGCCGCTATACGGATTGATGGCGTAGTGGCCGGTGAACACGCCGTCCTTGACGATGTCCCCAGGGCCCATTTGCTTGCGGGCATCGATCATCTGCCGGGCCTTGGCGCGCCCGGCGTCATCGAGCAGCTTCTGCGCCAATGGATGCTCGGGAGCCAGAATTACGCAAGTGGCCCCGTAGATAGTATCGACGCGCGTGGTGAACACGCGAATTTTCTCGCTGCCGCCTGCGAGCGAAAAGTCGATTTCCGATCCTTCGGAACGCCCGATCCAGTTGCGCTGCATGGAGAGCACGCGCTCCGGCCATCCGCCTTCGAGCTTCTCGTAAGTGTCGCGCAGTAATTCCTCGGCGTAGTCAGTAATCTTCCAGAACCATTGCTCCAGAGCGCGCTGCTCGACGGGAGTGGTCTCGTGACGCCAGCAGCAGCCGTCGATCACCTGCTCGTTCGCAAGCACGGTGGCGCACTCGGGGCACCAGTTGACTAGCGCCTTCTTGCGATAGGCGAGCCCGCGCTCGAACATCTTCAGGAAAAACCACTGGTTCCATTTGTAGTAATCCGGCTCGCAGGTGGCGATCTCCAGGTTCCAGTCATAGGCGAAGCCCATGCGGTGCATCTGGCTCTTCATGGCGGCGATATTCGATATCGTCCAGTCGCGCGGATGCATACCGCGCTTGATGGCCGCGTTCTCGGCGGGGAGACCGAACGCGTCCCAGCCCATGGGGTGCTGGACGTTATATCCACGCATCCACATGTAGCGCGCCAGTGCATCCCCGATGGAATAATTGCGCACGTGGCCCATGTGCAGGCGGCCACTGGGGTAGGGCAGCATCTCGACGACGTAATATTTCGGCGCGCTCGAAGCGGGATCGGCAGCGTAAAGCTTGGGGTCGCGGTTCCAGCGCTGCTCCCACTTCAACTCGATCTGGTTGTGGTCATACGAGGTTTCCGGCATAGGCTCTTCAGTGTGTCCAGGTTACGTTGTTCGTCGCCGTCCTGATCCACCGGCGTTTCGAGAATAAAAGCTTTGGAACGAAGCTGCGGGTGGGTGAGAATGCGACGAAACCCGTCTAAACCAATATAACCTTGCCCGATGTGCTGATGCCGGTCGATGTGCGAGGCGAGCTGGCCTTTGGAGTCGTTGGCGTGAATCACGTGCACGTTGTCGAGGCCCAGGATCGCGGCCGCCTGCGCGAAGGTCTCCTTCAGTCCGGCTTCAGTTGAGACGTCATGGCCGGCTGCTAGCAAGTGGCAGGTGTCGAGACAAAAGCCTACCGGCAGATCCGTCATACGCGGGGCGAATTCACGGATGGCGGCCAGTTCTTCGAAGCGTCCGCCGATCTGCGCGCCCGCGCCGACGGTGCACTCGGCCAACAGCATCAGTTTTCCGAACTTCAATCCTGAGGCAGCTTGCGCGATTCCTTGCAGAAAACGGAAGATGCCCTGCTCGACCGACTGCCCCTTGTAATTTCCCGGGTGTGCCACTAAGTACTCCGCGCCGATCGCAATAGCGCGTTCCAGTTCGCCGCGAAACGCCTCGACGGATTTCGCATAGACGGTATCGTCCGCCGCGGCCAGATTGATCAAATAGTTATCGTGGATTACCAGCGGCGTCAGGTCGTGCTTCTCTCTTGCGCGATTCAGTAGTGCGATCGATGCGGCGCTGGGTGACGACGCTTTCCATTGCCGCGGACTCGCCGAAAAAATCTGGAATGTGTTGGCGCCGAGTTCCGCCGCCCGCAATGCGGCGCCTTCAAGAGACTTGGCGATGGAAGTATGCAGGCCGATCCGCACCGGTCAGAAAGCCTGTTCGCGGCCGGCGATTCGCGCCGAGACCAATTTCCAGGTCACGGGTCCTGTGTAAGTCACTTCGGTGCGCTCCGTCAAGCCCACTGCGCGCACATAGGTTTCTCGCATCAGCCCTGCGTCGGAGCAGTGACCAGCGTAGCGGACCTGCACCGCGTCCGGCGCGCCCTGCCGATCGATCTGCGCGCTGGGGCTACAGGGCGCGATTTGCGAATGGTAAAGTTCGCCGTCAGCCGCCAAGAAACTCACCCAAAGCTCTTCTCCTTTGCTCTTGCGATTCCACTCCACCAGCCGCTGCCTCTCATCCACGCGCAACAACACTTCATTCCCGTTGAGCCAGTGTACTCGATACCATGTGAGGCCGCGGATCACCTCGGTTTTCAAAACCTCGATCACAGCAGGATCCCGACGGTCGTCCGCATGGTATTCCCAGCGGTTGCCGACTTCGAGTGGAAAGTAGTCCAGCGGGGCGGCTGGCGCCAGTCCTGCCGCGATCACGATCGTGCAGGCGATCTCGGGTAAACGCATTTACGTTCCTTTTCCTTCATAATAGAGGCAAGATGTTGCGCTGTGCCGCGCTCGTGCTTGTATTCGCTGCTGCTGCATTCGCCGCCGACCGGTTATACCTCAAAGACGGCAGCTATCAGCTCACCAACCAGTACGAAGTGAAGTCGGATCGCGTGCGTTACTACAGCACGGAACGCAGCGAGTGGGAAGAGATTCCGCTCGAACTGGTGGACCTCGATCGCACCAAAGGCGAACTGAAGGAGCGCGAAACGCAACTCGCCGCCGACGCCAAGGCAGAGGCCGAGGAGCGTGCGGCCGAGAAGCTGGCGCGCAAGCAAGTGGCTGCCATTCCCACGGAGGCCGGCGTCTATTACATTCGTGGTGAGCAGACAGAAGCAGTGAAGCAGGCCGAATCCAAAGTCGTCAGCAACAAGAAACGCTCCATCTTGAAGGCGATCTCGCCAGTCCCCCTGGTGCCCGGCAAAGCGACCATCGAACTGAACGGCGACCACGCGCCCTTGCGCATCGCCGACACTCGTCCGGAATTCTATTTCCGTCTGTCCGATTATGAGCGCTTCGAGATCGTCAAGTTGACGCCGAAGAAGGACGCGCGTGTGGTGGAGAATCTGTCGATCCTGCAAATCAGGGACGAGCGCATGGTCGACGAGACCATCCAGAAAGTCGAAAGCTTCAAGAAGCAGGAGGCCGACTTGCTTTACCGGATCTGGCCTATAAAGCCCCTGGAGCCCGGCGAATACGCGCTGATCCAGTACACCGAAGGCAAAATGAATCCGCAGGTTTGGGATTTCACGCTGGACCCGAAGTAGTCATCCGCTGCACACGCGATGGAAGAAAGCGAGCGAATCGGCGGCGCATTTCTCCCAGCGGTATTTTTCGGCGCGCGCGCGGCCATAGCGGGCGAGTTTGGCGCGGTCACTGCCCGACTCCAGCAGGCGCGAGATCCCGGCCGCGATCTCCGCCGGATCGTGCGGATCTACTAGCATCGCGGCGTCCCGCCCCACTTCGGGCATCGACGATACATCTGACGTGACCACCGCCACATGCGCCGCCATGGCCTGGGCCACCGGACGCGCGAAGCCGTCGTAGAGGGACGGATAGATGAACAGCGTGGCGCCGGCCATGAGTTCGGCGCCGGGTGCCTCGCTGGTCGAGACCAGGTCATACTCGCGCTGCACTTCAGGCTTCAGATCGCGCCAGGCAGCGAGCACCGCTTCGCGATTCTGGCGCGGCTTGTCACCGGCGGCGTAGAGCACATAGGGACGCGCGCGGCGTGCCGGTTTCGCATCGAAATATTCGGCATCCACACCCGGATAGACGGTGGTGATTTTCCCGGCTTCGATCCCCCAAAGCCGGATCGCATCTTGCCGGACACTCTCGGACACCGCGATCAGCCCATGGGCGCGCTGCAGAATTCTTTCCGCAAAATGCTGCGCCGCCGTTACTGGTTTGGGCATCAACCAGGGCGACAGATCTTCGATGGTGGCTGTTAATTTCGCACTCCGCGGGGCACACGGGGTGCCGGCAGACGCATGAAAAACATTGGTTCCGCGAAGTTTGAAGTCGAGCCACGGCGCGCGAAGCACCATCGCTAGTTTGCCGGATTCGAAAACCTGAATCTCTTCTCCGTGCGCTTGGGCGCGGAGGGCCACCACCCAGGGGGCGACAACGCTTCCTGCGGCATCAATCGTAATGCGCATACGCGAGCGATTCGACGGGGGACGGCGGTTGTATCTTCCAGCGCCTCATCCACAGGAACAGAATCAGCAGACCCCATAAGTGATAACCGAGGTTGGCGCGCCGTTGCAGATGCGACTGCAATATACCGTTAACAGCCTCCCAGCGAAAGATCCCCGCCTCCCGCACAGTACCTTCACTGAGGGTGTCGACAAGCAACGGCTTGAGGGTCGTCCGCAGCCAGTGATGCGCCGGAATATCGAAACCTTCCTTGGGCCGCGTTAGCACCGCACGCGGAAGCTTATCTTTCATGAGATCGCGCAGGATGAACTTCAGCACGTTCCCGCGGATTTTGAAATCCTCCGGCAGCGTGGCGGCGAATTCGACGACCCGGTGATCCAGAAACGGCGGCCGCACTTCGAGCGAGTGCGCCATGCTCATGCGGTCGCATTTATTGAGGATATCGTCGGGAAGATAACACAGTTGATCCAGCCAGAGAAAACGGTTCAGATACCCGTCGGTCTCGCCGGGAAGGGGAATCTCGCTAGCCGCACCGTTGGGATTTGCCAGCAGCGCGCGCCGCTCTGCTTCGCCGAACGTCCCGTTCCAATAAAAGTGCGCGTCCACGGGTTCGAGCAGCGAGCCTTCCAGCATGCGGCGGATTTTGTAGTCCAGGCCAATCTTTTCGTCAGATACTGGCAGCAGGCTGGCGGCGCGCGCAGCGGCACTTCGCGCGGCACGCGGGAAACGGCGCAGCGTTTTCGCGTAGCGGTCCGCCAGGTAAGTGTTGTAACCGCCAAACAACTCATCCGCGCCGTCACCGGAGAGCGCCACGGTCACGTCTTGCCGGCACATCTTCGACAGGAACCATACCGGCAGTGCGCCCGCATCGGCGCTGGGCTCGTCCGAATACGTGGCGAACTCCTCGATCGCGCCTGGCAAATCGTGTTCTGGATTTAGATCGAACTCGTGGTGATCCGTCTGATACCGCTCGGCGATTTCGCGGAAGAACTGCGTCTCGTCAAAACTGCGTCCCCGAAAGGAAACCGAAAATGTTTTCAGGCGCGCGGGAGATGCCTCTGCCGCGTAATGGAGAATCGTCGAGGAATCCAAGCCGCCACTCGACCACACCCCCAGCGGCGCGTCCGAAATTAGGTGTTCCGTCACGGCGGAACGCAGCAGCCGGTCGAGTTCCTGTTTCGCTGTCCCCAGATCCAGGCGCACGTCAGGCTTGAAATCCAAGCTCCAGTACGGATGAATCGACGCCGTGCCATCCTGCCATTCGAGCCAATTTCCCGGAGCCAGTTTCTGGATATCTTCGACCAGCGTTTCCGTCCCCGGAACGTAATTACAGGAAAGATACCGTTCGAGTGCCCGCAGGTTCATGCGCCGGTCCAGCCCGGGATGCAGCAGAATGGCCTTCATCTCCGAGCCGAAATACAGATTATCGCAGTGCTTGCGATAGTAAAGCGGCTTGATGCCCACACGATCGCGCACCAGCACTAAACGCCGTCGCGATTCCGTCCACAGCGCCGCGCCGAACATGCCGCGCAGCTTTGCGAACGATCGCACATCCCATTCGAGAAATGCGCGCAGGACCACCTCCGTGTCGCAGCGCGAGTCGAAACGATGCCCCAGAGCTTCGAGCTCACGCCGCAGATCCGCGTGGTTGTAGATTTCTCCGTTGAAGACCAGAACGGTGTCGCCATCTTCGCTGACCATGGGCTGATCGCCATGCTCAAGATCGATGATCTTGAGCCGCACCGCGCCCAGCGAGACGTTCGAAGATTCCCACACGTCCTGCCGGTCAGGGCCGCGATGGATTAGCGAGCGCGTGATTTCCCAGATGCGCTCCGGTTGGCGACGCCCGTTAGAATGCGTGAATCCGGCGATGCCACACACAAGATTGGATTACGCTTCGAGTTGCTCGGGGAACACCGCGTAACCCTGCGGCGGTGGAAACACTTCTTCGAGCAGCAGCAGGCGCTTCCGCAAATTCCGGCTAGGCAACTGCCGCGGTCCGGTATCGACGTCAATATCGCAACAGATGCCATGCAGGTACAGCGTCAGCGTATCGGCGAAAGACTGCCGCGCGTACTCGCGAAACGCCTTGCCGTTGCGTACGTTCTGCGAGCGGCGCATGGCCTGCTTCAGACGCCAGCTCGGTTCGTCCACTTCACCGTGCACATCCGCACTCAACTCATCGCGCAGCACGCGGATGTAGCGGGTTTCGACATCGTCCGTCCAGTGATCCGCCATCAGCGTCGCCAGCAGATGGTAGAAGCGGTAGTGGTATTCCGCCACTTCCTGATCCTTCAGCGCGAACGCCAGAACCGTTTCGTCTCCCAGCTTCAGTTGCGTGTAAGGAGACAAGCGCCCTTCCGGAGGCCGCTCGATCGAAACGTAATCCGCCGCGGGCGGCGCCGTCTTGCGCTTCTCGTGCCCATCGCCGCGCTCCAAATAGGGAACCAGCAAAATAGAAATCTTCGGCAGCGCCCCGGCGATCGCGGGAGGCAGCGCCGCTACGGGCTCTTCCAAGTATTCCTTGAGGTCCTCCTCCGACATCGGAACGGAAGCGCAGAAATACGAAAACGTGTTACTCAGCGGAATCATCTCGCCGCGAAAGCGCTCGGCGAATTGGGTAACGCTCAGCTTGGAGAGGTCAAGTTGGGCCGGCATTGAGTGGCAATCTCATTGTAACCCCCCAGGCAAATGTGCGCTTTTTTGCCGGAAACGGCCCTTCCCGTGCTCCGCAAACGGATGTATGGATATCCAAGAAGCCATTGACTTTTCCGAGCATCACCTCTTCAAGAAGTCACTGTGGCCTTATCTGCGGGGCATTCACCCGCTTGTCATCCTGACCTCACCCATCATTTATCTGTGCTCGATTCCGTTTCTGCTGCTGGATCTGGCGGTGACCATTTACCAAGCCGTTTGCTTTCCGGTTTACGGTATCCCGAAGGTGCCGCGCCAGGACTATCTGGTGTTCGACCGCGGCAGTCTGCGCTATCTCAACGTGATCGAAAAAATCGGCTGCGTTTACTGTTCCTACGCCAACGGATTGCTGGCGTACATAGTCGAGATCGCCGCGCGGACAGAGCAACACTTTTGCCCCATCAAGCATGCCCGCAAGTTGCTGCGGCCGCATTCGCACTATGCGAACTTTGTGCCCTACGGCGATCCGCGGGCGTATCGCAAATTAATCGATCATATCGAGCCCGCGCCGCCCGTCGCCAAGTGACTTAGTCGATCACCGCTTCGATCAGCCTCGCGCCCTTTTCCGCCATCGCCGCGCCGAATTGTTTTGAGAATTGGGCAACGGTGGTAGCGCGAGTAGCGCTGACACCCATCCCCGTCGCCAACTTCACCCAATCCAGATCGGGCCGCCCGATATCGATCATCTGGTTGGCTCGCTCCCCGTAACCGTGAGCGCCGGTGCGGCGCATTTCGACGTCTAGAATCCGGTAGCGGCGGTTGGCGAAAATCACGGTAACGACTTCGAGGTTCTCTCGCGCGATGGTCCACAGGGCTTGCAGCGTGTACATCGCGCTGCCATCGGCTTGCAGGACCACTACTTTTCGGTCCGGACACGCCATCGCCGCGCCCAGCGCCACGGGAATCCCTTGCCCGATGGAGCCACCCGTCACCGGCAATTCGTCGTGCGGAGCCGCGTCGACTAAATACGGCAACACATCGCCACCGACGGAAATCATTTCGTCCGATACGATCGCCGCTTCTGGCAGCAGCGCGGCCACTATCGCGCCGATGGATTTCGCGGTGAGTGGCCCGTCGGCGGGTATAGACGCCGCTACCGAATGTGTCGTCGCAATCACGGCCGAACCGGCACCGCATTCTTCCATAAGCGCTTCGAGGGCTCCTGTGCCGTCTTCCGTGCGCTCCGCGAGCGTAGTCACCGCGCACGCTGCCGGCAGCAAATAACTGGGCGAGTCCGGGTATCCGAAGAAGGTCACCGGCGCCTGCGATTCTACCAGGATCAAATGTTCCAGATCGGCCAGCAGCGGCAGCGCAGCCTCCGGGAAGTAGGGAATGCGCGTTGGTGTGAAGCGCCCGCGGCCGCAAGCCAGCCGCGGAGCGTAGCGATCCATGAAGACACGCACGCCGGTGTGCGTCGCCAGTCGTCCCGCAGCTCGGAGCGCACGATCGTTTACCGCCGTCCCGCCCAGCAGCAGACCCGTGCGAGTGGACGTCATGCGCCGCGACACGTTCGAAATCGTCTGCTGCGATGGCAGCCTGCGCGGCGCCCGCGCGATTACGGGACCGCAACCCTGCGCCTCAGACCACGACAAATCCGCGGGTATGATCAGCGTCGCCACCTGTCCCGGCGGAGCAATCGCCGCGGCAATCGTTTCAGAAGCAGCGCGCCCGACTTCATCCGGCTCCATCACCGTGCGCACGTACTCGGAAACCGGCTGCGCAAACGCCGCGATGTCGGCCGACAGCGGCGCGTCGTACGTCAGATGATGACGTGTGTGTTCGCCGACAATGCTCACCACCGGACTCCGCGCCTTACGTGCATTGTGAAAATTTGCGAGCGCATTGCCCAGGCCCGGACCCAAATGCACCAGCGTCGCCGCGGGCCGTCCCGTCATCCGCGCATAGCCGTCGGCGGCTCCCGCGCACACTCCCTCGAACAGGCACAAGACGCCGCGGCAGCCCGCGACTTTGTCGAGCGCCGCCACGAAGTGCATCTCCGACGTGCCCGGATTCATGAAGCACACCTCGACGCCATTCCCCGCTAGAGTCTTCAAAAGAATTTCAGCGCCCGTCATGATGAGGTTTTCCATTGTAGCGTTGATCTTGATAGAGTAGACCCGAGGCTGATATTTCACTTATGACTCAGAACCACTTCGCGGGCCGTTTGACCGGACTCGTCCTTTTAGTCGCCGGCGCCGCCTGCGCGTTCGATGCTACCCTGCCGCTGCCTGCCGTCACCGTCACCGGACCCATCGCGAACACGACTGCCCTCCGCAATCCGGAGCACGGCTATCCTTACAACGCCACGCCCATCGACCTCGAAAAGCAAGGCTACGTGGAACAAGAGTTCTTCATTGAAGGCAAGGCCAACGCCTATAACATCACGCCCGGCCAGCCCGGCACCGTCAAGGACTCGAACCATCCCTATAAGACCCGCATCGTGGTGCGCCGTCCGAAATCGGCCGCTAAGTTCAACGGCACCGTGGTAGTTGAGTGGTACAACGTCTCGCAAGGTCACGACGGCGAATACGATTGGTTCCAGTCGGCTGAGCACATGCTCCGCGCCGGCTACGCCTGGGTGGGAGTCTCCGATCAAAGAGTCGGCGTGAACTCGCTCAAGGAATGGAGCCCGGTCCGCTACGCCTCGCTCGACATCACCGACGGCGGAAAAGTCAGCGACGATTCGCTATGCTACGATGCCTTCACGGCGGCAGCCGTCGCGATTCGCGGCCAAGGCAACGCCAAAGTAATGGGTAATCTCAAAGCGGCGCGGTTGGTGGCCATCGGGCACTCGCAATCCGCCGGACGCCTGTGGATCTACTTCCACTCTGTGCATCCTCTGATCCCGAAAGTTTACGATGCCGTGGTGCTGCATGGCGGCGGTGGCAAAGTCAGCGAAGATCTCAATGTCAAAGTTTTCAAACTGCTGAATGAAACCGATGTCACCGGCCAGGCGAACAATCGCCAACCAGACACCGATAAGTACCGCCAATGGGAAGTCGCCGGCACCTCGCACCTCGACGCCAAGTTCTCGCGCATGATGGCGGGCCTCGGCCTACGCGTCTCCGGAATGGACCCGGTGGATGGTTCGCCCTTGATCAACGGCCCCTCCATCAGCGGCGGCGCGGGCAACGGAGCCGCGGGGAACGGCGATGGCGTCGCCGGCACCAACGTCTGCAAGAACCCGCCGTTCAGCCGCATCCCCGAACATTACGTGTTAAACGCCCTGCTCGATCACACCACGCGCTGGCTGAAGGACGGCACCGCGCCGCCCGTGGCCAGCCACATCGAACTCAAGCAGTTGCCCGACGCACCTGCCCAGGCCACGCCCGCCCGCGGACCGCAAGGCCCGCGCTGGGAAGTGGTTCATGACCAACTCGGCAACGCCCACGGCGGTATCGAACTGGCGCAGCACGCCGTCCCCACTGCCACCAACACCGGACAGAACGAAGGTGGAGCCGCTGGCGGCGAACGCAATTGCAACTTGATGGGTTCGTACTTCACTTGGGATGACGCGCGCCTCGCGATGCTCTATCCCACGCATGCCGCCTACGTCGCCAAGGTGAAGGAAGTTACCGAGAAGAATCTGAAGGCCGGCTACATCGTGAAGGCTGACGCCGATGCCACCATCGCCGAAGCCGCACACTCCGGCATTGGCAACAACAAGGTGAGTGCGCGCTAAATTATTCGTGGGGCGCAGGACCCTGATCGTTTAACCAGCGCTTTAGGTGCTGCGTGCGCTTGCGCGCCTCCTTGCTTTCCGTGTGCCGCTCATAGGCGACCATGGCGGCGAGAATCAAAATCACCGCCATGGGGATGCCTATGATCAGAACCTGGCGCATGCTTAAAGATTAGCAGTCCAAAGGGCGGCATGTTATTGATATGCTGTGAGCATGATCCGACCGTTTTATTCGTTTTTATTGATAGCGTTGGCAGGTTCTGCACCCCTCCTGGCCCATCATTCCTTCGCTGCCGAATATGACGACACCAAGCCGATAAAAGTGATCGGAACCGTCACCAAGGTGGAATGGCAGAACCCCCACATCTGGTTCTACCTGGACGTGAAGGGCGAGGACGGCAAGGTCACTAA
>Ga0068857_100003085_pt1 | contig 13780 bp, 7 predicted proteins | sample KBSCornC72_FD_66591 | JGI IMG/M metagenome (GOLD analysis project Ga0068857, IMG submission 66591) | Corn rhizosphere microbial communities from Kellogg Biological Station, Michigan, USA - KBS Corn C7-2 | ecosystem: Host-associated > Plants > Roots > Rhizosphere > Soil ...
CCGCGTTTGATGTCGCGGCCGATGCTTCGCCACCAGCTGTTCTTCATGCTCAGCGGGCCGCTGAACTTCCACTGCACCGGTCCGCGCCATTGACTGTAGTGAGCGACCATCCGCCGAAGCGAGCGCAACTTCGCTTTCTTCCTGCTGGTCCAGCGAAACAAGGAGTCGAAATATTCAACCGCGCAGCCGACACAGGGGCCGTCGATCGAAATCCACAGGTCGCGCCAATGCCGGGGCCCTTCATCGCTCAAATAGGTGTCGTCGATGTTGGCGCCGCCCATGATCGCCCGCTGCTCGTCGGCGATCGCCAGCTTCTGATGATTGCGAAGCAGGTAGCTGCGCCCGTAACTCGCGTTGAAGACGCAATATTCTCCGCCGCTCTCGTCGAGCTCGGAAAAGAATTTCGGCTGGGCTGCCGACCCGAAACCGTCGATCAGCAGCCTCACCTGGACACCACGCCTGGCGGCCGCGATCAATGCGTCGCGCACCAAAGCTCCGGCCCAATCCGGATTGAACATGTAGAAAAGGAGCCGCAGGCTCGTCTGTGCGCCGGCGATCAAGTCGAGGATCGCCCGAAGCCGTTCTTCGCCATTTTCAATGATGGCGAGGCAATTGCCGCCGACGACGGCGCTTGGCGGCGCCGGGGTTGTAGTCATCACAGGCGGAGCATCGTCGGCCATGGCATCCGCTTTCCTTGACTTTTCGAGAGCCCGCAAGCTATTGGCGCCGCCTCCCTGAAATCCCATATTCCTTTGCAGGGACCCCTTTTCCGGAGTGAAAGATGGCGCGCGTTACAGTTGAAGATTGCGTGGACAAGGTTTCGAACAGGTTCGACCTCGTCCTGTTCGCGGCTCAGCGCGCGCGGCAAATTTCGGGCGGCGCCGACCTCACCATCGATCGTGATCGCGACAAAAATCCGGTCGTGGCCCTGCGCGAGATCGCCGAGGAGACGGTCAAGCCGAAGGAGCTTGAGGAAGCCGTCGTGACCAACCTGCAGAAGGTTCGGATCGACGAGGAAGACGAGACCGAAGAGCTGGCGTCGCTGAGCGATGCAGCCGAGGCGCTTCGTCTTACCGCCGCCGCTCCGCCTCGCCCGACGCCTTCAGGCGGGGATTACGAGTAAGCCTATTCGGCCGCGGTCTTGATCGCGGCCGGCGCGGGAACGGGGTCGCCGTCACGGTCGATCCACATCAGCTCACTCAGATTCAACTCGCGCCCATCCTGGGCGAGGACTCCGATCTTGCGCACGGGCTTTCCGTCGCGACGGTCGGCAAGCACGACCCGCATCTTGCCGTAGCCCCATTCCTCGCCCCATTGGCGGAGCGCCAGGACGACGGGGAGGAGACCTTCCCCCTTCGGCGTCAGGGAATAGGTGACTCTGCGTTTGTCGGACGGATCCGGCGTCCGGACCAAAATCCCGCCTGAAACCAGCCGCGACAAGCGGTCGGAAAGAATGTTGCGCGCAATTCCCAGACCCGCCTGGAATTCTTCGAAATGTTGAAGGCCGTTCAGGGCTCCGCGGAGAATCAGGAAAGCCCATTTCTCACCGATCACCTCTACGGCGGCAGGAATCGGGCACGAGAGCGCGGCCTCCCTGAATGCGTCAATTCCCGACGTGACTCGATCCGCGGGCAACTCGGCCGTCCTCCCTCTCCTCGACTCCGATGAAAGCACAAAGGTTCCGCAAAAAATAGTTGCAAGACGAAACTGATTATATTATTCAGTTGCAAATCGCAACCATAAGAGGAAATCCTGCGATGTTCCGATCCCTTTCCGCTTTCTGCGTGCTCGCATTCGTGGCCAGTCCGGCCCTGGCTTCGACCTACTCGGCCAGGCCCGTGGCCCCGGTTTCCCAGCGGATTATCGCCCGCGACATCGTCTGGGCCTGCGGTCCCGCGGCATGCCAGGGTTCGACCGAAGAGAGTCGCCCGGCAGTCCTGTGCGAAGGTCTCGTGAAGAAAGCCGGTCGTGTCGACAGCTTCCTGGTCGATGGCCGAGCCTTCACCAGCGCCGAGCTCGACAAGTGCAACTCCGCCGCGAAATCGCTACCGGCCAAGGCCCTCGCAGCGCAGTAAACCTACCCCTGGCCGCCTCGCCGCCCCCACTCCCCGCGAGGCGGCCTACCTTTTCGCGCTTGCACAAAAGCGCCGCCTCCCCCCATCTTAGCGCTGTGCTGAGACAGTATGAGCTGATCGAGAAGGTCCGCTCCTATGATCCGGACGCGGACGAGGGGCTGATCAACCGTGCCTACGTCTTCTCGATGAAGGCGCACGGCAGCCAGGTGCGCGCGTCCGGCGATCCTTATTTCAGCCATCCGATCGAGGTCGCGGGAATCCTGACCGACCTGAAGCTCGACGACCAGACGATTGCGACAGCGATCCTCCACGACACGATCGAGGATACGCTCGCGACGACGGATGAGATCGAGCGGCTGTTCGGCAAGGACGTCGCGCGATTGGTGGACGGCGTCACCAAGCTCAGCAAGATCGAGGCCCAGTCCGAGAACGAGCGGGCGGCCGAGAACCTCCGCAAGTTCCTGCTCGCCCTTTCAGACGACATCCGCGTGCTGCTGGTGAAGCTTGCCGACCGCCTGCACAACATGCGGACGCTCTACCATATCCCGAATGAGGAGAAGCGGCACCGGATCGCGCGTGAGACGATGGATATCTACGCGCCGCTCGCCGAGCGCATCGGCATGTACGAGATGATGACCGAGATGCAGACGCTCGCGTTCCGGGAATTGGAGCCCGATGCGTACGCCTCCATCACCCGGCGGCTGAAGCAGCTCGAGGACCAGGGCGGCGACCTCGTCAGCCGGATCGGCCTCGGGCTTCAGCTCTATCTCGCGGACAATGGGCTCGAGGCCGAAGTCACCGGACGCCAGAAACATCCTTATTCGATCTGGAAGAAGATGGCCGAGCGGCACATCAGCTTCGAGCAATTATCGGACGTGATGGCCTTTCGGGTCATCGTGAATGAGACGGTGGATTGCTATCGGGCCCTCGGTCTCATTCACAGCCGCTGGCCAATGGTTCCCGGCCGCTTCAAGGACTACATCTCGACACCGAAGCGCAACGGTTACCGGTCGCTGCACACGTCGGTCATCCACGATTCGAAGATGCGGATCGAAATCCAGATCCGCGACCGGCAGATGCATGAGCAGGCGGAGCGCGGCCTTGCCGCCCACTGGGCTTACAAGGAAGGCAAGCCGACCGCCGACATCCACGTGCCCTGGGTCGACGATCTCGTCGAGATCCTCGACCACGCCGAGACCGCCGAAGAGCTCCTCGAGCATACCCGGATGGCGATGTACCAGGACCGGATCTTCGCCTTCACTCCAAAGGGCGAGCTGATCCAGCTGCCCAAGGGAGCGACGCCCGTGGATTTTGCCTATGCGGTGCACACGGGCCTCGGTGACCGCACCGTCGGCGCAAAGGTCAACGGGCGCGTCGTGCCGTTGAGGACGATGCTCGAGAACGGCGACCAGGTCGAAATCCTGACTTCGGAAGCGCAGCATCCGCAGCCGAGCTGGCTGCGCTTCGTCGCGACCGGAAAGGCGCGCGCCGGAGTTCGGCGCTTCGTTCGCCACAAGGAGCGCGAAGAGACGATCGAGCTCGGGCGCAAGATCTATGACGAGATCGTCGCCCGGCTCCCCGCCGAGCTCGACAAGGATGCGCTGAAGCGCGCGCTCAAGAAATTGAAGATCGAGAATGACGATGAGCTGATGATCGCGATCGCCAGGAAGCGCGTCAGCGACGAAGCGCTGATGGAGGCCTTGATGCCGGGATCAGCCGGCGGCGACGTCGCGCCGCGCCCGCTGGGGCAGCGCAAGGCGATTTCGATCAAAGGCCTGACCCCAGGCGTCGCTTATCACCTGGCGCAATGCTGCCATCCGATTCCGGGGGACCGCATCGTCGGCCTGCGGCGCGAGGACGAGGAGATCGAAGTCCACGTCATCGGCTGCGACACGCTCGCGAGCGGGATCGACGCGGATTGGCTCGATTTGGCCTGGGGCGAGGGTTCGGACGGCGGTGCGGCCCGGCTGGCCGTGATCCTGCGCGACATCCCCGGAGCGCTTGGGACGATGTCAGGCATTCTCGGCGCGAAGCACGCCAACATCGTCAACCTTCAGCTCGTCCATCGAGACGGCAGTTTTCAGACGTTTCATCTCGACGTCGAAGTGCACGACCTCGCGCACCTTCACGCGATCATCGCGGCCCTGAGAGAGGCCGAGCCGGTCAGCTCCGTCGAGCGGATCTAGCCGACCCCGCGGCCTTTCCCGAAAGCCGCTGTTGCCGCGCATGCGCATCGCCACCCGCGAGAACGGCCAGCATGACGAGATCCGACGCGCTCGCCGTCATCGGTGCGATCTGCACCGGAAGCTCCAGCCCCAGCACGTAGGGGCCGAGGATGCTTTCGCCACCAAGCGCGCGAAGGAGTTTGGTCGACAGGCTCGCCGATTGAAGTCCCGGCATCACGAGGATGTTCGCGGGCCCGGACAAGCGGCTGAACGGATAGAAGCGCCGCTGCATGTCGAAATTCAGCGCGACGTCGGGCGCCATCTCACCTTCATATTCGAAGTCGGTATGGAAGCCGTCGAGGAGCCTCACCGCACCGCGAAGCTCTTCGATATGCATCCCCGGCGGATTTCCGAAGGTCGTGTAGCTGATGAAGGCGACGCGCGGATCAAGGCCCATGCGACGTGCAAACGCCGAGGAGCGCATGGCGATTGCCGCGAATTGCTCGGCAGTCGGCCGCTCCGTCACCGCCGTGTCGGCGATGAGAATGGTGTGGTTGCGCCCAACCACGACGTTGATTCCAAACGGAGTTGAGTCCGGCTCATCGTCGATGACGGCGCGAACCTGGCGAAGCGACTGGCTGAATGGACGCGTCGTCCCGGTGATCATCGCGTCCGCTTCGCCCAGCGCGAGCATGGCCGCGGCGAAATAGTTGCGATCCTGGTTCACCATCCGCTCGATCTCGCGGCGCAGCAATCCATGCCGCTGATGCTTTTCGTAAATGTAATCGACGGCCCGCCCAACGAGCGGTGAGTTGCGGCTGTTGAGGACCTCATAGTCCTTGGGATTCTCGACCCCGAGTTCTTTCAGCTGCTCGTAAACCTCTTCACGGCCGACGAGCACCGGAGTGCCGTAACCAGCCTCCGCGAATGCGATTGCGGCGCGCAGAACGTTCGGCTCCTCGCCTTCGGCGAACAGCACGCGCTTCGGATTCGTCTTGGCGCCTTCATAAGCGAGGCTCATGACCGAGACGGTCGGATTGAGCCGCGCCCGGAGCTGCTGCCGGTAGGAGTCCATGTCTTCGATGGGTTTTTGCGCGACTCCGGTCCGGCCGGCGGCCTCCGCCACGGCCGAGGCGACGACCTCCATCAGGCGCGGGTCGAACGGCGCCGGAATGATATAGTCGCGGCCGAAGCTGTGCATCTGCCCGCCATAGGCCGCGGCAACTTCTTCGGGGACGGGTTCGCGCGCCAGCTCGGCCAGGGCCTCGGCTGCGGCGATCTTCATTTCATCGTTGATCGCGGTCGCGCGAACGTCGAGCGCTCCGCGGAAGATGAAGGGAAAGCCGAGGACATTGTTGACCTGGTTCGGATAGTCCGAACGTCCCGTCGCGATGATCGCGTCCGGCTTCACCTTGCGCGCCTCTTCCGGCCGGATTTCGGGATCCGGATTGGCCATGGCGAAGATGATCGGCTCCTTCGCCATCGACTTCACCATTTCGGGTTTGAGAGCGCCGGCCGCGGAAAGGCCAAGGAACACGTCCGCGCCCTTGCACGCGTCTGCCAGCGTCCGATCTTCGGTGGCGACCGCATGCGCCGACTTCCATTGGTCGAGGTCGGTCCGGCCCTTGTAGATAACGCCTTTGCGGTCGCACATCGTCACATTGTCGCCGCGCACGCCCATCGCCTTGATGAGCTCGGTGCACGCGATCGCCGCCGCTCCGGCGCCGTTCACGACGACCTTGATGTCGCCGAACCTCCGCTTGGTCAGGTAGCAGGCATTGATGAGGCCCGCTGCGGTGATGATCGCCGTTCCATGCTGGTCGTCATGGAATACGGGGATGTTCATCCGCTCCTTAAGCGTCTGCTCGATGACGAAACAATCGGGCGCAGCAATGTCCTCGAGGTTGATTCCGCCGAAGCTCGGCTCGAGGAGCTCGATTGCATCGATGAACCTCTGAGCGTCATCGGTCGCGACTTCGATGTCGATCGCATCGACGTCGGCGAAGCGTTTGAACAGGACGGCCTTGCCTTCCATCACCGGCTTCGAGGCGAGCGCTCCGAGATTGCCCAGCCCCAGGATCGCGGTCCCGTTGGAAATGACCGCCACGAGATTGCCCTTGCTCGTATAGTCGTAGGCGCAGGTCGGATTCTCGGCGATCGCCCGGACGGGAACCGCGACGCCTGGCGAATAAGCGAGGCTCAGGTCGCGCTGTGTCGCCATCGGCTTTGTCGCCACGACTTCGAGCTTGCCCGGCCGTCCGCGCGAATGGAATTCGAGCGCCTCGGCTTCGGTATACTTGACGTTGCTTTCCGACATGGCGCGAGGCCTTAGCCGTTTACCCCCGCAATCGTCACCCCCGACGGCAGCGAGGGCCCCGCTGCCTTTCGCAGCCAGGGCGGAAGAAAAGCGGGATTCCCGCTTTCGCGGGCATGACGAACGGGGCTAGTCAGAGACATGGCTCGAGCGGACGCTCCGACACCGATGATGGCCCAGTACCGGCGCCTCAAGGAGGAGGCCGCCGACGCTCTGCTCTTCTATCGCATGGGCGATTTCTTCGAGCTGTTCTTCGACGACGCGAAGATCGCATCGGCCTGTCTCGACATCGCGCTGACCAAACGCGGCGAGGATGCCGGCGAGCCGATCCCGATGTGCGGCGTGCCGGTTCATGCAGCGGAATCGTACCTCGCGCGGCTGATCAAGGCCGGGAATCGGGTTGCGATCGCCGAGCAGACCGAGAGTCCGGCCGAAGCGCGCAAGGCGCGCGGGTCGAAAGCGCTCGTTGAACGCGCGATCGTCCGGCTCGTTACTCCGGGAACGCTGACCGAAGAGGCTTTGCTCGAATCCGCCTCGGCGAACTGGCTCGCGGCGATTGGTCGAGCCGGCGACGAATGGGCCATTGCGGCGGCAGACATTTCGACGGGTCGCTTCGAACTGACGGCCTGCGGTCCGGGCGAATTGTCGGCCGAGCTGGCGCGCCTGTCGCCGGCCGAAACCATCGCCGACGGACCCGTTGCCGGTGTCCGCACGTCCGCCGGCAAAGGCGGCTTCGACAGCCTCACGGGTGAGCGCAGCCTCAAGAGCCGCTTCGGCCTGGCGACGCTCGACGGCCTGGGATCGCCCTCGCGTGCCGAGCTTGCCGCCGCGGGAGGCCTGCTTTCCTATCTCGATGCGACACAAAAGGGTTCCGGAGTCCTGCTTGATGCTCCGCGCCGAATCGAGCGCTCGAGCCACATGGCAATCGACTCGGCGACGCGCGAAAGCCTGGAGCTGACGCGCTCGGCCGGCGGCGGCGTCAGCGGCAGTCTGCTTGGCGAAATCGACCGCTGCCAAACGGCGGCCGGACGTCGCTTGCTTGCCGCGGATCTTTCCGCACCGCTCACCGGCAAGGCCGCGATCGAGGCTCGGCTGGGGCTCGTTCAATGGCTTCACGAAAATGCGCTGCTCCGCGATCGCGTGCGGTCGGCCCTGAAGGCCATGCCCGATTTCGCGCGCGCACTTGCGCGACTGATCGCCGGGCGCGGCAGTCCGCGCGATCTTGCGCAGCTTCGCGACGGGCTCGCGGCAGCCGCCGCGCTGAAAACGGAAATCGAACTCGAAGGCGATCGCCCCCAGCTTCTCGAGGCCCTGCTTCCGCGGCTGGGTGGTCATGCGGCTCTGGTCGATCGCTTCCGAGCGGCGCTCGTCGAATTTCCTCCGATCGACGCATCCAAGGGCGGCTACATCGCGGAAGGCTATGATGCGGCGCTCGATGCGCTTCGGGAAGTTTCGTCCAACGGCCGCCGTGCCATTGCCGCGCTCGAGGCACGCTATCGGGATTCGACGGGAATTTCCTCCCTGAAGATCCGGCACAATGCGGTCCTTGGCTATCATGTCGAGGTCTCCGCAAAGCATGCCGACGGATTGATGACGCCCGATAGCGGCTTCACGCATCGGCAGACGCTCGCCGGAGTGGTGCGCTTCAACTCGCCGGAACTTCACGAGGAGGCGACGAGAGTCGTTGAAGCCGGAGCGCATGCGATTTCGGCCGAAGCGGCGCATGCCGGGGAGTTGACCGGACAGGCCATCGCAGCGGCGCATCGGATCACCTCAAGTGCCGAAGCCATCGCCCGGATCGATGTCGCCGCGAGCCATGCTGCTCGCGCGGCGGAAGGCGGCTGGTCGCTGCCTCACCTTACCGATGAGCCATGCCTCGAGATCGAAGCGGGCCGCCACCCGGTGGTCGAAAGCGCGCTCAACGATCGCGGCGAGCGTTTCGTCGCGAACGACCTTTCGATGGGCCAATCGGACCGGCTGTGGCTCATCACCGGCCCGAACATGGGCGGCAAATCGACATTCCTGCGGCAAACCGCGTTGATCGCCGTTCTCGCCCAGTGCGGCGGCTTCGTTCCTGCGGCCCGCGCGAAGGTCGGCCTTGTCGATCGCCTGTTCAGCCGAGTCGGAGCATCCGACAATCTGGCGCGCGGTCGATCGACCTTCATGGTCGAGATGGTGGAGACGGCCGCGATCCTTGCGCAGGCTTCGCCCCGCAGCCTCGTGATCCTCGACGAGATCGGGCGAGGAACTTCGACCTATGATGGCCTCGCGATCGCCTGGGCGGTCGTCGAAGCGATGCACGACCAGGTGAAATGCCGGACGCTGTTCGCGACCCATTATCATGAGCTGACGCGGCTCGCCGGGCGTCTCGAGACGCTTTCGCTGCACCATGTTCGCGCACGCGAATGGAAAGGCGATCTCGTCCTTCTGCACGAAGTCGCCGACGGAGCAGCCGACCGCAGTTACGGCATCGCGGTCGCGAAACTGGCGGGCCTTCCACCAGCTGTCGTTTCCCGGGCGCGCGCAGTGCTTGCGAAGCTCGAGGCGGGCCGGGATGCAACCGGCGGGATCGCCGCTGGACTCGACGACCTGCCGCTCTTCGCGGCCGCGGAAACCTCCGATACGGTGCCCGATCCCTTGCTCTGTGCGCTTGCGGAAATCGAGCCCGACAGCCTCTCGCCGCGCGAAGCGCTTGAACAGCTTTACCGTCTGAAGAGGCTCGCGGCCGAGCGAGAGTCATGAGCCTGCTCGACGTCGAGAACCGGCGGGCCATCATCGACCGGCGCGCGCTCATGGAACGGATCGACGCCGTCCGCGCCGGCAAGAAGCTCAACACCGAGGTCGCCGCAATCCTTCGCCAGGCGCTTGCCGACGGCCGGGCGGAAATCGCTCGGCGGCTGGGCGAAGGGCCGGGCAACGGCCGGACCGCCGCCCAGGCCATGGCGTTCCTTCACGACCAGCTCGTTCGCATCGCTTATGATTTCGTCACGCAGCGGATTAGCGGACCCGTTTCCGATCTCGCGCTGGTCGGCCTGGGAGGGACCGGCCGCGGCGAAATGGCGCCGTTCAGCGATCTCGACCTCATGTTCCTGACCGCAAAGGCGCCGAGCGCGGAGGCCGAGCGGGTGGCGGAGTCGATCCTCCATCTGCTCTGGGACCTCAAGCTCAAGGTCGGCCATTCGATCCGTTCCACCAGCGAGCTCATCGCGCTGGCAAAGAAGGACATGACGATCCGAACGGCCTTCCTCGAAGCGCGCTGGATGTGGGGTGACGACAAGGTCTTCGACGCGGCAATGCGCCGCTTCCGCAAGGAGATTGTGGCGGGGACCGCGGCGGAGTTCGTCGCGGCCAAGCTTGCCGAGCGCGACGAGCGGCACGTGAAGATGGGTGACAGCCGCTACGTCGTCGAACCGAACGTCAAGGACGGCAAGGGCGGTCTTCGTGACCTTCACACGCTCTACTGGATCGGCAAATATGTTCACGGGGTCGAGCGCCCGGCCGACCTGGTCGGCGCGGGACTTCTGACGTCCGCGGAATTCCGCCGATTCGATCGCGCCGAGCGCTTCTTCTGGTCGGTCCGATGCCACCTGCACTTGCTCGCCGGCCGCGCCGAAGAGCGACTGGGATTCGATTACCAGCGCCGGATCGCCGAAATCATGCGCTACGCCGACCGGCCGGGAAAATCCGCGGTCGAGCGGTTCATGCAATTCTATTTCCTGAATGCGAAGACGGTTGGCGACCTCACGGGCGTCTTCCTCGCTCAGCTCGACGAGCAACTCGGGAAAAAGGGATTCCGTTTCGTCCTGCCGACGCTTCGCCGGAGACCGAAGCGCCTTGGCGGGTTCGTGCTCAATCGCGGGCGCTTGTCGGTGCCGTCCGATGACTTCTTCCAGGGCGATCCGGTCCGCCTGCTCGAAATGTTCGCCCTTGCCGCTCGCGAGCGGCTTGAGATTCACCCCGAGGCGATGCGCGCGGCAACGCGCGACTCCGGTCTGATCGGACGCGAGGTCCGCGAAGATCCGCGAGCCAACGCCCTGTTCATGGAGGTCCTCACCTGCATCCATTCGCCCGAACTCGTTTTGAGATGGATGAACGAAGCGGGCGTTTTCGGAAGGTTCATTCCCGATTTCGGCCGAGTCGTCGCGCAAATGCAATTCGACATGTACCATCATTATACGGTCGACGAGCATTCGATCCGCGCTCTGGGGCTTCTCGCGGCAATCGAACGCGGCGAGCTCAAGAGCGATCATCCGGTGTCGACCGCGATCATGAAGCAGATCGCATCGCGCCGAGTCCTCTATGTCGCCGTGCTGTTGCATGACATCGCAAAAGGGCGCGGCGGGGATCATAGCGTCATCGGTGCGGAGATCGCGCTCAAGCTTTGCCCAAGGCTCGGTCTCGATCTTGCCGAAACGCAAACCGTCTCGTGGCTGGTCCGCCATCATCTCCTGCTGTCGTCGACGGCATTCAAGCGCGACCTGACGGACCCGAAGACGATCGAGGATTTCGTCCACCAGGTACAGAGCCCGGAACGGCTTCGACTGCTGCTCGCGTTGACCGTCGTCGACATCCGCGCGGTCGGCCCGGGAGTCTGGAACGAATGGAAGCGCACGCTGCTGCGCACATTGTTCGAGGCCGCCGAGGAGCGCCTTCGGCTTGGGCACAAGCAACACGGCCGAAGCGAGCTTGTCGAAACTCGCCAGAAGGAACTCGCGGCCGAGCTCGGATGGAAGGCGAGCGTGATCCGCGCTCATTCGAAACGGCTTCCCGACAGCTACTGGCTGGCGGAGCCTCTCGCCTGGCAAGTCGCGAACGCCAGGCAGGTCGCCGGCGCCGAAGCGCGGATCGGCGACCCGCGTCCGAGCGTGGTGGTTGAAGATGACGTTGAAAGCGGCGCGACGCGAGTCAGCGTGTTCACTCCGGATCGCGAGGGCCTCTTCTACCGGATCTGTTCCGGCCTTGCTTCGGCCGGTGCGAACATCATCGACGCCCGGATCCACACCACTCGCGACGGAATGGCGCTCGACAATCTTCTCGTTCTCGATGGCCAGGGCAAGACCTACGCCGACCGGCGCCTGCGGTCGCGTTTGGCGCGTTCCGTCGAAACGGCGTTGGACAAACCCGATCCGCCGGCGCTTCCCGCCGCCGAACCTTCACGAAGAAGCGCGGCTTTCGACGTCGCTCCGTCGGTTGCGATCGCGGACAAGGCATCCACCCGGACGACCGTGGTTGAGGTGAATGCTCGCGACCGTCCAGCGCTTTTGGCCGGCCTCGCCGCCGCGATCCACGACCAGGGGCATCAGATCCATTCGGCGCATATCGCGACCTATGGCGAGCGCGCGGTCGACGTTTTCTACCTCACGCGCAGCGACGGCAAGAAGCTCGACGCAGATGATGCCGAGGTCCTCCGCTCAGCCCTGCTTGGCGCGGCGAGCGAATCCCCAAAAGCCGAAGCCGCCTAAGGAAAAGGCCCCGCCGCGAACGACGGGGCCTGACCGAAAGCGAATGGCTCAGCCGCGCTCACCCGAAGGCGGTGGAGGAGGCGGTGGCGGTGGCGGCGGTGGCGGCGGAGCCGGCTGTTCGACCACCGGCGGCGGAGGCGCTGGCGGTGCAACGTAGGGGGGCGGCGCCTCGTGGTGCGGCTGCAGCTTGCCACGCAGCGTGATGCCGAAGGTCCGCGGTTCGCCGAGGAATGCGCCGTACAGTTGCGTCGAGCGGGCGATGAACCCGGCCTCGACTGCACGAGTGGTACCGGAGCCCTGGAGAGGCGCATCGAAAGCGACCTGCAGGAAGTTCTTGTTGAACAGATTCTGGGCCCACAGCTCCACGCCCCACGTGTCGGAGAAGTCGTGGAGTCCGACGCGGGCGTTCACGACAGCATAGGCCTTCTGCGTCTTCTCGATGTCGAGATCGGACCCGGTATTGTATTTCGACATGTACCGGACGTCGGCGTAGATCAGGCCGCGCAGGCTATTGCCGATCGGCGGAGTCCAGGCGATCGATCCCGTCGCGGTCCATTGCGACGAGTTGGAGATCCTCCGCCCCGGCAGCTGGAACAGGTAGGAATTGAGCGGCTTGCCGTCGGCTCCGACGAGATTGTGGCGATATTTCGTGTCGGCATAAACAAGGCCGCCGTTGATCGCGAGGTCGCGCAGCGGCCTGGTGAACGCCTCCAGCTCGAAGCCGATGTTCTTCACGCCCGGACGCACCTTGCCGGTGCAGGCACCGGTGCTGGAGCTGTTGTCGGTGTCTGTACCGCCGAGGTCGTCGCTGCAGCTGTTGATGTTCTCGACAATGAAGTTGAGGCCGTTGAACGTGTTCAGCTGGAAGTTGCGGAAGACCTGGTGGAACAGGGCGAGGTTAATGTCGACGCCGCGGCCATTATATTTCGCACCGAGTTCGATGGCGTCGTTGATCTCCGGCTTGAACTTCAGATCGGCACCCGACGCAACGACCTGCTGGCAGCCGAACTGGCTCGCGCTGACGCAGATTGAGCCGAAGCCCGACAAGGGCGGATTCGTCAGAACGGTGTTCGCGGGTGCGCCGGACGGAAGGACGACCGACCGCCAGAGCGCCGAGCGGTCGAGGTTGAAGCCGCCCGCCTTATAGCCGCGCGAATAGCTGGCATAGGTCAGCAGCCGGTCAAACGGCTTGTAACTGAGGACTCCGGTCCAGGAGAGACGGCTTTCGCTAAGCTTGTCGCTAATGTCCAAATGCCCGCCCGGGATGCCCGGGATGACGCAGGGCAGCTGGCTGAAGGCGGCGAGCGGAGAACCGGCGAGCCGCACGCACAGATCGTTGTTGTCGTTGAGATCGCCAACGAGGCGCTTGCGCTCATGCGTATATCGAGCGCCGAGGGTCAGCTTAAGCCGATCGGTGATCGAGACGATATTGTGGGTGAAAAGCGCCCAGTTATTGCTCGATTGCCGCCAGGAATCGTCGAGGCGGGTATTTGCCTGGTTGAAGGTCGGAATGCCGAGGACCGCGGCCAGAGAACCGAAACCGGGGTTGGCCGGATTGGCGATCAGCGCTGACAGCACCGGAATGTTGGCGCGGCGCGGATCGCCAGGAGGCAGGGAATTGAGGAATGTGATCGTGCCCTGCACGACCGGCACATTCACGCAATTGCCGGTTGGAGTCGGCTGCAGCGCGGACGGCAGGACCGAGGCGAAGAGGACGCAGTTGGAATAGCGTCCGTAATCGGCGCCGTAATGAAGGTTGTCGTC
>Ga0068857_100003087_pt1 | contig 13775 bp, 12 predicted proteins | sample KBSCornC72_FD_66591 | JGI IMG/M metagenome (GOLD analysis project Ga0068857, IMG submission 66591) | Corn rhizosphere microbial communities from Kellogg Biological Station, Michigan, USA - KBS Corn C7-2 | ecosystem: Host-associated > Plants > Roots > Rhizosphere > Soil ...
AAGAACCGCCAGGGCGCCGACCGCGGCACGCAGTATCGCTCGGCCATTTTCTACCAGACCGACGACGAGAAGCGCGTCGCCGAGGCGTACATCAAGCAGCTCAACGACGCCAAGGCGTTCCCCAACCCGATCGTCACCACGCTCGAGCCGTTCAAGGCGTTTTACGAGGCCGAGGACTACCACCAGAACTACGCCCGCGCCCACCCGGACAACGGTTACATCATGCAAGTCGCCCTGCCGCACGTGCGGAGCGTGATCAACAGCTTCAAAGACCAGCTCAAGAAGGACGAACAGAAGAAGTAGCCGCCAGACGGGCATCGCGCGGTATACTCGGAACGATATGGAATCCGCGGCCACGAACAGCCCGTTCCCCGGGATGGACCCGTACCTGGAAGACCCGGCGTACTGGCAGGATTTCCATTCCCGGTTCATCAACGCCTGTAGCGAAGTGCTGTCCGAACTCCTGCCCGACGCGTACGAAGCGCGTATTGACGAGCGACTGAGACTGGTCGAGCGAACGACGGACCGCCAAACGACGTGGCTGCCCGACGTGGCGATTACGGACACCTCACCGTCGCACCGTCATGCCGGCGCGCGAGCGTCCGCGGCCGGAGCCTTCGCGACGCTCGAACCCGTAGCGATCCCAATGGGAACTACGGAACTCGACGAAGTGCGCGAGTCCTGGATCGAAATCCTTCACCGCTCCGACCGATCGCTCGTCACCGCGATTGAAATCCTCTCGCCGACGAATAAGAGCGGCACCGGATACTTCGAGTATCGCAACAAACGGGTGGGGATCATCAGCCAAGGTGCTCACCTCGTCGAAATCGACCTCTTCCTTACCGGCCGGCGCCTCGAACTGAAGAAACCGCTCCCCGACGGAAACTATTACGCCTACGTAACCCGCGACGAGCGGCGGCCGCTCGTAGACGTTTACGCTTGGTCCGTCCGTGACCCCCTGCCGACCATCCCAGTGCCGCTGAAAGCCCCCGACCCCGACATCGGCCTCGACATCGCCGAAGTTTTCGCGATCACCTACCGTCGCGGCCGCTACGCCCGCTCGCTCCGCTACCACGCCGCCCCTGTCATTCCGATCGGCGGCGAGCTGCTCGCGTGGACGCGCCAGCAAGCCCAAGCCGCTCCACCGCCTACTCGTCCCGGTGAAAAATAATCGAACCCTCGGTGGACGCCGCCCATAGTGCTGATGATGTCGCAACGATCGGTCATCATCGGACTCTTCCTCTGGGGCGGCCTCGCCCGCGCCGGCACGTACTACGTTTCGCCCACGGGGAGCAATACGGGCCAGGGAACTGCGGCGTCCCCTTGGCTCACGCTCCAATACGCCGCCGATCACGCCTCCGCCGGCGATACGGTCAACGTACTTGCTGGAGATTACGCCGGCTTCGACCTCCGCCACGGCGGCACGGCGACCAATCCGCTGACGTTCCTCGCCCAGCCCGGCGCTACGATCGACCGCGTCATCCCCGGCGGCCGCGCCGACGGCATCAACATCGAAAACGCCTCCTACGTCACCGTCAACGGCTTCACCCTCCTGGGCACGGGCAACCCGGCGACGTCCGAGGCGGGCATCCGCGTCGTCGGCGACGGATTCGATTCGCCAAACGCGTTCAGCCGCGGCGTCGTCGTGCAAAACAACCGCGTAGACCAATGGGGCAAGTGGGGCATCTTCACCGGCTTCAGCGACGACCTGCAAATCCTCAACAACGAGGCCTCCCGCTCGGCGCAGCAGCACGGCATCTACGTCAGCAACAGCGCCGACCGCCCGATCATCCGCGGCAACCGGGTCTGGGGAAACGCCGCCGCCGGCATCCACATGAACGGCGACATCGACACCGGCAATACCGCCCTGCCCGGTGTAGACGGCATCATCAGCAACGCCGTCGTCGAAAAGAACGTCATCTACGGTAACGGCGGCGGGTCGGCCTACACGGCGGGCGGTGGGTCGGCGATCAACGCCGACGGCGTGCAGAACTCCGTCTTCCGAAACAACCTCCTCTACGACAACCACGCCACCGGCATCGCCCTCTTCCAGATCGACGGCGGCGGGCCGTCCAGCGGTGACACCGTCGTGAACAACACCGTCGTCAACGCCGCCAACTCGCGCTACGCCCTGCTCGTCGCCAACGGCGCCGTCAACAGCACCCTCTTCAACAACATCGTCTACAACCTCAACCCCAGCCTGACCCGCGGCAGCATCAGCCTCGACGCCGACGCGCTGCCGGGTTTCAAGAGCGATTACAACTTCCTCGACCCCCGCTTCGAGGCCAGCGGCGTGCCCGTCAACTCGCTCTTGCTCTGGCAGACCGCGACCGGCGGCGACGCGCACTCAACCGCGATCAACCTCGCGCAACTCAAGGCCCTCTTCAAAGACTACGCGAACAACGACTACGCCCTCGCCAAAACCAGCGCCGCCCGCGACGCCGGCGTCGCCTCGCTAGGCGGCGCGACGGCCCCGGCGGACGATCTCCGTGGCGTCTTGCGGCCGATGGGAAACGCCTACGACGTCGGCGCCTACGAGTACCGCCTTCTCCCCGCCGACGCCAACGCCGACGACACCGTCGACGTCGCCGACTTCCGCATCCTCCTGGCCAACTACGGCCAACCCGGCGACTTCGCCCACGGCGACTTCAACCACGACGGCCGGGTCGACTTCGCCGACTTTCAGATCCTCGAGCGATCGTTCGGCGAAACGCAGGCCGCGGGCGGCCCCCTGCCGGCAACTCCGTCGATCGTCGGCGTCCCCGAGCCGACTTCGGCCGCCGTGCTGGCGCTCGCGTTATCGGCCCTCCCTCTCTGCTCGCGGCGGCGGCGCAAAAACATCGAATCGACTGAACTCCATCCCACGCCCGGCCGATTGCAATGAATATAGGGTGTGGGAGGTTCGGCCGCTCGATGAAGCCCGACGATCAACAACCCCTCCGCGAAGCGATCGCACGCGCCGCCGGCGCCGTCGTCTCCTTCCCGATCGATGGCCAGTTACGCCACCACAAGACGCGCTTCGTCGCCGCCGCCGAAGAAGGCTTCTGGATCGAAGCGCCAGCCGAAGACCGCGAACTGATCAACGGACTGATGGCCACCGGCAAACCCGTCGGCATCACGCTCCGCTCGGGGACGATCAAGATCGTCCTGACGACCATGATCCTCCAATTCCGCGTCGAGTTGCCACGGAGCGACGGGACGCCGACGCCCGCCCTCCTGCTCGCGTGGCCGGCACAGGTGAAATCCATCCAGCGCCGCGCCGGTTACCGCGTGAACCTGCCCCCGGGCGCGCCGATCGCGGTGCGCGTCTGGCCGATCCCGGAATACCACTACCTCCGCGACCGCCCGCCCACCGCGACCAAGATCGACGTCACCCTGCGCAACCTCAGCATCGGCGGAATGGGCCTGGTCTATTCCCCCGCCGCCGACGCCGCGCCGCTCGAATCCAACCAGCGCCTGCGCATCCAGATTTCCCACCCCAGCGGCGACCTGCTGGTCGAGGGCCGCGTCAAGCACGTGCGCAAGCTCCCCGACAACGAACTGGGCCTGGGCGTTCAGTTCAAGAAACTGGAAGACGGATTCGAAGGCCGGCAAACCCTCTTCACCCTGACGCAAATCGTCGGACGCCTCCAACGTGACGAAATCCGCCGCACCCTCGCCCCCACCGCCACCGCCGAAGAACCCCAAGCGGAGGCGTAACGGCCGGGTCGAGGAGAATCACGAGCATTCATCGAATCCCCTGTTGTGGGCAAGAGGGGCCGGCATTTCTTAGGTGCAATCGAGCATAGCGAGAGAGACATATGCGAGCGAACTGCGGTGGGAACGTCGGCCAGTTGCAGCGCGATGAGATCCGGGGCGAACGCGAGGCGCGGAGGAGATGGGGCAGTGAGCAGAATGGGCGATTTGCGGCGGCAGAGGCTCACGCGCGTGAGGCGGTTGGGGTACTAAGTTGAGCGACAGCAGGAAGCTGATGGCACCTATTTCCGCTTGAGGTTCATCGCTGCAATCTGTAAAATCCTATCCAGTAAAGCGGCCCCGGTTGGTGTCGTTCATCCCAAAGGGGGAACAAATGTCCCAAGAACTTCTTGAAGAAGTGCGCCCAGCTATGGTGCCATTAACATCTGGCTGGACAGCCCTGCTCGTGCTGGCTTTGACATTAGCGGCGGGGGAGGCACGAGCGGGCAATGTGAGTTGGGTGAAGGATGCGGACGGTTCGTGGGCGGTGGCCAGCAACTGGAGCAGCAATCCCGCGCTGCCGACGGCGAATGACGATGTGACGATCAACGTTGCGGGCGATCGATTGGTGTATGTGGAGGGAACGCAGTACGCTCGGAACCTGACGGTCAGCGAACGGTTTGCCCTGGCCAGTCCCTCCATCTTGAATCTCAGCGGCACCGCGCGATTCGACAACGTCGTGAACTTGGGCAGCGGGACGATTCGAGGCGGTACGCTGGAATTGGGTCCCAACGGTTTGCTGACGGTGAGCCAGGTTGCGCTGGACGGCGTAACGGTCAACGCTCCTTTGAACATTACCTCGCAGCAGACCTCTCTGAGCAGCAACGGGCTGGTCCTCAATAACACGCTCACGATTGGCGCGCCGGATGGAAGCACCTATTCCAGCGTCGGCTTCGGTGGCGCTGGTAACAATCGACCCTCGGGTAGTCTGACCGGAACGGGTACCGTGGTTTTCGGAGCCTACCCCTATTTGGATTACAATCGCCTGAATAACTATTGCGACCTCGGGGGCGCGGCGGGAACTCTGACGATTGGCCCGGGCATCACCATTCGAGGCGGCACCGGGGAGCTCTACAACTACGCCGACAATGCCACGATCGTGAATCAAGGCACGGTTTTGTCAGACCATTCCGGCAGCGCAATAATAATTGGAAATCTTAAAAGCCCGGGGATTGGAACGTTCAGAAACGAGGGGTCCCTCATCGCGAGCAACGGCGGTTTAGTGGAAATTCTCGGGCGCTGGAGCTCCGGCGCCGGCGGTCACATTACCGTCAACGGCGGCAATCTGCAGTTGGGCGGTAGCTTTACGCAGGCCGGAATGGGCACCTTTACCCGAACCGGCGGGCAGGTCCTCGTTCAGGGGACGATCACGGGCGATCTGACGCTGGACGCGAACACGGGAAGCTGGCAGATCGACAACGGCACGCTTCGCGGCGGAACGTTGTCGGCCACGGGAGGATCGGCTTTGCTCGTGCAGGGCTATGGGATCAAGCTGGACAATGCGACGATCGCGTCGGGCACGAACCTGGACCTCAGCGCGGTGAGCTATGTCGGCGCCGTGAAGGCCACGATCATCAACAATCTGACTCTCAACGGCACGATGACTGTTGGTACGAGCACCGTCAATGCGTCGATCACCACGACATCGAGCGTGGCGAGCATCACCGGTACAGGATCGATATCACTGATCAACGCCAGTATCCACAACCCGCAGGGAACGTTTACAATTGGGAACGGCATCACGCTGCACGGAAAAGGCGCCACGATCTCCAACGATTCTTCGGGCGTTTCGATCATCAACTCGGGAATGATCTCGGCCGACACGGGGACGATCACCGTTGGCGGCACGTCCGGAACGTTCGTCAACCAGGGGACCTTGGATGCCAACGGTGGATTTGCACTCCTCAACGTTCCCGCGGGGAAAATTACGAACCAAGGCACGCTCAGTGCTCGCGCGGGCACGCTGCAGATTGGCTCCGCCGTTCAACTCGATCTGCAGCCGACGTCGAAACTCGTGGTCGCCGGAAGCGGCACGATGAAACTGGGCGGGCATTCGGGGAATGCAGCGTCGATTGACGTCTCCGGCGGCACCCTGGCCATGGAATCGACTGCGACAGGATCGGCGGTGCTGACGACCAGCGCGTTGACGATCTCCGGCACCGGGCGCCTGGACCTTGCCAACAATCGGCTGATCGTGGATTACGACCCGGCCGCGGCGGCTTCGCCGATCGCGTCGGTGCGGGCGGCGCTGGTGTCGGGCTATGCGGCCGGGAAATGGACCGGGGCGGGAATCGGCAGTACTGGAATCGCGGCTTCCCGGAGCCTGGGTTACGCCGAAGCGTCCGACGTGCTGGGGCCCGGTGGCGGAACGTTCGCCGGACAATCCGTTGACGGATCGGCAATTCTCGTGCGCTACACCTTGGCGGGCGACGCCACTCTCGACGGGACCGTCGATTTCAACGACCTCGTAAAACTCGCCCAGAACTACAACACCGCCGTCCCCACCGGCAGCGCCTGGTTCCGGGGCGATTTCAACTACGACGGCGCGGTCGATTTCAACGACCTGGTCAAGCTGGCGCAAAACTACAACACCGCGTTGCCCTTGGGTGCGACGGTTCCCGGCGCGTCGGCCGCTTTCGATTGGGACCTCGCCGCCGCGTTCGCGTCAGTTCCCGAGCCGACTTGCCTGTCCCTCTTGATCGCCCCTCTGTTGATGCGAACGCAACGGCGACGCGCGGCCGCCTAGCGATCGCCCGATTAGAGCGCATTCTCCTGCTGCACGATCAAGTCGTACAGCTCCTGCGACGTCGTCGCGTTGGCAACCGACTGGCGGAACTTGTCGATCGTCATCAGGCGGCTGATCCGCGCCAGCGCGTGGATGTGCTGCCCCGTCTTGTCCGGTGGCGAGCCGAGGAGCCAGATCAGCGTGACCGGCCGCCCGTCGATCGCCTGGAAGTCGATCGGCGTCCCCGCCTTGCCGATCGCCATCACCAGGTTGCCGACGCCCGGGCACTTGCCGTGCGGGATGGCCAGGCCGTTGCCGATGCCCGTCGTGCGCGTCGCCTCGCGGTCGAGCACCGCCTCCAGGACCTTCTTCGGGTCGGCGACTTCGCCGTTGGCGGCGAGCAGGTTCACCAGCTCCGCGATCGCGTCGGTTTTCGTCTTGGCCTCGAGCGGGATCTTGATGTCTTGGGGTTTCAGGATTTCGGTCAAACGCATTGTGCACGGCTCCGGGGAGCGATCATTCGCTTGGACGAGCGTAAAGGGCGGAATGTTACCCGTTGCGCCGCGGGTTGTGAAGTCTTAATGAGGCGCCGTCGCCTCCGCTTTGGCCTGCCGGCCACGCCCCGGGATAAACCCGACGCAGAAGCACGCCACCATCGCCGCCCAGAATACCCAAAACGCCGCCGCATGGGGGCTATGAAAGTTCACCCGCTCCGGCGCGTTCGGCGGGTTGAACCACCAGTCGATCAACAGCTTGAACGCGATCGCGATCACCAGCAGGTACGCCGCCGCCTCAAACCGCGGAAACCGCTCGAGCAACTTGATGAACAACACCGCGGCGAACCGCATCAGCACCACGCCGATCATCCCGCCGGTGATCACCACCCACAGTTTGTCGTGCGCCCCCGTGTCGTCGGGCTTCTGCTGGCCGACCAGCGCCATCGCGGCGACGATCGAATCCACTGCGAACGCGATGTCCGTCAGTTCGATCACCAGCACCGTCCGCCAGAAACGCCAACTGTGCGCCGTCAGCGGCCGCCCGCTCCGCGTCGTGCTGATCGGCGCGCCCGCGGACTTGGGTTGGTGCGTATGCGAGTCAACTAGCAGCGGCGCACCGTCCGCCCCGATTTCAACCGCCTCGTCCGCGTTCTCGCCGACGACGAAGTGGTGAATCGCGACGTAAACCAGGTACGCCCCGCCCGCGAACTTCGCAAAGTTCCATTTGAGTAAAAAACTGGCCGTCCCGATCGCGACCACGCGAAAGATCAACGCCCCGATCAACCCGTACGTCAGCGCCTTGCCTTGTAATTGCTTGGGCAGCCGCCGCGCGAGCAGCCCCAGCACCAGCGCATTGTCGATCGACAGCACCCCTTCCAAAACGACGAGCAGCCCGACGACGAACAGATCGTTAAACTCAAAACTCTGCCCGAATAAGCGGGCATCGCCGAGGACGGAATAAGTCAGCCAACTAATCAGCATGGGTACGAGCGGCAATCCTAGGGAAATCGCGCGTGGGTGAAAGCCCGAGAAACAAGATCAGGTCCCGAAGAGGCGGTCCCCCGCGTCCCCCAACCCCGGCAGGATGTACCCTTTGTCGTTCAATTGCCGATCGATCGCGGCACAGTAAATCGGCACCTCCGGGTGCTGCGCGTGCAGCGCCGCGATCCCCTCCGGCGCCGCCACCAGGCAGACGAACTGCATCGACACGACCCCCGCCTGCTTCAGGAACGACACCGCCGCCGCCCCCGAACCGCCCGTCGCCAGCATCGGGTCGATCAGCAGCACTTCAGTCTCGGCGATGTCCGGCGGCAGCTTCTGGTAGTACGCGATCGGCAGCAGCGTCTCCTCATCCCGCCGCACACCCAGATGCCCCAGCCGCGCGTCCGGCAGCAGCCGCAACACGCCGTCGGCCATCCCCAACCCCGCGCGCAGGATCGGCACCAATGTAATTGGCCGCGCCAGCGTCCGCCCCACCATCGTTTCCATCGGCGTGCGGATCGGCCGCGGCTGCGTCGGCCAGTTCCGCGTCACCTCGTACACCATCAGCGACGCGATCTCGTTCAGCAGCGCCCGGAACTTGCGCGACTCCGTCCCCTGCTCGCGCAATTCCGTCAGCTTGGTCTGGATGACCGGATGTTCAATCAGGAAGACATTACCGTCGCGCATGAACCCGTTATACCGAATTCCGAAGCGGCATTCAGGTTTGCAGACACTTCTTAACCCGCGTCAATCGCGTAAGCGCGCGTAATGCGCGCGCGTGTCGTATTCGAACGTCACCCCGCCCCCCTGCCGATACTTTTCGAAAAGCTCGCGGAGTTCCGCAATCATCGGCCCGCGCCGCGGATCCGTCGCCGCCGGTGTGTACGAGCTCGAAAGCAACCGCGACTCCAGCCCCGCGTAATCAAACGTCTGCGCGTTATCGAACGACTTGGTCTGATGCCGCGCCGGCGCGAAAAACGCCCCCAGCGCCGCGTCGTTCACGTTCTCATGCCGCACCGTCGCGTAATCCGTCGCGTAACGGTGCAGCAGCCGCTCGTACTCGCGAAGGAACGGCGTCGAATCCACCCGCCGCTCATTCCAAACCAGCACCACCCACCCCCCCGGCCGCAGGATCCGGACGAACTCCGCCCGCGCCCGCACGCGATCGAACCAATGAAACGCCTGCGCCGCCACCACCAGCCCCACCGCCCCGTCCGCCAGCGTCGTCCCCTCGGCCGTCGCGTCGATGCTCCGAAAGCTCGCAAACGGCGACAACAACCGCTCCGCCGCCGCCCGCATCGGCCCGTTCGGCTCGATCGCGTAAACCGTATTTCCCCGCTCCAGTAGCGGCCGCGCACTGATCCCCGTCCCCGACCCCACGTCCGCCACCGCCACGTCCGGCGTCACGCCCAACTCCCCCGCCAGGAACTCATAAAACGCCGCCGGATACTCCGGCCGCGACCGAACGTAATCATCGACTCGATCGGAAAACCGGGCCGTCGAATTCATGCGCGCGCTTCTCCTTACTTCAGCATTCCCGCTTCCTTGGCGTACGCGAAGATCCCGCCCGCCTCGATGATCGGCAGGACATCACCCAGCGGCCGCAGGTCGTGCCGTTTCCCCGTCGTCTTGTTCAATACGTACTGCTGGTCCAGGTGCACTTCCAATTCGTCGTCCGTGCGGATCTGGTCCACCAACCGCTCCACCGATTCCAGCGGCACGAGGTATCCGCCGTTCACACTATTTCGGAAAAAGATCCGGGCATAGAACTCGGCGATCACGCACTGGATCCCCGCCTCCGCGTACGCCAGCGGCGCGTGCTCGCGACTCGACCCGCAGCCGAAGTTCTTCCCGCCAATGACGACGGTGTATTCGCTCGTGAATTGCCCTTCGGGCACGAACGGCGTCTTACCGTCCGGCAGCCCCTGCTGCCCCTCCGGCACGCCGCTGTTGGCGTACATACCAAAGTACTTCCGCTCGTCCGGAATCGCGGGATTAAACGAGAGATACTTCGCAGGAATGATCTGATCGGTATCGATGTTGTCGCCCAGAACGTACGCCTTGCCGGTGATGACGCTTTGCATGGTGATTCCTCATCCGCCCCCGCGCCGCGCGGGGACTTGGATTGGGGAATCATAGGAGCTTGGCGAGCGATGTACAGTGGACGATAGAACGTCCGCTTGCAACGTTTAGCCGGCCCGCTCGCGGGCCGTGTCAAGCGACGCAGACGGATCAGAGGTTACGCGAGACAACCCGCCGCCGCCGCCGCCCAGCCACCAACGCGATCCCTACCAACCCCACCCCCACCGTTCCCGGCTCCGGCGTCACCACCGTCGGCGTCAGCAACGCCCCCGGATCTGTCTCCGGCGCCCCAATGTAAACGTACGAATACCCCACCGGCAGACCGAATTGCGAATTCCCCGCCAACTGCGCCGGCGTGTCCGGTGAATCGAACTTGAACCCGCCCAGCGACTGCCCCGGCTGAAGCGGCGTCAGCGTGTTCACCCACTGCACCGACGCGACGCCATAATAATCGGCGACGTTGTTGCCGCTCCACCCCGCGGGCGAAAAAATCTGCGTCGGCGCGCTCGGCAACAGATCGTACAACGGCACCCACCCGTACCAGAACGTCCCGATGGGCGTCGTGCCGGTGTTCTTTAACGTCAGCGAATACTCGTAAGAATTGGGCCCAAGCGGCGTGGACGAGATCGTCGCCGACGCGCCGACGGCGCCCCACGCCGCCCCGCCGACCAAGGTCAAACCCAAGACGCAAAGCGCCCGAAGGGCGCGCGACGTGCGCATGCTCATAATGGCCTCTCCCGTGCCTCTCCCCCTCACTTCGAGCAACCCGAATCCGATTCTCGAAATTCCAACAATCCGGAATTTCCCTTGACATCGATTACAAGTGTAATAGATTACGCCTGTAATCATGGCCAAGTCGATCAACATCTCCGACGCCGAATGGGAAGTCATGCGCGTCCTCTGGGCCGCCCCCGCCGCCCAAACCGCCAACCAGATCGTTGACGCCCTGGCCGGCAAACGAAGCTGGAACCCTCGCACGGTCAAAACCTTGTTGAACCGCCTGACGAAGAAAGGCGCCCTCGCCTTCGAGGCCAAGGGAAAAACCTACTGGTACCGTCCAAGGGTCACCCAGGACGAGTGCGTCAAAGTCGAAAGCCGCTCGTTCCTCGCCCGCGTCTTCGGCGGCGACGAGGGGGCGATGCTCGTCCACTTCGTGAAGAACACCCAGTTGTCCCCCCAGGAACTGGCCGAGCTGCGCCGCATCCTGAACGGGAAGGAGAAGCGGCCATGACTTTCGCCGCCCTCGATACGGTCGCCGCCTCGATCTGGGACGCGAGTTGGCACGCCGCCGTCGTCGTCGCGATCGTTCTCGTGATCCGCCGCCTCACCCGTCACCGCCTGCCCCCGGCGTGGCGGTGCGCGTTGTGGACGCTGGTCGCGGTGCGCCTCGTGCTGTTCGTCGCGCCGCAGACGCCCTTGAGTTTGTTCTCGCTGATCGATCGCCCCGGGCCCGTCAGCGGAATACAACCGGCGTCGCCGGCCGTGCAAACCGCGCCAGCGCCGGCCTCGCCGCGCGTCAGCGTCGAATACGGGCCGGCGCCGCTCGTCGCCGAACCAATTCGCCAGACGGTTACCCGGGCACAGCGCAATGCCGCGCACGCCTTTCCGATATCGCGCCGGATCGCTCTACTTTGGCTCGTCGGCGCCGCCGCGATGATCGCGCGGACGGTACTGGCCCGGCGCGGGCTCGACCGCCGTCTCCGCAGCGGGACGGCCGTCGAAGATCCCGACATCTTCGCCCTTCTCGCCGAGTGCCGCGCGACCATGGGGGTCCGGCGATCGGTCGACTTGATTGAGACCGCCGCGGTGGCCGGCCCGGCATTGACGGGCATCCGCCGCCCGCGCGTCCTGCTGCCCCCGGGCCTTTGCGGCCGCCTGGATCGCGAGCAACTTCGTTTCGTGCTGCTGCACGAGATGGCGCACCTCCGTCGGCACGACGTGCTCGTGGAGTGGCTGATCGCGTGCCTGACCGCGGTTCACTGGTTCAACCCGGCCGTCTGGCTGGCCGCCTACCTCTATCGCGCCGACCGCGAGATGAGCCGTGACGAGATGGTCCTCCGCGCGACGGGTCGGCAGGATCGCCACCGCTACGGCCACACGCTCCTGCACCTGATCGAAACACTCGACCCGACTCGCCCACGCCCCCTGGCGGTAGCGATGCTCGACGGCAAGCGCGGTCTCAAGCAGCGGATCGGCATGATCGCCAACCTTCGACCCACGCCGGCGCGAATTACCGTCGTCGCACTCGTCACCCTCTTCGCGGTGATCGCGACGCTGGTCCTGACCAATCCGAAGCGCGTGGCGAGCACTGGGCCGACCTCGACCAACCCGACGACCAACTCCGACGACGAGATCCTGCAAGCCCAGCTCGGTCGGCGGCTACCCCGGGTTGAATACATCGACCAGCCTCTAGCCGGCGTGATCGACTCCCTCAGGGGCGTTTCGGGCGCGCGGATCCACGTCAACTGGAGCGCAATGGAGGTGGCCGGCGTTAAGAAGGACCACCCAATCAGCGCTCGCATGCGGGACGTTTCGGTGGCGAAAGTCATCGACGTCATCCTCGACGACGCGGGCGGCGGCAAGGTCAAACTCAGGTACGTGACTAGTGGTGGCGTGATCACGATCTCCACCGCCGAAGACCTGCCCAATCCGATGGAGACCCGGGTGTACGACGTCCACGACCTGATCGTGCCGATCGTGGACTACCAATCGGACGCCACCTCCAAGCCCGCTCAACCGGCGATCACGCAGGCGCACGTGGTCGCCAGCCTCATCAAGCTCGTTCGTGAAACGATCGATCCGCTGTCCTGGACCCGGCCCAACGCGCCGGCGACGATCCAGGAGCGCGAGGGACAGTTCGTCGTCACGCAGGACGCAGAGAACCAGCGGGCGGTCGCCGCCCTGCTGGGGCAGCTCCGAGAGACGCGGTCGCTGCAGATCATGACGTCGACGCGGTTCGTCGTCTTCGACCCGGCCGAACTGCCGACGGACGATCCGGCGTTCGCCGCCGTCTTCGCGCTGGACAAGTCGCCGGCGCCCGGCGGCAAGCTGAAGGCCGCAGACGTGTGCCTGACGGCGGATCAGACGGCCAAGCTGCTGGACCTGGTCACCCGCGAGAAGGACGCCGTGCGGGCGGCGCCGATGGTGACGACCCACAACGGGCAGCAGGCGTTCGTTCGTACCGGGACGTCGCGCGCGTACGTCGCCGACTTGAAGGTGACGCGGGACAGGGAGGGGAAGGTCAAGGCGTACGAGCCCGTGGTCGAAGCGGCGGAGTCGGGGCTGGTGCTCGATGTTCAGGGGACCGTATCGGCGGACCGCAAGTACGTGACGCTGCACGTGCGGCCTCGGCTTTCGAAGCTGCTGAAGATGCAGACCGTGCCCTTCGCGCGGACGCCGGCGGATCATCCGGCCGACATGGCGCGGCCGACCGTTCAGGTGCCGGAGATGTTGCAGTCGGAGATCAACACGACCTTGTCTGTGCCGGACGGGCAGACGCTGGTGCTGGGCGGGACCGCGGACGCGGGGCTGCTGGCGCCGGACACGCCGGGCTATGAGCCCAAGCCGGGGCGCCGCCTGTATGTGCTCGTCACGCCGCACATCATCCAAGTGCCGGTACGGAACTGACCCGCCGCCTACGCCGGGGGGAAGGCGATGAGGTTGGGGACCATCAGCTTGAACTCGCCGGGCTTGACCTCGCCGCATTCGAACTCGAGCTTGACGGTCGTCGCGGGTTTGGGCGGCTCCAGGTCGAG
>Ga0068857_100003088_pt1 | contig 13771 bp, 10 predicted proteins | sample KBSCornC72_FD_66591 | JGI IMG/M metagenome (GOLD analysis project Ga0068857, IMG submission 66591) | Corn rhizosphere microbial communities from Kellogg Biological Station, Michigan, USA - KBS Corn C7-2 | ecosystem: Host-associated > Plants > Roots > Rhizosphere > Soil ...
GCGCGCGCGCATCCACCACTTCCAGCGGAGCGCTCAAATGCGTGCCGAGGAGACTCACGACTCCCTCGCGTTCGCCGTCGCGCAAAAGCCCGTTGTCGACGAAGACGCAGAAGAGATTCTTGCCCACCGCGCGATCAATCAGACACGCCACCACCGAGCTGTCGACGCCGCCGCTCACCGCGCAAATGACACGCCCGTCCCCCACCTGGCCGCGGATCTCGCGCACCATCTCGTCGACGATCGAATCCGCCGACCAGTTGCGCTCGCAGTGGCACACGCTGAACAGGAAATTCTCGATGATCTTTTCGCCGTGCGCGGTGTGTTGCACCTCGGGATGGAACTGCACGGCGTAGACATTGCGCGGGGGGAAATGAAACGCGGCCAGCTCGCTGGACGTCGAGGTCGCGAGCACCTGCATGCCCGTGCTCTTGCCGTTGGAACGCACGCTGTCGCCGTGGCTCATCCACACCGTCTGCTCTTTGGGCGTGCCGTGGAAGAGCGGATGCTCCACATCGGCGTTGATGCTCGTGCGCCCGTATTCCGCCTTGCCCACGCGCACCACTTCGAACCCGAGGTCGCGGCTTACCAGCTGCATGCCGTAACAGATGGCAAGCACCGGAACATCCCAGCTCCAGATGTCGGATGGAAGCGTGGGCGCTCCCTCTTCAAACACGCTGGCCGGCCCGCCGGAAAGAATCACGCCGCGCGGTTTGCTCTCCAGAATGCGCTCGCGCGTTGCGCTCCACGGCAGGATCTGCGAAAACACGCCGCGGGCGCGGATACGCCGCGCGATGAGCTGCGTGAACTGGCTGCCGTAGTCGAGTATGACGATGCCGTTTTGCGCCATGTTCGTGGTTCTATAAATGACGGAAGTGGCGCCGGCCGGTGAACACCATCGCCAGGTTGGCGCCGTTGGCGGCTTCGATCACTTCGTCGTCGCGAATCGAGCCGCCGGGCTGGATCACCGCGGCGATGCCCGACTTCGCCAGCTCCATCACGCCGTCTGCAAACGGGAAGAATGCGTCCGAGGCGGCGACCGCGCCCTTCACCTCGAGCCCCGCAATAGCCGCCTTGCGCACCGCGAGGTGCGACGAATCGATGCGGCTCATCTGGCCCGCGCCGATTCCCACGGTGCCGTCCCGGTCAGCCACCACGATTGCGTTCGACTTCACGTGCTTCGCGACTCTCCACGCCATCTGCAGCGCGGTGGCTTCCGCCGCGGACGGTGTGCGCTTGGTCACCGTTTTCAATTCACCGAGCTCGGGAAATCCGCTGTCCTCGTCCTGGATGAGCGCGACGTCGTACATCCACACACCCATCAGGGCGGGAGCGGGTTCATTCCAGTACTTCGCAGGAATGGTGACGACTCGTAGATTCTTTTTCTTTGCAAACAATTCAGCGGCGTCTTTCTCGATGGCCCGGGCGACAACCACCTCGAGGAACAACTCGTTCATCTCCGTTGCGAGTGCGCCGCCGATACTTCCATTCACTGCCACCACTCCGCCGAATGCGCTCACCGTGTCGGTCTTGAGTGCGCGCTGCCACGATGAGAGCGGATCACCGAGCCAGGCCGCGCCGCACGGATTGTTGTGCTTGATGATGGCGACGGCGCCGCTGCCGAGATCGCGCACCAGGGCAAACGCGCCCATCACGTCGAGGTAGTTGTTGAACGAGAGCTCCTTGCCCTGGAGCTGCGTCATGGCCGTGAAGGCCGATTCGCCGATGGTGCTGTAGAGAGCGCCGCGCTGATGCGAGTTCTCGCCGTAACGCACGTCGGTCACCTTGGTAAGGCCGATGGGAAGACGGGCCGGGAGCCCCTCCGCCGGCGCCTGCGTGCGCATGAAGCGGCTGATGGCCGCGTCGTAGGTCGCCGTGAGCGCAAATGCGTCCGCGGCCAGGCGCGTGCGCGTCGCGAGGCTGGTGACACCGTCGCGCTGGATCTCCTCGATCACGGCCGCGTACTGCGACGGATCGGTGAGCAGTGTCACGTGGCGATGATTCTTGGCCGCGGCGCGGATCAGCGTGATGCCGCCGATGTCGATGTATTCGATCATCTCCCCCGCCGGCAGGCCCGCGCGATACTTCTCTTCGAACGGATACAGATTGACGATCACGAAATCGATGGGCGAGGTCCCGTGAGTTTCCAGCGTGCGCACATGTTCGGGGTTGTCGCGGTCGGCGAGAATGCCGCCGTGAATCTTGGGGTGCAGCGTCTTCACGCGTCCGCCCAGGATCTCGGGGCTGCCGGTGTATGCCGAGATCTCCTCCACCGCCATTCCCTGTTCCTCGAGGAACGCGCGCGTTCCCGACGATGCAATGAGGTGAATGCCGCGCGCCGACAACGCGGCCGCCAGCTCCGGCAGCCCGGTCTTGTCGGTGACACTGATCAATGCGGTGGACATTTTCATGGTTTGCTTCACAGGTATTTCTCCACGTTGCGTGTCGGGAACAGGAGGTCGTGCGCTTCGCGGTAGCGCGCAATGGTCTTCGTCACGACGTCGTTGGGAAGCTCGGGGCCGGGCGGGTTGTGGTCCCACCCGCTGGCGTCGAGATAGTCGCGAACGAACTGCTTGTCGAAGCTTTCCTGGCCGCGGCCAGGTGCATACTTGTCGGCGGGCCAGAAGCGCGACGAATCCGGCGTGAGCACCTCGTCGATCAGCGTAATGTGACCATTCACGAGGCCGAATTCAAATTTGGTGTCGGCCAGGATGATGCCCTTGGAGCGCGCGTAGTCGCGACCGCGCTTGTAGAGGTCGATGCTCGAGTCGCGGAGCGCTTCGGCCTGGTCGCGCGGGACGATCTGGCACATGCGCTCGAAGGAGATGTTCTCGTCGTGGCCCTCGTCTTCCTTGGTCGCCGGCGTGAAGATCGGCTCCGGCAGCTCGGCCGATTCGGTGAGACCGGCGGGAAGCTTGATGCCGCACACCGACTGCGACGACTTGTACTCTTTCCAGCCCGAGCCGCTGAGATAGCCGCGCACCACGCACTCGATGTCGAAGCGCTGCGCCTTGGTCACCAGCATGCTGCGTCCCGCGAGCTCCTTGCGATTCTTGAAGGGCTCCGGATACTCCGAGACCTCGGAGGTCAGAAAGTGGGTGCGCAGCGCCGATCCGAAGTGCTCGTACCAGCCGATGGTGATCTGGGTGAGCAGCACTCCCTTGCCGGGAAGGCGCGTGGGCAGGATGACATCGTAGGCGCTCAAGCGATCGGTGGAAACGATCAAGAGCTTGTCGCCAAGGTCGAATACGTCGCGCACTTTTCCCGCGCGCGAGGGCTTCAGTCCCAGGTCGGCAGTGCTGGCGAGTGCTTGCGGCATGGTCTGCTCCTTTATATATGGATGCAATTCTGACGAATCTATCTAGTCTTCGGTACCCAGCACACGGCGTTCTTCAATACGCAGCCGGCCGCGTGCAAAGAGATCGGCGGCGCGCGCCAGGATGCGATGCTCTTCCACCAGAATTCTCTCGCGCAGCATCTCGGCGTCGTCGTTGTCGTGTACGGCGATGGCCGACTGCAGAATGATGGGTCCGCCGTCGAGTGATGCGTCGACGAAGTGAACTGTGCACCCCGCGATCTTCACTCCGTATTCGAATGCCTGGCGCTGCGCGCTGAGTCCCTTGAAGCTCGGCAAGAGCGATGGATGAATGTTCATCACGCGACCGGTGAACGCGTCGAGGACGTCGCCTTCCAGGATGCGCATGAATCCCGCGAGCACGATGAGGTGCACATCTTCGTCGCGGCAATGCCGCACGATGTCGGCCTCGGCACCGGGACGCAGGCGTCCGCGGCGCGGGCCCGCATCAATAACGTGCACGGGAATCTGGAAATCTCGAGCGACGGTGATGGCCGGCGCGGCAGGATCGTCGGTCACAAGACACGCGACGACGCAGGAGAACGCGGGGTCCTGGCAGCGCTCGGCGAGCGCTTTGAAATTGCTTCCCCGCCCCGAGGCGAACACCGCCACCCGGCATCGGCCCGTCGTCATTCCACGCCTTCCATGCCGCACTATATCACCGGCGTCGCCGCGGCACCCAGACCAAAAATGCCCGTTTTGCCGCGTCGCGAAGCCAACACCGCCATCTCCAGCCCGCTACCAGCACGCCGTAATAGATCCAGGGATTGGGCTCCGGAACATGGAACGGACCGGGCGTGATTCGCCCGCACACCTGGATCGCGTGCGTGGTTGCGAGCGACAGCGACCCGAGCAGGTGTCCCGGCCATTCCTGCGCGGGAAATACGCACACGAGCGCCACCACCGGTACGGCGGCGAGGAGCACAACCGTCAGCGGAAAGAAGAACACGACAGTGGCGAGCGGGCCGGCCACGCTCAGCACGTGAAAGTGATGGAGCTGCAACGGTGCTATGAACACTTCGACGGCCACGCTCATCACGAACGCCGCGCCGAGCGACTTCATGGCCGCCACACTCCACCGTTTCAGCCGGTTTCCATCTGCGGTGGATGGGTGCCATTGATGCGGCAGCATCAACAGCACCACAAACGTGGCTGCAAACGAGAGCTGGAGTCCCACCGAACGCAAACACAGCGGTGATGCCACGGCCATCATCAGCAGCGCTTTCGCCAGCGCGTCGATGGGGCGCGCGGGGCGAATCACCGTGTGCGTCGCGATCAGGATCGCCGCCATCACGTACGCCCGCGTGAGGGATTCGATGTTCCCTACCGACAGCGTGTAAATGGTGAGCACGGCCAGGAGCGTCATGGAACGGCCGCGCGGCCACAGACGCGTGGCGAGCAGCACACAGCCCGCGAGCGTGGTGAGGTGCATACCGCTGATGGCGAGAAGATGCGTGATGCCGAGCCGGCGCACCGCGTTGCGCACCGGCTCGTCCATCTGGGCGCGCTCGCCCAGCAGCATGCCGATAGCGAGCCCGGCGTCGCTCCCCATGGCGCGCGAGAGGCGCGTGCGCGCGAAACGGTGCAGCGGCCAGAACACCGCGCGCAGCGCGGGATTTCCACCGCAGCCGAGGCGTGTCACATCGCGTGCACGCACGCGGACCACGCCGGATGCGCCACGCGACGCGATGAAACTTCGCGTCGACGCCGTGGGATGTGTGAAACGCGCGCGCAATAGATAGCGGTCGCCGTACGCCGCATCGAAGCACTCCCCCCTCACCACAAGACACACACGACGTCCCTCGATTCGCGTGATGAAGTCGAACGTCGTGCCCTGCGGCCCGGACTGGGGAAAGCCGCCGACGATTCCGTCCAGCGTGACGTTCGCCGCCCCCGCGACCGCCGACATGCGCTCCACGGCCTCGCAATCGCGCGCATAGTTGCTGCTGGCGCGCGCGCCCAGCGCGGCCGCGCCGGCGGCGACGAGTATAAGAAAAAGCCACGACGGGCGCCGGCGCACCAGCGCCGCCACGCCCACACTCGCGATCACAATCAGAAAGAGAAAAAGACGCCGCGCGACTCCTGCCGCCACGGCGAGCGTGAGGATCCACACCACCGCCGCCACCCCCTGCACGCACGGCCCGCCGTGCGTTATTTCTTCGAGTACAGCACCACCTGGTTCTTGCCCCGCTGCTTGGCGCGGTACATGGCCTCGTCGGCCTGGGAGAAGAGCTGCTCGCCGCCGCGCGCGGTATCAGGATACACCGCGACGCCCACGCTGACCGAGAGATCACGCACCTTGCCGAACGCATCCTTGAAGCCGCGATACTGGCTCACGACGCGACGCAGACGCTCCGCCGTGTGCAGCGCCTCGAACTCGGGTGTTCCGGGCAGGAGAATGACGATCTCTTCGCCGCCGTAGCGAAACGGCATGTCGACCTTGCGCAGGTTGCGGCGAATGATGTCTGTGATCGCGACCAGCGCTTCGTCGCCCTTCTTGTGACCGAGCTCGTCGTTGATGCGCTTGAAGTCGTCGACGTCGATCACGAGCATGGAAAGCGCCGAGCCCGAGCGCATCGCGCGCTCGATTTCCACCGGCAGCTGGCGGTCGAGGAACTGGCGGTTGTACACGCCGGTGAGCGAATCGATCGACGTCAGGCTGGCAAAGCGCTGGTTGAATTCGATGGCACTGCGGATCATGCCCGCCGCCGCCTCGAGACGCGCATCGATGGCGTCTTTGGCCTCGGTTCGAAATTGCGCCTGCAGTGCGCCCACAATTTTGCCGAACATGAAGATCGGAGCCACCGCCACGGTGGTGCCGTTGCGCGCGGAGTAGCGGCGCGCGCCCGACTCGATCGCGCTGCGCACGAGATCGGTTTCGCGCAGGCGTTCGTCGGACACGACGTGCACGCGCTCTCCCCCTTCATCGCCGCCGGTCACCAGGGTTTCTTCGATGATCTCGAGACGGCCGTGCTCGAAGGCGAGCCATGCCTCGAGCTTCGCCACCAGTGACTCGAGGCGATCCATCACGGGAACCGCGCCGTCGCCGATGGCAAAGGAACGGGTGATTTCGGGCAGGAGCTCGAGGACGTTCCCCGCGGATGCGTTCGGAACCGCCGGGTGGGAATTTTCCGCAGCCACTGACGTATCTTGACGCAGTGGCGTGTCCACGCCACCGGGGGCGGAACCGGACCAGGAATTCCATTCCGCTTCCGGAACGGCCACGCGAAGGAGCATGGCACCGCGGGGCCGCCGGTAGGCGAGCACCACGTTCCCGTCCTCGGAGAACATACCGGCGTGCTCGAGGTACTCGGAGTCGCACAGAGCCTCCAGCGCGCGAATGGATTCGCGGCGGAGCTCTTCCCTCCGGTTCCCCCTTAGGGCCCGGCCAACATCCCGCCGCAGTTCTGGCGGAAGCCGGTGCTGGGGGATAAGCTGGGCCAGAAGGTATCGGAAGTCCTGGTCGTAGATGCGTGTCACAATCGATACCTGTGTGAGTTTACAACTACCTTATTTTATCTGGATTACGTGCCCCATTTCCAGTGATATCCGAAGCATACGTCCGGTTGTGGCGCGAGGGCGCCGATTTTGGCTTGCCGATTGCTCAAACCTTACCTCATATTGCCGGGGACTTGTTCTATCTCGCAAAGCACCTCAAAAGTGCTCCAGGAGGCTCCCACGTGACGCATCGTAACTCGCTAGGCCTACTGATTCTGGCCGGATGGATGTCGGTAGCAGCAATCGGCTGCTCTTCCCAGTCCGACCTCAGCAAGCTGCAGAAGCCCGCGGTCTCGCCCGAGGCCGCCCAGGCGCCTTCGGCCGGGGTCTCCTCGTCGTCTGTCGATGCGTTCGCCACGCGTCTGGAACAGACCAAACGCTACCAGTCCGCAGGCGATGCCGCGCGCTTTGAATCGTCGCGCGACTCGCTCGTCGAAGACGTGAACAATTATATCCGCCTGCACCCGCACGCGGAGGATCATCCCAGGTTCGCGCAGCTCCTCAATTCATTGAGCGCGCTCGACACTCTCGAGACCGACACGCTCGTCAACGAGGACAGCTACAGCGCATCGGAAGACAGTCTCGCGCTTGCCAATTCGCACTGGCCGGAGATGCCGGAAGGCGGAGCCAATCCGTTTTTCACGGACAACACCATCTTCCCGACCATCAGCAATCCGCGCATCGATTTCTGGATCACGTATTTCACGGGTCCGGGACGCGAGCGCTTCGAGCGCGCCATGTATCGCATGCAGCTCCACCGTCCCACGGTGCAGAAGATTCTGGATGAGCGCGATCTGCCGCAGGAGCTCATCTGCATTGCGTTCATTGAAAGCGGCTTCGCCACCAAGGCGGTCTCGAGCGCGAAAGCGGTCGGCCCGTGGCAGTTCATCAACGGCACCGCGCGCCGCTACAACCTGCGCGTCAACTGGTGGTACGACGAACGCTGCGACGTGACTGCGTCGACGTACGCCGCGTGCAACTATCTCAAGGATCTTTACGACATCTGGGGCGACTGGTACCTCGCGTTCGCCGCGTACAACTGCGGCGAGTACCGCGTGGCGCGCCAGATCGCGCGCCAGAAGTCGGAAAACTTCTGGCAGCTCGACCTGCCGCTGCAGACCGAGCGCTACGTACCCAAGTTCCTGGCCGCGCTCTACATCATGCGCGAGCCCGAAAAGTACGGCTTCACGATTCCCCAGGTCGAGCCGCTGCGCTATGACCTGGTGACGGTGAGCGAAGCCACCGACATCGATGTGCTGGCGCGTTGCGCGGGCACCACGTCGGACGTCATCAAGGATTTGAATCCGCCGTTCCGCCGTGGCGCAACGCCTCCCAACATGGAGATTCACGTGCGCGTACCCGAAGGTGCCGGCGAAAGCTGCCTGGCCGCGCTGGCCGATCTTCCCGTCGAGGAGCGCGTGGCGTGGAAGGAACACAAGGTCAAGCGGGGCGAGACGCTCTCGGTGATCGCCGGCAAGTACGGCACATCGGTGGAAGCGGTGCGCGACGCCAACGGGCTCAAGCGCAAGAGCATGCTCCAGGTCGGTCAGAATCTGATGATTCCCGTCTCCGGTGGCGTGCCCTCCAATCCGGATCTGGCGAACTCCAAACCGGCGTACATGATTCCGACCAACGGTGTCGACAAGGCAGCGCTGACTCGTTACGCTGAGCGCGCGGCCGCGAAATACACTGCCTACTCCCCCGTGCCGTCGGACAAGACCAAAATCACCTACAAGGTGCGCACAGGTGACACGCTGGGCGAGATCGCCGAGAAGTATCACACCAGCGCCGACCGCATTCGCTCGTGGAACAATCTGTCGCGCCGCCGTCACATCTATGCCGGACAGCGCCTGAAGATCTATGTGAGCGAGTCGTACCAGCAGGCCGAGGTGCGCGACACGTCGTCGTCCACCAACGTCGTCGTCGCCGACGAGTCACGCTTCGAAAAGACGAAGCATGTCGTCGAGCGCGGCGAATCGCTGTACTCCATCAGCCGCCAGTTCAGCGTCTCGGTCCAGGACCTGATGTCGTGGAACGGCCTCGCGCGCTCGAGCATCAAGTCGGGCGACGTGCTGGTGGTGTGGAAGCCGCGCAGCATGGACAGCGGGTTGCGCTAGTCCCGACCGCTTCAATACAAAACGAAGAGGCCGTCTCGCACTGAGACGGCCTCTTTTTTTTCTGCGATCTCTATCGGTAGGTGGTGCTAGAAACTGGCGAGGATCGACACGCGATGGGTGGCCTCGAAAGCGTCGTGGTGCAGGTACGCGTAGTCGAGACCAAACATGCCGAAGTACACGCCCGCGCCCGCCGTCGGGTTCATTCCATCCACCGCACCCGCGCCGTCCATGCCGCCACGCAGCATGACGTGCTCCTGGAAGCTCAGCTCCAGGCCGAGATGCAGATCGGCGCTGAAGGTGTCGGTCCAGAATTGTGACGCGGTGGTGCGATCGTCGAAGAACACGTCGGCATCGGCCGCGAACAGAAGCGACCCTTTGAAGCCTGTCGAAACGAGCTTGTACGCGGTGCCCAGCTTGAGCATCGGATAGATGAATTCATTGGTGCCGGTGCTCCAGCTCAGATATGTGCCGGTGGCATCCTGCAGCTTTGCGCCCACCGAAAGGTGGGGCGTCAGAAAATCACGACGCAGATACCCGAGGTCGATACCGATGCCCATGCTCGACTCACCCGCGATTGCGTCCTGGTAGATGAGCTTGAGCGTACCGCCGACGTTGCCGTAGCGGGTCTCGAGTGCAAAGCTTCCCAGGCCCGCAAAGCTGTTGTCGGATTCGTGGGGGAGCGTGGCCACGTCGTAGGGGTTGCCGTTCTTGTCGACAAGCTCTCCCTGGTCGATCTGGCCGTTGCCGTTCACATCGTTGAAAACGAGCTGGTTGGTGACGATCTGGTCGGGAACGCCAAGATGAATCAGTCCCACGCCGAACGCGGGCTTGCGCGCCGGATCGATCAGATGCGTGGGCTGCACATAGGAACCGAAGTTGTAATTGACCAGGTCGCCGAACTGTTCGGCGTGCATGGCGAGTGCCTGGCGCTTCTCAATCCCCGCGATGCCGGCCGGGTTCCAGTACACGGCGGAGGCGTCGTCCGCCACCGCGCCGAAGGCCCCGCCCATGCCCAGTGCGCGGGCCCCGGCGCCAAGCGCCATGAACTCGCCGGCCAGGCGCGTGGCCGCGGCGGGCGAAGCAATCACGAGGGGCAGCAACAGGACCAGTCCGGCGATACGAATCCGCATGGTCATCCTTGAAACGGGAGTCGGGGAGGTTTCTAGCAACTTCATGTATTAAGCAGGGGAGCCTGCCAGATTATACCGGTTTCGTCGACCACGTAGAAAGCTCGAAAATCGGCTCCCGTGGCGGCGGTCCGGCCCACCCGCTCACGCCAGCCCGTATTCCTTGATCTTCCGGTACAGGGTCCGCTCGGAGATGCCCAGGTAGTCGGCGGCCCGCCGGCGATTCCCCGCCGACCGATTGAGCGCTTCGCGCACGGCCGCGCGCTCGAGCTGGTTCAGGCTCAGCGTGCGATCGCCGGCCTCGGCCGCGTCGGGCCGCACTTCGCGACTGCTGTCGAATGGGCCAGACACGCCCGCTAAGCGGGCGCCGTCCCCGCGCACAAGCTGAAGGATCTCCCTGACGTCGCGATGGAGGGCAAGAATCGCCCCGTACAGCAACTCACGTTCTGCGTCGTCACGGCTTCGCCCCATGGCCACCGGGAAGAGTCCCGGCCCGGCATCGTCGGGTGCGAGGTGGGCATCGACAAGTGCGCGCGTGATGCGCGGCGCCGGCGAAAGCACCACGAGAGTTTCGACCACATTCTTCAACTCACGGATGTTGCCGGGCCATGACTGTTCCACGAGGCGCTTCATCGCGTCCGCCTCGACACCGCGCACCGACTTGTGATGGGTGCGATTGGCCTGGGCGATGAAATGCTGCACAAGCAGCGGAATGTCGTCGCGGCGCTCGCGCAAAGGCGGCAGATAAAGGTTCACGCCTTTCAGGCGATAATAAAGGTCCTGCCGAAACGCGCCGTCGCGCACCGCTTCCACGAGGTTGCGATTGGTGGCCGCAATCACGCGCACGTTGACGCGGAAGCCCGCGACGCCGCCGACGCGCATCACTTCCCCCGACTCCAGGACGCGCAACAGACGCACCTGCATGTTGGGACTCATCTCGCCCACTTCGTCGAGAAACACGGTGCCGCCGTTGGCCCGCTCGAACAGCCCGGCGCGCCGCGCCACGGCTCCGGTGAAAGCACCTTTCTCGTGGCCGAACAGCTCGCTCTCGAGGACACCCTCGGCCAGCGCACCGCAGTTGATGGCTTCGAACGGATGGTTGTGACGCGGGCTGTGAACGTGAATGGCGCGCGCGATGGCGTCCTTGCCGGTCCCGCTTTCGCCCTGGATCAGAATGGGAACTTCGGTGGGTGCGACGAGAAGCACCGACTCGAGGAGGTCTTCGAGGTTGGGGTTGCGTCCGATGATTCCGGCGCGCGCTTTGAGCGACACCAGCGCGAGACGGTGTTCGAGCGTCGCGCGCAAGGCCGCCGGCTCGAAGGGACGCTCGACGTAGAGGTCGACGCCTTCGCGCTTCTCTTCCTGTTTGACGGCATCGGACTTGGGACCGCCCAGCACGATGGCATCCACGCCCGGGTTGGACTTGCGCGCGCGGCGAATGAGCGAGAGGTACGCCGGCTCGGCAGACTCGTCGATGACGAGGGCGGCGGTGGCGTCGGTAAGGGCGTCCATCAGCGCGGCGGTCGTGGGTACGAGCTCCACCCGCGCCCCGGCGCTGGAAAAGGCAGGTCCTCCCGCGGACTGGCGAATTGTCGCATCCGCGGAGAGGACCAGCACATGAACCTGCAGTGAATCAATCATTTCACTGCAAGAAATGTAACGACGCTATGTCAGGTTGTCAACGCGGCTCGGCCGGCGTCACCGTGCGCGGGGACTCCCGGTACTCGCGCAGCTTGTTACGCAGCGTGCGCACGCTGATCTCCAGCGAAGCGGCCGCATGGGTGCGATTCTGGTTGAGCCGCTCGAGGCGCGCTTCGATCATGAGGCGCTCCATCTCGCGGACCGAGCCCTGCTCGAAGGTGCGCGCCACGGCCGGCGCCGCGACCTCGTGCACCGCGTCGAGACGCGAGACCTCGCGGCGAAGGCGCGACAACTCCGCCGCGCGCAGAACGAGGTCGCGCACCGATGCGTCGGCGCGCACGACATCCCACGCCTGGCGGCGCACTTCTTCGTTGGCGACGGCTTCCGCCACGATCACGGGGATCGCGGGATAGCGGCGCGAGAGATTGGCAAGGAGCGATTCCGTGGTCGAGTCGGACACACGTCCCACCAGGACGACGTCCCACGCGCGCCGTGACAGCGACACGAGCGCGTCGGCCGCCGTGGCCGCACGGCCCGTCTCCACGTCCGCACCGCCGTTCCAAACCGTTTCGTTACCGATCAAGAGCAGGCTGGTTACCATGAGAGCTCTCCTTCTTCGAAAATGATTGTGTGAATGGTGGTCCCCGATGTGTCTCTGTGCATGCCGTTCACCATGCCGATAACGGGCGCGGACGCCGCGATGAACGCGAGGCCCAGACCCGCATGGTCCGCTTTGGCCGTGACGAACGGTTTCCAGATTGAATTGAGATCAAGGGTGGGATCGATGCCGCCGCCGTTGTCGCTGACGCGCAGGTGCACGGCGGAGCGGCCTTCGAGCTTGATGTGGTCGGCGCGCACGCGCACGATACCGCCGCGCGGTGTCGCTTCGACGGCATTGCGCAGCGCATGGAACAGCACGCGTCCGACGAACTCGGCGCGCTGACGGAATTTGCCCGGCGCGCGATCGATGAGCTCGATCGTGCACGAGCCCAGCGAGCCGCAGCGTGCGGCGACACGCGCGAGCACATCGGCCCAGCGCATCTCCACCACGCGTTCACGCTCATTCATGCGCAGAGCACCCATGCGCGCGGCAAATTCATCCAGGTCACCCGCGGAGCGTCCGATGCGCGCCGCCCACTGCCCCGCGTTGGAATCGCCCGCGTATCCGTCTTCGATCAGCGACGCGTACGCGCGCACCGAGCCCGAGGTGTGGCGCGCCGCGCGCATCGTCTGCGCGAAGAGAACGTCGAGCGAGCGCATCAGTGCCACGTCGTGCGCGTCAGCTTCCGGCGCCGGATGCGCCTCGAGACCGACGAGCAGCTCGTGCGCCGCGCGGCGAGCGCGGACGCTGGTGGCGTCGCGGGCGATGAATGCGTCGGGACCGTGGGATGGGTTCATGCCACGGACCATGGCAAGCCATGTGCCCTGAATTGCCGGGTGGCGGACCGGACGACTAACTGATTGTTACTAAGCGACTTGCGTGCAGCGAGAGGAGTCTCGGGCGGGAGCTTCCCAGGGTGCCGCTGGCCGGTTTCTGCCGGCCAGCGGGCTTCCCCGTGGGAAAGAACTGACCATTACGCTTCGGCGGCTGCCTCGTCGACGCCGTGGAACGTCTTGAGCTTCTCGCGCAAGGTCTGGCGCGAGATCCCGAGGATGGCCGCGGCGCGCGACTTGTTGCCGTTGGTCTGCTCGAGCGTCTTCTCGATCTGAATGCGCTCCACGTCGCGCAGCGTCATCGGGAAGAACGTGCTCGTCACACTTGCCGACAACGCGCGCGGCATGACTGCCTGCGTCGGGTCGAGCGGCGTGCCGCCCCGGATCTCGGTGGGCAGATGCGACACCAGGAGTGCGTCCTGGGCGTCGAGCAGCATGGCGCGCTCGATCACGTTTTTGAGCTCGCGCACGTTGCCCGGCCAGTCGTAGCGGACCAGGAGCTCGAGCACATCCCCGCCCGGCATCGACACCGACTTGCCCAACTCGCGATTGAAACGCTCGATGAAGTGCGAAACCAGAAGCGGGATGTCGTCGCGGCGCTC
>Ga0068857_100003093_pt1 | contig 13768 bp, 12 predicted proteins | sample KBSCornC72_FD_66591 | JGI IMG/M metagenome (GOLD analysis project Ga0068857, IMG submission 66591) | Corn rhizosphere microbial communities from Kellogg Biological Station, Michigan, USA - KBS Corn C7-2 | ecosystem: Host-associated > Plants > Roots > Rhizosphere > Soil ...
AACGATATCGTCAAAGTATACTGGCGACCAGCGTCCCAGTTTGCTTTAATTTACAACCGCTCTCTATTTAATTGGATTAAGCTTACCTCTGATTGGCTCCCCAATAACGCTTGGATTGAAGGTCAAGAAGCGAATCAACTTGGTACTTTGCGAAACCCTTCAGCTGACCCTATTCGCGTATCTTTAACTGGTTCCGGATATCGAGTTGCCTATTGCCCTTTCAAGAAGAACGACGTTGTAGCTTACTTCAAGTGGCCGTATTCTATACCTAGCACTTGGAGTCAAGGGACAGGCATCTATGATGGAGTTGTAATCAATTTCCCACAAATTCCGATTCCCAGTGCTTTGCACCAAGTCTTAGTGTGTTCGGGTGCAGTAGGGAGCAATTTTCGTGTTTCTTGGGGTTATGTCCGTACTACTGATCGTCTTGATGACGCGAATCCTGAAGCAATACCGCAAGATGACGATCTATTCTCATGAAACTTTCTCCAGCTACAAATCTTCAAGATGTTAGACTTTGGCACGAGATTTTTCGTTTTCTGTTAGATCAGCCATACGGCCCCGGAACCCCCGGTTACGATCTTTTTACCTCGGTTGGGTTATCGAATGTTGATCCAGTCGACCCCGAAGGCAACTATAAATTTGATCTTCAGGCCGGTATCAATGTGCAGAATGGTGGCTATAAGAATCAAAGATATCAAGAAATGTTCATTCCGAATGCTGGTGTCGTCCCGGATATACTTTCGAACTCAGCTTTTAACTTAAATTATGAGCTACGAAATTATGGAATTACCGACTTCAGAGGTTGGTGGATTCATTTTGTGCCGTCTAATAAGTGGGGGCGAATAGCAACTCATGACGCAGGCAGCATCTTTAATATTCCTGTTCATATTGCTATGTCTTATCCTTTAAAGGATTTCGACGGAACAGTTATTCCTTTGTCCGGTCAACAAGTTGATAGACTTAGAAATTATAACTGGTCCGTTTGGGAAATGTCATATATCTCTTATTTAGCGGGTTTGAACTATGACTGGTTTGACTCCTATGGCTTTCATGAATTCGGAATCGGACAGTCACCAATTATTGAACCTAGAATTAAAAGTCCTCGCTTAATCAAAGATATAACCGACCAGTCGTGGGCCTCATGCCCTATGCAAATGATTTTATCCTCTGGTGTCGATCCCTCTATTTCCAATAAAGCGTATCCGGGGATGCGGGCGGTAAAGATGCAGCCAGCAGCAACAAATATATGGGGCTTCCCGATTGGGCCGTGGCAGCAAGATTTAACGGTCTATGAATTTAAGAGAGGATTATGGTGGCCGCTTCCGAGCACACATGAGCATCAACCTCTACCAGATGCTTTGGACTCGAAGCATCCTGACCCTTTGCGAAGGATCTATTTTAAGCCGTCGACGCCGGAGAAACAAATGTTTCAAAATTATATGTGGTACGGAACCTTTAACGATATTATGGGAGGAAACTAATGGATAGCACAACGCTTGACGTAATCAACCTAGGAACAACAGGAGGTATAGTTGTATTTACAATGTTTCTTGTTGAAGTCTTAAAACGATTTCTTTGTTGTTATGGTTGGTTCAATAAAATTCCCGTCTGGACTTATGCTTGTGTGATGGCCGCCGGCCTCGCGTTCTTAGCTAACCACGTCATTTACCTTGACGGGAAACCATTACTTACTGGCGATAATGTATGGCTCGCTATGTGGCGAGCTATCTACGGAGCCGCTGCGTCTAGTGGGCTGTACACATGGCTCCGTAATCCTGAAACGCCCGAAACAGCCTCCAAAATGGAGACCCCATTTATGTCCAAGTCGAAGATCATGCTGCTCGTCGCAGCAACCAGTTTCATGTTTGTGGTTGGTTGTGCGTGTCCGGAGAAAGCCGTACTTCGCGAATCGTTATCTCAAGCAGTCGCTCCCGCGATGGCTGAGAATATCGATCTTATTGATCGGATCGCGAACAACAAACCTCTGCCGCATTATATCCCGTCAGACGTCGATCTGAGGAAGGAGAATCAGGCCAAGGTTAACCAACTCATCGACCAAGATCGTAAGGCTGATGCGAGTAAAGGTTTGTTTGGTCAATAACAGCGTAGTCAATAAATTGGGGATTCTAGAAGTGAGAAGGCCATGACTGTACAAGATGATTCTCAGCCCGTTCCTCAACAAACGACTGAACCCTTTCAGACACCTCAGGCAGCGGCTCCTGTTGATTCTGCTCCGACGCCACAGTCGGTCAAGATTAACATTATTACTGTTAAGTCTTCAATCAAGGATACCTTGATGACAACTTTACAGCAGCTTGGCCGAAACATGCAGGATGTCGGGGATGACGTTGACGCATACTTAGTTAAGATTTCTCCGCTACTGGACCAAGCGGCGGCTCGGGCTGCGGTTGATCCGGATGTTGCATATCGAAATGTGCAATACTTGTGGGCGAACCTGTGGGCCGAAACTGGCCGTGCAAGTCTCGGAGCAATCTATAAGGATCGCCAGTTAGTGGTGTCCACGACCCTTGCGGTTTTGCACACTGCTATTGCAATGGCGATAGCTGCGTAATGAGTTTGGAGCATTTCAAGCCACGTCAGATGCCGGATGGATCATTGATCTTTCCGAATCGAGGAAACCCTCCCCCTGATCTCGATGGATTCACTCGGGATCAGGGGGACCCCTTTCATTTTATTCCGATGTGGCCGACATGCTCATTTCGATCTGTAGGAACCTATAAAAGCCCCTGTTGTGCCACAATTGTAACTTTTTATATTTGCAACAAGGGGTTTGAAGCCTCGCTACAAAAATGCAAAGATTGCATTGCCTGCGGGAGAAACAAATGAAACTAACAGAATTGGAAGCAGAATTCGTCGGCGGATACAAAGAGAACCCTGAATCATATCGTCATCTTCCTTCTGTAGAAGGGGCTCAGGGTGTTTTGTTCATCTGCCCTAAATGTGAAAATCATTCAATATTGTGCTGGTTTGCAAATCCCAGAAATGCTCCGAAGGTTCCCGATTCGGTTTTCCCTAAGCCGGGAAGATGGACATTTTCGGGAGAAACAATTGAGACACTGACATTAGACCCGTCAATTGACTTATCTAAAATTGACCAGAAGAATCCAGCAAGTGCTACTCGATGTTATTGGCATGGTTTTGTTGCGAATGGAGAAGCGAAATGAGCAGAGTACGACGTAATCCAGACGGAAGCTATTGGCTTCCGAAAGCTAACAGACAGATTGAGGATCAACTTGATGAACAGATGGTTAGAATTCCCGGAACCCTAAGCTGGTTCCCGCGTTTTCAGTCCAGAGACTTCAGCGAAATTTATAAGTTGATCGAGGGCAAAGAGGTCAACATCATTGGTAAGGGGCCAACGTTGGATACTTTGAAGGCTGACGATCTAGGTGGTCGACCAACTTTTGCCATCAATGAGGCTATCCGGGTCGTGGAGAAGCTCAACGATCCGGCTATAACTTTCTGCATCACTCAGGACGGAGGGCTGAAGGATACCTGTCGCCCCAAAGAGGCTGGACTAATTGTCAACTATAGGGTTATCTCGTGGTATGCCGACTATCCGAAGTTGTGGTCTTTCATGCCCCATTTCTTTGACCTCGGCTTAACCGCGATTACTGCTCGAGTTGCTGCTAAGATTGCGGAGAGGGGGAAGGCAGCGTCCCTTCGGATGCTGGCGTTTGACGCTGCGACGAATCAGGATTTAAGGTACGCGTCTTCGGTAGGCTATCGTCCAAACATATTTGGGCCTCCCGCTCGCTTTTTAAGTCACCGTCAGGACATTGAATCAACCGTGAAGTTGTCAATAAGCTGGGGCCGACCTGTGTCGTGAGTCGTCGATATAACTCAGCGGTTGCCACTGCGTCTCCTAAAGCTCGATGTCTCCGAATATTCTGAATTCGGAGACATCCGCACATGTAAGTGAGGTCAACTTTGGGGAAGGGAATAGGTTCACGAAGATAATCCGCCACGTCATTAAGGTATAGTCCGAGTTCCATCGTATCTCTAACATGATAGTCGAAGATAGACTCATAAAAATCATTCCCCATGACGTAGCGTATAAATTTTTCGTCGAAGCCTCGGAAGTTGTGACCAAGCGGGATGATCTTTTTCCTCTCCGGCAAATTCAATTTTTCTTTCCAAATCTCAATTAAATCAGCGACTACATGCCACTCTGATCCCTTAGTCATGATGTCCGCTAAGGTGTCATTAGGCCGCAGTAACACTTCGTTCCGCTTGTACCTGTCAGGATCGCGGGGCAATACGATCATGTCAAACGGCGGAATCACTTTGCTAATCTCAAGATTTGGAGCTAGAGGAACAATAGCAATTTCAAGAAGATCGTGTTCCTCTGGATTGAGTCCTGTTGTTTCGATGTCTACTGCACAAAGTAGATGTCCATTCCAGTGTACGCTTTGAGCTGTCTTCATGGTCGTCCTTGGTTGGATATAAATCCCACAGATACCCGCATTTGGGGCACCGGCAGAATCTTTCAGTTTTCTCGTGAAAATAACGACCATCACCCTACAGTTGCGACGACGATCAATATTCATGGATGGTCTTTAATCCACAGCACTTCTGTTGCATAGTCCCGGACGAAATTTGCTGCTAGATCTTTCTTACCGTTGGTTTCTGTAAATGCACCCGGCGTGGCCGATACAAATGATTGCCAAGTATATCGAGTATCCCACTTCCAACAAGGGTCATCGTAGATAAGATTCGGATAGCCTGAAATGGCGTAGAATCCCTTACCAGTCATCGCAGTATTGATGATCTGATAATGAATTTTTTCATCCATTTCATGCTTATAGTGGCCGCGAGCCGTACCGGGATAATCTGGATCAATATAAATCACAGACCCGTGATTGGCATAATCTTTCATGCATTGGATTACGTCAAGATTGTCGACTTGTACGTCTCGCATACGCCAATGCACCCAGTCAAATTCAGGGATAGCTTCCCGAAGTTTGGGGCCAATCATCCCGTTACTGGCGGTAGCACGCCCCCAATTGCGGCCAATAGAGCCGAAACTCGTCTTAACTGTATAGAACCAACGGGCTGCCCTCTCCACCGTGTCGATATGATCTTCCCACGAGTCTCTGGCCCATATGAACATTTCTCTGGAATGGATAAGGGTAGATAATCGTTCGGAGAGTTTTTGCTGAAGTTCTCTATCTTGAAGACAGAGATAGAAGGCTGTGACTCCTGAATAGCGGTCATTAAAGACTTCAAGTCCGCATCGCTTACGATTAAGCAGGACGACACCTGATCCTCCACAAGTTTCAATGTAACTATTTCTGACTGGAAGCTTAGGTAATAGATTACTGAGACTTCTCCACTTTCCGCCGGGCCAACCAAATGGTGCTCTTTTATATGTTTCCCTTATTTCTTCGTCAACTTCCGAAAGTCCGTCCAGTTCCTTGAACATGTCCGCCAATGATCGTTCTGCCATCCTACTGCCCTTTCAGAAGTGAAGATAAGTATCCCATCTTCGCCATCAAGTCGTGCCGTGTTCCGTTATTGTCAATATGGTGATCCCAACCGTCCCAGTCCTTCAATTCACTGTCCACCGGATCGTTGTACTTTTCAACATCCCGAAGCATTTCGACACAGATACCACCTCGTCGTTTGATTGCATCAGCTTCCGGAAGCTTCCGTAAGTCGTAAATCAAGCAATATTGAGAATCTTTTGGGACACGTTCAAATAACAGCTCTACCCACATGACGGGTGAGATTTCCCGCATACTTTCGCCAACATGAATCCAAACATCCCGTGCCGATTTACCCAAAGCAGGGATGATCTGTTCCTTACTACCGGAATTCGCCTCATAGTAGTAAGCTGGATGGATACCAGCCCATGAAAACATATTATACGACTCTTCCTTCACTACATCTGCGAACCCTCCCTTAAAAATCTTGATTTTGGCATCGGCAGCTTTGATGGCCGAAAACAAGAAATCGGCCGCCGTATTCTTACCTGTATATCGTCGGTGCCCGAACGCAACGATTTTCATACTCATTTGTACTCTCCTTCAATTGTTCCTGTTGACCACAGCCCGACTGCTCGTTCAACTTTTAGAATCGGAACCTTCGAACAGTTGACTCCGACGAATCTCGTTCCGCCATCAATCGCAACAAATTGTTCTAGATTATGCTCAAAGGCGTACTTCAGCCGATCTCGCTCAGCGGGAGTCAGAGATTCCAAAATCTCACCAATTGAAATCATTCTGACCTCAACTTATCGTTAGCAGCGACCAATCTTGGCATCGACTGCTCACCTTCTTTCTTGGGTTCCCACGACATATTTCCATAAGCCCAATGCCCATCTGTGACTCGACGGCCCTTTGGGAATCTGGAGTCCATATTAGTGCTGATACGCTGCTTAGTCCAATGGCTAATTTCATTTGGATCAAGAGATTCGATAAATCGAGTATGAAACTCAGCGATCGTAATCATTTTGCCCGGAACAAAATGCACCGTATCGTCAATGAAAATTTCAAGAGAAGTCCGATTCGCCTTCTCAAGTTCAATTTTGTCCTGTGTCCGAATTACTTCCACATTGAGACGACTGGCGGGGGCTGGAAGCTCAAGCTCTATGAGTTCCCCTAAAAACTCGGGTCCTTCTTTTTCCAACTCTCTTAGAAGCACAGATTTCGGAATCATTTCAAGACTATCAAGCTCCGGAACATGAATGATTGTAATTCGGCTATCACCGGGGAATACTGGGCAATAGTCCTTGTGATTGCTGCATTGCATCCAATGAGTTGCATTTGGCAATCCAACAGGAGTCTTCCCCTTTTCATGGATGGGAATCTCGCGAGCAGTGACCCAATCCTTGATTCTGGAATACGCCAATTTGTTCTTCCGCAGATCAGTTTCTTCAATGATACACAAGATGGCATACCGTAACTCCGCGTTGAATCCAGCGGGGTTGATGAGAGCAGCGTCGGCTCTAGTATACCCCTTGGTGAGCATTTGTGAAACTGCTTCATGAAGGATTGACTTGCCGCTATTTTGCGGCCCCCAAAGAAATAGATACGGAAGCGGCTCCAAGGGATACTGGAACAATGACGACAACCATACTTTCAAATAATCTGCCCCGGTTTTTATAGCATTAACTTGTGCCCACCCATTTTCAGCTAATGCCGCATCTAACCCTTGCCCAATGTGTCGAAGAATCTTCTGCCAATTGGGATATTTTCGTTTCTCAATGCCTAATAGCGGAGGCACCTTAAATTGAGCGGCATCACGATTCCACTGCCGATCACCGGGGAATACCGGTTGAAATGGCCTGTTGACTACTTTCCAAGGTTTCATGACTGATGCCCCCAAAATTAATTCCATTTCTTTGACGCTGGCTATTCCGGCCGACTTCATCGCAATTTTAATATTTGAATAAGATTCTTCACCCCACGCCCCGTCACGTTTGATAACCCAGCCATAGTCTCCACAACCTTCTGTAACTAGGTGTCTTACGAGATCGTCATAGTTACCTGCTTCTGATTCCGGAAGTGTTGGAACAGGTGTGTTGAAGATACGCTTCCAGAATCCCTTTTCCGGCAGCCAATCCTTCATTTCGCCGCGATTCGGGGAATCATTGGCATCGTGGTCTATTTCGGCAATAATCCGAGTTCCGTCTTTGTGCGGTTTGAGTCGAGTCTTACGACGTAGAAGCCAATCGGGTAGAACCAATTGAATGCCCATTGATCCAGCAGCCTCTACTGCAACTCCACCTTCTCGGAAAACAAATCCTCCGGAAGGATGTTCAACGCCCCCAAAGCTTCGGCAAGCGGTAGCTAAGTCAGGTTCGTGATTAAGAAAACAGCGAGTCCAACCGGAACCGTCTTGACTCCAATTCCCGTGTTCTTGTACGCCCGGAGAAAAACGACGAACGGCCCATGCTGAACGCCTTAACGGGAAACAGAAACAGTTATGATCTGATCCACGTTCAGTCCCTTGGGCTATAGTTTTGAATATTCCCTTTAATCCTAACTTGTCGTGAGCTTCCTGAAGATGAAATGTGTGAGTAACTAGCATGTGATGGTCGGAATCCCACCAAACCACTGCTTTATTTTCTTCAAGCCACTGAATGAGTTTTCTGTGACCTTCGTCCAAAGGTATACGAGCACTCTGGCCGGTCAACTCCGAAAAGATTTTGTCAGATTCCGAAAGTTCAGTATTCGCTGCAAGAAAAGTTGGAACAGTTTTACGTCGACGACCAGATATAACATTAACGTGCTCCTTCCAATTAGGGGGCACGTCACGCAACATCGAGCCTGATTTCAAAAGTGTAAGACCATCTGTCCCCTTCATTTTCCTATGCCACACCCACATATTACCGCCGCATATATCTACTCTGGAATTAAAGTCAAATGCAGTTAAAGCCGACATCAGGCCCAAGATAGCCCGTGACAATGCAGCATGTTCAGTATGATTTTGAGTAGTCACACCTTCTAGGTACACATACAGGTGTAATCCCTTGCCTGACGTAGACTTCCGAATAGTTACCCACGGGATCGCGGATGCGGCCTTTTGTACTTCGAGAAGTTGATCCGGTGAAACTTTTTGTTGATGTCGATCAGAATGACCTGTGATATCATCGAAATCAAAAGCGACCCAACACGAGCGTCGAGCCATCCAATCCCATCCTGTCATTCCGATTCCCTCAACATGCCGAGCGATATCCATTTTGATTTCGGAATCATTATCCTCAGGCTCGGACATTGCGTTACGCGGTATACGGAATGATCCCCACGTCTCACCTGTCATTGGGTCTTGCCATTTATGCCATTGCCTTCCTTTGAATTCGCCCGAGACTCGTTCACCACCATCTTGAGCAACATTAACTTGACACTCCATGCCTTTGTGGTATAAAGCTGCTAGATCAGCGTGAGTATATGCTTCCAAGAAGCGTTTGATAGATTCGGATCGTCGTGGATAGGTCACTTCCTGAATCTCCCGTGAAATGCACTTTGATTCCCGAAATCAAAGTATAGTCAGACGTAACACTTATTATAGCCGATCTGACGAAAAAACACAACCAAAATTTTAACTAATTATGGTTGCTCTACTTACCATTTTATTTACTAACTACTCTATAGGTCAGTGGACATTGAGGGAAGAAGAGAAGTGAGGCTAATCAATAGAGAGCGGTATACAGGTTAGTCGGCGTTTCCTGTAAGTGCTGACCAGACCTCGACCTAAATTTTTGGTTGTGAAAACACCGTCAGTCGGCTATGATAGGTGTAACACTGTAGTTTCGAGTTTCGAAGCGTGTTGCTTTGATTCCGGAACTGAACTTTCCAAATCACTGTTCGGAGGCCACATGACAGGTAAGTCGAGGTTGGACAATATCAAGATTTCTGATATTCGTCCGGGTGAAGTCGCCCTGCGGGGCGTCAATCAGGATGATCTCTCCTTTCGGCAGCTTGCCGATTCGATCAAGAAGGAAGGTGTCCTGAATCCCATCAACGTGCGTGAGAAGACCGACGCCCAAACTGGTCAACCGTACTATGAGCTGATTGACGGGCTGCAACGTTATACTTCCGCAAAACTGGCAGGGTTCGACACCATTCCCGCTCAGATTCTTGACAAGAACGACGAAGAGGTGATGATCGCCCAAATCGTCGGCAATGCGAAGCGGGTTGAGACGAAGCCGGTTGACTTTGCGAATCAGATTCAGAAAATCATGATCGCCCGTCCGACTCTGACAATGGCGGAAATGGGCGTCATGCTCAGTGCGTCTCCGGCGTGGCTTGAGCAGGTGCTCCGCCTGCGTGGGTTGCATGAACAGATCAAGCCGCTCGTCAATGACGGCCATATCTCGCTAGCGAACGCTTTCGTGCTCGCTAAGCTTCAACCGCCGGAAGAACAGCTTTCATTTGTCGAAGATGCCCAGACGAAGACGGCTCAGGATTTCACTGGTCCAGTTCTCGATCGGGTGAAAGCGGTTAAGACCGCCAACCGCCAAGGCAAGGATTCAGCCGAAGCGGAATACGTGCCGTCTCCAAAGATTCGAAAGCTTCAGGACGTCACCGAAGCCCTCGGCAATTCGATTACGGCGAAGAGCGTTGTCACTGCTTACAGCCAGCAAGTGACGGATTCGGGAATCACTGACATTCAATCGGCTCAAGTCGGTTTCCAACTCGGCCTTCAGTGGGCTTTGCGATTAGATGCTGAGTCACAGTCGAAAGCGAAGGCTGAGTTTGAGGCTCAGAAGAAGACAATCGCAGAAGAGAAAGTTCGTCGCAACGCCGAGCGAGCCGCAAAGAAGCAACAGGAAGCGGATGAGCGTGCAAAGAAAGCACGTGAAGAGGCAGCCGCCGCCCAAACCGCTGCCGCAGCCCTTCCGCAGCGGGAACCGGCTCCCATTTAATCTAAGTTCTGCGACCGGCCGATGCCTGCGGCCTTTGAAATTTCCATTTAGCGTGCCTAGACGGGTTAACGGCACCGGGTGGGAGTTGGCCATCAGGCTGACTCCCATCCTCTAGATGTTGATGAAACTTCGAATATTTGGAATTAAGAATAGGGATTTTGGAATCAGGAATAAGGAAGAGTTATGGAACAGATTGTTAAGATTGAACAGAATCAGATGTCATCTAAGAGCGATGACGTCTTCAATAGCATGGCGAAATCCGGCAATTGGCTGCCCCGTTTGCAGCTTTTTGGTTCAAAGACTAAGGAAGCCGGTGCCGGCAAAATTCAAATTAATCATTATGGAATCGTCCTCCAGAAGGAGAACATCGCTGACGTGGGGTTGGAAGTTGATGTCATCCCGTGTGCGTGGCGGCCGTGTGGCATCCGAATCCACAAGGACGGTGTAGACAACTATTTCGACCAGAACACGGACGACTTTAAGAAGGTGATGGCTGATTCGGAAACACAAGATTCCGGATGCTTCTACGGCCTTCAGTTTCTTTTGTACGTCCCGCTCAAGAAGATGTTTGTCACCTTCCTGTTTGGCACCAAGTCGTCGCGGCCGGAAGCCGGCAACATGCGACCACTGATCGGGAAGATGGCGACCCTGAAGTCTCGTCTCGCCTCGAACACTCGTTTCAACTGGCAAACGCCGGTTGTAATCGAGTGTTCAACCGAGCCGTCCAGCGTCCCGTCTCCCGAAGAACTTCAGACGGAAATCGAGAAATTCAACAACCCGCCTGTCTCGGCACGAGAGAAGGCGGAGCAGGTGTCCTCCGAAGCTGCGGGTCGCGAACAGTGAGCGTCCCATCCTGTGCCGCCTTGCCACAGCGTGCAGGGCGGCACTAGGAGAGGATTCTCAAATCGGGAGAGCAGTATGAATGGTGTTTGGCCTATAGTCATTCCACAAGTTGATTGGAAAACTTTTATACGAGAGGCTTCCCGTCTAACCGGAAAGTCTCCCGTATCTTTTTTGAATGATGAGAATACGCCAGTTAATCAGCCTGCATCTTTCTTGAGAACTTTGCAACGCTTCGATAGCATTCTATTTCGAGAACACGCTTTATTTACATTTTTGATGGATTTAGAAGGGGAAGAATATCTAATTCTGTTATCAAAGACTAACCTGAACATTAGTGTAGCCTCTCGTTTGGGAGTCTTAGTTGTATCAGGTAATATCGACCAGTGGGAGGCGGCCTTCGTAAATCTATGTGAACCCAAACAAGTGCCCGGAGTTATTGATATTTTCCGAAAGCTGTATGTATACTTTGAGCAAGCAGAGCTGACCCAATTCTTCCGATTTCAAAAGTCTGAGCTATATATGGAGGCTTCATGCCCTACGCCCCTCTTGAGTCAGGAACATACAAAGTAAATTCGGCCGGATATATTAAAGAAGTTGGCGTCAATATTTTTCAACAGGCTATCACCGTCAGATTTGTCTTCGATCGAAACTTAGTTAATGAAATCAAAAGCTGTGAGGGGGCACGCTGGAGTCCAGACAATAAAGTCTGGACTATCAAGAACACACAACGGAATCGTTGGCGTCTGCGGTTTTTAGCGTCGGGGTTCAAAGGAGCCTCATTTCCTTCGCCACTATCTCGCTATGACTCCGAGCCACCCAAGCTAGAACGAAAACCACGTTTCCATCGCATCAAAGCAAAAGAGTTCATGCCCTATGAGCACCAATGGGAAATGGCCGAGCATATTTTACATCGGCGGCAATCTATTTGTGCTGGTGAGATGGGAACCGGAAAATCGCTCGCCACTATCATAGCTTTGGAACATATTGTTGAATCGGGCGAGTTCGATACCTTCTGGTATGTTGGGCCAAAGTCTGCTGTTAAATCTGTTGAAAGAGAGCTATGGATTTGGGGATCAACACTCAAACTATTAATGATGACCTATGAAGAACTGGTATCTAGGGCAAAGAGCTGGACTGCGGGCACTCCAGCACCACAAGGCATCTGGTTTGATGAGTCTAGCCGGATTAAAAATCCAGCTACACAACGCTCTCAAGCTGCGAAACAATTTGCAGAAGGTGTACGGGACGACTGGGGAGACACAGCCCCCATCATCTGCACGTCCGGTACGCCAGCTCCCAAAAGCCCCGCTGACTGGTGGCATCAGTGCGAAGTCGTCTGCCCCGGATTCCTAAAGGAAGGGGATATCAACAAGTTCCGTAGACGTTTGGGGGTGATCGTAGAACGCAATAACCCTATCACAATGGGTGTCTACCCACATTTAGTGACGTGGCGGGACGATGAGAGGAAGTGTGACGTCTGCGGTCTTCCGTCCACTGATCCGATTCACGATCCAGAGGGGCAGCTTATGGGCAAGAAGAATGCCCACAGCTTTGTCAAATCGGTCAACGAGGTATCTAAGTTGTATCGCCGCCTTCGAGGGCTAGTTGTAGTCAAGTTCAAAAAGGACTGTCTCGATCTGCCAGAGAAACAATTTAAGATCATTGAGGTTAAGCCTACCGAATCGACGCTTCGAGCCGCTGGTTTGATTTCTAAATCGTCCGCGACAGTTATTGAGGGATTAACACGTTTGCGGGAGCTGTCTGATGGATTCCAGTACATCAAAGAAGAAAAAGGTGATACGGAGTGTTCGACGTGTGAAGGCCGCAAAGAGATCACAGTCAAAGATGAAGTGCCAAACAGTTGTCCTTATTGCAAAGATAATCCCGCAGTTCAAGGACAATATGGCGAAGCCATCTTGGACTGTCCTAACCACGAACCAGAATGGGTTGATGCGATCCGCCCATGCCCAAATTGTGGAGGCTCTGGACGAGTTCCTACTTTCGAGCGGCATACGAGAGAAGTTCCTTGTCCTAAAGATGACGTGCTCATCCAGCTTCTGGAATCTCACGAAGAGAGTGGACGATTTGTGGTGTTTGCCGGATTCTCCGGTTCTATTGACCGTTGTATCCGGATATGTCATCAACAGGGATGGCACACGATCCGTGTTGATGGAAGAGGTTGGGAATTTACTGATACCAAGGGAAAAGTTGTTGATGACGCCGCGAATCATTTGTCTATCTTTCAGGATATGCAAACCAAATATGAGAAAGTCGTATTCGTCGGGCATCCCAAATCGGGGGGAATGGGAGTCACTCTAACGGCGTCTCCCGGAACCTTCTTCTTTAGTAACAGCTTTGACGGAGAAGACAGGACGCAAGCAATAGATCGTATCCATCGAATCGGTATGGATATGAACTTGGGGGCGACGATCTATGACGTGATCCATTTGCCCAGTGACCGGAAAGTTCTAGACAACTTGAATGCTAAGCGTAAGCTAGAGCTGATGTCATTGGGGGAACTTCAATCTT
>Ga0068857_100003095_pt1 | contig 13763 bp, 15 predicted proteins | sample KBSCornC72_FD_66591 | JGI IMG/M metagenome (GOLD analysis project Ga0068857, IMG submission 66591) | Corn rhizosphere microbial communities from Kellogg Biological Station, Michigan, USA - KBS Corn C7-2 | ecosystem: Host-associated > Plants > Roots > Rhizosphere > Soil ...
GGAGCGGGCCACGCCGATGGGGAACGGAGGCTGGCTGGGGCGGGAGGATTCGAACCTCCGAATGGCGGCACCAAAAGCCGCTGCCTTACCACTTGGCGACGCCCCAGCATCGCTCGACGAAGCGGCCTTATAGGCATCGTCGCGGCAATGGGAAGCCTTCCCGGACGCTTTTCGCAGATCGATACGGCGGACAGCATGGAGAGCCTTAGCGCCAATCCAAGCCACTATCTGGTCATGCCGCCGCCAAATCGCCGGTTTCCGCGGAGATCGCAATTTTTCCGCGATCGGTTTCACAGTTCCGCGGAACCGCCTAAAGGTGTCGTATGACGATACTGGTCACCGGTGCGGCCGGCTTCATCGGCATGCATGTTTCGCTCCGGTTGCTGGCGCGCGGCGAGCGCGTGATCGGCATCGACAATCTCAATGACTATTATCCGGTGCAGCTGAAGCGCGACCGGATCGCGGCCGTCGATGCCGCCGGCGGCGAGCGCTACCGCTTCCTGCGCTGCGACTTCGCGGATCATGCGGAGCTGGAACAGGCTCTGGCGGACGAGGCGTTCGATCGGATCGTCCATCTCGGCGCGCAGGCCGGCGTGCGCTATTCGATCGACCATCCACGCGCCTATGCGCAGAGCAACCTGGTCGGCCATCTCAACCTGCTCGAGCTGGCGCGGCATCGCGGGACGGCGCACATGGTCTACGCCTCCTCCTCATCGGTCTATGGCGGCAATGCCACCCTGCCCTTCCGCGTCGAGGACCGGGTCGATCACCCGCTGTCGCTCTATGCCGCGACCAAGAAAGCCGACGAGCTGATGAGCGAGACCTACGCCCATCTCTACCGGCTGCCGCAGACCGGGCTACGCTTCTTCACGGTTTACGGCCCCTGGGGCCGGCCGGACATGGCGCTGTGGCTGTTCACGGACGCAATCCTGCGAGGGCGGCCCATCGCGGTGTTCAACGGCGGAGCGATGCGGCGCGATTTCACCTATATCGACGACATCGTGGCCGGCGTGCTGGCGGCGCTCGATCGCGTCCCGGCGGACAACGGCGCGGAGAAGGCGGGGGGCAGCCGATCGCCGCATGCGGTCTACAACATCGGCAATCATCGTTCGGAAGAGCTGACCCGCCTGATCGACCTGATCGAAAGATCCTGCGGCCGGCCGGCGATCCGCGAGATGAAGCCGATGCAGCCGGGCGACGTGCGGGAGACCTTCGCCGACATCAGCGCGATCGAGCGCGATCTGGGCTATCGCCCGACGACGACGATCGACGAAGGCGTGCCGCGCTTCGTAGACTGGTTCAGAGATTATCACGGGGTTTGAGGATGCTGCGTTCGCTGCTCGCCGGATCGATGCTGCTGTCGCTCGCCGCTTGCGGCGGGGAAACCGCCAAGACGCCCGAGGCCGAGGGCAGCGGGCCGCAGATCGCGACCAGCATCGACGATTATGCGCTACCGGTCGACAAGTCGGACCAGGTCACCGCGATCGACGCTGCAACCGGCGACGCGGCCGGAATGCCGCGCGACGGCGGCGCCGTGGTGCGCATGGAGAAACCCGAAGCAAAGCCGGCCGTTGAAGACAGCGCCGAGAATGCCGCGGCGCCGGCGGCCCCCGTCACAACGCCGCCGCTGATCGTGCCGCCACCGCCGGCGGGCAGCCAGCCAGCCCAGCCCAGCCTGGGCAAATGACGAGGAAGGGCCGAACGATGGACGATGAGGATCTGAAGGCCCGTGCGATCGCGCTCTACGATAGCTTCACCCATGGCAGCAAGGACCGGCGCGCCTTCATGGCGGACATGACCCGGCTGGCGGGCAGCGCCGCCGCGGCCCAGATGCTGGTGGCCTCGATCGCGGCCGACCCCGCCGGCGCCGCCATGATCGCCGAGGACGACAAGCGGATCGACGCGAAGATGGTCCATTGGGCCGGGGCCAACGGCCACAAATTATTCGGCTATATGGCGATCCCGAAGAAGCATGCGAAGAAGCCGGCAGCCGTGCTGGTGGTGCATGAGAATCGCGGCCTTCAGCCTTATACCGAGGATGTCGCCCGGCGGCTGGCCATCGCCGGCTTCGTCGGTGTGGCGCTGGATTTCCTGGCGCCGGTGGGCGGCACACCGCCCCGCGATGAGGACGAGGCCCGCAAGCTGATCGCCGCGCTGGATCTGGCTGCGGCCACAGCCGACGGCGTGGCGACGATAGACTGGCTGGCGGCGAACAAGCTGCTCAACGGCAAGGTGGGCACCGTCGGCTTCTGCTGGGGCGGCGCGATGGCGAACCGGCTGGCGATCGCCGCCGGTTCAAAGCTGCAGGCGGCGGTCGCCTTCTACGGCCCGCCGCCGCCGCCGGCCGAAGCCGCGAAGGTTCGCGCCGCGTTGATGCTCCATTATGCCGGCACCGACGATCGGGTGAATGCCGGTGCTGCGCCTTGGGTCGAGGCGCTGCAAGCCGCCCATGCCGACGTGCGCCGGTTCGACTACCCGGGCACGCAGCACGCCTTCCATAATGACAGTTCGGCGGCGCGATATAATGCGGCGGCGGCGAGCCTCGCCTGGGATCGGACGATAGCCTTCCTCCGGGAAGAGCTGGCCTGATCCGCGCTCGGCGCGATCAGCGCCGGAAGCGCCAGGCGAGCAGGACGATGCGCGGCCCATCGACCAGATAGCGGCGCCACATGCGCCGAGGGTTGCTCAACAGCCGGTGCAGCCATTCGAGCGCAAGCCGTTGCATCCAGCGGGGCGCTCGGCGCTCGCGACCGGAGATGAAGTCGATCGCGGCGCCGATGCATAGGCCGGTGCCGCGGCTGTGCGGCATGTCCCGCATCTCCGCCGCGACCAGCTCCTGCTGCGGCGACCCCACCGCGATCAGAATGAACCGCGCCGCCGAGCCGACGGCGAAATTCGCGGCGGCGGTGCGCGCAGCGGCATCCCAGCGCAAGCGCATCGGCGGGATATGCTGGACGAAGGAGACGTCTGGCCGAAGGGCCCGCAACCCGGCCAGATCCCCGTCCTCACCGCCGATCAGGCACACCCGGTCATCGCGCGACAGGACGTCGCGCAGCAGGCGGACGACGATGTCGCTGCCGGGCACCACGGGCAGCCGGATACCGTGAAACGAAGCCAGCAGGGACAATATGCGGCTGTCGCACAACCGCCACGCCGCCATCCGGTAAGCACGTCGCTCGGGCGCTTCGCGGGCGAGCTTCGACAGTCGAACGACATGATCCACATTGGGCGTGACGAGATAGGCGAAATCCATGTCCGCCCGTCGCCCCCGCAGCAACGCGACCACCGCTTCCTCATCGAGCTGCTCGAAACTCAGTCCCAGATAGTCCATCGGCCGAACATAGCCGCAGGCGGACAAAGAAAAAGGCCCGGCGTTCCCGCCGGGCCTTTCCTAGACGCTACTGCCGGGATCAGCGGCGATCGCCGAGGAACTGCAGCAGGAAGGTGAACATGTTGATGAAGTCGAGATAGAGCGTGAGCGCACCCATGACCACCGACTTGCCAGCGAAATCGGTGCCGGCAACATAGTAATACATGCTCTTCAGCTTCTGCGTGTCATAGGCAGTGAGGCCCGCGAACAGCAGCACGCCGATCGCGCTGATCGCCAGCTGGAGAGGGCCGGACTGCAAGAACATGTTGACGAGCGAAGCGATCAACAGCCCTACCACGCCCATGATGAGGAAGGTGCCGAAACCCGACAGATCCTTCTTCGTCGTGTAACCCCACAGGCTGAGCGATGCGAAGGCCGCCGCCGTCGCGAAAAAGGTCGTCGCGATCGAGGTGCCGGTGTAGATCAGGAAGATCGACGACAGGGACAGGCCCATCGCCACCGCAAACGCCCAGAACAACGCCTGGGTAGCCGTGGTCGAAAGCCGGTTGATGCCAAAGCTCAGCACCATCACGAAAGCGAGCGGGGCGAGCATGATGATCCAGCGCAGCGGCGTCACGAGCAGCTGTTCGGCCAGACCCGAACTCGCGAAGCCCAATGCAACGATGCCGGTCAGCAGGACGCCGGACGCCATATAGTTGTAGATCGAGAGCATGTAGGACCGCAGGCCCGCGTCGAAGGCTGCGTCGGCCACACCCGCCCTTGTCGCGGCAGGCGCGGCATTCACTCGGGGGTCAGACCAGTTTGCCATGATGAATGCACTCTCCAATAGCAGCGGGGACAAGCCCGCCCGGCGGTCAATATCGGTCCACCGGGAGCACTTTTCAAGCAGAACGGATGTTAAACGAGCCTGAACGGGCTTGCGTTACCGTCTCATGGGGCAACAATTGCTCGATATGTCATAGGGGATCGGCATGCATCGCCTCTTCGTTGCCTTGCGTCCGCCGCCGGCGATGCGCGCCGCGCTGCTGGACGTCGCAGCCGAAATCCCAGGCGCGCGCTGGCAGGGCGACGAACGGCTGCATCTCACCTTGCGCTTCATCGGCGAGGTCGATCGCCATGTCGCCGAGGATGTCGCGGCGGCGCTTGGATCGGTATCGCACCCCGGCTTCGCGTTAAGGCTCGACGGGATCGGCTGCTTCGAGCGGCGTGGACGGATCGACAACATATGGGCGGGCGTGACGCCGCATGAACCGGTGAGATCGCTGCACGCCACCGTCACCTCCGCGCTGCGGCGCGCGGGCATTCCCCCCGAGGAACGCGCGTTCGTGCCGCACGTGACGCTGGCGCGCTTCACGCGTGGCCCCGCCTCTGCCGACGCCCTGCCCATCGCACGGCTCTGGCCGCAGCCGGTCGAGGCGCGCTTCGATCATTTCCTGCTCTACGAGAGTGAATTGGGCGCGGCCGGCCCCCACTATTCGGCGATAGCGCGCTACCGGCTGGACTGACCCGCCCACTCGGCCAACAGTCCGTCGACCCCCGCGACGATGTCATGCCATATGATTTCGAAACCGGCATCCTCGCCCAGATAGGGATCGGCGACATCGCGCCCCGCCCGGCCGGGCGCGTGATCGAGCAGCAGCGACAATTTCGCCCTGCCGTCATCGGGCGCCAGCCGGCGCAGATCGCGCAGGTTCCTGCCGTCGAGCGCAACGATCTCGTCGAACCGGCCGAAGTCGCCGCACGTCACCTGTCGTCCGCGCAGCCCACTGATATCGACGCCATGACGCGCCGCCGTAGCGATCGCGCGCGGGTCCGGCGGCTGGCCGACGTGCCAGTCGCCCGTGCCGGCCGAATCCGCGTTCACCGCGAGGCCTACGCGTTCGGCGGCCATGCGCATGGCTCCCTCGGCCATCGGAGACCGGCAGATGTTCCCAAGGCAGACGAACAGAATCCGCACAGGCCGATCGCCCCGCCCAGCAGCCAGGCTCATTCGGCCTTTATCACCCCGCAGGCGAGCCGGCCGCCGGCATTGCCGGTGGGATCGGTTTTGTAGTCGTCGGCGGCGGCGTGGATCACCACGGCCGCGCCATCGGTATCGAAGAGCGGGGCATCGCCGCCCTTCAGCATGGCGCCCTTGACGATGGTGTGCAGCTTGCCGGTGCCGTCTGCGCCAACCGTCATGTTCGGCATGTCGCCCATGTGCGCGCCGGCCGGATTCTGCGCGCCATGTTGTTTATGGGCTGGGTTCCAGTGGCCGCCGGCACTGGTGAAATCCGGACCGGTACAGGTGCCGGTCGTGTGGATATGGACCGCGTGAACGCCGGCCGGCAGCCCTACGCCGCTCACCTCGACATGAATTCCGTCCTTGCTCTGGCTCAGCATCGCCTTGCCGCGGGTCTGTCCCTGGCCGTCCACCAGATCGGCCACGGCGCGGCCATCGCCATGCGCCCAGGCGACGGCAGGCGCGGCGAACAGGATCGGCAACGACAGCAGCAAGGCGACAGGCGGACGCGGAATCATGGACATGGTCTTTTCCTCTCTTGGCCGCCCCCGGCGAGTGGGATCATGACCCAAGCGGACGCCGGGATAAAGTCATGAAACAACGTACTGCCCACGCAAAGTGCTGAAGACAAAGAAAAAGGGCCGGCCCGAAGGCCGACCCCAATTCTGCCCCTCATCGGAAACCCGATGAGGATGCCGCTTACATGCCGGCGCCGAAGGTGATTTCGACGCGACGGTTCTGCGGCTCGCGGACACCGTCGGCGGTGTCGACCAGCGGACGGCTTTCGCCGAAGGCTTCGGTCGAGATCGCCGAGTCAGGCACGCCCTTGCCAGCAAGGTAGGCCTTCACCGCGTCGGCACGACGCTGCGACAGACCGACGTTGTACTGGTCGCTACCCGACTTGTCGGCGTGGCCGGCAAGCTGGACCTTCGCCTGGCCGGTCGTGGCATAGGCGTTGGCGGCGTTGTCGAGGATCGACGCAGCTTCCGCCGTGATGTCCGACTTATCCCAGTCGAAGAACACGATGAACGGACCCGGAGTCTCAACCACCGGCGGAGGCGGCGGCGGAGGCGGCGGAGGCGGAGGCGGCGGAGGCGGCGGAGGCGGAGGCGGCGGCGGAGCGGCCGGCTCACCGAAGTTGTAGACGAGGCTCAGCAGAACGCTGTGCGAACGCCAATCGCCCTTGTACTGCGCGCCGGCGACGTCGAAGGTCTTCGTCTTGTCGACACGGAAGTAGCGATACTTCACACCGACATCGACGTTGGTCGACACCGGATAGCGAACGCCCGCGATCGCCTGCCAGGCGAACTTGGAGTCGCTGTCGTTCAGGAAGTCGTTGCCCGAGACGTTGTAGCCGCTGTACTTCACGCGGGCGATACCGGCACCGCCGCCGATATATGCGCCGAAGCCGTCGTCACCGCCGAAGTCGAGCAGGGCGTTCATCATGAAGCTGAGCGCGCTGTTCTTGCCCGAGGCGTCCTGATAGGTTCCGGCCGGAGCACCGGCGCCGCCCGGGAAGATCGCAGGCGTACGTGCGGCGGTCGTCGAGAAGCTGTCGACGCGAGCGCGGCGATAGCCGACCTCACCCTCGACGCGGACCATGCCGAAGTCATAGCCGACGATGCCGTCGACGTCGAAGCCGGTCGACGTGTCGACGGTGGCGCGGCCACCAGCCGGAGCGAGCGTGCCGCCCGTGACGTCGAACTTCATGTCCTCGATCATCATGCCGCCGCCTTCGACGCCGACATACCATGCATTGTCACGAGCAAAAGCCGGCGCAGCGAGCGCGGTAGATGCTAGCGCCGCCAAGATGGCAAGCTTGCGCATATCATTCCCCTTTCCAACAGGTTCCAAATGGAACTGTGTTCACCTAAACTATTAACCCGGATACGCGCAAGCGCATCCGTTTCTGCAGAGTACCGACCCGGAGGCGTTCCATTCCGGCCCCGCATCGTTACCTCAGACAGCCGCTAAACGACCCTTTCGTGAAAGGGTTGCCTGGCTCCAAAAAATTTTTCCGACGGTTTGGAACTGTTGCCTTTGAGCAACAGTCAGGGCGTTCCATCTAGCGCAGCTTCCAGTGGGAGAAACAGCTCGTTGGGCAGGCTCGTACCGGGTTTGAGCGGCGAGTTGTAATAGGCATGTTCGGGCGCTTCCGTAGCGCTCAGGCCACGCGCCTTCAGCCAGCGACGCAATTCGTTGGCCCGGGTGGAGAAAGCCCGGTCGCTCGGCTTGCCCGGAACCGAAACCACCGCCACATCCCGCGCCGGTAGCGCGCCGATCGAGACGCCTGCGCCCGGCGGTTCCAACGCCGCCCGGTCGAGGTCCAGCGGCAACAGGAACCGGATCCGCCAGCCGCCATCGGCCAGCGACTCCGCGAGCACCGGCATAGTGATCGGGATCTCCTCGCCCTCGCGTCCCTCTCCGAACATATAGTCCGCAAGCAGGCCGAAGCCGTTGCCGAGGGCACGATCGCGCGAGCCATATTGATCGGTCTCGATCACGGACAACTCCGGATAGCGGCGGATCTCGAAACCGCTTTCGGCAAGCAGGGTCTCGTGGAGCGGCACACGAGCCGCTCGCTGACGGAGATAGACATAGGCCGCACCAGCCGCCGCAGCCGCCGCCGCACCGGCCAAAATCTTTCCCCAGCCGATCTTCGCCATCGCCGCTCCGCAATCCGCCTCGTCGCGCAGATAGGGCCGGCCGCGTCGAAACGCCAGAATCTTCGCGGCTCGCCGCCGCCTGTACCCTAACGACACGCTCCGCTATGGACGGGCGGTCGATCCTGTTGATGAAGAAGCGCATGAAAAGCTGCATCCGCGAAATACGGCACGCCAGAGGCATGACCCTGCACGAGGTCGCCCGGCGCTGCGCGCCCCCGACCACGGCGCAGACGATAGGCCGCCTGGAAACCGGCACGCGCACCGTTTCGATCGCCTGGCTCAACCGCATCGCCGCCGCGCTCGGCGTCGATGCCTCCGAACTGATCCGCGCGCCCGATCAGCCGACGCTGGACATCGTCGCGCTACTCGGACCCGATGGCGCCGCCGCGCCGCGCCAGCCGCAGATCGCGGCCCTGCCCCGACCTTCGCCCGACGGGCTCACCATGCTGGTGGAACTGAGCGTGGGCGAATATCGGCAGGGCGACATGGTCTGGCTCGAGAAGCTGGATCGAAATGCGTTCGGACAGGCGCTGAACCGCGACATACTGGTGCCGCGCGCGGGCGGGCGCTTCGCCTTCGGGCGGCTTATCGATCGCGACGCAAACCGCCTGCAATTGCTGCCGCCGGGCCAGGGCTCCCGCCAGCAGGTGCTCGTCGATCCGCCGTGGATCGCCGTGGCCGTCCACCTGCTGCGCGCCCTCGGCTAACGGCCCGCGGGCCCATGGCCCGGAACCCTCCGCCTCGCCGCTCGCTTGTCAGCACCGGTAGCGAGGCGCATCCTCCTGCCATCACAACGATATATGCAGGACGACGATGCCCAAACCAACCGAACCGATGCTGAACGGCACGACGCCGCGACGACGCCCCAAGGCCGAAGTCCTCGAGGTCGGCGGCCGCAGGCTCAGCCCATCGACACTGATGATGGGCCACGGCTACGATCCGATGCTTTCCGAAGGCGCGCTGAAGCCGCCTATCTTCCTGACGTCCACCTTCGTCTTCGAAAGCGCGGCGGCGGGCAAGCGCCATTTCGAGGGGGTGACCGGCAAACGCCCGGGCGGTGCCGACGGACTGGTCTATTCGCGGTTCAACGGACCCGACCAGGAGATTTTGGAAGATCGGCTCGGCATCTGGGAGGATGCCGAGGATGCGCTGAGCTTCTCCAGCGGCATGTCGGCGATCGCGACGCTGATGCTGGCGCTCGTCAGGCCCGGTGACGTTATCGTGCATTCGGCACCGCTCTACGCCGCCACGGAGACGTTGATCGGTCGCATCCTCGGGCGGTTCGGCGTCTCGTGGCTCGATTTCCCGGCCGGCGCGAGCACGGAGGAGATCGACGCGGTGATGCGCGCCGCGCGCGACAAGGGACGTGTCGCGTTCGTCTATCTCGAAAGCCCCGCCAATCCGACCAATGCGCTGGTCGACGTGGAGGCAGTGCGCGACACCCGCGACCGGTTGTTCTCGGGTGAAACGGAAAAGCCGCCCATCGTTATCGACAACACCTTCCTGGGCCCCCTCTGGTCCAAGCCGCTGAAACATGGCGCCGATCTGGTAGTCTATTCGCTCACCAAATATGCCGGCGGCCACAGCGATCTCGTCGCTGGCGGCGTGGTCGGCGCCAAGGCTCTCCTCGATCCGGTAAGGGCGATGCGCAACACCATCGGCACGATCACCGATCCCAACACCGCCTGGATGCTGCTCCGCTCGCTCGAGACGCTGGAACTGCGGATGAGCCGAGCTGGCGAAAATGCCGCGAAGGTGTGCGAATGGCTGCGCGGTCGCGACGAGGTGGAAAGGGTGGGCTATCTCGGCTTTCTCAAAGAGGGATCGCGCCAGGCCGACATTTATCGCCGCCACTGCGACGGCGCGGGATCGACCTTCTCGCTCTACCTCAAGGGTGGTGAGCGCGAGGCCTTCGCCTTTCTGGATGCGCTCAGGATCGCCAAGCTGGCGGTTAGCCTGGGCGGCACCGAGACGCTGGCCAGCCACCCTGCGGGGATGACGCACTTGTCGGTGCCCGACGAGCGCAAGAAGGCGCTCGACATCGGCGACAATCTCGTCCGGATCTCCATCGGAATCGAGGATCCCGACGATCTCATCGCCGATTTCGAACAGGCGCTGAAGGCGATCGGCTGACCAAGCGGCGCGCCGGCCGCCACATCGTCAAGCGCGCGGCATGCGGGCCGAGTTGGCGAAATATGCGAGCATCTTGCGCGCCGCATCGTCCGTCAGCTCGATGAAGATGCGACGGCCATCGTCGGGGTCGGCCACGCGACGCAGCAGTCCGGCGTCGGTGAGCTGCTTGATCCAGCGTAGGGCGGTGGTCGCCGGGACGGCGGCGGCGATGCAAAGGCTGGAAACCGCCACCGATCGCCCCTCGATCCGCGCGGCGGTCAAATCGAGCAATATGTCCCAGGCGGGATCGGCGAAAAGGCCGGAACCGAACAGTTCTTCGCGAACGCGCCGCGCACGGATCACATCGCGGATGACCGCGGCCTCGATCGCCTCGATCTCGTCGATGTCACGCAGCGGCTGATCGGCCGACGGCTCTCCGTCTTCGTCGCCGGAAGGCGCCAGCCCTCGCCCGAAGCGTATGATTTCGTCGAGCATCGCCAATACGCGCTCGCCATCCTCGTCCTCGCCCTTGTCGCGCAGCTGGGGCTCGCTGTCGCGCAGGCGCTCCGCCACTGCGAGTTCCAGCGCGTCGCCGTCATGATCCGCCAGCAGGCTCACCGCGTCATGCTCGATCCTGGCCGCAGCGATGTCGATCAGTTCCGCTGCAATGCGGACCACGGCGACGAAACGGCCGCTCGCCGCCCCTTCCTCGATCCGATCGAGCAGTTGATCGAGCATGGGACCATGATCCGCAGTTACGTCGAGGATGACGAGATCGACCGAAATCTGCCGATCGAGCCGCTCGGTCGCACACTCTACCGGCAGACAGCCCGCCACCCTGCCGCCAGCTGCCGCAGCCGCTCCCGAGGCCTCTGACAGGGCTTTTGGGGAATCGGCGAAAATGAGGATCGTTGGCGCAAAACCCCAATCTGCCATCTAATAAACTCCGGAACGCCGCCACACCGAGCTTCGCCTCCGCGCACTACGTCAAGGGAACCCTAGCGAGCGGGCCGCCGCTGTCAGCACCCGAATAGTCCGGAATGGACTAACTTGTTTCTCAGCGGAACATCCCGCGCCGAAGGCACGTTCTCCCGCATAATCGCTTTCAGATATGAGGATTGGCATGGCCGGCAAATATTCAGCGCGCAACAGCCAGGGCGATCATGCGATCAAGCGGGACGACCCACTCGCGATCCGCCTGCTCAAGGAAGAGCATCACGTCTTCCGCAAGCTTTTCGACGAAGCCGAAGGTGCTGGGGAGAAACGTCTCGCGGAGATCGCGCGCGAACTTTGCATGCGGCTGAGCGTGCACATGGCGATCGAGGAGGAGATTCTCTATCCTGCGCTGAAGCCGATCCTCGGCGAGGACGAGATCAACGAGGGAATCGTCGAGCATCAGTCCGGCAAGCGCATCGTCGCGGAGCTGGAGCAGCTCGACGGTTCCGAAAAGCTGTTCGGCGCTAAGGTCCACGTGCTCGGCGAGGAGACGGTCCACCACATCGACGAAGAGGACCAGGATCTGTTCGAGGATGCGAAGGCTGCGCATACCGGCGGCAAGATCGACCTGGACGCTCTGGGGGAGAAGCTGCGCACCCGGCAGGCCCAGCTCTATGACGAGATCGCGACGACCGGCGAGACCGGAAAGACCTGCGAAGCGCAGCCCGACGAGGTCGAGCGCGCCTGACGGGATCAGACGACCACGCGTTCCAGAGAGCGGGCTTCCGCCGCCGCGTACAGAGCGAATTCGTCGAGCACGGGCCCGCCCAGCGCGGTCTCGAAAGCCGCTCGATTGGCTTGGGCGCCATAGGCGGCGCGCACTTCGGCGCCAAGGTTGGACTGGAAGATGCCAGCGGCGCTGACAGGCAGGAAATCCTCATAGATCAGCGGGTCGCTTTGAATGTCGCCGGCAGCGATCGCCGCGTCGAGATCGACCCGCGGCACGGGGGCGCCACTGTAACGGAAATAAGCCAGTTCCCCCCGACGTAGCGCGTTCCAATCGTCCGGAAGCTCGCCGAAGCGATCCTCGCCCTGCCGGGCTGCGGCGAGCGCGTTGTCGTAAATGGCCCTTCCGCGCGGGGTAAGCGCCGCGCCGCGCTGCTCGACCTCGCCGAAGCGGGCGGTATGACGGCCGGGAACCGCCTCCCCCGCCGCCGACGGAAACAAGATCGGCTCGTCGAGCGCCTTGAAGCTGGTCTGGCGCAGCAGCACCGGACAGCGGCGTCGGGGCGGTCCTTCGATCGTCTCCTTCGGGATGATGCCAGCGGACGGCATCGCGGCTTGAACGGCATCGATGTCCAGCGCGCGAGGGGTTAGGTGATTGATGTGCGGCCCCCTGAAGCTGACCACGTCGGCTATCAGCCGATGCGCATCGAGGAGGTGGGCATAGGTGTCGGCGGTCACCGTCGCCGTCGCATGCCAGCGAAATGTTTCGACCAGCTCGGCGACGAAATCGGTGGCCGCCGCCGCATCGAGACCACCATCGCGCTCGGCCTGGTCGATCAGCGCCGACGCTCCGGGCGTCACGATGCGGCGGGCATCGAGGATCGCCTGCGCTTCGGCGCGCAGCCGCTCGTCCTCGATCAGCTCGAGGCGCAACAGCGAGGTGAACACCCTGAAGGGATTGGCGCCGAGCGCCGCCTGACCGATCGGACGAAAGGCGGTGGAATGCACCGGCACCCCGGCCGCCGCGAGATCATAATAGCCGACCGCGATCATGCCCATCACCGCGAAGGCGCGGCGTATCAGCGCCAGCTCGGCCGGCGTGCCGACCCGGATCGCACCGTGCCGTTCCCCAGCCAGTCGCTCGATCTCTCCGGTGCGCCGCATCGTATCGGCCAAAGCCGGATCGCGCGCCAGCACGGCCGCGTTGCTGGCGTCGACCAGATCGATCAGCGTGCCATATTGCGGCACCTCCGCCCGATACATGTCCGACATCGCCGCCGAAAAGCTGGCGCGGACATGATCGGGCGAGACGAACGCCATATCCTCAATCGCCGCCCTGACGCTCGATGTCCGCGCCGACGGCGGAGAGCTTTTCCTCCAGCCGTTCATAGCCGCGATCGAGATGATAGACGCGATGTACCCGGGTCTCGCCCTTGGCGGCCAAGCCGGCGAGGACGAGGCTCATCGACGCCCTTAGATCGGTCGCCATCACGTCCGCACCGATCAGCCCGTCGACACCCTTCACGACGGCGGTTCGGCCATGGACGTGGATGTCGGCGCCCATGCGGGTGAGCTCGGGAACGTGCATGTAGCGGTTCTCGAAGATTGTCTCGGTCAATATGCTGGCGCCATCGGCCAGTGCGAGCATCGCCATGAACTGCGCCTGCATGTCGGTGGGGAAAGCCGGGAACGGGGCGGTAGATACCGTGAGCGGCTGCAGCGCGCCGTCGGCTCGGACCCGAATCCCGTCACCCTCTTCGTCGATCGACACGCCAGTGCTGCGAAGGCCGGCCAGGATTGCCTCCATATCCTCGGCGCGCGCGCCCGAGAGCAACACGTCACCGCCGGTGATCGCGGCGGCGCAGGCATAGCTGCCCGCTTCGATCCGGTCGGGCATCACTTCATATTCGGCGCCGTGGAGCCTGGTCTTGCCCGTGATGACGAGCCGGTCGGTGCCGATCCCCTCGATCTCGGCACCCATGGCGACAAG